>Ga0209540_10000802_pt1 | contig 26114 bp, 26 predicted proteins | sample BarGraIncu01121A_FD_184501 | JGI IMG/M metagenome (GOLD analysis project Ga0209540, IMG submission 184501) | Arctic peat soil microbial communities from Barrow, Alaska - Barrow Graham LP Incubations 011-21A (SPAdes) (version 2) | ecosystem: Environmental > Terrestrial > Soil > Wetlands > Peat... | reverse complement strand
TTCCTCGGCTGTTATGCAGGCGGCCATATTACTACTGTCCTGATCCTGATAACAGGAGGCCATATCTCTGCTGTCCTGATCCTGATTAATCGGAATATCGATGGCTGATTAATCGGAATATCGATGGCTGATAAATCGGAATATCAGTGGCTGATATTCCGATTTTTGGTTGTGTAGATAATGAAAAGAATCAGAGCGGCCGACACAATACCAACGGCCGATAAGATCTTTTCGACAGATATACTTTCACTTCGCCCTGCACCTGCATTTTCAAGAATCAGACTGACGCAGTGAATATCAGGCTCGCCGCCATGCTCACGGCAGCTTTTGTAAAAAATACCCGTTACCGTGACAGTATCCCCGGTATGTTTGTAGTCGCCATATACCTTGATGAGGTCTGCATCAGCTTTGGTCATCCAGATTCCAACGGCATTCGTACCGTCACTTATATTGACCCAGGAGCCATCCTGACGCTCCAGACATTCTCCGATAGCTTCTCCTGTAATAGTAATCGTCTGCTTGTCATATTCTGATGAATTATCGACCAGGTCGTTAATGCTGACAGGGTTAGCGGAGGCGGATACCGGTACGGCAACCGACAAACCTATTACAAAGCAAAGTGCGATTGTTAACGGGAAATAAATCAGGCGAGATATTTTTTGCATACTTTTTTCACTCCTGCAATTACGAGTCCGATGAGTGCAAAGACGGAAAGGAATTCCAGCCTTCCCAGATACATGGCTATTATGTAATAGATTTTCATGACAACGGGCATAGCGGCATTGGTAATGCCTATCGAAAGTCCGACATTGCCTGTTACGGATGCGGCTTCAAATGCAGAATCCGCCATCGAGTATCCGTAGAAAGTACCAATCAATGTGCCGACACCAAAGAGAACCATATAGCACACGATTATCAGGGCGCTGCTTCGAATCACACCGTCTTCCAAAGCAATATCTTTCATATAATGAAATTTGTAGACCTTCATGCTGCGCTCGGAGTTGATTAACTTCCTTACATCGCGCAGGATGCCTTTGAAGACGATGCCAACGCGTAGGCCTTTGAACCCGCCGGCCGTTGAGCAGGCAGAGCCGCCGATAAGCATGACAATGACCATGATAAGAATTCCGGCGTCACCCCATTGCTGAGCAAACTGCTGTGCATACACGGATCCGAGTCCCGTAGTTGTGTGGGCGGATATTACATTGAACACAACGCGCCGGAACATAGACACAGCATCCGGATAAAGACCTGTTTTTGATAATGCTGCGATGACCAGAACACAGCCCAGGAACGACGTCACTGCAAAGCTCTGGATCTCTATGTTTTTGACAAATTCTTTTCTCTTGCCCTGCCATATTGCGTAGTGCAGACCAAAATTGAACGATCCGATGATAAAGATGACCATAGCTACAACTTCATACAGTAAGCTGTGATAGTACATAATGTTCTGTGTGTTCGGACCAAAGCCTCCTGTACTCCAGGATGATTCAAACATATAAAGAGCATGGAGAAATGCGGATACCGGCTGTAAACCAATAAACAGGCCCGCAACCCAGAAGACAAAAGTACCTATTACCAGATAAACCAAGCTGATTTTCCAGATAATTCGTGCCGTTCCTTTGACATTGGGAACCAGGGCTATATCCTTTCCTTCTCCGACATAGAATTTATATGCTCCGCTGCCTTCCTTAACAATAAAGGAAAGCGCAAGAACAACCATGCCCTGACCTCCGATAAATGTAAGCATATGGCGCCACATATTCATACTGATGGAAAGATGATCCAGATCCTGAGTGAGAACAAGTCCTGTTGTCGTGAACCCGCTCATTACATCAAAGCAGGAATCAAGGTATGACAGAGAGTGACCGCTCAAAAAATACGGCATGGAGCATGTGAGCATGAGCATGATCCATGACAGGGCCGCAACGGCAAAGCCATGCTTCCACTGTACGCGGTCTGAATGATTCCTCGCGTATCTGCCGAAAATAATCAGAAGAAAACCCAGACAGGCCGCAAGGCCCATGCTGATAACAAAATCGAGGAGCGGTTCCCACTCACGGGCACAAACAGCTGTAATGACGGGAATAATCATGAGTGCCGATGTGCCCAACAGGATAAACCCAGTGTAGTAGCTGATAATTCTGGGACTGCTGACGGTCATTTCCGGATTTGTCATGCATTACCTCACAAATAATAATGTAATTACAAAAAGAGCAAAGAGATATGCCAGTACTCCGACAATTTCAACTAACATCCCTATCCATTCTGTTTTGCTGATTTTCATATTTTAGACCCCGTGTGGTGTATGTTCTTCCTTAGAGTGGCAAGTACCTTTGGATTAGTAACAAGAATAACCTTATCTCCGCCAAGGATTTCCGTGTCACCCCTGGGAAAGATTATTTTGCCGGTGCGAAAGATCGTCGAAATCACACAGTCATCGGGAAGATCAAGGTCTTTCAGTTTTTTATCACACCAGGGACTGTTATCGGAAATATTCACTTCTACCAATAACATATGTCCGCGTTCAAAGGCCTGAATTACGTGATAATCATCCTTTTCAAGTTCGTTTTCAATAAGATTGGCAATGACCTCAGTACTGCAAACAATTTTGTCGATACCAAGCGCTTTAAACATTTCAATATTCTTGGGATTATTTACCCGCGCTATCGTTTGTGACACAAAGAAGCTTGCTTTGGCGATTTCGCAAATAACAAGATTTGCTTCATCACTGCCAGTTACCGCAGCAATAACATCTGCATCATTAATACCTGCGTCCAGAAGAACACGGATATCGGTACCATCGCCGAGAATTACATCGACACTTAGTTCTTCAGCAATTTTGCTGCATATGGCTTCGTTTTTTTCAACAAGAGTTGTTTTGATTCCTCTATCATGCAGCGTGCGCATAAGGTTGTATCCGATTTTTCCGCCTCCAACGATAATTGACGACATCTTTACCCCTCCCTGTTGAAAGCCCGAAAGAGCTTTTCTTTGGCGTTATTGGGATACACACACACAAGTATGTCGCCTGATTGAAGCTGTACCATACTGTTTGTCAATATTTTGTCCCCATTTCTTTTAACCAGGATCACTTTGCAATTGAATTTATTCTCGAAACTATCAAGCGGTGCTATTTGCGGTTTTTCACATCTGAATTCAGATATGTCATATTCGGAATCAATAAATACGGTGTGCATTGCATGACCGGTTGTCAGACATGACTCCAGAATCTCAGCACTAAGCTGCGTCGGGTTAATGACTTCTATACCTAACGTGTCATAAATATATTTGCGGGAAGGGTCATTAACACGGGCAATTATTCTGGAAACATGATGGATCTTCGCAGCTACCAGACATACCGTAATATTAATATTATCGTCAGGTGTGAGTGCCAAAAGCACATCAGCCTGATGAATGCCTCCGGACAGCAGATTATCATTGTCGAATTCGATGCCCTGAATACGCTGCCCGTTAAAGCCGGTACCGAGATTCCTGAGCTTCCCGGCATCACGGTCAATTACGCAGATATCGTGTCCGCTATTGGCCAGATCCTGTGAAATGGTGCTCCCAAGACGACCGCATCCAATAATTAGAATATACACAGATACACCTCTTCGCTTCGCTCTACTTTGAGAGTAATTACGCATTTGATTTCATGAAAAGGTTATCACTATCTATATAAAGATTGTATTAAGAGAAATTTCGGGTTGGAATTGCATCTGGTACCGGCAGATGGACACGACTATTCTTTACACAAACTTTATGCCGCACATATTAGTATGGCTTTAGATGATAGACCGAGAAGGAGATGCATTAGTATGAAAAAGGAATTTCAAATTGAATATATAGATGAATCCGGCGTACCGTTAACCAGTAAGATCTTTGCATGTGACGAGACTGATGTCAGAAAGATCTTCCGAAAATTATACGGTGATGAGTGCAGAGTGGAATCGATCATCAGACACGAAATAGTGCAGGATATCGAGAAGCAAGTGGAGTTTGAATAAGGTGATTAGTTGGGTTGACTGAGAACTAAAAGAAAAAATGCGTTTAGAATTGCAATTAACGGAGGTTTTTGCGAGTTTACTGCACCAAAACAGGGACACCCTGACGTTTATAATAGCGTCAGGGTGTTTTTCTATTTCATCATGCCGAAACCCTTGTTAATTTTACTATCGAGGTAAATAATGTAGAGAGATATGTATAACTCTATAATTGAATATTTTGGAGGCTTATATGGCAGGAACAGAACAGCCCCGACTCAAGATTCTTTACTTGCTTCAACTACTCAATGAAGAGACAGATGAAGAGGAAGGTGTAACCATGACCCGCATTCTCGGCTATCTTGAGAATCATGGAATATCAGCTGAACGCAAATCAATATACCGCGACATCGCGACTCTCAAGGAATTCGGATACGAGATCGAGAAGAACCGGGCAAAGCCCATCGAATACTGCCTGATGAACCGGTCTTTTGATATAGCAGAGCTGAAGCTCCTGGTTGATGCCGTCCAATCAGCCCATTTCATACCGGAAGATATGACCGGAACACTGATCCGGAAGCTCGAGTCACTGACCAGTAAGTCGCGTGCTATAGAGCTTCGCCGTCAGGTTCACTATTCCGGCCGCGTCAAGACCGAGAATAACCATGTCTATTATACGACCGGGACGCTTCATGACGCGATCAATCATAATAAGCGCGTTACGTTCACCTACATAGAACATAACCTCGAAAAGGGCACGCAGCCGCGCAGGGCAGGTGCCTCCTACGAGATCAGTCCCTACGGCCTTGTCTGGAACGATGATAAATACTACGTTGTCGGATTCTACGAACGCTATTCCAAAGTCTGCAACTTCCGTGTAGACCGAATGAAAAGCGTCACCTGTACCAACAATAGTAACCATCCGAAGCCCGACGACTTCGACATAGACAACTACATCAGGCACGAATTCAGCATGTACACGGGAGAGATCGTATCTCTCGATATCCGTTTTGCCAACCACCTGATGAATCCGGTCATGGACCGCTTCGGCACCACAATCTCCGTTCGCCGCGACGGACCCGACCACATCACAGCCCGCGTACAAGCCGCGATCAGCCCCGTATTCTACTCCTGGCTCTTCCAGTTCGGCAGCAACGCGCAGATCACGAAGCCCGTGCGCATTGCGGAGGAGTATAAGAAGATGGTGAGGGAAGTGCTGGAGGGGATGGGGTAGGGGGGCGCCAGAATGTTTACCGTGACCAGGGCTGCTTGGCCTTCTTTGCAGTCACTCCGGACGGAGATCGGATATAATTATGATTCTGTCATGGGGCGATACATTTCGATCTACTACGGATCTTTTATGCGTACGTGCGGCTACTTGCCTTTGCCTGCTCTGCGAAAACGAATCGAGAATACCTTAAAACATGAATTCCGCCATCATCTTGAGTCGCAGGGCGGACAGCGGGATCTTGAGATCATCGACGACACCCAGATACAGGAATACAAAAATCAAAGCGTCAGCAGGGTTAATCCGGAGGGAGAATGAAATATATGGATAAAGAAAAAATTGCATTAGAGAATTTTAAGCAGGGATTGAACTGCGCGCAGTCGGTATTTTGTGTGTTTGCACAGGAGGGTGGATTGAGCAGGGAAAAGGCACTTCTTATAGCATCATGCTTTGGCGGCGGAATGCGCTGCGGAGAGGTATGCGGTGCTGTTACAGGTGCGCTCATGGCAATCGGACTTAATTTCGGCTTTACTTCTGTGCAAAATCCAGCAGATAAAGCGCGCGCTAATGCATTGGCGGTTTCTTTCGAAGAACAGTTCATAGCAAAGAAACAGACTACCCTCTGCCGCGAGCTTCTGGGATATGATCTTTCTGATCCGGAAGAGCTTATACATATCACGGAGCAGGGATTGTTCGGCAGCATTTGCCCCCAACTGATTTCGGAAGCTGTTCTCATTGTTGAGAAAATGTTTGCAGACCAGATAAAGGAGCCAATACCGGCGGACCGGATCTGAAAGCATCTGCCGGCAGCCCTTAAATTTACTTTGATCATCAAAACGATTGCGCTTTCTTCGCTGAGGGTCTACACTGTATATAGAAGATTTTGAAATTGACAATTAATTATTATGCAGTGTAATTATACGTTGAGACCGGTTTGGAATGTAAGTCTCACGAAGGAATGAAAACGCAGCGTGCGTTATTGAGCGGAGGATGTTTATGAATATTACCGATATGAAAGAACTTGTTATTGGAAATTTGACCGCCAGGACGCCAATTATTCAAGGCGGTATGGGGATTGGAATTTCACTTTCGGGGCTTGCTTCAGCTGTTGCGAATCAGGGCGGAGTCGGCGTTATTTCTACGGCCGGAATCGGTATGATGGAGAAGGATTATCAGTCCAACTATATTGAAGCCAATATTCGCGCACTTAGAAACGAGATTCGAAAAGCCAGAGAGATGACCCAAGGCATTCTCGGCGTCAATATCATGGTCGCCATGTCGAATTTCGAGGATATGGTGAAGACAGCGGTTGAAGAGGGAATTGATGTGATTTTTGCGGGGGCGGGTCTGCCGCTCAATCTGCCGCAGCTCTTAAATAAAGCGGGACACACGATGATCGTCCCGATTGTCTCATCCGGAAGGGCAGCGCGGATCATTGCCAAAAGATGGGCAGAAAAATATGGTTACACACCGGATGCAATTGTAGTGGAAGGACCTATGGCCGGCGGCCATCTCGGGTTCTCTGCGGAACAGATTGATGACGGTGAATATGCACTTGAGAACCTGGTTACCGATGTTATCAACGAAATGAAGCCTTTCGAGGAGACGGGTGCACATGCAATCCCGGTTATTGCTGCCGGAGGTATTTATACCGGTGAGGATATATACAGATTTATGCAGCTTGGTGCGGCCGGTGTGCAGATGGCAACGCGTTTTGTCACTACAGATGAGTGCGATGCATCCGAAGCATTTAAGAATGCATACGTTAACTCGCGCAAGGAAGATATTGGAATTATTAAGAGTCCGGTCGGACTTCCCGGCCGTGCGATCATTAATAATTTCATTGAAGATGTCATAAGCGGTGCAAAGAAGCCGTTCACCTGTCCTTTTCACTGCATTAAGACATGCGACTACAAGGTTAGTCCTTACTGTATTTCGGTTGCCCTTATGAACGCGAAAAAAGGACTGATGAGGAGTGGATTCGCTTTTGCAGGAGCCAATGCATATCGTACGGATAAAATAATCACTGTACGTGAATTAGTGGATTCCCTGCGCCAGGAGTACCGGTCGGTAGTGTCATCGATTTCTGCAATTTTGCCTGATTAGGTGCTGCGTTCGAAGTGTTTCTCGTATAGGGAACAGCCTGCAAAGAAGAGTCCGACCAGTATTACGGAAGTAATTAGAATACAGTAAATCATACTCTGACCCGACAAATTATCACCGATCAGAGAGACTGACGTACCGGAAATCCAGGGAATGCGATTCCCGAGGAAGAGTCCTGTTGTAATAAAATAGACGGCATCATACATAAGTCCAGATATAACAATGGCCGAGATTTCCGGTAGTATGCGGGTAAGCCTGTTACTTTGTGCGGCCAAATACGAGAACATGAAGATTATTGAATAAATAAATACTGCTGGTACGTATCCGAAATTGCCCGCATTGGGAATGAATGCGCTACCGCTGAGCACATCCTGAAGCCGGTCATATACAAGCTTGTAGATAAGAGTCAGATAGAAACTGCTCGTAAGGATAATGCCGGACATGATTAATTTGCTTAACAATATTTTCCGCGGAGATGCCGACAATGAAGCCGCAAGCGGATATGAAGTCCTGCGAGTCCAGCCAATCGTAACTGTGACAGCAAGAAATCCCGTTAAGAAGTAGAAGCCAGCAATGAAAAATCCGCACAATATGGAGGCTGCTGTCGAAGCAGCACCCATGTTTGCCGGGAATACTGCCGCTAATGCAAGAAATATTGCGTAGCCAATATAGAGCAAGTAATATTTTTGCAAAAAATTGATCAAATCCCATTTCAATAATTTAAACATTTTCAAAAACCTCCATGTAGCAGTCTTCAATCGACTGTCCGCGGTCTTCCCGGATATGGTCCGCACTGTCCGCAAATATCACTTTACCCTTGTTGAGGAAGAGGACGTCATCCAGAAGCGTCTCGACATCTTTGACCAGATGAGTAGAAATGAGAATGGTGCTCTCGGAATCCAGCTGTGCGAAGATCGTTTTAATAATTTTCTTCCTGGAAAGTGGATCGATGCCGCCAAGCGGTTCATCCAGAAGATAAAGCCGGACTTTTCGGGAAAAGGCAAGCATGATAAGTACCCGTTCCAGTTCGCCTTTTGATAGGCTTTGTGTACGAGATCTCTCGTCGATTTCCAGAAGGGTGCAGAGCTCTTTTGCACGAACAGCGTCAAAATCAGGGAACATGTCCGAGTAATAATGGATGGCATCGCTGACACGCATCCATGAGAAAAGATGGTTCGTATCCGGAAGGTACGATATAAGGCGCTTTGACTTATATCCGATTGCTTCGCCGCAGATATGTATTTCTCCGGAGTCGAGTCTGTATAGGCCCATAACGGTGTTGAGAATCGTTGTTTTGCCGGCTCCGTTGGGTCCGAGAAGACCGGTGATGCGACCGGTAGGCAGCTCAATATCAACGCTGTCCAATACTAGTTTTCTTCCGAATTTTTTGGTTCCGCTTTTTACAGATAGTATTACGCTCATTTTTTTAACGCCTTTCTGATCAAGTCGAATATGATATCTTCGGGGAAGCCTAAGTCCTGCATACCGCTGATGAATGAATCGACCAGACCGCCCGACATCTCATCCTGCAGGGCAGTGATGATCTTCTTATCTTCTGTAACAAAACTGCCAATACCTCTTTGTGTGATGATCGCACCCTGCTTCTCGAGCTCCGCGCATGCACGCTGCATCGTATTCAGATTGACCTCGAACCGATCCGATAAAGTCCGCACGGAATCCAGTCTCGCTCCGGCTGCAAGCTTGCCTGTTACGATGTCTTTTTTCAGATACTCAATGATCTGCAGATAGATCGGTGCTGTCGGGTTGTATTTCATCTATGTACCTCGGTTACCGGTGATGCAGAGTCTGTGAAGCAGTAATGCACTGTCCGCTCATGCCACGGGTGTATTAGTGTTATAGAAAGATAATACACCGAGCAAGCAACGGTGTAAAGTAAATATTTATGAATATTCTTCTGATGCGTTCGATGCGGTAAGTATTGATTGTAGGCTATGAAGAAAATGGAGTAAAATGGAATTGAGTTATTAGTCAAGCTGTACCGGCGAATCATAAGCGATTCTTCAAGCCGTTTCGGCTCAATAATGAATCGGGTGAATGGAGGACATGACAATGGATGAAGACAGATTGAATTCGAAGATTTCCACAAGCGAAGATTCTGTGTATGTAGAAGTCTTCCCCGGCAATCATGAACTCGATTCTGATCAGGATGCCAGTGATCTGATTGTATTATGCATGGAGAATAGAGTGGACCGGATACTCATTCATGACGGAGTTTTTGCGGAAATCTTTTTTAAGCTGAAGACTGGCACCGCGGGTATTTTCCTGCAGAAATTCTCCAATTATTCTATAACGGCCGCTATTGTAATAGGGACGAGAGGCGCCCCTAACAGTGCGTTTTTGGAGATGACATCCGAAATAAATAAAGGCGACAGAATTCGCTTTTTCGAAGAGGCAGAAGAAGCACGTGAATGGCTTGCCTGCGCATCGGGTTGTATTCTCTGAAAATAGCAGCAGTTGTTTTATATTAAGATGTATAATAACAGGCATATTCTTATAAATATATTTCTATTATAAGGAGGCCGCGATTTTATGGCTGATCTTAAGCATACATTCTGGTCAGTTCCGGCGGAAGAAGTCTATAGTACATTAGGTGTTACAAAAGACGGTTTGACAGATCATAGTGCGCAGGAAAAGCTCGCTCAAGTCGGGCCGAATTCGATTAAACCTATGAAGAGCAACAGCACGCTCAAGCTTCTGATTGCTCAGTTTAAGAGTCCGATCATAATCATTTTGTTTTTCGCGATTGGCTTGTCATTCTTTCTCAAAGATACGGCGGATGCCATTATTATTCTGACCATTGTACTTATCAGCGGCGCTTTGGGATTCTGGCAGGAACGCGGAGCCAATAATGCTGTGGCTAAGCTGCTGGAAGTGGTTAAGATTAAGACAACCGTACTTCGGGACGGCGGACAGATACAGATTCCCGTCGAAGATCTGGTTCCGGGAGATGTCGTTCTCCTGAAAGCTGGTGCGGTGGTACCGGCAGACAGCCTTCTTATTGAATCGGATTCACTTAATATTGACGAAGCTGCACTGACCGGAGAGACGTTCCCCGTGGAGAAACAGGTTGGTGTTGTGGCTCTCGATGCGCCGATAGCTGAGCGAAGGAATTCTTTGTGGATGGGGACGCATGTAATAAGCGGCACTGCCAAAGCCCTGATTATCAGTACCGGTAAAGATACTGAATTCGGTAAGATTTCCGAGCGTCTGAAGCTTCGCCCTGCTGAGACGGAATTTGAAAGAGGCGTGCGGCGTTTCGGCTACTTTCTTATGGAAGTAACATTGATCCTGGTCATGACAATATTTGCTATAAATATGCTGCTAAAACGTCCTGCACTTGATGCATTCCTGTTTTCACTGGCTCTTGCAGTCGGGCTGACTCCTCAGCTGCTGCCCGCGATTATCAGTATCAATCTGGCGCATGGTGCCAAGATCATGGCAAAGGGCAAGGTTATCGTCAAGCGACTTGCTTCCATCGAGAATTTCGGAAGTATGGATGTGCTTTGCTCTGATAAGACGGGCACTTTGACCGACGGGACCGTGCGGCTGCAGTCTGCGGTCGATACTGTGGGGAAGGCGAGTGACAAGGTTTTCCTATACGCATACCTGAATGCATCTTTTGAATCGGGATTTATCAACCCGATCGACGAAGCCATACGAACATTCAAAACGATAGATGTCAAAGATTATGTGAAGCTGGATGAACATCCATATGATTTTATCCGCAAAAGACTCAGTATCATGCTCTCTGAACCGCTGGCTGCGGACGGCGCGAAGCAGACTCACATCATGATTACCAAAGGAGCGCTTTCCAACATACTGTCCGTATGCACTCTTGCTGAAATAGAAGAGGGCAAAATAGTCGATATTAAGGATGTGTCGGATTCGATTGAAAAGGAATTCGAGGAATACAGCGGGAAGGGTTTTCGTACCCTGGGCGTGGCATATAAGCGCTTTTCCGAGAAATCTACAATAGAAGATGAGCGGGAAGAGGGGATGACATTCTTAGGTTTCCTTACGCTTTTTGATCCTCTTAAAGAAAACATTGTAAAAACCATCGGCGAACTGAAGGCACTCGGTGTGAGCCTCAAAATCATTACCGGTGATAACAAGCTGATAGCAGCAAATATTGTATCCCAGATAGGGATGCAGGATGTCAAAATCCTGACCGGTCCGGAAATTCATAACATCAGTGACAGGGCGCTGGTAAATCAGGTGGGCGGCGTGACTGTTTTTGCAGAAGTTGAACCGAACGAGAAGGAGCGCATTATTATTGCACTCAAGAAGGCCGGTTATGTCGTCGGGTACATGGGGGATGGTATCAATGATGCTTCCGCCCTGCATGCGGCCGATGTAAGTATCTCCGTCGACAGTGCCGTCGATGTTGCCAAAGAAGCCGCCGATATTGTGCTTCTTGAAAAAGATCTTGGAGTTCTGATCAACGGGGTCAAGGCGGGACGCATTACGTTTGCAAATACACTCAAATACGTATTCATGGCGACCAGTGCAAATTTTGGCAACATGTTCAGCATGGCCGGTGCGTCGCTATTCCTGCCGTTTCTGCCGCTTCTTCCGAAACAGATTCTGCTGACAAATATGCTGACGGATTTTCCTGAGATGGCAATAGCTTCCGACACAGTTGATCAGGAGATGATCATGCAGCCGCGTAAATGGAACATCTCCTTCATACGGAAATTCATGCTCACTTTCGGACTGATCAGTTCTATCTTCGACTACATCACTTTTGGTGTGCTGATGCTGCTTTTCAATTCCTCCGAAACGCAGTTCCGTACAGGCTGGTTCATTGAATCCGTTATTTCCGCCTCCGTTATCGTCCTTGTGATTCGAACCAGAAAGCCCTTTTACAAGAGTGTTCCCGGCAGATATCTTATGATCGCGACCGCCTGTGTCGCAGCAGCAGCCCTTGCGATTCCTTATACTCCTCTGGCGGGGCTGCTTGGCTTTGTACCGATTTCTCCCTGGATACTTCTGGCTATTGCAGGAATTGCATGCACGTATATTCTTATAACGGAAATAGCAAAAAAGTTCTTCTACAGGATTGTGAAGCAGAATTGATTCCCATTTATGCATTTTGAGCGCTGTAAATTATCTTGGTATGAATATATTGTTTGGAATATTCACGGAGCAGGCGTATACATTTGATGCCCCGAACGAATGGAAAGAATACCCTCGGCATGATGGATCCATTATCTCTTTTTCAACTTTCTCCTGCGAAAAGATAACATCGCGAGGGTCATCAATATCGGGAAAATAATAGCTATCAAGAGACCGCTTTTGAGACCGGACTCATTAAGATCCATGGACGGGGTGCGGATCAGGTTCGTCAGGGCGGGAAGTCTGTTCTGTTTTGACATGTCCGAAACCAGACCGGTCAGCCAAGGTCCGAGGGAGCATCCAACATCGCCGAAGACTGCGAGCATACCGAATAAAGCCGTACCGCCGCCAGGGAATCTTTCGGAACTCAGACTGAAAGTTCCCGGCCACATAAGACTTACGGACAATCCGCTCAGTGCACATCCCATCAGGGAGAGAAGCGGCCAGGGAGCGAAGACCGTGGTCAGATAGCATATGACACACAGAACGCTGCTTGCAAGAAGAGCTCTTTTTAAGTGGATTCTGCTGCCCCAGAACCCATAGATAGTACGCCCGATTCCCATGAATACAGCGAAGAGGCACGGACCAAGGAGGTCTCCAAGTACCTTTGGCAGGTGAAGACCTTTTTCTGCGAAAAGGGACGACCACTGGGACATCGTGAGTTCAGAGGCTCCGGCGCAGAGCATCATGAGCAAGGCGACAAGGAAAAATTTGGAATTGAAAAGCTTTCGCAGAGGCATCCGCTCTTCATGCGGAATAGCTGGTACGAGAGGCACTTTCAGGAAACGGAAGAGATTGTAGATCGGGACGAGTGCCCACATGACGGGTAGAAGCGGCCAGAAGTCCTGGCCCAAGAGGCCCAGAAGAATCGTTGTGACCAGCACGACACTAACCTGGCCCCAGCAGTAGAAAGAATGCAGAAGACTCATGGCGCTGTCCTTCTGGTCACCCGGAAGCGAGTCGACGATCGGGCTTACAAGTACCTCAAGAAGTCCTCCTCCGCAGGCGTAAAAAACAACAGATATTATTATTCCAATATACGGCGTCGGCATAACATTCGGCAGTATGGCCATTAATATGAGACCTGCCGCACAAAGAAAATGAGCGAGCACGGCACCCTTCCTGTAACCAATGGAATCCATGAATTTAACGGAAATCAGATCTGCAGCAATTTGAACGACAAAATTGATCAGAATAATTCGCCCGACTTCCTCAAAGGATAATCCGTAACGATTCTGAAAAATCACAAAAAACAGAGGAGCAAGATTATTTACGATGGCTTGCGTGATGTACCCGGTATAGCAGGCATGCAAGGTATCTTTATACGTGTATTTCATGCCGGTTGATCCTCCTCTATTGTTTTCCGGTGGAAACAATGTTTTTCCGGTCGTTAACAACGACTGTCCCCGGTTCTGCACGTAATGTAGCTTATCGACAAAAGAGTTGTGAGTCAAGCGCCTGATATGTGATATATTTATACTGTTTTGGATGCAGCCGTTTACTTGCACGCGAATGGGAAGATAATCGGGTATAATTAATCCAATTTGCAATTGCAGTCCGTGGGAACATGTTTCCCGCTGCATGGATTTACGGGGGAACGCGTGTCCCACTGCATGGATTTGGGGGAGCATATGGAAATAGCAGCAATTATTGCCGTGATCTGCGCATATATTGTTAAAGGCATGTGCGGTTATGCAAACACACTGGTGTTTAGCACGATAATGAGCTTTACAACAAATAATATAAATATTTCTCCTCTGGAACTGATCGTGGGGTATCCATCCAACATACTGATTGCCTGGAAAGAAAGAAAAGCAGTGTCAGCGAAAGTTTGTGTTCCCTTATCCATTTTGGTTATCCTTGGCAGCATACCGGGGGCATTGTTTTTGAAAAACGGAAATACGCAGCTCATCAAAATAGTATTCGGCCTTGTGGTTGTACTGGTCGGAATTGAAATGTTTGTAAGGGAGTTCCAGAAGGAAAAAAAGAAGACATCACCTGTCATTCTTGCCGTAATTGGAATTATCTCGGGCATACTTTGCGGATTGTTTGGAATAGGTGCATTACTGGCGGCTTATGTCAGCAGGACAACGGAAAATACCAGTCAGTTCAGAGGTAATATATGCATCGTTTTTATTGTTGAAAATACATTTCGTATCATTTTGTATACTTTTACAGGAATAATCACTCTGCAGATATTCAAAAGCGCTCTATTACTGATGCCATTCATGCTGGTCGGATTATTGACAGGTATGTTTCTGACCAAAATAACAAGCGAGAAACTGATTAAAAACATTGTAATTATTCTGCTGATTCTTTCCGGATTATCTTTGTTAGTTACTAATGTAATCCTGCTTGTAAAGTGAATCACATTGATTGGATAGATAACGAGAGCCGGAAACGTATTTCTTTTTTGCCCCTTTTAATGTAAAATCAATAAGTTAATGCATGCCCGCAAATGCCTTTATTTTGTTCGCCTATGAGCAGATTCCGGGGCCTCTTTTCAGATCGGGCAGGGAAATAGGAGAAATATCTCATGGAAGCTCTTGGACTTAATGAAATCCGCGAAAAGTATCTGTCATTTTTTGAGACGAAGGGTCATCTGCGTCTGCCGTCGTTTTCGCTTGTGCCTCACAATGATCCGTCAGTCCTTTTAGTTAATGCGGGCATGACCCCTTTAAAGCCTTATTTTACCGGTGCTCAGACGCCGCCGTCGCTTCGTGTTACGACCTGTCAGAAGTGCATCCGCACACCGGATATCGAAAATGTAGGACATACTGCGCGTCACGGTACATATTTCGAGATGCTCGGTAATTTCTCATTCGGAGATTATTTCAAGAAAGAAATCATTCCGTGGGCATGGGAATTCTGTACCGAGGTCTTAAAGATGCCTGCCGATCGTCTGTATCCTTCTGTATATGAGGAAGATGATGAGGCATACGCTATCTGGCGCGATGATGTAGGTGTGCCGGAAGACCATATTACCCGTCTGGGTAAAGCGGATAATTTCTGGGAGCACGGTACAGGTCCGTGCGGCCCCTGCTCTGAGATATATTTTGACCGCGGCGAGCAGTACGGCTGCGGCTCTCCCGACTGCAAAGTCGGCTGTGACTGCGACCGGTTTATTGAGTTCTGGAACCTTGTTTTCACACAGTATAACCGTGAAAACGACGGTACATATACACCGCTTGCCAAGAAGAATATTGATACCGGTGCAGGTCTTGAGCGTGTAGCCTGTATTATGCAGGGCGTAGACAACCTGTTTGAGGTGGATACTATCCGCAAAATACTTGATACTGTCTGTGCAAAGGCCAATGCCGATTATGGCAAAGACCCGAAGACCGATATCGCTATCCGTGTAATAACGGATCATGTCCGTTCCACTACAATGATGATTTCCGACGGTGTTCTGCCATCGAATGAAGGCCGCGGATATGTTCTGCGCCGTCTTCTGCGCCGTGCGTCCCGCTTTGGACGTCTTCTTGGCATCAAGGATCTTTTCCTTACCGAGATAGCCGCAGTAGTGGTCGAGCTCAATAAAGAAGCATATCCTGTACTACTTGAAAAACAGACCTATATAATGACGGTAATCAGAAAAGAAGAAGAGGCTTTCCTTCGCACAGTGGAGCAGGGTACTGATATTCTAAACGGTTATATTACTGAGGCTAAAGAAAAGGGCCTCACGATCCTTGCAGGCGATCAGGTTTTCCGCCTTCATGATACTTTTGGATTCCCGCTGGACCTGACTCGTGAAATTGCTCAGGATGAAGGCCTCACCATTGATGAAGCCGGTTTCCAGACAGCAATGAAGTCTCAGCGTGAGTCTGCCCGTGCAGCAACAAAAGCTAAGACAGGTACCGCATGGGGCGGCAAGGAACTTCCTGCCGAGCTTCTTTTGGATACGTCATCAACTGTATTTGCCGGCTATGATGAACTCTCTGTCAACGGTAAGCTTCTCTATCTTTTGAAGGAAGATGAAGAAGGATCCCTTCAGATTGTGCCGGAAGCATTTGCCGATGATAAAGTTATTGCGATCTTCGACCGCACCCCGTTCTACGCGACATCCGGCGGTCAGGTTACAGACCAGGGCGTCATACTGGGCCAGGGCTTTTCCGCTCATGTTACCTCTGTCGAAAAAGACGCTGCAGGCAAATTTCTTCACAGCCTGACTATAAACGAGGGTACGCTTCGTGCCGGACAGGAACTCGGCATGCATGTTAATGCAAGCCGCCGCATGTCCATAGGGCGCAATCATACATCGACACATATCCTTCAAAAGGCACTTCGCACGGTGCTTGGCGATCACGTTGAGCAGTCCGGTTCCCTTGTGTCCTCCGATCGTCTGCGCTTTGACTTTACTCATTTCCAGCCGCTTACAGACGATGAACTGCGTCAGGTCGAGGATATGGTCAACGAAGTTGTTTTTGATGATATGGTGGTAGTTACTCGCGTTATGAAGCTTGAAGAAGCAAGAATGCTTGGCGCAATGGCACTTTTCGGAGAAAAATACGGCGCCGAAGTCCGTGTTGTTACCGTTGGGGATCAGAAGAATCCCTACTCGAGGGAGTTCTGCGGCGGAACACATCTGACTCACACCAGCCAGGCCTGTCAGATAAGAATTCTGTCTGAGACCGGAGTCGCTTCCGGAATCCGCCGGATCGAAGCTGTAACGGGATCTGCCGCATTTGCACTGGCAAAAAGTGAGCAGGCAACTCTTGACGCAGCGTGCGCCTCACTCAAGACTACACAGGATCAGTTGGTTCGCAGAATCCGTGCCACAATGACCGAAGTTAAAACTCTTGAGAAAGAATTGTCTATGCTTCAGGAATTGAATTCAGCTGGACTTGCGGAAGATCTGGCAAAAAGTGCCGTAGTTATCAACGGAATATCAGTGGTTATTGCCCCGGCCGCGGCGGAAGACGCAGATGCACTGCGCGCAACAGCCGATCAGGTGCGTGACCGTTTTCAGGACAGCGTTGTTGTTCTGGCGGCTGAAAAAGACGGAAAACTTCTTTTTGTTGCGATGGCGACACCCTCGGCATTAGCTAAGGGTATCCATTCAGGCAACATCGTCCGCGAGGTGGCGAAGGCTGCCGGCGGCGGCGGCGGCGGACGTGCTGACATGGCACAGGCCGGCGGAAAAGACGCTGCAAAGCTTTCCGAAGCTCTTGCAGTTGCTGTGAGTACGATAAAGGCTCAGCTCGGAGCCTGATCATTCAAAAAGGAGATGTAAGAAATGTGTATATTTTGCAAAATAGCAGACAAGGAAATTCCGGCGACTGTCGTGTATGAGAATGATGACGTGATCTGTATCAATGACGTCAAACCTATCAGCCCTGTTCACGTCCTCATCATACCCAAAAAGCACTTTGACGACATCCTTGATCTGTCTGCTACGCAAGAGGGACAGAAGGTCATGACAGACGTTCTGAAGGCCATTCCTGAAGTTGCCCGCATCACCGGTGTCGAATCGGGCTTCCGCCTGATCAACAACTGCCGCGAACAGGGCGGACAGACCGTCATGCACGTGCATTTCCATCTGATTGGAGGGTGAGCGGACCCATTATGTTCGCTCCCCCGTCCTCGGCTTACGCCTGCGGAAGGTCGCTCGCATAACGGGTCCGCTCACTGCATGGCACCCTGCGGGTGCTAAGGAATAATATTTCCGCGGCGCGAAGCGCCTATTCAAGTAAGTGCAGTTGTTTGTGAGCGCGCCTTAGCCGGAGCGGAAGCCTGGCGTCCAGCGCGAGCAAATGACAGCACTTATCCTGTCCTCGGCTTACGCCTGCGGAAGGTCGCTCGCATAACGGGTCCGCTCACTGTGCGGCACCCTGCGGGTGCAAGGAATAATATTTCCGCGGCGCGAAGCGCCTATTCAAGTAAGTGATGTTGTTTGTGAGCGCGCCTTAGCCGGAGCGGAAGCCAGGCGTCCAGCGCGAGCAAATGGCAGAACTTACCCTACGAGGTTGGAAACCTAACGCCTAAATCAATATAGAGCGCTTTTTGTTTCTCCAGAAGCTCGCCAACCCTCAGTTTGTGTCCGGTTTCATCTATTTAATAATGTACTGGTTAATCGTTAAGCTCTATATGAAGCAGATCTCAATATTTCACATGCCGGTAGTTGAATAGTATGTGAAATAGACGAAAGTGAGATTGGGATAGACGTAGAAAAGATCATACAATATGACCCAGATATATCTGAAAGGTTTTTTGTAAATCAGAATATGAGTATATTAAAATAAGCGAGGATAATATAAAAAATGTTTTTTATCGTATGTGGACAATAAAAGAAGCTTATTTAAAATATTTGGGTGTAGGTATGAATAAACCTTTAAATAGTTTCTGTGTATACATAGACGACGAAAAAAGTGCTCATATTGAAGAAGATGAAAATAGTGTTCGAGATATTAGTGTTAAAACGATACTCGACAATCAGGAATATATTGTTTCGGTTGTATGCAAAAGCGATATAAGTTTAGAATTTTGGGATAATCATAAATTGATCAAGAAACTCAAGGAAATCTGAAGAATACTTTTAAGGTTGAATTACAAGTACTGTAAGTAAATTATTACAATAAAAATGGTATTAAGAGGTGTAGAAGTATGTTCAAAATTGGAAGAAATGATTTATGCTGGTGTGGTAGTACAAATAAATATAAAAATTGTCATTTCCGTATAGATGAAAAAATTAATTTTTATAAGTCAAAAGGACATATTGTTCCATCACGAGATATTATTAAGAAACAAGATGAAATTGAAGAAATTAGAAAAAGTGCAAAGATTAATATTTTAGTATTAGATTATATTTCAGAGTATTTAAGTCCTGGGATAACAACTGAAGAGATTAACAAAATGGTAAATGAAAAAACTAAGGAATTAGGAGGGATACCAGCACCTTTGAATTATATGGGATTTACAAAAAGTGTTTGTACTTCCATCAATGAACAGGTTTGCCATGGTATACCTTCTGATACTGTTGTTTTGAAAAGTGGTGACATTATTAATATAGATGCTTCTACAATTTATAAAGGATTCTACTCTGATTCATCTAGAATGTTTTGTATTGGAGATGTTTCAAGTGAAAAAAGAAAACTTGTAGAAGTTGCAAAAGAATGTGTTGAATTAGGATTACAACAGGTCCGTCCTTGGGGTTTTTTAGGTGATGTTGGCTATGCAATTAATGAATGTGCTACTAAAAATAATTATTCTGTCGTCAGGAAAATTGGAGGGCATGGGATCGGGCTAGAATTTCATGAAGAACCATGGGTTGGATATGTAACTCAAAAGGGAACGGAAATGCTAATGGTGCCAGGAATGATTTTTACTATTGAACCTATGATAAACATGGGAAGTCATAAGGTCTATACCAATAAAAAGGATGGATGGACAGTTTGTACTGTAGATGGAATGCCATCAGCACAATGGGAGTATATGGTGCTAGTAACGGATACAGGATATGAGGTGCTAGCGTATTAATACATTTTTAAAAATCAAAACGCCCCGTCAGACTTATGTCTGACGGAGCGTCGATTATAGTTTCCTTAGCGCCCAACGGGCGCCATATGCAATGCCATTTGTTCGCGCTAGACGCTTACTATCGCCGGCTAAGGCCGGCTAACGCAAGCTAAAGCGCGCTCACAAACGGCATCACATCTTTAGTAAGGCGCTCCGCGCCGCGGAATACTTATTTAAAGATCAAAACGCTCCGTCAGACAATGTCTGTCGGAGCGTCTATTATAGTTTCCTTAGCGCCCAACGGGCGCCATTCCCGTAATCGGACCCGTTATGCGAGCGACCTTACGCAGGCGAAGCCGAGGACAGGGGGAGCGAACATAATGGGTCCGATTAAATTGCTTTCTCGCCCCGTTCTCCTGTACGGATACGGATGCAGTCTGTAATTTCGCTTATGAAGATTTTGCCGTCTCCAACTTCGCCGGTCTTAGCCGTCTTGGTGATAGTTGCAATTATCTCATCGAGCTTGTCATCCGTGACTACAAGTATCAGCATTATTTTGGGAAGTACAGTCAGGATGGTGTCGCTTCCGCGGACTGATTCCGTCCATCCAAGCTGATTTCCGCAGCCCATGACAGGAGCAATCGTAATTCCTTTGATCTGAATACGGTTCAAAGCTTCTTTAAGTACTTCCAGTTTTTCCGGCCGGATAATGGTTTCAATTCTTTTCATGTAAGGAACCCTCCCTGGGTTAGTCCAATCCGAGATAGGACGGATAGGCATCTTCTCCGTGTTCTGCAATATCAAGGCCAATATCTTCAGAAGAGAACGGGACACGCAGCTTGCGGGTAAAGAGCTTGGCAGCGCCGAGTGCCACGAAGGTGCCGGCAACGGAAATGACGATTGTAATACCAACAGCTACCAACTGCCTCCAGAAAAGCGCTGTCTCTCCAAAAGCAAGGCCATTCCATTTTGCGACGCCATTGATTGATGTCAGTGCAAAAATACCGGTTGCGATGCTTCCCCAGATACCACCGATTCCGTGGCATCCAAACGCATCAAGTGAATCATCATACCCCAATTTTGGCTTAACAACCGTAATGAAGAAATAACAGATCGGGCTGACAAGCGCACCAATTATGATGGATGCCCAGATAGGTACAAAACCGGCGCCGGGTGTGATGGCGACAAGTCCGATAACAAGACCGGTCGATGCACCTACGAGCGTGGGCTTTCCATTATGGATTTTTTCGATCAGCATCCATGTAAGAAGAGCAGCGGCTGCTGAAGTGTTTGTTGCCATGAAGGCATGTACGGCAAGTTCATTGGCCGCTCCTGCACTTCCTGCATTAAAGCCGAACCAGCCGAACCACAGAAGAGCAGCTCCAAGAAAAACAAAAGGAATATTGTGAGGATGATATGTGATTTTGCCATGATGTTTGCGCTTTCCGATTACCAGTGCTACAACCAGAGCAGATACACCTGAGCTGATATGAACGACGTTGCCGCCGGCAAAATCAATAGCGCCCATTTGTGCAAGTAAACCACCGCCCCAGACCATATGAGCCAACGGATAATATACAACAATTGACCATATAGTAGTAAAAATCGCCAGGGAGGAGAAACGCATGCGTTCTACTACAGCACCTGTAATCAGGGCCGGCGTGATGATGGCAAACATCATTTGAAAAATTGCAAAAGCGAGGTTGGGAACGGTGGGAAGCCATGGGCCCGGTGCTCCGCCGACGCCGTTCAGTCCGAACCAGTTTAGATTACCTATGATTCCTCCGATATCGCCGGAGAAGGAAAGTGAATATCCGAAAAGCACCCACATAATCGAGGCCATGCCCATAATGAAGACACATATCATCATTGTATTAATGACATTTTTCCTCTTAACCATACCGCCGTAAAAGAAGGCAAGACCAGGGGTCATTACAAGTACCAAAGCAGATGAGATCAATAACCATACAATATCAGCTGAGTTCATAAATAATCCTCCAAAAAAAACCACATCAATCTTACATGCACGTTACTGCACGGTCAGATTTCAGTGGCTCCATTGCCTTTGAACATATTATTGTGTGTCATTTCCTGTAGTCGCTCTGTGCACAAAACACATGAATGGTGATGTCAGGGCCTGTCTCCCGCATCGTGTCTGTTCAGACTGCCGCTTCTCCGCGCTCTCCGGTGCGGATTCTGATGCAGTCCGAGATTTCACTTACAAAGATTTTGCCGTCTCCGACTTCTCCGGTCTGTGCCACTTGGATGATCGTACTGATAGTTTCTTCCAGCATATCGTCTGCAATGATCATTACCAGCATAATTTTGGGCAATATGGTAAGAACTGTGTCATTTCCGCGCACGGATTCTTTCCATCCCAGTTGATTTCCACACCCCATGACCGGTGAGATGGTGATTCCTTTTATTTGCATACTGTTCAGGGCTTCCTTAAGCGTTTCGAGTTTTTCCGGCCGAATAACGGTCTCGATTTTTTTCATATGATATGTCTCCCTTGACGATATGATTTTACCATAATCTAAACCGTTCTGTTTTGCAACAACATTTATCCCAAGTCAATGCAAAATTCGTGACAAAGGAGTCATAAATAATACTAAAGAAGCGGTTAATAGCCATGCTGTCTGTTCGTTAAGATCAAATCCTTTCCAATAAAAAAGTCACCCTCCGAAAGATACACACAATGTGTGAACCAATCATCAGTGACTTCGTTGCCTCTGAAAATTATGCATGCAAGCATTTAGGTTTCAGCGGGGCGGCCGCGACAGCACCCTTGCTAGAATTGATTCTACACAATAAATGCAATTTGTACAAGTGGAAATTGCAAAATTATCAAAATCATTATTTAGGCTTTTTAAGCTTTTTAGAAAATAACAGTCTGTGACGGTTAGTCCGATGGGCTATAGGCATGAAGAGGTCTACACATGAAGAGGTCTGTTTCTTGACGCGTTTGTAAAATGCGGGTATAATACGCGCGTTATAAGGCACAGGTGCCGCGCAGTATCTGTTTTGTCTCATATGCCTATAGGACGAAGGGAGGGATATAAATGTCAGTGATAAGAATCAAAGAAAACGAATCCCTTGACAGTGCCCTGCGTCGTTTAAAACGTATCTGTGCGCGATCGGGTATTTTTGCCGAAGTACGTAAGAGAGAACATTTCAAAAAACCCGGTGTAAAACGCAAAAAGAAGGCGGAGGCGGCCAGAAAGCAGAAGCGCTGATTTAATTATCTGATAGAGACCCGATGCATCTGCACCGGGTTTTTCTTTTCTATTTATTTTTTTTACAATTGATTTCTTTTCAAATCAATTCTATTCTATTTATAGAAAATTGTTTGTTTTTAAAGGAAGGGGTATATTTTGATACTTATTGAGAAGAAATGGAATCTGCCCCTCCCGATATCTCGGGAGGATGAGAATCTGTCGCTTACAGAGCGACTTCTTTTTTCGAGAGGAGTTACTGATTCTGAGGAAAGAAAAGCCTTTCTGTCAGCTGATCATAACGGATGGCACGATCCTTTGCTCTTTCCGGATATGGAGCGGGCTTGCGGGCGTGTGACACAAGCAATAGCCAAGAAAGAAAAAATTCTTGTGTACGGGGATTACGATGCCGACGGCATAACTTCTACGGCACTACTGATGCTTTTCCTCAAAAAAGCGGGAGCAGACTGCTCCTACCTGATTCCCGATCGTTTGACGGAGGGCTACGGCATGTCGGAGGCTCTTTTTTCGAGAATTCTTGAGAAACAGCCGTCTCTGGTAATTACGGTAGACTGCGGTGTTGCGAATATTGAAGAAGTTGAATCCCTTAACCGTCTGGGAATCGATGTGATTATTACGGATCATCATGAGGTAAAGCCCATTCTTCCTGCTGCCCATGCGATTCTGAATGCCAAACGTACAGACAGCACATATCCTTTTTCCCAACTGTCCGGCGTGGGGGTCGTGCTTAAGTTTGTTCAGGCACTTTGTGCCGGACATATTCCCGGGACTGCCCCGGATGACTGGCGTGCTTATCTGGATCTGGCAGCCCTTGGCACGATCGCGGATGTTGTCCCGATACTTGACGAGAACCGGATGCTCGTTAAAGAAGGCATGATGCTGATCTGCCAGATGAAAAGGTCGGGTATACGGGCACTCTATGCTGTGTCCCACCAGAAGGATCAGAAAATCACTGCAACGTCCGTCAGTTATCTGCTGATCCCTCGAATTAATGCATCGGGCCGCATGGGGGATGCCTCACGCGCGGTTGAGCTTCTGATGACCACTGACGATCAGGAGGCGGATAAGCTTGCTGAGACGTTATCTCAGGAAAATACCCGGCGGCAGGAGATTGAACTGACTATTTTTGAGGAAGCCGTTGCCATTCTGGAAAATCCCAAAGAGGGTGATCCTGTCGTCCATTCACAGACAGGCCCGATTCTGGTCCGGGGAAAAGACTGGCACCCGGGTGTTATCGGTATTGTTGCCTCGCGGCTTGTGTCACGCTATAACCGGCCTGCGATTGTGTTTACGGAAGTATCAGGACAGGCGGGTACCTTGAAGGGATCTGCGAGAGCCTGCGAAGGATACAATATTCTCGAGGCGATTCTATTTGCGCAGGAATACACGATGCAGTTCGGCGGTCATCCGAAAGCGGCCGGTATTACGGTATCTGCCGAGCAGTTCGCTGCCTTTGCAGCGCGTTTGGAGGACTATGAACTTCAAAACACGGCGGAGCCTTTTGAACCCTCATTAGAGGTAGATGCCCGCCTTTCCGCAGACGATTTCACACTGGAGACATGCCGTGAAATTGCAGATCTTGCGCCGTTTGGTGAAGGCAACAGGGAACCGAGATTCCTTGTTCAAAACTGCCGTATCGTGCAGACTACCGGATGCAGCAACGGAAAGCATCTTAAATTCCGCTTCTCCCTGACCGGCGTTTCGGGTGAGGAGAGAATTATCGACGGAATTTGCTTCGGTCTGGGCCACCTCGAGGAATTATACAGACAGGGAAGCGTTGTGGATGTCGTTTTTGGCCTTTCCATTAACGTCTGGAAGAATCGTGAGTCACTTTCCATGCAGGTGCTCGATCTGCATTTTCCCGGGACGGGGAAATTTCTCGACGATTCCACCGATGTCCTTGAGAAGCTGTACGAGAACCGCCTTCCCCTGAGACAACTGGCGGTTCTCTCGAAGACATCTCCGGAGAAGCTCCTTCCGGAAAAAGAAGATTTCAAGAAAGTGTACCAGTTTTTGCGTACGCGGTGTGCTGATGAGATTACCTTGTGTGACTTAGGGCTGATGGCACGGTTTGTATCAGTAAATTATGGTATAACTCTGCATGGCTTTGCTCTTGCACGAGTGCTTGACGTATTTGCAGAGGCCGGCCTGCTGCGATTATATTCCAGAAGGGGACAGAGGGTCTGCTTTACCTTGTTATTTGTCGGCGGCAAGGTTAAACTGGAAAATACATTAACATATCAAAGACTGTTTGCCGAGGGAGGCAATCCCCAATGACAACTGAAGGAAAAAAGGATCCGGCCAAAATGCTTGAAAGAACGGAAGAGGCCAGAAAACTGGAACTCTTTGAGGCTGATCTGCGCGATTCTACATTCCCGGAGAATATCGCCCCCGAGATTCTTGAATCCTTTGAGGAAGTTGTTCAGCGTTATAGGAATTATACGGAGAAGGATGAGACGGATAAGCTGCGCCGGGCCTTTGTTTTCGCATACAAGGCGCATGGTCCTCAGCTTCGTAAAACAGGCGAACCATATATAATTCATCCGCTGGCGACGACAGAGATTCTGACGGAACTTGAGGTAGATACCGATACTCTTGTGGCTGCTCTTCTTCATGACACGGTTGAGGATACCGATGTAAGCCTGTTAATAATTACCGAACTTTTTGGCGAAGACGTTACCCTTCTGGTAGACGGAGTCACTAAGCTCGGTCGGATTCCCTATTCTTCCAAAGAAGAGACTCAGGCTGAGAATATGCGCAAAATGTTCCTGGCTATGGCTAAGGACATCCGTGTCGTTCTGATAAAGCTTGCAGACCGGCTGCACAATATGCGTACAATTAAGCACTTGCCGGTTGACAAACAGATAGAGAAGGCCAAAGAAACCCTCGACATCTACGCCCCTCTGGCCCACCGTCTGGGTATATACAAGATCAAGTGGGAATTGGAAGATCTTTGCCTCAGATATCTTG
>Ga0209540_10000801_pt1 | contig 26142 bp, 26 predicted proteins | sample BarGraIncu01121A_FD_184501 | JGI IMG/M metagenome (GOLD analysis project Ga0209540, IMG submission 184501) | Arctic peat soil microbial communities from Barrow, Alaska - Barrow Graham LP Incubations 011-21A (SPAdes) (version 2) | ecosystem: Environmental > Terrestrial > Soil > Wetlands > Peat... | reverse complement strand
GCTGAAGCAGAAGAACATGGATATGATTCGATTGTATCCGTCGATGCAAGGGCAAATAAACCAGAGTATATGGGAGGCAAAAAAATGGTTATCAAAGCTGTTGCCGATAAGAAAACCGGCAGACTGCTGGGTGCTCAGATAATAGGCTACGAGGGAGTTGATAAAAGGATAGATGTCCTCGCAGCTGCTATAACACTCAAGGCAACCGCTGAAGACCTGATATCTCTTGATCTGGCCTATTCTCCGCCTTACTCAACTACTAAGGATCCCTTGTTCTACACTGGAATCAAACTAAAAAATATAATGAAAGGAACAGTTCCAAAATAGATGGTAAAAAACAAATCTTCGGCATTCGCCGAGGATTTGTTTTTACTGAAATGGCATAGTCTGTTAATACAAAGCCTGTTTGTTGATTTTATCATGTCTATCGACTTTTGAGTTTTCCTCGAAGCGCTGGCTTGATGCACTACATCCTTTTTGGAATTCGGAGTAGCCGGAAAAGAAGAACATGTCTTTAAGGATATAGTCGTAATAAAAATAGTAAATACTACTTCCATTCCCCTGACCTGCCGCAGCTTTAAGGCTGGAATCGCTGACTGCGCAAATCGGGCCAGCAGGTAGGCCTTTGACGTAATATGTGTTGTAATCACTCTTTACCGATATATCATCGGTTGTCAGGAAAGGACGCTGATATCCCAGGGCATATTCTGCTGTGACACAGCTCTGAAGCTTTGAGCCGTCCTCTAATCTGTCAAGGAATACCGTTGCCACCTCTTCACTATGGGCACCAGACAGACATTCTGCTTCCACCATGGATGCCAGCGCGAGCTGCTCTGTAGGAGACAGATCATTCGGCTTTGTGTTTGACGAATAAAGTGTGCTGTAGCGCTTCTCCGAGGCTGCAATCCACAATGCCACATGCTCCTTCAACGTGCTGCCTTCTGGAATTTTATATTTTCCAGGCGGAATCATACCTTCCATACGGCGAAAGCCGGTTGTCTTTGCGCTGATAAGTTTGCTGGAACCCGACGCTGCAAGCGTGTCCTTAACTTCCTGTTCTGTCAGGGAAAATACTTTGGAGAGCTGAGGTATTATATCCCTCTCAAGCATCTCGCCACCCTTTACTTCAACAATACCTTTTATGGCTTTATTTTCTGATGTCTGAGCTGCCGGTGCTGCAGTCTGGTTTGCAGGACTTGACGTTGCGCCGCAGGCACTCAATAAAATCATTGCAAGCGACAGAATTATACAAGCTGCTTTTCTTTTCATTTTTTCTATCTCCTATCAATTACTGTTGTTATTCAAAAAGATATAAACTGCTTATTTTTTCCTGCCGTCGGCAGGTTTCTCTTTTTCGCGGATAATCTCAAGAATTTTTTCACAGGCCAGCTTCTGAGCATAGCTTCCCGCAGCCAGTCTCATTGCAGCTACGGCAAGCTGATCTTCAGGGATATCCTTGTCCAGCATGTCTGAGGTTTCTGATAGCGCTTCATCCAGCTGCTTCCAGTATTCATCGTAAAACTGCCTGCTATCATGGATATCCGGCTGCTTCTTTAACAAAAAATCAACTTCTCCCACACTGAGAACCTGCTTGAGCGAACAGATTGAGGTCAGGAAAGCAAGGTGCTCCCTTAGGTATTTTTTGCCGCTGGTCCGTGGCAGCAGGCCACTCTTTATGTAGTTGTTGATCATGGCTCCGGTCAGATCAGCATCCTCTGTCTGCAGAGTATGCTGCCGTTTCATGTAGCTTAAAACCTGATCCTTGTACAGTTCTATATCGGGCAGGCTCTCCCAGGCAGCTGGCCTTTCCTTTCTAAGTCTTTCTATAAAATCCATAAGTTCCTTCATAATTAATCTCCTCTATAATCTGCATCATGTCTATTCTAATTCTAAAACAAATATATTATACCACAGCAACGTGATATATCAAACAGCATCAAATCAAAATTCTGTTTGTCTTGATATATTAATAATTGCATGATATAATATTATATATTACATTGTGCGTTTTTTTATTTTCGGAGGTGGATTTATGATTTATTCTGTTTGCATTTTTGGGGATTCTATATCTAAGGGTGTCGTTTTCGATGCAACTAAAAACAAATACTGCTTTTTAAAAGAAAGTTTCGCATTTCTTTTGGAAAAGTGTCATCCTATTAAGATATACAATTTCGCACGTTTCGGATGCACCATTTCAAAGGGAAGCGATATTATTAAAAAACATATTCAGGAACTCAGAAGTTTCGATTATACTGTGCTTGAATTCGGTGGCAACGACTGTGATTTCGACTGGGCTGAAGTTGCAGACAACCCTGCAGAAAAACACTTGTGCAAAACACCATTGGAGCAGTTCCGCGACCAGTACATCTCTTTGATTGGGCTTGTTCTGGAGAATGGCAGCAAACCCATACTGCTCAACCTCCCGCCGATTGATCCAAAACGCTACTTCAAATGGGTAAGCAGAGGGTTGAATGAAAATAATATATTGTCTTTTCTGGGTGACGTTCAAAATATTTTCTCCTGGCAGAGCTCCTACAGTAGAATCGTTTCTGAACTTGCAGAAAAATATAGAATACCATTGATTGACATAAGGTCAGCATTTTTAGAAGAAAAAGATTTCAGTGAATACCTCTGCGATGACGGGATACATCCCAACAGCAAAGGTCATCTCCTGATTTCAAAAACAATCGAGGAAAAACTGGCAATACTACAGCAAAAAAATGAAGAGAGCCCTTGATTTCAGTAGAATCTGATTTTCAAGGGCTCTGCTAAATTATTTATTAATAGAATTTAGTTTTTGCTCTGTTGAATAAAGAATTTTTAACATCTGGTTTTTCTTCCGATTTTAAAATATCAACCAAAACATGATGCACATTTTCGCATCCGGCTTTTGCCAGGTTGCCTGCGCAGGAAGCACAATACGTATAAAGATTGCTGTAATTTTTCTCTTGCAAAGTATTTGGAAGTTTTCTAGCGAGTTCAGGCTCTTTTACACCTGCACATCCTCCAAGTCCGCAACACTGCACTTCGTTAATCTGATTCACTTGGCTTTGCAGGAACGGTTTCATCTGTTTTTGTAAAAACAAGGTTTCTCTATCAGGACAAGGTGCAAATATATTTATTTCCGGCATATTTATTGCGTGTCCCAGACCCAATTTCTGCAATTTTTCATAGATACTTACGACTGATACTTGAAGCCTGGGTTTCAAATAGTAATAGCAGTTTGGACAGACCACTACTATTTCTTCTATGCCATTCTTCTCCATTTTCTGGTTAATCCTTACGATGATTGTTTCCTCCTCATCTTTTAGGCCCAATTCTGAAATTGGTTTCCCGCAGCAATCAAAAACAATACCAATTCCAGCCTTTTCTTCTAATAAATCTGCCAGTTTTTTTGTTGTTTGAGGATAAAAGGAAGGAAAATTACAGCCTGGGAATAGAACGCTCTTTCCAGTCGTGTGCTTGTAATTCCGGAACAGATAGTTCTTTTTTTCTTTTAGAAGCAAACCGTATCCTTTTTCAGCGAATTTCCCTTTATTCTCCATGATCTTTTGCCTTCGCATCTTAAGAACAATATCTTTTCCATCAATATTTTTCGGACAAACAATTTTGCATTTTCCACATAAAAAGCAGTGATACGCAAGTTCCTTTAACCGTTTAATATCACCAAGGTTTATTCCATATGAATTCAAAAATTCACAATGTTTATTGCATTGCCCACAACGAATACACTCTGATGCTTGTGTATTATAATCCATTATAATTTTCCTCCATTAGATCTGAATCTCCATTCATATGCTTCTTCTTAAGGAAAAAGCCAATACCAAATACAAAAACAGCCAATGCCAGTGCAACCACCATATAGGCTAACCGATTTTCTTCATCCGAAATACCAGCAGCTCCTACAGTAAACATTGCCGTTCCTGGCAACATAAAAACTAAGGAATAAATTGTGTATGTCCAAAACTTGATATCAGTAATTCCATATGCGAAATTTTGCAGATTGTATGGGAATAGCGGTACCAATCTTGTTATCATCAAAACAAGCTTCCCATTTTTCCCTGATTCATCAAACAACAGTTTTTTTATGTATTTGTTCTTTTCTGCCATAGGCTTAATGCTTTCCTTCAAGAAAAACCGTCCAAGCAAGAAAGCCCCGACAGCTCCTATCGTTGTCGAAAAAGAACAGAGAACTGTACCTAAAACCGGTCCGAATATAAGACCTGCAAAAATTGCAAAACTCGCTCCCGGTAGAGCCAACACTACACAGCCTATAACTGTAAAAAGTATATAGATTGTCCCAGCAAGCACAATATTTTCATCAACCATGTTTTTCAAAAACAATAAATTGCCAGTATCACTTAGATATTTTGACCATCCCAAATAATGATTCAAAATCAAAATCGATACTATAAGACTACAAAAAAGTATTAATTTTTTATTCTTCGAATTCTTCAATGCTTTCTCCTCATTTTCCTTCCATCTTGATTTCTACTTTCTATGGAGTATTCCCTGGCTTAAGTCAAACCTTAAATGCGCTTTTTCAGCCCCATGAGTGTTGTGGGTTACCAGGACAATACTCTTGCCGCTATTTACTGCTTCAGATAAAAGACTTAGTACGACATTTGCCCAGTGTTCGTCCAGGTCATTGGTAGGTTCGTCAGCTAGTATCAGCAATGGATCTTTTATCAGCGCACATGCGACCATTGCACGCCTGCGCTGCCCCCCGCTCACCTCACCCGGAAGAAAATTTCTTCTTTCCCAAAGTCCAAGGCGAGTTAAAAAGTGTTCTATTTGTGTATAGTCTTTTTTCTTATTGCCAAGGTTCTGCGCAAATAACAGGTTTTCTTCAAGAGTTAGAGCTTGAATCAGATTGCTGTCTTGAAATATAAAACCTACCTTGTCCCTGCGTGTATCAGTAAGTTCTTTGTCGCTCATTTGGTTTATATTCCTGCCATCAATATACACATTTCCTGAGGTGGCATCTAAAAGCCCGCCCATTATATACAAAAGAGTACTCTTTCCAATTCCTGAAGGACCTTCAATACACAGAAAATCTCCTGAATTGACAGTGAGGGAAATCTGTTCTATAGGTGTAACATCTTCACCTGCTTCATAAGTTTTTTTTACGTTCTCTAAACGACAAATTTCCATTACCCTAGATCCCCTTTCGAAATGGCTTCCTGCGGCACCAGGCTTGAGCTCTTCCACGCAGGATAAGCAGCTGCCAAAAGCCCTAAGAAAAGTGATGCGGCCAAGCCGATCGCCACACTAACAACAGCTCCGGTTAATGTCAATTGTCCTCGAGGAATTACCATAGCCTCTTCTATTACGGCTAAAGCCGGTTTAACCATAATAACTCCCAATATACTTCCTGCAAGTCCACCTATGCCTGCTATAATCCAAGCTTCAGAAATTAATAATTTGAATATGCCGCTCTTCTGAATTCCCATTGCTCTTAAAAATCCAATCTCCCGCTTCCGTTCTTTTGCAAGAGAATTGAATCTGCCTGTGAGGGCAAGAATTGATATCAGCAGCAAAGCAAACCATAAGAACAATATTACTTTTGAAACTGATGACAATTGATTTTTAACTGAGGAGATTGAACTTGTTGTTGATACTGCTTTAACTCCTAAATCAGCGCTGTTTATTCTTCCTGCAATAAGTTCAACATTCGCTCCTTTGGAAGTTTTTATCAATATACTTGAAACCAGATTTTGGGGGATACTCCCATTCCAAGAGCTTGTAGTAAATTTTTCACTAGCCAGCACCCTGGCCCTGTCAATGTTCATAAATATCGTGGAATCCATGCCGCTTCCAGTATCGTACAGCGTTCCCACAATCTTAAAAGGTTGAGCTAAGATAGAGACTTTATTGCCGACAATATTTTCAATATCCCCGCCAATAATAACTTCATCATCAGCCATTTTGTTTACGCTGTATTTTTCGAACCATGGTTTTAATATGAAGTCTGAGCTTTGGTCAATTCCTACAATACGCAATGACTCACTAAAACTGCAGCATCCAGCTCCTGGTATTGTGGCTGTAAAAAACTGTGGTGTAGTTTTTTCTACACCTTCAAAAGTTTTAATTTGGGTTTCTATTTCTTTTGCCATATAAACATTTTCCGGATTACCTGTAAATAGTGTTTTTAACGAGTCTGAATCCGCACTATTTGGAAGAACTATTATATCTGCTCCTAATCTTTCATTTGTTAGAGCCAAACCATCTTGTACTACAGAAAATATTGAAAAAACCAATACGAACATAAGGATAGTTACAGCTGTTATTATTCCCGTAAGCAAGGACTGGCTTTTTCTCCTTGTTACGTTAAGATAAGCTAATTTTAATATACCCATACCCTGTAAGATGCCCCCTTATAATTACAAACAATAGTGTATTGCACAACCCTGCAACCGTTGAAATTACAAGGTTTGCAGCGTTTATATATGCAGGATTTCCCCCGCCAAATATCGAATATATTAAGTGAACGCAAAACATATCGATTGGAGGGGAAGTCCATGCAAGCTAATGTTAATCAGTTATGTCTAACTGATATTTATTCAGATGTTGATGAATATTTTCAGCAAGACAAACCTAAGTTGATAAAATTGTTTGAAGAACATATTTCCTTACAGGAATTGATTCCTCAAAGCTTTTTTAATCATTATTATTCTAATACTGGCCATCCTAGAAGTTATAAATTAACCTCAATTATTTCAGCTCTGGTCATAAAATCTATACTTTCAATCCCAGACACCAGCTTATTATTAAATATTTTGAATTTAAGTTCTGAACTTCGTGACCTTTGTGGATTTGTAACAGTTCCAAACGCATCTCAGTTCTCCAGGTTTAAAATAAACTTCGAAAAAGATTTAGATCAGTTTTTCAATCTTCTTGTTGAAAAAACAGAACCTATCTGCAAAGAGATCAATTCCGACCTTGCTGATATACTTATCGCTGATACCACCGGAATAGAAGCATATGTTAAAGAAAACAATCCAAAACAGTTTGATACACTCTTAAGAAATTCTAAAAAATTAGCAAAACCTTTTCCTGAATTTAACGCTCATTCATATGCCTGCGGCAAAATGCCAAAAGAGGCTTATGCAAATCCGGATATCAAGCTTTCTTATATTAACGGCCACTACTGTTACTCATTAAAAGCAGCTCTTGTCACGAACGGTCTCGGCATCATCAGACACATAGACTTTTTTGAAGATCCTTCAATAAACATTTCTGAAGCAGCCACTGGCAACGAACACAAAGATGAATATGACGCAAAATCCCTTATACCGATACTCAGAAATTTCTTTGATGCCCATAGGGCTTTTTCTTACAAATATTTTCTAGGCGATGCCGGTTTTGATGCGGTTGACAATTATAAATATCTTTACAAAGATAAAAATATTATCCCCATAATTCCATTAAGAAAAGTTTCAAAATCTTCCCCTCCGGGATTTACCGAAGATGGCATCCGACTTGCCCTAAAAACAAAGATCTTCTTATGAAATTCGATGGCATAACCCGAGAAAAAGGCAGAGCTACGAGAATCAAATGGTTATGTCCAAAGTCTAAAAAAGTTAACATTAATGGCAAAACCCAGTATGTCCTGCGATGCGATGAACCTTGCACAACTTCACCTTGCGGTAAAGTATATCAAGTTGCTGTCGATAATGACTACAGAATGAATACTGTAGTACCGAGAAACTCTGATCTCTGGATTAAGCTTTACAAAATCAGAACAATTATTGAGAGAACGAATTTCATGGTTAAATATCCTATGTCTTTAAATTACACGAAATTACATAACACAACCTCTCTTAAGTCTGAACTTTATATCAGTGGCATTACACAGCAAATTGTCCTTCTGATTTCTAAATCACTTGATGATATGAAAAAGCCTCTTTCAATTAAGAAATTAATTGCTTAAAAAATTACTGCTCCAAGCAATGTCTTTTTGTTATGCTCATTTTTATGAACAATGACACAAACCCCAACATTTCTATAATTACCATTTGTTGGATATTATTTTTCGGGTAGTTCTGCAATCCTCTAAAATATATTATTATGCAAATATTATCTCAATGCCTTTTTCATTCAGTCCCCAATCTTTAACTTCATATTCACTATATAAAGCTACTCCATCAGGCTTTGCAAAGAATTTAATTTTTAATTGCTTGTGATCTTCATAAAACTTAGTAGCATATTCTAATCCGTCGATACAAAGTTCTGCTGTATTCTTTTTATAATCAATCTTATTAAGCAGCCCTTCATTCTCATTGACAGCTCTTTCATTAACAAATAATCTTATTTCATCACCAACAACTCTATACCATCTCATATAACCTTTACTTAAGGCTATATCTTCTTTTTTTAAATTACTTCTTAACTTAATCATATGTCCCCCTTAAATCGTGATACGCGAATTCCTTCTTTTTCTATACATATATTACAGATTTCTAATTAACCAGCTCTCCTTCAGAATAAGGAGTTAAAGTTATTTTTTAATTCAGATAGGCTTTGTTGAAGAAGTTCTTATTGTTTTTTTAAGGTTTCAACTATCACTGCAAAATTGTTTTGCAAATCTATTTGTTACATTATTTGAATTTATTAGGCAAATATGGTTCAACGAGAATTGTCCCGTCCTTTATTTTTGCGACTTCCGGGTATGCCGGTTTGTTTGCCTCCTCCGGCGCCCTCGTCATAAGGTTAGCTATCTGCAGTATTTCTGGCTGCATTGAGTATGCGGCCACAATAGCTTCGGGGTTTCCCCCGTTTCCTGCATGGGCCGATCCTCTCATTACTCCCAATACTATTATATTACCTCCTGCGGAAATTTGCGAGCCTGCATTTACATCTCCAACTATTACAATGTTTCCCTGGTAATTTAAAACTTCTCCGCTTCTCACCGTCCTTCTCAGGAACTTGGTGCGGCCTTCATGGATTCCACTGAACGCCTTGCCGGCAAATTCATCAGTTTCCATTTTAGCCTCAAGAGTACAGTCCTTTAATTCGAATTCATCAAACAGAACCTCCTTGAGCTTGTTGAAATCTCTGCTGTTTATTTTCTTCAAGTCAGTCGTTATTATTAGTGAGGCACCTTTGTAGAACGCCTTTCCCTTTGAGAGCTTCTCGACGAGAACGCCCATCATCTCTTCGAAATCTTTGAATTTATCCATATTGATGACCGCGTTTATGCCGCCTTTGGTTCCTTTTATTATAAGATTGTCATCCAACATAATTGCCCTCCTGTCTATTGGGTTGTTGTGGTTGCCTGGTTTGTATTGAAATATGCTTCATACATTGATCTTGCAACGGGTGCAATGAAACTGCCGTGGCCTCCATCGAATACTACGACACATACTGCTATTTGAGGATTGTCTACCGGCGCATAGCCTATATATATCGCATAGGCAGTTCTGCCGTAATCACCCTGGAGGTTGCTGAATGTAGCTGAACCTGTCTTACCTGCGGTTTTAATCGGAAATCCTGCAAATGCAGCTGCAGCGGTTCCTTCTCCGCCTGTAACCCTGGACATTCCCTCTTTTACCGCAGCAATGGTTGATTTGCTCACGCCGGTCTCCTGGAGCACCTCAGGCTGTATCTGTTCGATCAAATTTCCTGAAGAATCCGTTATCTTGTCTACCAGGTGAAGCTTGTACCTTGTCCCGCCGTTGGCTATGGTAGCGATATAGTTGACCATCTGAAGCGGGGTGAAGTTGCTGGTACCCTGGCCAATGGATGCATCGTATATGCCTGACCCATTTGTTATCTGTGTGTTCAACGCATTGATCCTTAAGGTAATCGCATTAGCGATGTTGTCCAAATCATCCTTTCCCACGGATTTGCCGTTGTATTGCGGATCTGAAGCAACCAAAGAACTTATCATGCTTCTGAAGTTATATTTATCGCTTGACGTTCCGTTCTTCACGCAATCCTGGATAGCTGTCTTGATCTGCTTCTTTAAATCCTTCACGTCATCAGAGTCGGCTGCGTTGTCATAGAGGTCAATGGACGTAAATTTAATTTTTTTGTTGTTGGGTTCCTGTCCGCTTTTCAAAACTTCCATTGTCTGCCACAGGTTCGTGGTTGAAAATATATTTTTAGTGGACCAGCTGTTGAAAACCTGTCCGAAATTCTCAGCTATCTCTATTCCTGTAGAAGCCTTTACATCGGAATTCGTAGGCACTCCAAGTCCGAACTTCCATGAATAATTCGCAAGGCTGTCGCCTCCGGATTTGGCCTTGAGCAGCCTGCCCACAGTCATGAAGTAAGGGTTGCTTGATACCTCAATTGCCTTATACAGATCAACTACTCCGTTTGCCCCTTCAGAGAATTTTGTGATATCATGCTGTTTAGGATTTTCCGACTTATCAAAGCTTCCTGTATCATTGACAGTGAAGGCTGGAGTGATAACACCTTCCTCCAGCCCGGCTATGGCTGTCATAGGCTTGAACGTGGAGCCCGGAGGGATAAGTGACTGTGTTGCGTAGTTGTACGTCGGTTTAGGGTATATGTCGTACGTGTCCTTTCTTGTAGGGTTATCTTTGTCTGCGTATCCCTCAATGCTTGTGTCTATCGGAAAGAGGACATTGAGAACCTGGTCCAGCGATTTACCCGGATAGGCTGAAAGAAGGCTGTTGCTCTGTATATATTTCTTTCCAAATGCCTCCAGGTCTGGATTGAAGTATTTCTGATAAAGCTCTGTAGTCAGGCTGCCGGGGACAGAGAATATATTAGGGTCATAGCCAGGCCTGCTTGCCAGGGCAACAACTGCTCCCGTATTCACGTTAACCGCAATGGCGCATCCTCTGGTTGCATTTGCAGTGTTAACGTCGCCCCTGTTCGGGCTTGCCTGGAGCTGTGCCATAATCTTGTCAAGTGAAGTTTCTGCAGCAGCCTGAACATCACTGTTTACGGTGAGCTGTACATTCTGTCCTGTGCTGACCTCCCTCTCTCCAAGTTGCTCAATTATTCTGCCGGAAGTATTTAGTTTTACTATTTTGGCACCATTGGAACCCTTCAGCCTCTCTTCGTAAGCGCTTTCGATGCCAGACACTCCAATATAGTCCGTTGTAACATCATAGCCCTTTTCAGTGTACTTGTCCTGGTTCGTGCTTATCTTGGAAATGTATCCCAGAAAAGCTGAACCAAGTTGACCGTTGGGATAATTCCTGATAGGCTCCATTGTTACATCTATTCCCGGAAGATCATTCAGTTTCTGAAGAAATATGAATGCGGTCTCTTTCTTAATGTTGCCAGCTATAGCGACCGGTTTGTAACCGGAGAAGCTCTGCATCTTCTCGGTGTCCTTCACGACCATATATCGCCTCTGGTCTGCAATGCTCATGCTCGTATCTATACCATACTGCTTAACTAGAATGTTAAACGTATCCTTGGCTGTTATCTTTAGGAGCTCGGCGTTGACTTTTGCCTGCTCCGCAGCTGTCAGATTTGTTTTGTTGTTGTAGAGTTTTTTCTTTATGGCTTCATCCATGCCTCTGTCTTTTTCGAACCTGAGCTTAAGCGAATCCCTTGTTTTAGCGTCGTCGCTCAGGAATTCAAAACTGTACGGGTTATCCGGATCTCCCGAAGACTTGAGTTCGAAGTCGTCTGTTATGGTTTCCCCGTTCGCGTCAAGTATCTTGAATACCTTCTGCATTGTATCGAAGAACTTTGCATCACTTTCATCTGTAGGGTTGAACACTAGCGTATAACTCTGAATGCTTGTCGCCAGGACCTTTCCGTTTACGTCAGTGATGTTTCCTCGAGGAGCAGTTACAGGTATTTCCTTGATGGATCTGTTGTTCGCCTTTTCAAGATACTGCTCTCCGTTGACGATCTGAAGGAAAACCAGTTTTACGCAAATCGCAAAAAGGATAGCAGCCATTGTGAGAGCGAGAGCTGTGAATCTTGTAAAATTTGTATTTTTGAAATCTATTTTTCTCATCCAACTACCCCTTTAAAATTTCCACTGAATCTGCATATAATCCTTTTGGCAAAGATCATATACCCTTCTGTAAATGAAGAAAGCTAAAACCATATCATATATGGCAACAAAGAGTACCCTTGAAAAGCTCATATTGATGTCGATTATGTATAATATAGCGAATATCATTGCTCCCTTCAAAAAAGACAACGCAAAGCAAGACGCAACAGGAACAAGTTTTTTATGTTTAAAAATGTTTGTTCCTATTACGCCTGCCAGCAGACATACTATCATATTAGTAATAACATTTATCCCGAAGACATTTGTAAAGAAGAGATCCTGAAGAAGTCCGCAGAATACTCCAAGCCACATGCCTTCCCATTTTCCGTTCTGAATAGAAAAGAGAATGCAGAAGACTAGTAAAATGCTTGGATATACCCCTCCTATTGAAATAAAAGGCATAAAGAAATTATCTATTACAAAAAACAATATTGAAAGGACCAATAATACAAGCACTTTTTTCATCTACATCACCTTAATAAGTTACGTCAATTTTGTTTTTAGGAACTACAATGAAAAGCTCCTGGATTTTGTTTAATTCAACAAAAGGCTTTATCAGGGCTGTCTTCATGACCTTCCCCTTGTCCTCTTCCACGCTAAGAACAGTACCAATCCTGATTCCCTTAGGATATAGTCCTCCGAGACCTGATGTAAGTATGATATCCTCTGCCTTGATCGTGGAATCTATAGGCAGATAGTAAAGCTTTGCTAGCAGACTGTTTCCGGACTCTTTATAGCCCTTCAGTATTCCGTTATTTTCATTTGTGCTCTCAACCATGGCGCTTACTGCCAGATTTTCATTTGAAAGAGTCTGAACCATACTGTAATTTTTGCTAACAAAGATTACCTGGCCAACCAGGCCTTCTCCAGTTATGGCAACCATGTTTTTTGCAATTCCGTCGCCGCTTCCCCTGTCTATTATAAACTGGTCAAGGTACCCGCTGCCGCTAACGCTTACGACATTGCATCCGACGTAGTTATAGTTGGCATTCGAATTCTTGAAATTCACCATGTTGCTCAACCTGGTGTTTTCACCCTTTATGGCATTATACTCGACGAGCTGCTTTTCTAGCTCCGCATTCCTTGCTGTAAGCTCTTCATTTTCTTTTTTGACATCTGAGAAATTGAAAATAAACCCCACGGAATTTTTCATACCGCTGGTTACGCTGTACAAAGCCCCTTGGACACCGTTAAACCCTGAACCGACGCCGTTTTCGATTGCGGTCGCACTATCCCTGCCAACACTGCGACTGATCAATATCAAAAATGTAACTGACAGCAGTATGATGGCTACCGTCAGTTTATTTTTAAAAATCTTAAATTTCATATCTATTTCCTTTTAGGTTTTGAAACCATTTTATCAAGGGTGTCCAGAGCCTTTCCTGCACCCAAAGCCACACAATCAAGCGGTGACTCTGCTATATGGACAGGCATATGGGTCTCTGCTTTTATGAGATCGGCCAGCCCTCTCAACAATGCTCCACCGCCTGCAAGGGTAATTCCCTTGTCAATGATGTCGGATGCAAGTTCAGGAGGAGTTTTTTCAAGAGTTGTCTTTATGGCTTCGATTATGGCGTTTATTGGTTCTCTAAGGGCTTCTCTTATTTCAGTTTCCTTTATCACCACCACCTTAGGCAATCCTGTGATGAGGTCTCTTCCTCTGATTTCCATGGTGGCTTCTTCTCCAAGATCAAATGCTGATCCTAATTCAATCTTAATCTTTTCTGCTGTTCTCTCACCTATCATGAGGCTGTATTCCTTCTTGATATATGAAATTATAGCCTGGTCAAAATCGTCACCAGCAACTCTGAGCGACTTGGCTGTAACGATCCCGCCGAGGGATATTATTGCAACTTCAGTTGTTCCTCCGCCGATGTCCACGATCATGCTTCCAGTAGGCTCGTTAACAGGTAGTCCTGATCCGATTGCTGCTGCCATAGGCTCTTCTAAAAGAAGCACGTCTCTTGCTCCGGCTTGCTTTGTAGCTTCGTCAATAGCTCTCTTCTCAACTTCTGTTATTCCAGACGGGTAGCATACCACGATCCTGGGGCTTGTGAACGAGCCCTTGTGGCTTACCTTTTCAATGAACTTCTTAAGCATGGTCTGGGTAACGTCGAAGTCGGCAATTACGCCATCCTTAAGCGGCCTAATTGCAACTATGTTCCCAGGAGTTCTTCCTATCATCTCTTTTGCTTCAGTTCCTACTGCAAGCACTTTTTTTGTATCACTGTTTATGGCAACAACGGATGGCTCCCTCAACACGATACCCTCGCCTTTTACATATATTAAAGTGTTAGCTGTTCCTAAATCAATTCCTAAATCCTTTGACATTCCAAATAATCTCATATTTTTCTCCTTTCGATAGTACAATTACAAAATCCCTTTTTCCTTCAAACTTATAAATACACCATCTCCTATTATCAGATGGTCCAACAATTCTATCCCTATTATCTTTCCGCACTCCTTGAGTCTTTTGGTTATGCTTATATCCTCGCTGCTTGGAGCGGGATCGCCGGAAGGATGATTATGACAAATTATGATTGAAGCGCTCCGCTTCTTTATTGCTTCACAGAATACTTCCCTCGGATGAACTATGGAAGCATTAAGGCTTCCTACAGAAACATCACTTATGGAAATCACAACGTTCTTCGTGTTCAGCATGATAACCCTCAGGTGCTCTACATTGAAATTTCTCATGTCTTCCATGACAAAATCCGCAGCATCCCTGGGCTGCGTTATCTTATAAACATCCCCTGACCTGTAAGAGCGGAATCTCTTCGACAGCTCTGAAAGAGCCACCAGCTGTGCTGCCTTAGCTCTGCCTATGCCGTGCAGGTTCATGAACTCATCAAGGCTCATGTTGAGTAGGCCGTTAAGCCCTCCGCTTTCCTTTATAAGGTTGTTGCTCAGGGTAATGATGTTCTCCTGTTTTGTCCCAGTTCTAAGTATGATCGCCAAGAGCTCAGCGTTGGACAGCGTTTCTGCGCCGTACCTGAACATCCTCTCCCTTGGTCTTTCATTTTCAGGCAAATCCATTATTGTCAGTGATTTTTCCATTTACATCACCTCTTTAAAGATTTACCCCCATCCCCTTGATCATATTCTTAAGTTTATTCAGAGGAAGCCCCACCACATTGTAGTAGCATCCGTGAATTTCTTCAACGAATACTCCCCCGTGGCCCTGAATGCCGTATGCTCCTGCCTTGTCCATGGGTTCTCCGGTTGAAATATAGCCTCTGATCTCATCATCGGACAGCAGGTCGAACTTGACTTCCGTCATCACATAATCCGACATTACCTGCCCGTTTGAACTATTTACCAGGGCAATACCAGAGTATACCTGGTGTTTTTTACCACTCAGCATTTTGAGCATGGAAAAAGCATCTTCACGATCAAGCGGCTTGCCGAGAACGGATCCTCCGTAGGCCACTATGGTGTCGCATCCTATTACAAGAGACTCCGAGTTAAGGCCCTGCGCTACACAAGAAGCTTTTCCGATGGCTAATTCCATGACATATGACCGACAGTCGTTATTGAACTGAACGGAACTTTCATCAAAATCACTCACTAAAACCTGATATTCCTCAACCAGCCTTTTCAAAAGCTCTTGCCTCCTGGCTGAAGCTGAGGCTAAAACGACATTCACAGAATCACTCCTAATATCTCTTGTATAATATTATTGCCATTATCGTGCCGATTATAGACATAATATTTATTTTAAAATTCAGACCTAATGTCAGCACAAACACCTTAAAATCAAGAACAAACGGTGCCGGGGTTCCTATTGAATAGGAATCTTTTAAGAACGACAGCCAGGTAATATTACTGCCGATAATATCGCCGATAATACTTCCGCCTACAGCTCCCAATATTACGATGAACCACATGAAGCCTTTCCCATTTGATGATACCTTCACAATATATCCCCACCTTAACATTACATCTTATATAGTTTATCATTTAATATTTACATAGACAAGTAAATATCACGGTGTTTAAAAATTTTTAATATAATTGGAAATCAAAAAACCCCGGAAGATTTCTCCAACGGGGGTATTTTCATCTTAATGCAACATATATTCCCTCATATTCTGCAGATAATGTGTCTCCAGAATAGCATCTGACTTTAAGCTTGAGCCTTCCTTTTTTTCTTTCCCTGTACATGTCCAGAAATTGTTCATTTACTTCACCATCTCCCAGTACGCATTCAGCGAAAAAGTCTCCTGTTATAGGGACAAGATAATTTATGTTGCTTTTCTGGATCACAACCTGTGCCTGAGGATCAGTTTCCATCATGAGCATGAATGCCATTGACCATCCGCACAATGTCATCAGACTGCTTATACTGCCGCCGAAAGCTGTCCCTTTGTCGTTTATATTCGGCTCCAGTTTTGCGGACAACCTAACTTTAAAATTATTGAACTCTTCAACATTGACTTTCATTGCTTTTGTAATAGGTATTTTATTGTGCAAGAATTTCTCGAATTCCTCTTTCTTCATTATATTATCCCCCGAAATGCTTGTTTATATTTTAGAGAATCTGCTTTCAGAAATGCTGTTCAGCATGAGCACGCTGTTTATTTTAACCTTAATCACGCAGGATTCTTGATTATCTGCGAGAACAGCGAGATTTGGATTTGCTGCTACTAGCCGCTCTTTAAGCAGCTTTGACATCACCTCATCCTCAATTATATTCGCATCACCATAAACGGTAAGGGCTTGAATTAGCTCTGCATTTTCCTGGGATTCGCTCCTTGTATCAACAAGAAAGCTTACATGAGGGTTGCTGACTATATTAAAATATTTATTGCTTCCCTTAATAGCAAGCATATATATCTCGTTAACCATTTCATTGCATATATACTTCATGAGCGAACTGTTCGGAAGGTCATCACGGCAGGTCGAAAGTACACAGAAGTTGTTTTCCCTTATCATTTCCTTAGCGTTTTTCAATATTTTCACCCCTCGTTTTCATCGCAATCCAAACATCCTATAGAACAGTCTGTATTCAGGCTGCTTTATAGGATGTTCTTTTCACCTCCGAATTTCATGTTTTTATTTTCCATAATTAGCATATCCATGTTCTGACCCTCTATATAATAGAAGTCCTTTACAGCCCTCTGCGGCTTGAAACCCAGCTTTTTCCAGAATTCTATGGCCATATGATCTTCTACCGGAACCCGGATATAGAAATCGATGACGTCGTATTCATCGTTCAAATATATCATCAGATTCCAAGCAAGCGAAATGTCCAGCCCGTTTCTGTTCATCTTTTCATCTATGTAGTAGAACCAGATCCATGCCTGATGCGGTTTTTTGAATTCTACCCTTCCCTTGATTAGGCCTATGAGAGAATCATCCATACTTATCTTGAGAAAATATTCGCATTCGCTCAGATAACTTTCAAGAAACCTCTCGTTCAGTCGGGTCAGCTTAAAATGCTTGTCGGACTCACTGCGCTTAATGATAGCGGCGAGATCTTCCTGCAAAATATTCGCAACTTCTATATCATCAAAATTGAAACTTACCTCCAACATAAAAACACCTCAAGGCTAAATTCTACATATGTATATGATTTTCCTTTATTATTTCGAACAAATTATTCAAGAGGGTTCTCCTCCATAAAGTAAGCTTCGCGTATATTGATTTTGCGGCGGATTTTCTGTGCAACCTCCTTCGTGATCTTTCCGTTTTCGTAAAGCCTCTGGAGTTCGTCACGTTCCGCCTGAAAGGCCTGCTCCTGAAGCTCCCTCTCCAAATGGGTGAATGCCTGTGAGTACTCCTCGTCCATTGTTGACTTGATCTTGGTAATCAGGCCATTATATTCACCTATGATTATATAGGATATATCTTTATTTTCCGGCGTTATTCCTTTTTTCAGAACCCTGATCGCTTCTCTTCCCAGCTTCATCTTTATATGGATAAGCTTCTTGTTTTTCTTGCTCAATCTTTTGGTGAGTTCAATATTCTCAGGCATAAATGCATGTGTGACTTGATAAAACAAATTGTTCATAAAGGTCCAGGCTACATGAATCCTGAATTTCGGACGGTTTGCTACAGCTGCCTCCATTCGCCTTATGTGCGCCTGAGCTGTCAGCGCAGTTTCCTTGTCAATTTTCTTGTCTTGTGCCAGTCTCTCTACATATTCGTTCTGTGCTTCAAGAGCATTCAGCCTGATAACCATTTCAATCTCCTTGCTCTCCTGGGGGGTCGTCTCGCTTTTTTCTGATTTTAACATTTGGAGTGTCCGGTTGTAATTTGACATGACCGACATAGCCGCTTCACGGTTGTCATCATCCATCACCTCCCTGATAGAGCGTATGGCCGACTCCTGCGTCCGTATCAGCGCATTCTTCTTCATCTCTTCACTGTGATCCTTCTCATTCTCGTCTTTAGAGCTGGTAATTATGGGAAGCACGATGCTGGCCGCTACCAGCGTGACAAGAATTACACCTGCCGCTATGAATATTATCAGAGACCTTTCAGGAAACATGCTCCCGTCATCAAGTACGAAGGGTATGGAGAATGCTCCGGCAAGGGTTACCGCTCCTCTCATTCCTGATATTGTGGCTATGGCCGCAGTCCTTATGTCAAGTTTTGCGGTTTCATCAGCTTTAAGTTTCCAGCTGATCCACCCGGATGCCAGCATCCATATGAACCGGATAGAAAACAAAGAAGCTGTGATTATCAGCGTATAGCCTATAACTCTTATATTGCTGAAATTCGGATCTTTGAATATTTCATTCAGTATTTCAGGAACCTGCAGTCCCAGAAGTATAAACACCAGGCCGTTAAGCGCATAAATCAGGACGTTCCACGTGCTTCTCGATACCACCTGCAAATCTATGTTCGGTGATTCCTCATGATCGTGCTCCACTGCATGGACGATTCCTGCAGCTACCACAGCCAGTATTCCTGAGAAGTGGAAATGCTCTGCAGCCATGTATATAACGAAAGGTGTCAGTATCTGGATCAGCATGTGAAAAGTGACGTCCTCCATGCCCATTCGTCTTATAAACATCCTTAGCCTTATTATCAAAAATGCAAGGATCGATCCCACCGCAAAGCCGCCCAGCGCAATCTTAAGGAAGGTCAGGCTTGCGTCGATGATCGAAAACACTCCCGTCACAGTGGCAGCCACGGCGAAGTTGAAGGCCACAAGACCTGAAGCATCGTTCATGAGTCCCTCCCCTTCGAGCAGGTTCATTACTTTCTCTGGCAAACTTATCCTGCTCGACATTGCGCCTACAGCTACAATATCGGTCGGCGAGAGTATCGCAGCCAGTGCGAACGCCGCCGAAAGGGGAATGGTCGGAATCAGCCAGTGTGTAATGTATCCGATCACCATCACTGTCAGAAAAACAAGGCCCAATGCAAGCAGAAGTATCTGGCTTCTGAGGTTCCAAAGCGCCTTTCTCGACACCCTTTTCCCGTCGTTAAAGAGCAGCGGAGCGATAAACAGCACGAAAAAAAGCTCCGGTTCGAAACTGATATCAAATCCTCCCGGAATCATTGCTAACGCGATACCAAGCACAATTTGTATAAGAGGGACTGGAATAAATGGAACTATATGGTTTATGATGTTTGATAGCCCGATTGCGGCGAGCATGATAAGTATTAATATAAATAGCTCCATTAGTTTCTCCCCTTTCAAAAAATAGAATCTAATTAAGCAGAATAAATTTATTATAACCTATTCCTGGGCTTTCCTTCAAGGAGATTGCTGGAAAGCAAAAAAAGCAGGGCAAAACGCCCCGCAATTAATCAAAATCTTATATTCGATGTAATAGGCAACCAACTTTCGTCCTTTTATATGTTAAGGAAGCTTTTGATTACGTCCTTCATACCGTCTTTGCTGCAGGTTGTTTTGTGAAGGACCTCTTTTTTGTCCAGTCCCTGAATGCCCTTAGGTATTTTGAGGTTCATCTTCCTTGAAAGTTCCTCCACCATTTCGAATTCTATCGAATCGCTGTCTGCAAAATGCAGAGCTTCGTTAATGCTCTTAGGAAATTTGAAAGGGCTTGCTGTGGATACGATTACGGTTGCTGTACCGTCTCCACTCTCTCTCTTGTAGTTCTTATATACAACATAGGCTACCGCCGTATGGGTATCTATTACATAGTTAGAACTATCATAGACTTCTCTGATTGCATCAATGGTTTCAGCCTCGCTTGCGAAGCCTCCGTATACGATCTGGAGTCCTTCCTTCATATGCTGGTTTATTTCATATACGCCGTCATTTTTAAGCTTATCCATGAGTCCCGAAACGATTTCTGCATTTCTCCCGCTCAGCTCATACAGGAATCTCTCCAAGTTACTGGAGATCAGGATATCCATGGAAGGCGAGTTTGTTATATAAAACTCCCTTCTCCTGTCATAGACGCCTGTATTCATGAAATCTGCAAGCACCTTGTTCTTGTTGGAAGCGCATATCAGTCGTCCAACTGGAATTCCCATGCATTTAGCGTAATATGCCGCCAGGATGTTCCCGAAATTGCCTGTGGGAACAACCAAATTGATGTTTTCGCCGCTTGAAATCCTGCCGTTCTTCAGCAGCTGCGCATAGCTGTAAACATAGTATACTATCTGAGGCACTAGCCTGCCTATGTTTATGGAATTTGCAGATGAGAACATGAATCCGTTCTCGCCAAGCAGTCTGTTGAACTCCTCGTCTGCGAATATCTCCTTGACTCCGCTCTGTGCATCGTCAAAATTGCCGTCTATGCCCACTACGAAAGTGTTCTTTCCTTCCTGTACTGCCATCTGGATCCTCTGTATCTCGCTCACTCCGTCCTTCGGATAGAACACAATTATCTTTGTCCCTTCAACGCTGTCGAATCCCTCAAGGGCTGCTTTGCCCGTATCACCGGAGGTTGCTGTCAGGATTACAATCTCCTTTGAAATTCCCGATTTCTTTGCCGCTGTCTTCATGAGGTACGGGAGTATGCTCAGGGCCATATCCTTGAATGCCAGTGTCTTGCCGTGGTAAAGCTCCAGGAAATTCACACCAGCCTTGTAGTTCAAGGGAGCGATCAGAGGGTTTTCGAACTTTTCGTCGTATGCGCTGTCAACGCATGCTTTGAGCTCCTCATCGCTGAAATCGTCAAAATACATCTTCATTATATAGAAAGCCAGTTCCCTGTAATTCATATCTATGAGAGATTCAAGCGATCTTCCCAGCTTAGGAATCTCCTGAGGAACGTACAAGCCGCCGTCCTCTGCAAGTCCCTTGACTATAGCCTGTGATGCGGTTACAGTTTTCCCTTTTCCCCTAGTGCTTTTATATAACAATTTGAAAACCCCTTTTCACCTATTATTTATTAATACATTGTTTTTGCGATTAAATCCGTAAAATCAAAAAAGAGAGGTTAACCCTCTCTGATTGTTAATTAAAATCCAAAATACCGCTACCCTTTCATTGACACCTATCGTCTGATAGGTGGGTGCTCTCAAAGATATTTCTATCGCCTTAATGCCCAGAGGGTCTCACAGAAGGTACATTTCCATTTCTTGATGCTGAAGCTCCCTTGCTTAAAATGTAGGTTCAAAACAAGAGCTCTACGAGTATTTCAGAAAGTATTCAATTATGGTGCGAGAGATGGGACTTGAACCCACATGGTCTCCCACACGCCCCTCAAACGTGCGCGTCTGCCATTCCGCCACTCTCGCATTGCCTAATCATTACTTTTATTATTATACTCTCTTTTTGGAAATTGTCAACTGTGTTTTATTAAATTTTTACAGTATCCTGGGCAACCTTTAGCGAAGCCCAGGCTTGAAATCAGGTTATTCCTCGATTCTTATAACATTTTCAACTTTGTTTATGTCATCCATTTCAAGAATCTCTTTCAACGCTTTCTTGACGTTGCCTTCCAGGTTCTTATGAGTAACGAATACTACAGTGGCAAATTCTCCCCTTACCGGCTTCTGTATGAACGAGAAAATACTTACATTGTTTTCTCCAAGTTTTGTGGCAACCCTGCCCAATACACCTGGCTTATCTCTTATTGTCATCCTGATATAGTACTCTGCTTCCACAGCATCCATAGGAGCTACTTCCTTGTCTGTGTAATGACTGAGGGAGATGTTTGATCCATCTCTTTCACTTCTTAATACAGAGATGATGTCGCCGACCACTGCACTTCCAGTAGGAAGTTCTCCTGCTCCTCTTCCATAAAGCATGAGTTCCCCTACAGCATTTCCTTTTATGAAAACAGCATTGAAGGCGTCGTTGACATTCGCCAGAGGATGTATTGCAGGTATCATTGTTGGATGAACCCTCAGTTCCAATTTCCCGTCAACCTCTTTTGCTATAGCTAAAAGTTTTACAACATATCCCATTTCTTTAGCAAACTGTATATCTAAAGCAGATACTTTAGTTATTCCCTCTTTGTAGACATCGTTTATATCAACTTCAGTCTCAAAGGCTAACGCCGCCAGTATTGCTAATTTGTATGCAGCATCAAATCCTTCAACATCGGATGTCGGATCAGCTTCAGCATAGCCTTTTTCCTGGGCTTCTTTAAGTGCGTCTCCAAAATCCATGCCCTCCAATGTCATCTTTGTAAGTACGTAGTTTGTAGTTCCGTTGATAATGCCTTTGATCTCCTCTATCTTGTTTGCAGCCAGGTTTTCATTGATTCCGTTGATTACAGGTATTCCGCCTGCTACACTGGCTTCAAAGTTTATGCTCACGCCATTCTCTTCAACTTCCGCGAAGATTTCCTTGCCATGGGTTGCGATGAGCATCTTGTTGGCTGTAACCACATTTTTTTTCTTTCTAACAGACTTGAGGATGTATTCCATTGCCGGCTCTATTCCGCCCATTACCTCGACAACTATTTCTATGCTGTCGTCTTTTATTATCTCATCAAAATTATTTGTGATGATTTCCTTAGGCACATTAACCCCTCTGTCCTTATTCACATCCCTTACGAGAATCTTTGCTACCTCAATATCATAGCCGGACCTCTGGGCTATTTCCTGTCCGTTTTTCTCAAGTATGTTCCAAACACCCTTCCCAACATTTCCTAATCCTAACAATGCAATTCTAACTTTTTTCATAGTTTTGCCTCCATCGATTAATATTTTATCCTATAGCCTTTTGAAATTCCTCGAAATCATGTAATTCCCTTACTCCCTCAAAATCAGGTTCCAGTATTTTCACCATCCAATTTCCTTCTATCGTTGACATGAATTCTTCCATTTGCTTTTTTATCCTGTTTGCGTCTGCCTTATCAGAAACTGTCATTAGAGTCGATCCTGATCCGCTTACGAACTCCCCCAGCGCACCAAACCCACGTGCTTTTTCGAAAATAAGATCTGCATTTTCTATGAGGGTCTTTCTGTAAGGCTCATGAATCCTGTCTCCGAAACACACCCTCAGTTTGTCGAGTTTCTCGTTGTTCATGGCATTTATGAGCATCGCCACCCTTGATATGTTAAAAATCACATCTGCCTTGCTGTAACTTGAAGGCATAACCTCTCTAGCCATTGCTGTGCTGACCTTGAAGGAAGGTATCATTGTTATGAACCTGAGTTTCTTAGGCACATTGACTCTGGAATAGGTTACCTTTCCATCCACAGTGAGTGATGCAACCATTCCTCCTTTCACTGCAGGGACAACGTTGTCAGGATGCCCTTCAATCTCTGTAGCCATATCTATGATGTCGTTATCGCTCATTACATATCCCATCAATGCGTTAGCAGCATATATGCCTCCTACTATGCAGGCCGAACTGCTGCCCAGTCCTCTGCTTATAGGTATACCGCACCTGGTAACCCTTATCTCGAACCCGTCATATTTGTAGTTGAACTTATCAAGGGCTTTAATAATGCTTGTATAGATCATGTTTTCCCTGTAATCTTCTTCGCTTAAAACGCCTTCATTGTATACCCGTGTTTCTCCTTCTCTTTCCCTTACTACTATGTCATTGTATAAATTAAGGGCCATACCCAAAACATCAAATCCAGGTCCCATGTTTGCAGTTGTTGCCGGTACTCTAATTTTCGCCATCGTCTTATTCCTCCATAACCATAATTTTTTTGAAGCTCTTGAGCAGCATACCCATTTTCATGTCAGTAACGCATCTGTCTACCTGCGGCTCATCTTTTGCCTTTACAAAAGCTGCTACCTCGTCGCCCTCTGCTCCGAATTCACCTGCCATTATGTTGCAGCAGGAGAATGCAGCGCTTAGCTTTTTCATTACCTCTATTCTGTTTCCTGACCTTACTCTTAGAAGCCATGTGCTTTCCTTCTCCCAGAGGTTCTGCATATCTGCTGCCTCAAAGTCGAAATTCATGGGGTTTTCTTTTCTGTTCTGGATTATATCTGCTATGTCTCCGAAAATCGCGCTTGCTGTAGGCATCATGCCTGCCCCTTTTCCTGTGAACATGACATCTCCTACAGCATCCCATCTACAAGAACCGCATTGTATTCATTATGTATCCCACCAAGCTGGGATTCTTCCCTCACCATAACTGGTGCAACGGATGCATAAACGCTGTCGTCGATCATTTTGCCTATTGCCAGTAGTTTGATACTGTACCCCTTTTGGTTTGCGAATCTGAAGTCATCACTATCTATCTCATTTATGCCTTTTGTATTTACCGCTTTCCAATCCACTTTTTTTTGGAATGCCAGTGTGGACAGTATTGAGAGTTTTCTTGCCGCATCCAGACCAAGTACGTCGCTTGACGGATCAACTTCTGCAAATCCCAGTTTCTGGGCTGCTTTCAAAGCGTCCTCATACTGCATCCCCTCTTCGTTCATCTTTGAAAGTATATAGTTTGTTGTCCCGTTAAGTATCGCTTTTACACTGCTTATTTTGTTGCTTATGAGGCAGTCGCTTATGGATTTAAGGATAGGTATTCCGCCTCCGACACTTGCCTCGAATCTGAGTTCCACTCCGTTTAAATTGGCAATATCCAGAAGTTTGGCTCCATGTTCAGCAATCAGGTCCTTGTTTGCAGTAACCACATGCTTCTTTGATTCCAGAGCTCTTTTCACATAATCGTAAGACGGATATACTCCACCCATAGCCTCAATCACTATGTCTACTTCTCCCTTCATTACCTCATCGAAATTATCTGTGATCTTGGCGTTGTATTGATTGCCGCTGTATTTGCCGACATCCCTGACCAGGATCTTGGAAAGGCTCAGCCCCTCATCCATTCCCTTAACAAACCTATCCTTGTTGCTGTATAATAGTTCAACTACGCCGCTTCCAACAGTTCCATAACCTAACATTGCTATATTTGCCATTTCTAATCCTCCCAAATTTTCTTTTTCCCATCTTTTGAATAATTCCGGTACCGCCTGCGTCCATTATTTTCACTCCTCTTTATAATTTTTTATAAAAAAAACACTCCTCCCGCAAATGGGACGAATGCTATCGTGGTTCCACCCAAATTACAACGCATTATCTGCATTGTCACTCAAAACCCTTTTAACGCCGGTTAAGCGGATATACCTACTACTGTTTCAGTATTCAGCTCCGAGGTGGTTTTCAAAGATGCTTGCACAAGAAACTTTACAGCCGATGAGTTTCTCTTTCTTCGAACAGTTCATCCTTTACTTTTCCTCTTCAATGCCATTTTTGGTTATAAAAAAAACGCCCCATATCCTGGGGCGATTTTTATCGCGATTCCACCCAATTTAATGATTCCTTTGCATACTCCCATGCATCAAGATCATTATCTCAAAATCTTTAACGCCGATTCAGCGGATATACTTACTGCTATTTCAGTATTCAGCTCAGAGGTGGTTTTCAAAGATGCTTGCACAAGAAACCTTCCAGCCTATGGGTTTCCCTTTCTTAGAACAGTCCATCATTTACTCTTCCTCTTCAATGCCGTGATGATTTTTTGTAATGACAATATCATATCAAAAAATATTTACCCTGTCAATGATATTTTTTAAATTGTTAAACAATTTTAAAAATATAGAAATTTGTATATCTTGTAGTAAACATTAACCTTCTTGATATAGTTTGCTGTTTCATTAAAAGGAATATTCGTAAGCGTCTTGCCGTCAGAAGAGTAAGCCGGGTCAGCCAGCCATTTCTCAACATTGCCTCTCCCTGCGTTGTAAGCTGCAAGGACAAGTTCGGTGCTGCCAAATTCCTTTTTAAGATTATCAAGATACCAGC
>Ga0209540_10000800_pt1 | contig 26180 bp, 18 predicted proteins | sample BarGraIncu01121A_FD_184501 | JGI IMG/M metagenome (GOLD analysis project Ga0209540, IMG submission 184501) | Arctic peat soil microbial communities from Barrow, Alaska - Barrow Graham LP Incubations 011-21A (SPAdes) (version 2) | ecosystem: Environmental > Terrestrial > Soil > Wetlands > Peat... | reverse complement strand
TTATAAAGGCAGAGAGCTAACAATAAACTTCCATTATGGGAGCTGCAGATATAAAACATACGATGTTGTATAGGGATATACTTTCCAAATTTATCGCGCATATTTATCATGTTTGTAATATAATAATCTGAGCGCTCCGATATTGGCAAACTTTTGACTAGGTGGAAAAGCTTAAGTTCCAATGCATGTTTCGCAAGAAGATCGTCCGGATGAATTTTTTCGAAGATATCTTCCTCCCATATTGAATTTATTTTTTCGGCACTGTTTTTCTCTGAAATTCCCAATCTGGCAGCCACTCCACCATTATAAATATAGCTTTTATTTGATTTCAAATCGCTGAGTACAGCTATCGAATTTTCTACCAGCGAGTACATGTATGCAATTTGTTGATATTTTGTAATGATTATTGGTTGGATCGGATCTTCTCCAAAGGATTGTTTCAGAAGTTTCTCGTTTAATATATTGATGACACTCATAGTTCTTTGTAAAAATGGTTATTAATCACTATTGGTTGGTAATCTTCTGGAGTTTACCTTTGCAAATATAATTATTATATGGTTATCGTCATGTCCTGCCAATTATAATTTAAAGAAAAAGAAAGATTAAAGACGGTGGATTGTGTGATACTAATTATAATTTACACCCGATTGGCGAAAGAGATTCTTGATTAAATATTTATGTTTTGAGCTTAATCATTAGTCCTTTTTGAAGAACAAATTGATAGGGAAAACATTGATGAAGATAAGGTAAACCTCTGTTCATTTTAAAATAGAATAAAGATTAATGTCAAATATATATTATAGATAAAGATGAGAAAATTATTTTTAAACGTGCTGGCTTTGCTGGCATTTCAGGCAGTATCTGCACAAAGCCTTGAGAAAATGCATTGGTTCAATGAACCGGATAAATGGGATATAAAGAATCATACGCTTTCTATGTTTGTTACAGCTCAAAGTGATTACTGGCGAATATCGCATTATGGATTTACGGTTGATGACGCTCCATTTTATTATAGCACTTATGGCGGTGAGTTTGAAGCAAAGGTGAAAATAACTGGTGATTACAAAGCTCGATTTGACCAGATGGGGTTGATGCTCCGTATCGATCATGAGAATTATATTAAGGCAGGTGTGGAATTTGTGGATGGGAAATTCAATTTAAGTACGGTTGTAACGCATAAGACTAGTGACTGGAGTGTAATTAAATTGGATAAAACACCGGAGTTTGTGTGGATAAAAGCAATTAGGTGTCTTGATGCTGTAGAGATCTTTTATTCTTATGATGACAAGACATATGTATTGATGAGAAACGCTTATCTGCAAGATAATACACCTGTTATGGTAGGGCTAATGGCGGCTTGTCCTGACGGTAATGGCTTTAATGCAAAATTTGAGCATTTTACTGTGAAGTATCTCCCGGATCAACGCCGGTTAGAATGGCTAAAGAATAATGTAGAATAATTGAAAATGGGCTTGTCAGAAGAGTAGTAGGTTGGTTGATGATTCACCTTTTTTCATCAGACATATAAAAAAAACCGTCGGAAGATCTTTTCTTCCGACGGTTTTTTTATATGTGAAATGTCGATTTTTAGTTTCCTATTTCCGACAGGAACTTGATACGTACCAGTCGCACTTCAGTTTCGCTGTAGTCGTCTTCGCCCAGTTCGTTGAGGGCTGCATCAATTTTATCGGTCTCGGCCGAACTGAAATACTCGAATATTTCATCAATATGATCGGGATCCATAATCTCGTCGAGAAAATAGTCGATGTTGATTTTGGTACCTGAATACACAATTGCTTCTATTTCGTCAAGCAACTCGAAAATATCCAATCCTTTCGAAAGAGCTATATCGTCCAGGGCTATTTTACGGTCGATAGCCTGAATAATCGATACTTTCAGCTTCGATTTGTTAGCCACCGTACGTACCCGCAGGTCTTCAGGGCGGATAATTTCGTTCTCGCTTACATGCTCTTTGATGAGTTTCAAAAACTCTTCGCCGTAGCGTTTAGCTTTACCTGCTCCAACTCCCGGGATGTTTTGCAGCTCCTCTATGGTGATAGGGTAGCTGGTTGCCATGGCTTCGAGCGATGGATCCTGAAAAATAACGAAAGGAGGCACTTCCAGCTTTTTCGAAAGCTTTTTCCGTAAATCTTTCAGTATAGAGAACAGTACATCATCGGCAGCACAAGTTCCTCCACTGGTTTTTCCTCCCACGGTAGCTTCTTCTTCATCCTCGTCAAACTCATTGTCTTTTACAATGGGGAATGGCTGAGGTTTTTTCAGATAGCTTTTACCTGTGGCTGTTACTTTTAATAAACCGTAATTCTCAATCTCTTTCGAAATAAATCCTGCAATCATTGCCTGACGAATTACCGCCTGAAGCAATTTTTCGTCTTCATCGGAAGCAGCACCGAAATTTTCGAGTTCGTCGTGTTGATACGATTTCACATCCGAAGTCTCGTTGCCTTTTAAGATGTCAACGATGTGTTCGGCTTTGAATTTTTCTTTTACAGTTAAAATCGTTTCTAATACTAGCGACAATAATTCTTGTCCTTCAATAAATTTTCGTGGTTTCATACAGTTGTCGCAGCATCCGCAGTTTTCCTCCGTGTATTCTTCTCCAAAATAATGGAGTAGCAATTTTCGTCGACAAACGGAAGATTCTGCGTAAGCTTGAGTTTCCAATAATAATTGATTGCCAATTTCCTGCTCGGCAACGGGTTTGCCTTGCATAAATTTGCGTAGTTTATCTAAATCCTTATAAGCATAAAATGCGATGCATTGACCTTCGCCACTATCACGACCACCACGCCCCGTTTCCTGGTAGTATCCTTCCAGGCTCTTTGGCATATCGTAATGCAGCACATACCGTACATCGGGTTTGTCAATGCCCATTCCGAAAGCAATTGTTGCTACAATTACCTCCACTTTTTCCATCAGAAAGCTATCCTGATTCTGGCTCCTTTGAGCCGAATCCATTCCTGCATGATAAGGAAGTACGGATATTCCGTTCATGCGGAGTGTCTCTGATAATTCTTCTACTTTTTTCCGGCTCAAGCAGTAAATAATTCCTGACTTGCCTGCCTGCGACCGGATATATTTGATAATGTCTTTGTCTACATCATTCGTTTTCGGACGAACTTCGTAATATAGATTGGCACGGTTAAACGACGATTTAAAAACCGATGCGTCCAGCATGCCTAAGTTTTTCTGAATGTCATGTTGCACCTTAGGCGTTGCGGTTGCCGTCAGTGCAATGAGTGGCGCAGCACCAATCTCGTTTATGATCGGGCGTATCCGACGGTATTCCGGACGAAAGTCATGTCCCCATTCCGATATACAGTGCGCCTCATCCACAGCATAAAAAGAAATCTTAAGTTGTTTCAGAAACTCAATGTTTTCTTCTTTTGTGAGCGACTCGGGCGCTACATACAGCAATTTTGTTTTACCGGATACAATATCACTTTTTACCTGATCAATTGCGGGCTTCGATAAAGAAGAATTAATAAAGTGTGCAATTCCATCTTCTTCACTAAAGTTACGCATGGCATCAACCTGGTTTTTCATCAGGGCAATAAGTGGCGAAATAACAATAGCGGTTCCGCCCATCATCAACGATGGCAACTGGTAGCATAGTGATTTTCCCCCTCCCGTTGGCATCAACACAAATGTGTCTTTACCGTCAAGTACATTTTGAATGATAGCTTCCTGATTCCCTTTGAAATTATCGAAACCGAAGTTCTTTTTCAACTGCGTAGTTAATGCAGATAATTTGGCCATATCAGTATCTTGTGTAAAAAATGAATGCGAAAGTAGTATTTATTGTCGATATACAAGCATGGAATAAAATGTTTTTTTATTGTTTATTGCAAATAAACTCTAATTTATTATTCCGTTTTCTTTCTTTTATCAAGCAAAAATAGAAACAGAATTTAAATATACAACATGTTTTGAAAAAAAAATCAGGATCTTAACTAATGGAATTAGCTAACACCCTGATTTAATTTGTTCTTGATAGGAAATATAATCAGTAATAAATAGTTTGGTTATGCCGTTTTTAACCGGTTTATATTTGCTTTTTCTATCTTGCTTTGAGCGTAAGGCAACGAAATGGTTAATTGTGTTTCTGATTTCGAAGGCATTTCATACATTTCGTCCATCATGATTGTTTCCGTTATAGAGCGAAGTCCGCGGGCTCCAAGTTTAAATTCGATTGCTTTATCCACTATGTATTCCAATACATTCTCATCGAAGTTTAATTCGATGCCGTCCATGTTGAATAGTTTTGTGTACTGTTTGATAATCGAATTTTTTGGCTCGGTCAGAATCCGTCTCAACGCGCTTCTGTCCAGTGGCTCTAAATAAGTCAGAATAGGTAAACGGCCAATAATCTCGGGAATCAAACCAAACGATTTTAAATCCTGTGGAGCTATATATTGCAGCAGGTTATGTTTATCAACCTGTTCGTTTTCCTTAGCTGCATTATAACCTACAACGCGCGTATTAAGACGCGAAGCAATTTTTTTCTCAATCCCATCAAATGCTCCACCACATACAAACAAAATGTTTTGAGTGTTTACGGCAATCATTTTCTGATCCGGGTGCTTCCGTCCGCCTTGTGGTGGAACATTCACCACAGCGCCTTCGAGAAGCTTTAGTAAGCCTTGCTGAACTCCTTCGCCACTCACATCGCGGGTAATGCTCGGATTGTCACTTTTGCGCGCTATTTTATCAATTTCGTCGATAAATACAATGCCGCGTTCGGCAGCTTTCACATCGTAATCGGCCACCTGAAGCAGTCGGGTCAGTATGCTTTCAATATCTTCACCAACGTATCCGGCTTCGGTTAGTACAGTTGCATCTACAATCGTAAACGGTACATGCAGTTTCTTTGCAATGGTTTTAGCCAAAAGTGTTTTGCCTGTACCGGTATAACCAACCATAATGATGTTTGATTTTTCAATTTCCACATCGTCGCTGGTTTTTTCCTGCATCAGTCGCTTGTAATGATTATAAACGGCTACCGAGAGATATTTTTTTGCCTCTTCTTGTCCGATAACGTATTCGTCAAGGTATTCCTTGATTTCTATCGGCTTTGGAAGTTCTTCTTTTTGAAGATTTGGCAGATTTGATTTCTTGCTTGTATTTTCTTTTACAATTTCGGCCGCTTGAACGGCGCATTCGTTGCAGATATGCGCATTATCCTGCCCCATGATGAAAAAATCCACCTGCGACTCCGGCCGTCCGCAAAAGCTACAATGTTTGGTTGTTTTAGCCATAATAATCAGCCCCCTAAATCCCCCAAAGGGGACTTATTATTTGTATTTGTCATTTTGATTTATATCAACAAAGTCCCCCTTGGGGGATTTAGGGGGCTTTGTTTTGTTTTATTTTTTCTTTTCGTTGAATAATACTTTGTCAATCATGCCGTAATCCAACGCTTCTTCTGAAGTCATCCAATAGTCACGATCCGAGTCTTTTTCAATCCGTTCGAATGGATTTTCAGAGTGGTCGGCAATGATAGTGTACAATTCCTTTTTGAGTTTTTGAATTTCACGGGCAGTAATTTCAATATCCGATGCCTGACCTTGTGCCCCACCCATTGGTTGGTGTATCATGATACGCGAATGTTTCAGTGCCGAACGTTTTCCTTTTGCTCCGGCTACCATTAATACCGCACCCATCGAAGCAGCCATACCAGTACATATTGTAGCTACGTCGGAACTGATAAATTGCATGGTGTCATAAATCCCCAGTCCAGCGTAAACTGATCCGCCGGGAGTGTTCAGGTAAATGGAAATATCTTTGCCCGGATCAGATGAATCCAGATAAAGAAGTTGAGCCTGAATAACATTGGCTGTATAGTCGTCTACTTGTGTCCCCAGAAAAATGATGCGATCCATCATCAAACGGGAAAAAACATCCATTTGAGTTACATTTAGCTGACGCTCTTCGAGAATAGATGGTGAAATATAATTACTGGTAATGTCGGCATATTTATCCAAAGCCAAACCATTCATGCCAAGATGTTTGGTTGCATAATTGCGAAAATCGTTGTTGTTCATAATTATATAAGTTTGAAAATTTGAAATTTAAAAGGTTTTGATGATTCCGGTTTATTGTTTATACAGCGGCACACCATCATGTTGGTATAATAATCGAAAAAGGCTTTTAACCTTTTCAAAAAAAGAAACAAAGATATAACTATTTTGTTTGATTTTTCAGTGGTTAAAAGCCTTTTCGGCAAAATGAGTGAGAATAATTGCTTTTTTACAATTATTTTTCTTCAAACATTTTGTTGAAATCTTCGATAGAAACTTCTTTGTTATCAAGTTTTACAGCTTCTTTGATTACGGCAAATATTTTTTGATCTGTTACTCTGTCTACAATGGTTTGCACAGTTTCTTCTTTCTTCATCATGTCTTTTGCATAATTGGCAATGATTTCATCATCCATACCAATCATTCCATATTGTGCAAACTGAGCTTTTGCCATTTTCTTGGCAAATTCTTCAACATCGTTAGATTCAATATTGATGTTGCTTGATTTGATTAGTTTGCCTTTGATTAGTTGCCATTTCAGGTCGGCAATCATTTTGGGATAATCTTCTTCGAGCATTTCTGCTGTGAATTTTTCATTTGAAGCCAATACCCAACGTTTCAAAAATGTTTCAGGAAACGAAAGATTATCGAATTTTGCAACCAGCATTTCTTGAGCGTCCAGACCAAATTTATATTCGCTGTCTGCTACCAGATTTTCCTGAATGTTTTCTTTGATTTTAGCCCTGAATTCTTCTTCACTTTTCACAACCCCTTCGCCATATACTTTATCAAACAATTCCTGATCAACTTCAGATTCCTGATAGCGTGTGATACCTTCGATTTTTAATTGAAAATCGGCATCGATTGCTTTTGCTGCATCTTTCGAAATTTTCAGCAATGAACTGATTTCAACTTCGCTTTCAAATGCTTTTGCCGGGTTGAATGTGATTACATCACCTTTTTTTGCTCCTACAAAAAGTGCTTTTTGAGCATCGTCTTTCATGTAAGCTGCGGTGAGAGTTGCATCCTGAACTTTAATTCCCGATTCGTTTACTTTGCCATTTGCCATTTCAAGCAATTCGCCTTTCAACATATCTTTTTCTTCTACGACTTCTTCCTGAATGTATTTCCCATAACGTCCGGTGTACGATTTTACTTGATTTTCAATCATCTCATCGCTTACGGTAATGGCGTAGAACTTTACTTTGTCTTTTTTTGTCAATCCCACTTCAAATTCAGGTGCAATACCTAAATCGAAAACAAATTCGAAATCTTCTTGTGTGTCGAAGTCAATTGGTTTTTGCTCGGTTTCGTTCGGAAGTGGTTCACCAAGATTATTCACATTGTTCTCGCGAATATATTTGTATAGGTTGTCAGAAACCAATTTGTTGATTTCTTCAGCCAACACGGCTTTTCCGTACATTTTTTTTACTAAACCCACCGGCACCATGCCTGGGCGAAAGCCGGGAATATTTGCTTTTTTACGATAATCGCGTAAAGTTTTGTCCACTTTCTCGGCATAATCCACTTTTTCAATGCTTAACGTAATGGTAGCATTGTTTTGATCGAGGTCTTTTCTGACAATATTCATAAATATAATAATATAGTAATTTTCTGATATTTATCTCTTTGTAATGGGGTGCAAAGGTACAAAAAAAAGAGAGATGTCACTCGTTTTATTCAAAAAAAAACAAGAACAGCTTAAATTTTGAATTTCAATTAGTTGAATTGTTATTTCAAACATCGTTTGTAAAAAGTAAAAAATGGAAAAATAAAGCTGCATGTAGCTTACTTCTCCATTTTTTATATGCGCTGTATTGTTATTTTCTGGTCATACGCTTACGCTCATTTTCATCAAGATATATCTTGCGTAAACGAATGCTTTGCGGTGTAATTTCTACATATTCATCTTCCTTGATGTATTCTAAAGCTTCTTCTAGGCTAAAAACAACCGGTGGAATTAGTTTTGCTTTATCATCGGCGCCAGATGACCGCATGTTGGTTAGTTTTTTCGGTTTTGTTACATTCACAACAATATCACCTTCTTTGGCACTTTCGCCAACTACCTGACCACAGTAAATTTCGTCTTGTGGAAATATGAAGAATCTTCCGCGATCCTGCAATTTATCCAGTGAGTAAGCAAAAGCATTACCACCTTCCATGGCAATGATAGATCCGTTGGTGCGTTTTTCTATATGCCCTTTGTAAGGTTGGTATTCTAAAAAGCGGTGTGACATAATAGCTTCACCAGCTGATGCTGTCAATACATTGTTGCGCAATCCGATAATTCCGCGTGATGGAATCAAAAACTCCAGTTGGATCCGATCGTTCATCACTTCCATACTAAGCATTTCACCTTTACGCATGGCTACCATTTCAATAATTTTTCCAGAGCATTCTTCGGGTAGATTGATAGATAATTGCTCAATTGGTTCACAACGTTTACCGTCAATTTCTTTGAAAATTACTTGCGGTTGGCCAACTTGTAATTCGTAACCTTCACGACGCATAGTTTCAATCAAAACGGATAAGTGAAGTACTCCACGTCCGTATACATGCCAAACATCTGAATCAGGATTTTTTTCTACGCGCAATGCAAGATTTTTATCCAATTCTTTTGTAAGCCTGTCTTGAATATGGCGGGATGTAACGAATTTACCTTCTTTTCCGAAAAATGGTGATGTGTTGATAGTGAATACCATACTCATGGTTGGTTCATCAATTGCAACAGGAGTAAGTGGCTCCGGATTTTGCAGGTCGCAAACAGAGTCACCAATTTCAAATCCTTCAATACCAACCAGTGCACAGATATCTCCAGATTTAACTTCGGTGGCACGTGTACGTCCCAATCCTGTAAATGTGTGCAATTCTTTGATCCGGCACTTAATATTTTTACCATCACGTTTAACTAAATTTACATCCATGCCCTCGCGTAGTGTTCCGCGGTGAACGCGCCCGACGGCAATACGTCCTACATATGATGAATAGTCAAGTGAAGTGATAAGCATTTGTGGGGTTCCTTCCAGATACTGAGGTTCCGGAATGTATTTGATGATGGCGTCGAGTAACGGTATAATGCTATCAGTCTCATTTTTCCAGTCTTCCGACATCCAGTTGTTTTTGGCAGAACCATAGATAGTCTGGAAATCCAGTTGATCTTCAGTAGCATCGAGGTTATACATCAGGTCGAAAACCATTTCGTGAACTTCGTCGGGACGACAGTTCGGCTTGTCTACTTTGTTTATAACCACAATGGGTTTTAAACCCATTTGTAGTGCTTTTTGCAGCACAAAACGGGTTTGAGGCATTGGTCCTTCGAAGGCATCAACCAACAAAAGTACGCCATCGGCCATATTTAATACACGTTCTACTTCACCTCCAAAGTCGGAGTGACCCGGAGTGTCAATGATGTTAATCTTATAGCCAAGATAATCAATAGATACGTTTTTGGCCAATATAGTAATACCCCTTTCACGTTCAAGGTCATTATTATCCATGATTAACTCTCCCGTGGTTTCGTTGTCACGGAACAAGTGTCCGGCTAATAACATCTTGTCAACCAGAGTTGTTTTTCCGTGGTCGACATGGGCAATAATAGCAATGTTTCTAATTTTTTGCATGTAAGACAATCTTTTTTTTTTTGAGGCTGCAAAGTTAGCGAAAATAATTCAATATATGTTTCGTTTTGTGATCCATCTGAATAAGAGCTTATAAACTTACGTTATTTAAGGTTTCTGATGCCTGTTTTGGCTTAGATATGTAAAAAAGAAGGCTAAACTTTTGTGCAAATGAAAAAAAACTGTACTTTTGCAGTCCAAATTTTAGCGTAATCTCTGACAGAATAAGTGAGGTCTGTGAATATTGCGCATATTATTAATTAAAAAAAAACAATAATGGACTTAATTAAAGTTGCCGAACAAGCATTTCTTGTTGACAAAACGCATCCTGAATTTAAAGCCGGAGATACTGTTACAGTAGCGTATCGTATTATCGAAGGTACTAAAGAACGTATTCAGGAATTTCGTGGAGATGTAATCAAGATTGTTGGACACGAAAGCAAAAAACGTTTTACTGTTCGCAAAATTTCAAGCAATATTGGAGTTGAACGCATTTTTCCATTAGATTCTCCATTTATCGAAAGTATTGTCGTGAACAAACGAGGTAAAGTGCGTCGTGCTAAATTGTATTATTTACGTGCGCTTACAGGTAAAAAAGCCAGAATCAAAGAAAGACGTGTATAAGTACCGTATTTTGAGAAAAAATAAAAAGGGAAATTCGTTTTGCGAATTTCCCTTTTTATTTACAACTAATCGAAAGAGTCTTGTTTTATTGTTATTCAAAAAAAGAGTATATTTGCACGCTAGTTGAAAATAAGATAGTTTGAAATAATTCGCTTATTTGTTACTAGTTACTAAAAAATTATTATTTTATTATGGGCTTAATAAGTGATACTGGTAGGTATATATTGTTGATGAAGCGGGTTTTTCAGATACCTGACCGTGGGAGAATGTTTTTTCGGCAATTTCCTAAAGAATTGGATAAATTGGGCTTACAGTCATTACCCATTGTTATCATTATTTCGGTGTTTATTGGAGCCATTATGACTATTCAAACGAAGTTGAACTCGTCAAATCCATTGCTTCCGACTTATACTACTGGCTTGGTGACTCGTGACACCTTATTGCTCGAATTTTCATCTACTATTATGTGCTTGATTTTGGCAGGAAAAGTAGGTTCAAATATTGCATCTGAAATTGGTACTATGCGTATTACAGAGCAAATTGATGCTCTCGAAATTATGGGTGTAAATTCCGCTAATTATTTGATTTTGCCTAAAATAATAGCGTTTGTGGTGATGATGCCTTTTTTGGTTATATTTAGTATGAGTCTGGGTTTGGTTGGTGGATATCTTGTCGGGATTTTCACGAATATAATTACAACTGCAGATTATCTGACTGGAATCCAATACGCTTTTGTTCCGTATTATGTATTTTATTCTATTGTAAAATCTTTGGTATTTGCATTTCTAATTTCTTCAGTGGCTGCATTCTATGGATACTATTCGTATGGAGGAGCATTGGATGTGGGTAAGTCGAGCACAAATGCTGTTGTGAACGGAAGTATTCTTATTCTGTTTTTTAATTTATTGATCACTAAACTAATGTTGAACTAATACATCGAAGGATAAAATGATAGAAGTGAAAAATGTAGATAAATCCTTCGATGGGAATCATGTGTTGAAAAATGTTTCAGCTGTATTTGAAACCGGAAAAACAAATATGATTATCGGTCAGAGCGGTTCTGGAAAAACTGTTTTGATGAAAAGTATTATTGGTTTACATCGTATTGACAGAGGCCGAATCGAATATGATGGTCGAAATCTACCGGATATGCGCATGAGTGATATTCGCTTGCTGAGGCGAGAAGTGGGAATGTTGTTTCAGGGTTCTGCTCTTTTTGATTCGTTGAGTGTGTTGGAGAATGTAATGTATCCTCTTGAAATGTTTTCGCCTACATCTAAAGATGAAATGGTTGATCGTGCTTACTTTTGTTTGAAACATGTAAACCTCGAAGAAAAATCATTTGGATTAGCTCCATCGGAAATAAGTGGTGGTATGCAAAAGCGTGTTGCTATTGCTCGCGCCATTGCTTTGCAACCAAAATATTTGTTTTGTGATGAACCAAACTCAGGCCTTGATCCTAAAACATCGTTGATCATTGATAAGCTGATTCACGAGATTACTCATGAGTTTGGAATTACTACGATTATTAACTCTCATGATATGAATTCGGTAATGGAAATTGGTGAAAATATTATTTTTATAGAAAAAGGAGAAAAAGCATGGCAAGGGAACAAAGATGATATTTTTCACGTTGATAATGATGAGCTCAATAATTTCGTTTTTGCGTCTGAATTATTCAAAAAAGTAAAGAGAACAAATCAATGAAGATAATTTCTTACAATGTAAATGGCATTCGTGCGGCTTTAAGCAAGAACTTTACCGAATGGCTCCAAACGGAAAATCCCGATGTGCTCTGTCTGCAAGAAACCAAAGCGCAGCCCGATCAGGTGGACACTATGATTTTTGCTCAATTAGGTTATACATCGTATTTACATTCGGCTCAGAAAAAAGGGTATAGTGGTGTGGCTATTCTGACTAAAAAAGCACCGGATAACGTTGTGATAGGAATGAATGATCCGCGTTATGATGCTGAGGGTCGAGTGATTCGTGCTGATTTTGGAGATTTATCGGTGGTTAGTGTGTATATTCCAAGCGGATCGTCGGGTGACGAGCGTCAGGCTTTTAAAATGGATTTCCTCGAGGCTTTCGGACCATTCGTGGCCGAGTTGAGAAAAACAAGACCTAATCTGGTTATTTGTGGTGACTATAATATTTGTCATAAGCCGATTGATATAAATCATCCAGAACGTCAAAAAGGGGTTTCCGGTTTTTTGCCGGAAGAACGTGAATGGCTGGATCGTTTTGAAGCTACCGGAATGGTCGATTCGTTCCGGGTTTTTGATGACCGTGCTGAGCAATATAGCTGGTGGAGTTATCGTGGCGGAGCACGTTTCAGAAATGCCGGATGGCGTATTGATTATCATTGGGTGACCGAAACATTACGCAATAAATTGAAATCGGCAGCCATCTTATCTGATGCTGTTCATTCGGATCATTGCCCGGTGATGGTTGAACTAAACTAGATTTTATGTGAAGTTTAACCTCAATTTGTCTTCGGTCTCTAAATAACTTGTTTTTAATGATAAAAAATAATAAATCTTTACCGGAGCGGTTTAGATGACCTAAAATATTTTTAACTTTGCCTCACAATAAATACGTGCCAATATGAAATTTACTTTTTTCCGGTTTATTCTCCTTTTTGCTATAATCGCTTTTTTTAGTTCTTGTCTGAATTCCTCAGATAATACTACTGTAGTTTCTTCAAAACCATATTTCTCTTCGCTGGTGTTTAAGACTAACGACTCGGTTCCATATCTCAGTTCAGCCAAGTTTACGTTAGAATTTGATGGTAAATTAGCAGACTCAATTATTGTAAATGTGGACTCGTTGCCTTACAAGACTCGTGTTGATAGTGTTTATCCAACTTTTAGTTTCAAAAGCTCTGCTGCTACCAGGCTTTATCTTTTTCCGGGTAATAAGTTTAAAAGAGACTCTATTTGGATAACGGGAACTGACACTGTTGACTTTAGTAAAGACATTAAAGTGAAGAATTTTGCAAGTGATGGTGTCGCGCGCAGAAAATATGTCGTAAGAACAAATGTGCATAAAGTAGATCCTGAAGCCTATGTGTGGAGTAAAGCTGGTGCTGATATGAGCTCTGTAAATGCTAAATATCAGAAAGCAATTGCAATTGGCGATAATTTGTATTATTATCAGAATGATGGTTCCAATAGTTATCTTTATACATCTGCCGACGGTTTTAGTTGGAAGGCTCAGAGTGTAACAGGTCTGCCCGTAAATACTCCACTAAATGATATGATTCAGTTTAATGGACAGATTTTTGTGAGCAAAAGCGGAACTAATCTGTATGCTTCGTCCGATGGGCTTGCCTGGGGGCCGAAAACAATAACTAAAAGTGATGATTTTACTTTTCAGTCGCTTCTTTTTGTTCTAAATAATCAATTGTGGGCTGTTGTTTTGGATAAGTATAACACTTATCATTTTGCCATCTCAGATGATGGTGCAACCTGGAATATGACTAAAGCGACTATTCCCAATAACTTCCCCGTGACTGATTTTGCTGCAGTATCGTTTACTCAGCCTACAGGAAAAGCTAAGGCAGTTGTGCTGAGCGGTATTTCTGCCAACGGAACTCCGCTAAACAATCGTTGGAGTACTGAAAATGGAACTTATTGGGTGGACTTTAGCACGGAAAATCATAGTTTAGATACGCTTGCTGTTGGAGCTTCGGTCATTTCTTATGATAATAAGTTGCTTGCTTTTGGACAGAGAACCGATAATGGTAAAGCTTATTATAAAATATCGAAAGACGATGGGCTTAGTTGGGCAAATACAAACTCTGCGCGTAATGTGTTGCCTGCAGCATTGAAGTTGTCGCCAAGAACTTTCTCATCCATGGTGGTTCTCAAACCCATAACGTATAGTAAATCAGATAGCAAAGATGTTATTGAGGCATCCAACCGGATCTTTATTATTGGAGGGAAATCAGAGACAACCTCTACGGTTTACTCAGATGTTTGGACGGGTAAACTAAACCGAAAAAATTTCTTACTTCAGTCTACTTACGTACAATGATTTAGAAAAGTGCTTTCGGATTCGAAAGCACTTTTTTTGTACTGTAAAATTCAGTATTGATAATTTTACGTACTTTTGCACCCGCAAGTATCAACAAAAACTTATGAAGTCAAATAAACTATTTACCGCAAAGTCTGCCCGGTTCCGTCGTTGGAGTAGGGGAGGGTATGCTATTTTTAGTAGTTTGGCTTGTTGTGTGACCATTGGTAGATTGGCTGTTTCTATTTCCGATAAATCGCTGCAAAAAGCTACGGGAGTTGCTCCTGTTTCGCTTTGTGTGTTGGGGTCGGATGCCGAATCTTCGGAGCAATGCAGGGAGTTAGCCGATTTGGAAACCGCTTTACTTGAAGCACAGGAATTATCATTAACTCAAATTACCTTTGACAGAGCCGCTGCTGCGCGTGCTCATCAATTATTATATCATATTTTTTAATCAAAACGGTTGAAAGGAGTCTGACTCTTTTCAACCGTTTTTTATTTTATTCAAAATGAGAAAAACTATTACCTTTTGTGTGTTGTGTTTATTAATGGGGTTGCAGGTTGCAACGGCACAGCAAAGAGCTGATTCGGCTACTGTCAACCTGTCGGATGTGGAAGTGAATGCGAACCGGAACAAACTTTATTCCGAGATGGGACGTGTGCTTACCGTTATTGATAAAGCCGAAATAAGTCGCTCGGCTGTGCAGAGTATTGATCAGTTGCTGGATTATGTAGCCGGTGTGGATGTTCGTCAGCGTGGAACAAATAGTACGCAGGCCGATATTTCGGTACGTGGTGGGTCGTTCGATCAGGTGCTGGTATTATTGAACGGTGTAAATATTACCGATCCGCAATCAGGGCATCTCAACCTGGACATTCCGCTTAATTTATCGGACGTGAGCCGCGTGGAAATTCTGCAAGGATCATCGGCCCGGGTGTTAGGCCCCAATGCGTTTAGCGGGGCAATAAATATCGTTACCGGAGGACAAGATAAGGGGGCATTGAATGCCGAGCTGACCGGTGGAAGTTTTAATACTTTTGGAGAATCGGTTTCGGGAAGTTTTGGCAATAAAAAACTCAGCACATTTGCTTCGCTGTCGCACGCTAGTAGCGATGGGTATGTTTATAATACAGACTTTGATATGAGTAGTGCATTTATTCAATCTGTATTGAAGACTCAATATGTCGGACAGTTTAGTTTGCAATTGGCAGCACAGTTGAAGGATTTTGGAGAGAATGGCTTTTATTCGATTAAATATCCCGACCAACGTGAAGTGACTAAAACATTTTTCGGAGCGCTTGACTGGGGGCTTACCAAAGGCAACTTTTCGTATAGTGCACAGGCTAGTTGGAGGCGACATCATGACAAATATGAGTTTGATCAAAATTCGCCGGCAGGCTATAAATATCACCTGACTGATGTGACGGGTGGTAAACTATCCGGTAGCTATAAATCAGTTCTTGGAAAAACAACCCTGGGTTTGAATGTTAGGAACGAGCATGTTTTTAGTACTGCTTTGGGAGTGCCAATGTCATCACCCGATTCTATGGCTGTTCCCTTTGAAAAAGGGATATTCTTCAAAAAATCGTATAACCGAACTATTTATTCGGGCATGGTTGATCATTCTGTCAGTTTTGGAAAATGGTTTGTTTCGGCAGGAATTGCGAATAGTTATAGCGATGATTTCAAATCAATAACTTATGGTGGTTTCGATATTGCCTATTCTATCAGCGAAGATATAAAGGTTTATGCTTCGGCCAATACGGCATCACGTTTGCCAACCTTTACAGATTTATTCTTCTCAAATGCTGCCCAACAAGGGAATCCGTTGCTGAAACCGGAAAAATCGAAAACCATTGAATTGGGAACAAAGATAAATAGACAAAATTGGAGTTTAAACGCTGATATTTTCTATAGAGAAGGAAAAAATGTGATTGATTGGGTAAAGCTTAATTCTACTTCAACTAAATACGAGGCTATGAACCTGACAAGTGTCAATGCTAAAGGAGCGGACTTTACGTTTGATTATCGTTTCAGGGATTGCTTTGTGAAAAGAGCTGCGTTTGCTTATTCCTATCTCAATTTGGATAAGGCAGCGGTTGGTTTCGATTCGAAGTATGCGTTGGATTATTTGAAAAATAAGGTCACATTTACACTGGATCATTCTGTTCTGGCTAAGTTGTCGGCGTCCTGGAAGTTTGGATATTTCGATCGTTCGGGAAATTATGATGCTCAGACAAGCCCGGCTAAAGGAGCTCCAGCCATTATTACCAATTACAAAGCCTACACTAACGTGGATTGTCGCTTGCTGTGGAACGGAAAGAGATTTGATGTATTTGCCGATGTAAATAATATATTTGATAAAACCTATGCCGATTATGGTGGATTGAATCAGCCGGGAATTAATTTCAATTTGGGAGTAAGGTTTAAATTATAATGAAATAAATATCAATTCAAATGAATATTCTCAATCAACTGGAATCAAAAGTTCTTAATGGAGGGCAAATTACAGCCGAAGAAGCTTTTTTGCTCAGTCAATTCGATGATAAAGAAAAGCTTTATGAGGCCGCAAACCGAGTTCGCGAATATTTTTGCGGTAATCGTATTGATCTTTGTACTATCGTAAATGCTAAATCTGGCAAATGTTCCGAGGATTGCAAATGGTGTTCGCAGTCGGGCAAGTATAAAACAAAGATTGAAATGTATGATCTTATTGATCCCGATGATGCATATAATCAGGCAGTACATAATGAAAAGGCCGGCGCGCATAAATTCTCGTTGGTAACTAGTGGGCGGACTATTTCGAATGCTAATCTGGATGAGCTCTGTTCTATTTACAAAAATGTAGGTAAGGATAGTAAGCTCGAATTATGTGCTTCAATGGGACTGCTGGATAGGGAAAAATTACAGAAACTGATTGATTCAGGAGTGAAAAATTACCATTGTAACATCGAAACTGCACCTTCCTTTTTTCCTGAATTGTGCTCAACACATACTCTGGAAGAAAAAATAAACACTTTGAAGATTGCCCGGGAGTTGGGTCTTCACCTTTGTTCGGGAGGTATAATAGGAATGGGTGAAACACTTGAACAGCGAATAGAAATGGCTATCACATTGCAGGAACTTGACGTTGAATCTATTCCGTTGAATATTTTAAATCCAATCGCCGGAACACCTTTAGAGAACCAAATGCCCCTTTCGGACGAAGAGATATTGACAACGATAGCACTGTTCAGATTTACAAACCCTAAAGCACTGATCAGATTTGCAGGTGGGCGTATGCTCATTCTTCACATTCAGGACAAAGCACTCAAAGCGGGAATTAATGCAGCTTTAATTGGAGATTTGTTGACCACTGTGGGAATGAATATGCATGATGATATTCAACATTTCAAAAAGGCAGGATTTGTTTGCTGATAGGGGGCATTAGATATTAGAGTATTGCCCGAAACGATTAGCTGAAACAAGAAGTTGTAATACGGAACAAAGGGAGTGAAAATTAGTTTATGCTATTTTTACTCCCTCTGTTCTTTATTTACATAGTTTCTCTAACAAACCATAGTTGGTTTTATTTGTTTGAAAAAATCGTTTCCTTTGTCGTCTACCAAAATAAATGCAGGGAAGTTTTCTACTTCAATTTTCCAGATGGCTTCCATGCCCAATTCGGGATATTCCAGACATTCTACCTTTTTGATGTTCTGCTGAGCCAGAATAGCTGCCGGACCACCGATAGAGCCGAGGTAGAAACCTCCGTGCTTTTTACAGGCATCGGTTACTTGCTGGCTACGGTTTCCTTTGGCAATCATAATCATGCTGCCACCGTTGTCTTGCAACAGGTCAACGTATGAATCCATACGACCTGCTGTGGTAGGACCAAACGATCCCGAAGGCATACCTTTCGGTGTTTTGGCCGGACCGGCATAGTAGATCGGGTGATCTTTTACGTATTGAGGAAGCGGTTTGCCGGCATCAAGCAGTTCTTTGAGCTTGGCATGCGCAATGTCGCGACCCACCACGATAGTTCCTGTAAGCGACAGGCGGGTAGATACCGGATACTTGGTCAAAATAGCCAAAATATCTTTCATTGGCATATTCAGGTCAATTTTTACAGCATTGCCTTCGCCTTCGTTGCGTAATTCTTCAGGAATCAATGCGCCGGGATTATCTTCCATGCGTTCAACCCAGATACCGTCTTTGTTGACCAGACCTTTGATGTTGCGGTCGGCCGAGCACGAAACTGCCATACCTACAAAACACGAAGCTCCGTGGCGCGACAGGCGCACGATGCGTACGTCGTGGGCATAATATTTACCGCCAAACTGAGCTCCGAAGCCCGAAGCCTGTGCTTGTTTCAGTATTTTTTGTTCCATTTCCACGTCGCGGAAAGCTTGTCCGAGTTCGTTGCCTACGGTTGGAAGTTCGTCGTAATATTTGGTTGAAGCCAGCTTTACGGTTTTCATACAAGCATCGGCCGAAGTCCCACCTATAACAAAGGCAATGTGGTAAGGAGGACAAGCCGCAGTACCCAGTGTTTTCATTTTTTCGGTCAGGAATTTTTCCAACGAAGCAGGGTTCAACAAGGCTTTGGTTTCCTGGAAAAGGTATGATTTGTTGGCCGATCCACCCCCTTTGGCAATGAACAGGAATTTATATTCGTTGCCATGTCCGGCTACGAGGTCAATCTGAGCAGGCAGGTTGGTGCCGGTATTCACCTCGTCGTACATGTTCAGAGGAGCGTTTTGCGAGTAGCGCAGGTTTTCTTCGGTGTATGTTTCGTAAATACCTTTCGACAAGGCTTCTTCGTCGGTTCCGTTGGTCCATACATTGTTGCCTTTTTTGGCATACACAGTGGCTGTGCCGGTATCCTGACAGAAAGGAAGGATGCCTTTAGCGGCAATTTCGGCATTGCGGAGCATGGTGAGCGCTACGTATTTGTCGTTTTCGCTGGCTTCGGGGTCAGAGAGGATAGCTGCTACCTGACGTTGGTGCGCAGGGCGAAGCAAAAAAGAACAGTCGCGCATGGCAGCACGAGCTAGTTTGGTGAGACCTTCGGGTTCAACTTTAAGGATTTCCTGTCCGTCAAATTCCGATACCGACACATGCTCTTTGGTAAGCAGGTAGTATTCGGTTTTTTCTTTTCCTAGTGGAAAAGGTTCCTGGTACTTAAATTCTTTAGCCATTATTCAATTTATTATTTAGTTAGATATGATTTCGCATTTAGAAAAAGCTGTTGCAAAATTACGGAAATTTTTCTGTAATACATCGGGAAATGACTTAGCAAACTACAAACATTTATGCGAAAAATAAGTTGGGTGTACTTAAGTCATTCGACTCGTTAGGGGCGAGTTGAGTATTGCTAAGATTTGTTTTATCTATACTGAATTTTTTGTTTGTTTTATTTTGTTTTTTATAAACTAATTTTTATTTTTGTAGCGATAAAAGAATAAAGAGCGAACTTTCTTTAATTTACTTTCCGCCCCGGGCGGAAAGATCTTGATGACTGTTTTTGTATTTCCGCCCGGGGCGGAAGTCTCTCGTAAGCCTAATTTAGCTTTCCGCCCCGGGCGGAAGTGCCACGCAGTCTGTTTTTATGATTCCGCCCTGGGCGGAATGGCTGCGATGATTGTAATTGCTTTTCCGCCCCGGGCGGAAGCCAAATGAAACGTTTTTCCTTAAAATAATCATAAATTAAAATCAAAAAATCATGAAAAAAACATCATTTTCCGGCTTGCGAGTTAGCCATTTGTCTAACAACAATGCAAATTCTCTTTTTCAATCAACCATTCAGGTAGTCACACCGGTGCGGACTCAATTGGGCGATGTGGGTAATGCCATATTAGATCGGTTTACCTCCAGTGCTCAAAAATTTGGCGATCAAGTGAATGCTCAGCTCAGGAGCAAACTTACGGATCCGCTAAAGGCGTTAGATAACAAGGATGATAACCTGCTCAGCGAAATTAAACGGACAGTGGTTTTTATGACAAAATCGCGCGATGTGAGTGAGAAAGCGGCTGCACAGGATCTGGAGTTTTTCCTCGAACCCTATTGGGATGTAAGCCGCCGTCCGGTGAAAACGCAGGCTGAGGATACCGCCGACATGCTTGCTAAATACCATGCCAGTTCGACTTTACAAGCTGCGGCTCTGAAGCTGGGAATAGTTGGGTTGTTTACAGAACTCGAAGCTTCCAATAAAGACCTAACATCTACTTACCTCGCACGCAACAGTGAGATAGGAAATCGTTCTGACTCAGGTAGCGATCTTCGTCCGGATGCCGAAACAGATTATACCGACCTCTGCAACATGGTGGAGCAAACCGTAAACTTCATGCCCAGCCCGGAGCTTCAAACGCTTTTCAATGATATGGATGCTCTTCGTCGGAAATATGCTCCACTAGCAACCGGAGACAAAGAAAAGCCGACGGATGATACGCCGAAAGCATAAATAGGGGTGAGTTGGAACTCACCCCTCCCAACTCGGGAGGGTGGAATTCCAATTCCACCCAATATAAGACTCGTTTAAAATTTGAATACAGGAGGGTAGAATTCCGATTCTACCCGAAATAATATTCCCCACTTGAAATTATTTTTCGAGTGGGGAAGTTTTTTATTGTTTGGCAGTTTCGGGGCGAGTTGGAACTCACCCCTCCCGGGTGGGATGGTGGAATTCCAATTCCACCAAAGATAACACCCGTTGAAATTTCGAATCCGGGATGATGGAACTCTGATTCCACCCAAAATAATATTCCCCACTTGAAATTATTTTTCGGGTGGGGAAGTTTTTTTTGATTGTTTAGGAGCTTTGGGGCGAGTTGGAACTCACCTCTCCCGTGTGGGATGGTGGAATTCTAATTCCACCTTTGATAATACTCGTTGGAATTCCAATTCCACCAAATAATCACCAAATAATCACGCAATATCCCAACTATTTACCTATCCGGAAAAAACATCGTTCCTTTCCATTCCCACCAATTTCGTACAAGCCCTGCTACTACAGGGTTGTCCAGTGTGTAGTTTATGGCGTTATAAAGATGAAGATCATCCCGGATGGTAGTATCGTAACTTTCGCGTTGCCATACAGTGCCTTTTGTATGCTCCGAATCATTTAGCTGGTTGGCACTAAATCGCTTTACCGATTGAAGGATGTCTTGTAGGTAGACCGGTTTGCCTTCTTCGTCTTTTTCGAATGTTCTGAAAACCCAATGAACATGATTGGGCATTACGCATATTGCATAATTCTCGATTCGTTTGTTGTCCCAAAAACAAAGAGCCTCTAATACTATGCGGGTATTTTCTTCTTTCGATAAGTTGATAGTGAATTTTGTTTGAAGATGTAGTAAATCATCAAAAGCCTTCATGTATTTCTTTCTGACTTTTGAAAATTCGATACGTAGTTCACGAATTGCTTTTTCTTCCGCTTTGTTATTCTTCAGAAAATCTATTTGCGAATGCAACTGCTTTAAATGGATGGAATAATTTTCCAGCGCTTTGGGCGGCACGGCATCTTTTAAACACCACGTTACGAAATAAGCCTGTCCTGCTTGCTGGAAATGGGGCAAATGCTGACGGTATGATTCTTTCTTTTCCATAATGAAAGAGTCTTGTGTTATTTCATTGAAATTATTTTGGGGTGAGTTGGAACTCACCCCTCCCGAATCGGGAGGGTGAAATTCCAATTTCACCAAAGATAAAACTCATTAAATTTTTCAAACGGGATGGTGGAACTCCGATTCCACCAAAAATAACACTCGTTGAAATTCCGAATCTGGGATGGTGGAATTCCGATTCCACCAATTGTAAATCTGAAAAAGTGATATTAAAACAGCGTCAACTGTCCCGTAATGTCGTCGATAATTTTGCCATTATCCACTATTTCATCGGGTAGTACCGAATCATTTTTTACCGTTTCAGTGCTATTTGCTTTTGACTCTTTGTCCGTTTTTTCTTTGTGAGTTTTCTGAGTTTTTTGTTCCGGAGTTTCAGCTTTCGTAGGTGCCGGATCGGTAGGAGGCGTATCGTTGTCTACGGACAACTCTTCACCATCTTCTTCGTCGTTTCCACCTCCGTTTCCATCTTCAGTAGGTGTTTCCTCTTTCTTTTTGAATCTTACCGGGTCCAACTCGTTGATAGTTTCCACTTCGAATGTTGTCAGACGTTTTCCCTTTGCCTTGTAGCTTTTTACGCCAATAAATTCGTCGGCATCCACCACCAGTGCTTCGCGGTAAGCATCGTTGCCACCCATCACCACTTCAAAGCGTGGATAATCAGCATCGCTCATCAGCATCAGGCGCGAATCGGCATGGTCGCCCAAGAAGCTTTGCGGTTTAGCCGATGCCTCCAACTGAAAACGTTTCAAGTAGTAGAACTTTTGCTCGGCATCCCACAGCGCCACCGACCAGGTTTTGTGTGGATCGAATTTTTCGATTACCAATATGTCTTTGTCGTAATGGTTGTTCAGATCGAAATTGCTGGTGTAGAAATTTCCTTTACTCGATACCACCAAAATTAAATCGTCGCTTTGAAACTCGCCCAGATGCTCACCGCGGTTGTCGTAGTTCAGACGAAGTACATCGCGGTCGAACCAAACCTGACGTCCGCCCAGTGTGGAACCTCCTTTTTGCTTCAATGCAATTTTATGAATATCATTTTTGGTCAGAATATTACCCATCGACTGGCGGCCTTTGATGGCAATGTCGCTAAAGTCTTTTTCGAAAACCAACTTAAACAAGCGGGCTTTTGGTTTCAATGTTACGCGTATTACTTCGGCTTCGGCATTCGGGTTCGAGGTGAAATAAACCACCTTTGAGCCGGCAGTACCTTGCGTAATGTCATATTCTTTGTCGCGCGTAATACCGTTTACGGCAAAACGTTTAATGTAATATGGTCCGGTTTTCCCGTCGCGGTACACAGCGTTATAAATGGTTCGTTTATCGTTTTTCTTGAATACGTCCAGATGCAGAATGTTTTTACCTGCAAAAATTTTGTCGGCAACCTTGACGATTTTATATTTTCCGTCTTTGAAGAATATAATAATATCGTCGATATCCGAACAGTTGCATACAAATTCATCTTTGCGTAGCGATGTTCCGATAAATCCTTCTTCGTAATTCACGTAGAGCTTTTCGTTGGCTTCCACCACCTTCGATGCCACGATGGTTTCGAAGTTGCGTATCTCTGTGCGACGTGGATAGTCTTTGCCGTATTTGGCTTTTAGTCCTTCGTACCAGGCAATGGTAAAGTCGACCAGATGAGCCAGGTTAAAGTCTATTTCGTCTATCTTTTTCTGGATGGCAATCAGCGTGTCGTTGGCTTTGTCCGAGTCAAACTTAGTGATGCGCATCATCTTTATATCAAGCAATTTCAAAAAGTCTTCGCGGGTAATTTCGCGGATGAAATCTTTCTTGAACGGCTCCAGTCGTTGGTCTATATGTGCAATAACCTGATCTTGCGATGTACTGTCTTCGAAACCTTTGTCTTTGTAAATGCGGTTTTCGATAAATATTTTTTCGAGCGAAGTGAAGAACAGTTGTTCCTGCAATTCGGCTTTTTGAATCTCAAGTTCAGCCTGCAGCAGGTCCATGGTATGCTTACAACTGATTCGTAACATTTCACTCACACCCAAAAAGCGTGGTTTGTTGTCGTGAATCACACAACAGTTGGGCGAAATACTCAGCTCACAATCGGTAAAAGCATACAGTGCATCAATCGTTTTGTCGGACGATGATCCGGCCAACAGGTGTACCAGAATTTCTACGTTAGCAGAAGTATTATCGTCTACTTTCCGGATCTTTATTTTGCCTTTATCGCTAGCGCGGATAATGGACTCAATGAGCTTGGTTGTATTTGTTCCAAATGGAATTTCGGTTATGGACAGCGTTTTGTTATCCAGCTTACCTATTTTAGCGCGAATTTTTACGGCACCGCCACGTTCACCGTCGTTGTAACGACTTACGTCGATGGAACCTCCGGTCTGGAAGTCGGGAAACAAGACAAATCCTTCGCCACGCAAGTGTGCAATACAAGCATCAGCCAGTTCGTTGAAATTGTGAGGAAGAATCTTCGAATTCAACCCTACAGCAATACCCTCAACACCCTGCACCAGTAGCAACGGAAATTTCACAGGCAAAGTAACCGGTTCTTTGTTTCTTCCGTCGTAGGACGATCTCCATTCGGTAGTTTTAGGATTAAAAACCGTTTCGAGTGCAAACTTTGACAGACGTGCTTCAATATAACGGGGAGCAGCGGCACCGTCGCCGGTAAGTATGTTTCCCCAGTTTCCCTGGCAGTCAATCAGTAAATCTTTTTGTCCCAGTTGTACCAATGCATCGCCAATGGAGGCATCACCGTGTGGGTGAAACTGCATGGTATGCCCTACAATGTTCGCTACTTTGTTGTATCGGCCATCATCCAATCGTTTCATCGAATGGAGAATACGACGTTGAACCGGTTTAAGTCCGTCGTAAATATCGGGTACGGCACGTTCCAGAATTACGTACGAAGCATAGTCCAGGAACCAGTTTTGATACATGCCCGAAAGGTGGTGCTTAACCGCATCGGCACTAATTTTTGGAACTTTATAGTTAGAATGCGCAGCAGATTCAGCATCGTTCACGATTTCTTCGGCTGCGCCTGTCGTTTCGTTTTCTTCGCTTTCCGCGTCAATTATTTCGTCTGTGCTCATATAGTTAGTTACAAGAAATTAGTTACAAGTTACAAGGTTCTTGAAGCAGGCTCTCGATTAGTGGAATACATGGAGGTTATATTCTCTAAAACTGCCTGTTTCAATAGTATTTTTCTATTTCAATCCACAAAAATACAAAAAAAATAGTAACTTTGCAGCTCTTTTTTACTGGCAATTTCAAACGAAATTTGTCTTGCTTATTAAAACTTGTAACTCGTAACTCGTAACTAAATAGTATGGCTTCACAAGAAGATGTTTTTAAAAAACTGATTGCACACTGCAAGGAATATGGTTTTGTATTTCCTTCCAGCGAAATTTATGATGGACTGAGTGCTGTCTATGACTATGGTCAGAATGGTGTTGAACTGAAAAATAACATCAAAAAATATTGGTGGGACAGTATGGTGCTGCTTCACGAAAATGTGGTAGGACTTGATGCTGCCATTTTTATGCACCCCACAACCTGGAAAGCTTCCGGTCACGTAGATGCATTCAACGATCCGTTGATTGACAACAAGGATAGTAAAAAACGCTATCGTGCAGATGTACTTATTGAAGATCTGTTGGCCAAGTATGACGATAAAATCAACAAAGAAGTTGAAAAAGCCGCAAAACGTTTTGGTGAAAGTTTCAATGAAGCTGTTTTTCGTACTACTAACGAACGTGTGATGGAACATCAGACCAAGCGTGATGAAATTCATGGACGTTTTGTAAAAGCACTGAATGATAATGATCTTGTAGAATTAAAAGCTATTATTGAAGATTACGAAATTGTTTGCCCTGTTAGCGGAACACGTAACTGGACGGATGTTCGTCAATTCAATCTGATGTTTTCGACCGAAATGGGCTCAACATCTGAAGGCTCAATGAAAATATATCTTCGTCCTGAAACGGCTCAGGGAATTTTTGTAAACTTCTTGAATGTTCAGAAAACGGGACGTATGAAAATTCCGTTCGGAATTTGCCAGATAGGTAAAGCTTTCCGTAACGAAATTGTTGCCCGTCAGTTTATTTTCCGTATGCGTGAATTTGAACAAATGGAAATGCAGTTTTTTGTTCGACCGGGCGAAGAAATGAAATGGTTCGAGCACTGGAAAGAATTCCGCTTGAAATGGCACAAGGCTCTTGGACTGGGCGATCAGAAATATCGCTTCCACGATCACGATAAATTGGCTCATTATGCCAATGCCGCTACCGATATT
>Ga0209540_10000799_pt1 | contig 26184 bp, 24 predicted proteins | sample BarGraIncu01121A_FD_184501 | JGI IMG/M metagenome (GOLD analysis project Ga0209540, IMG submission 184501) | Arctic peat soil microbial communities from Barrow, Alaska - Barrow Graham LP Incubations 011-21A (SPAdes) (version 2) | ecosystem: Environmental > Terrestrial > Soil > Wetlands > Peat... | reverse complement strand
CGATTCCCTGAACAGCACTGTCGATCATGCGATCAATGGCATTACAGCCGCCCCCGCCTACACCGACTACTTTAATCGCGGCAAAAGGTTCTTCTTCCATCGAAAACCCAAGTCTGTAATCTGACATTCTGTAACCTCCGTATATTTCAATAACATTTCATATAATGTGCCATATGAGGATTCTATTGTGTCATTTTACCTGATTCTACACTAAATATAGTGGTCAAGCAATAGAAAACCCCTGATTTGTTGCAATTATGTTACACGAACTAGTCGCGATCGCTGTCAAATGATTTCTGCATGGTAATATTTAACTCTCCTTTGCTTTTCTAATAGTTTTCCACTGATCATATCTCTCAAGCAGCATGCGCCGGATCAATGAGAAATTCAGGAATATCCTGTTGCCGAATGCAAAAACTGCCGCAAGATTGAGCGGCAAATTCAACTGATCGCCGAGAGCTGCAACAGCCACGGCAATTAACCCGTTGCCCAGGAGTCCTGTTACAAAAAGGCGTATATTGAACTCGTTTTTCATGTTAGCCACAATAGCGCCCATGATTGAGTCAAGAATGGCCAGAATGGCAACCGCCACATAGGTTGAATATGCGGTCGGTATATCAACGTTCAGGAATAGTCCAAGCAGCAGACCGGCAATCAACCCCAGTAATGGTAACATACTTTACGTCCTTTCAGTTTACCGGGCGAAAAGTATACTCTTCGCCTGACATATCCAATACTCCGTCTCCGACAGAATCAAACTTGTTTTGTTCCGCAGCATAACGCAGCCAGCTCATATCTTCCGCTATATTCTTGAGAGAGCCAATACGGACCAGCAGTTCCTTTTGATTGTCCGGCAGAACGAGTGTGACAAATGTTGTGCCGTTCTGTATGCAGCGAACGCTCTGTACGCATTTCATAAGCGAGAATTCACTATCCTTGCTCCTATTCTCATCTGCAGCCAAAATTGCGCTGAGTATCGATATACAAGTATTCAGACCTTTTCCCTCAGTTATGTTAATCATTTCTCCAAGAGCAGATGCCCTCACAGGAAGACCCTCCATGAGCGGTACGCCGGTCGGGGCGTCTCCATCGTAAAGTTCAACAACATAACCATCAGTATCAATGACCGCATACCCGTCCGGAAGCTCCACATATCCTATTTTTTTGCGTTCATCAACAGTAAACAGGACCTTCGAAGGAAAAACGATCCTGATATTGATATCACTGATATAGGGATAATCATTAGAAAGCTCTCTTTCTATATTACCATAACGAAGTGTAAATAACTGAATAATTCCTCCTCCGAGGTTTCTCAAAAGGTGCTCTCCGATGGTAAGACCACTGCTTTTGAGCAGCGCTTCTTTCGATATCTCACTGCATCCGACTATTTCTATCTGTTCTATACGGAACTGCGGAAGAGTCACCGCGAGAATCGCCGTTACCAGAATCGCCGTCAGTACAGCAAAAAAAGCTATGCGGCGGCCGCCCTTTTTTTCGGATGGCCTGCTGTCCTTTAGGCTGCGGTCCTGATCGGTTTCCTTCAACTTGAAGTTCTCCTCATATTTGATTCAAATCACCGGCTTGCCGGCAAGCCGGAAGACCTGCGCCGCTATATCACTGTCCGCCATCGGCTTTGCCAGTGACAAAGCAGCCTGTCTCATCTTCCCCATGCATTCCCTATCCTCAAGAATCGGCACAATGGTGTCATACAGTAACCGGGCTGAGACATCTGCATCTTTCATAAGTATAGCGGCACCCGCCTTTTCAAAGACTCTGGCATTATATGACTGATGGTCTCCGGCCGCAAAAGGATAAGGTATCATTACGGAAGGTATGCCCAGCACCGCAACCTCAGCACATGTAATAGCACCCGCGCGGCAAATCAGAAGATCCGCAGCAGCCATATAGATCTGTGGATTATAGATATATTCCTTTATTTCTATGTTATCATCTGCCGTTTTCAAATTCTCAGTTAAATCAGCAAACTGCTGTTTTCCTGCTGAGAGAACAATCCGGATGTTTTTACCGGTGACCATTTCCGCAAGAGCTGCAACGGATTGATTTATCGTTCGCGCGCCAAGACTGCCGCCCATAGCCAGTAAAAAAACTGTGTCCTCTGCAATGCCAAGCTCTTTCCTGGCGAAATCACGCGTAGTTTCAAAAAATATCCTTTTTACAGGGTTTCCAGTAAAAACAACAGTCTTTGCCTTGGGAAAACTTGTCTTCATGCCCGGAAAGCTGGTGCAGACAATATCCGCCCTGTTGGACATCAGTCGATTTGACCTGCCTGGAAAAGCGTTCTGTTCATGCAGCAGGACAGGAATATGCTTGTGGTAGGCTGCAGACACAAGTGGTGCGCATACATATCCGCCCGTCCCCACCACCACATCCGGCTTAAATGTGCGTATGAGTGAAATACAGGATGTTCTCCCCGCAATGAAATCTCCGACAGCCTTTGCCATCTTAATCGACGGACTCAGCGGCATTCCTCTGGCCCGTATCGGATGCAGGACATATCCGGACCGCGGCACTATATCACTTTCGAGCCCTCGCTCCGTACCGCAGAATTCTATCTCGCTTTGAGGATCCAGGACCCGGATACGGTCTGCAATCGCGATGGCAGGATTTATATGTCCGCTGGTACCGCCTCCGGCGATCAGCACTCGAATTCCCATAATTTTCTCCTTAGTCGATATATGTAATTTTTTTACGGCTGACACCGGTTCTGGATACGGCAATAATTAAGCCGACCGCCGTCAGGAAGAATAGATTGGCTGTTCCGCCGTAACTGAAAAAGGGAAGTGTTACACCTGTCGGAGGGATAACACCCAAAGAAACAGCTATGTTGAAAGCAGCTTGTATAACAATCAGACAAGTATACCCGACTGCCAGAATTCTTGCAAAATCACTTTGCGCCCGCCATGCAATGGACAAGCCTCCGCACAGGAATGCCCAGAAAAGAACAATGATTGAGACGCCTCCGATAAAGCCGAGCTCCTCACAGGCAATCGCATAAACGTAATCATTATGTGCCGCAGGCAGATACTGATACTTCTGCCGGCTGCTTCCGAATCCGACACCGGAGACCCCGCCGGAACCAATTGCAATCATAGACTGCTTGCTTTGATATACCTCATCATCGGAAGCTGCACTGCTGCTTTCGGCTTCTGCCGCAGCAGACGCCGTCACCTCATCGTTATTAAGAGTCGAAAAAATATTCAGACGTGTTATGACATGTTCAAAATTGCCCATGAATTTTTCCTGCTGCGTATAAGTGGTGGACAGCATCAGGATGGAACCCGCCAGAAGTACGACCGCTATCAGCATGAGCCCTCCGTCAACCCATGATTTGAGCGGAATCCCCGATACCAGCAGGCAAATAAAGGAAATAGTCGACATAATGATAAAAAATGACATATGAGGCTGCAGTAAGACAAAAACCAGGCAGACCATCAGCAATCCGACAGGAACTACAATATCGACGATGCAGTCCATATACGATTGTCCCCGTTTCGTCTTACAGGCTAGTTTGCCGGACTTTCTGAGCCGGATGATAAATGACCGGTAACCGGCAATACAGAATATAAGGGCGACTTTTGCGAGCTCGGAGGACTGAAATTGCTGTGAACCAATCCGAATCCAGCGACGGGATCCCCCGTCGATTTTTCCGAAAAATTTGGTATATACAACAAGTGCCAGAGTAATTCCATATGCCAGGCCAACGAATCCGATATGATCGTAAATCTTGACGGGAATGAATACTATGACTGCAGCCACTACAATACCGATCAGTGTATACTTTCCCTGTTTGAGAACGTAATAGAGCGGATTGCCCTCTGCATCATTATACGCCGCAGACATGCTGGCCGAAAACAGCATGATTAACCCGAGGCAAATCAGAATCAGAGTTAAGATCAGCATCGGTATACTCATCCTGTATGGACTCTCTATCTGAAACCGGTGTTCCTTTTTGTCACGGACATCACTCTTATGTATTTCGGTCATGTCGCCTCCCCTTTTTCCGGAAGTACGGAGAATGCTTTTTCCGACTCAATAATGGTCTGTGCAATTTTGTCCATCTCAAAAGCATGCGAACCCTTAACCAGTACCACATCGCCTTGCCTGAGCGTATCCATCAGCACAAGAGTAAGCTCGTCTCTTGTCTCAAAAAGATATACGGGCAGATCCGGATGAACCGACAGGGCGCCCGCTTTCACATCTTCCCGTTCATCACCGCAGACAAAAAGAATATCGATGCCTGATTTCGCCGCTGCTTCCCCTACTTTATAGTGCAGTTCACCGGCAAAAGACCCCAACTCGAGAATACCGCCGATTGCAGCTATTTTTCTTCTTCCTGCGGCAATAATTCTGATACTCTCAAAGGCAGCAGCCATTGATTCAGGACTTGCATTGTATGCATCATCATATAGAAGATACCTAGCTGTCTGTATCATTCTTCCCCTGCTGCCTGTAGGCTTATATGACAGAAGTCCATTCCTTACAGACTCCAGCGGGACACCGAGACGCATCGCCGCTGCAATAGAGAACAATGCATTTTTGACATGATGTACGCCAACGCAGGTAAGTGAGAATTCACCCAGATCATATGCCTTTGCATTCCTGCTGTCACGATACATAACGGAGAATGCTGTTCCACTTTCCATTGTATGCATGTTGAAGGCTCCCGCTGCCTGATCCGCAAAGCCAAAACCATCAGCAGGGATCTCCAGTGAGGTTGCTACTAATTCACGCCACTTCTTCTCCTCTGTTTTCTGAACATAGTCTGTCAAAAAGAGGTCATCTCCATTAATTAGAAGTACTTTATCACCGTAAAGGCCGTCACATATCTCCATTTTTGCCAGAAGAATCTCCTCCTGACTTCCCAGACGTTCGATATGGGAAACTCCGACATTGGTAATAACTGCCATATCGGGCTCTGCAATACGGGTGAGTGTCTGAATTTCACCGCGCATCCTCATTCCCATTTCCACAATCAGCAGCTCCGTATCTGACGGAGCTGTCAAAATAGTAAGTGGAAGCCCGATTTCATTGTTAAGATTATGCTTGGTTGCATGCGTCCGGTATGCGTGTGAAAGGGCAGCATACAGCATCTCCCGTGTAGACGTTTTACCTACGCTGCCGGTTACTGCAATGACCTTACATCCGAGTTTTCTTCGATAGGCACGTGCAAGGGCGTGAAGCGCCAGAAGAGTATCCGGTACCAGAATACCTGCAGATTCACCCGGCATCATATGCTCATCACTGATGAGAAAAAGAGAAGCGTCTTTTTCAAAAGCTGTCTGACAGAATACGTGCCCGTCGAAACGTTCACCGACAAGTGCTACAAACAGTGCCCCCGGCTTAAGTGTGCGGGTATCTGTCGAGACGCTGTAAACCGCGCGCAGCTCACCGTCATCCGGTGTCCGGGCACCGATTCTTATACCGCCGGTAACATCAAGAATTTCACGCTCTGTAAATAGCCACATAAATTAAGAGTTCTCCTTCTCTTTCCCGGCGTGATCTATGCCGGAAAGGATTTCGGATGCGGTTTCAGCATCGTCAAAGTGAATCGTACGGTCCTTGAATATTTGATAATTCTCATGCCCTTTGCCGGCTATTATTACAAAATCATCTTTCTGTGCGAGAGAAAGGGCCAGTGCAATCGCCTTTTTACGGTCCGGCTCAAGCATGTACGTGCCGCTGGTCTTAGAGAAGCCCTGCAGGATATCAGATATGATGTCCATTGGTTCTTCACTTCTGGGGTTATCAGATGTAATTACAGTAATGTCACTTAAGTTGCCGGATACTTCACCCATCTCGTAACGCCTTGATTTGGCCCGGTCACCGCCGCAGCCAAAAAGGGTGATCAGGCGGCCGGAGCAGTATTCACGCAGTGTGCCAAGCAGATTCTCCAGACTTGCCGCATTATGCGCATAGTCCACGAGCACCGTGTATTCACCTTCATGGGGAACCATCTGAAGACGTCCCGGCACATGTACCTGTGCCAGAGCCTCACGGACCGCAGCAGACGGAATCCCGCACACACCTGCTGCAGCTATAGCGCACAGTGCATTGTATATGTTGAATTTACCCGGCATAGCAACAAAAACCGAATCGTTATACCACGGACTTTCAAGAACGAAAGATGTACCTATCTTGCCGTTTACTCTGTCTTTTCTGATCTGTACGGCACGCACACTGCAGGGATTGTCAATACCATACGTATAAACAGGGCAGCGCGCCTGCGCGTATTCAATTACCTGATCAGCAGCATCCGAATCCACGTTTATTACCGCAGCGTCGGACTGATCGAACAGAAGAAGTTTGGCTTCAAGGTATTCCTTCATATTTGCGTGTTCATGTTCTCCGATATGATCATGATAGAGATTCGTGAATGCCCCCACTTTAAAACGGCATCCATAGGAACGGTCAAGCATCAGGCCCTGCGAAGAGACCTCCATGATGCAGCTGTCGGTATTACTTTGTACCATTTCGCTGAGCATTGCCTGAAGATCGTATGATTCAGGGGTGGTCCGGTCAGCCTGACGAACTTCACCGGCAACAATATTGGAGACGGTTCCGATCAGTCCGGCCGTTTTGCCGGACTTTTCAAAAATATCCCGCAGCATATATGTAGTTGTAGTTTTGCCTTTGGTCCCGGTTATTCCGATCATCCTGAGTTTGTCCGCCGGATGCGAAAAGAAAGCAGCGCTTACACTGGCAAGTCCGCGGCGTGTATCCGCAGTCGAAAGCACCGCTGCACTTTTGGCAGATGCCAGTTCATGTAAATCGCGAAGTGACATTACCGCCTGATTTTCCTGAATCAATATCGCTGAAGCACCTTTTTCAAGGGCCTGTGAAATATACCGATGCCCGTCTGATACAAATCCGCATACACATACAAAGAAGGAACCGGAAGTAACTTTTCTTGAGTCGTAAATAACGGATGAAATATCCGTATCTTCCGAACCGCAAATGATCTTATATTCAAGTCCCTCTACTAATTCTTTTACTGTCATTTCTGTTATGCTCCTTCCGCCGGCATCACGATATGAATAATGGTGCCCATTGCAACTTTGGTCAAAGAACCCGTATCCGTCTGTTCATCTGGCAGCGTCCCTTCTGATTCCGTACCGGTAGGAGTTGCTGTACCAGGATCCGATGCAGGAGTTGGCGACGGACTCGATGTCGGGTTTGATGTCGGGTTTGCTGTCGGTGTCGATGCTGCTTCCGCCTCTGTCGGAGACGGCGTACCTGTCGGTTCTCCCGCAGAGGTATCAGCCGGTGAAGGAGTCAGCGTAATGCCGGCTGCTATTGCAGCAGCTGACAAAGGTGACTGTGATACGACAGTGCCTTTACTGTCTCCTTCAATTTCAATATTTACTCCGCTAAGTCTTGCCTCTTTGATACATTCCGATATGTCTTTTCCGGTAAAATCAGGGATTACTACCATCTTCATTTCTTCTTCGGAAGCCGCCGACGCATATAGCACAACCTGACCATTTTTGTAGATTTGTGCATCCTTTGCAGGAAATTGGATTGTGATGACATCGCTGTCATTCATATTATCTTCCCCGTCGACAACAGTATACCCGGCAATATAGAGAATTGCCTTCGCCTGTTTATAAGTCATACCTGTCACGCCGGGAACCGTGTATTTTGTCGTAAGCTTTGTATAATCGTCATCTACATAATTATGCGCTACTCCCATATATTCAAGAGTTCGCGATACAATATTCGCCGTCGCTTTGGTAGCACAGCTGGAACCGACCGATTTATCCGCCGGCTTGTTGACAACAACAAGAACAACAATTTGCGGATCGTCAGCCGGCGCATAACCACAGAATGACAATACATGAAGACCTGCATACTCACCGTTTTCAGTAGTGGACGTACTTGTCTTGCCTGCGACATTGTATCCTTCGACATATCCGGCTGATCCTGTTCCCTCTGCAACAACGCCTTCCATGAGTTTTCTGATTCGTTTTGTGGTCTCTTCCGAAAAAATCGTCCGTATTGCCTCAGGTTGGAATTTCTTCACAATATTTCCGTTTTTGTCCGTCAGACTCTTGGCAATTTGCGGTGTCATGAGAGTTCCGCCATTAACCAGCGCACAATATGCATTGATAAGCTGTAATGGAGTAACCGTGGAAGATTCACCAAAGGAAAGAGTTGCTAAGTCAACTTCTGTTGGAGTTTTATGGAAAATACCAACCCCTTCTGAAGGAAGATCAACGCCAGTCTGATTGTAAAAACCGAAATTATGTACATATTGATAGTATTTATCAATGCCAATACTCTGTGCCAACTGGACAAAAACCGGATTGCATGAATTTTCGAATGCCTTCTTCAAAGTTTCCATCCCATGGTTGGTTCCGGAACTTTTCTGAAGCCAGCAGCTAATTGTATCAACTGATGTAATCGGAATCGGTGCATCACTGTATACTTTATCTTCATACGTCAGGCCTTCTTCAAGTGCAATCGCCGTTGTAAACGCCTTGAAAGTAGAGCCGGGCTCATATGTATCGGAGATCGCACGATTTCTCCATGCCGCAGACATGATTAAAGTGATCTGATCCTCATCCGTCATTGTGCTCCATACTGTCGGATCAACCCACTCTGGTTCAGCTATCGGATTATTCGGATCAAAGTCCGGATAGGAGGCCATCCCCAAGACAGCACCTGTATATGGATTCATGACTATTGCCGTTACACCTTCAATAACGTCATATACCCCATACACATCCCTGCAGGCGTCTTCAGCAATCTGCTGTATGTTCTGATCAATATTGAGGACAACATTATAACCGTCTTCCGCTTCAATGGTTGTCGGAGCGGAATAAGGAAGTGCGCTATGGGTATAATTATCCACTTCCACGTATGTGTAGCCTTCTTTGCCCATAAGCACGGAATTGTACTCAGATTCCAGCCCGAGCTGTCCGACAAGAATGCCGTCGGTAGCACTTGCATAGCCCAAAATCTGCGAAGCAAGCGAACCATTCGAATAATATCGTTTTGCAATAGCATCAACCTTGGTACCGCCGATATTATTCTTTTTGATATAGGCCTGGAAAGCTTCTATCTTATCTTTGGGTAAATTCTTGGCTAATTGAATGTATGTCGCCTGTGTATTGGCAATGGCAGTATTTACCGCTTCGATATCCAGACCGAGAGTAGAAGCTATATTCGCGGCTATTTCCGATATGTCTATTGTTTCTGTCAGTGACCTCAAATCAGAAGGTGTGATTCCTACGGTATACACATATGTTGTACTGGCAAGTGTGTTTCCGTTGACGTCAAGAATATCCCCTCGGACAGGTTCATCCTGAATACGTTTCCAATGCTGCTGAGACGCCATTTGCGAATAATACTCATATTGATTTATTTGAATGTCATACAGCGAGAAAATCAGATAAACGCAAAAAGCAGTAACACAAATTCCAATAAAAAGAATCCACCCCCTCCGTTTGCCGGTGAGAGGAGATTCTTTATGGCTTTTATTGCGGCGGCTTTGCCTGGAATTTTTTCTGCGTGTATTTGGTTTTCCGCCGGATTTACGATCTGAATACTCCGTCAAAGCCTTAGCCTTCCCTTCATTCCAAAGATGAATAGTATTGTGCCAGAGTTGCCTTGGCTATGGCAAGACTTGCTTTGCTGGTAATTGAAGTTGTGTAGGAAGCATTCGTTACCAGCAGGTCTTCGGCAGGAAGCTTAACGGTTATCATTTGTTTGGCGCTCGGTTCCTGCATGGCAAGTCTTTCCATTGCGTCCCATCTGATCTGCGACAGGTCTGCATTTGCGATCAACTCTTCCTGAATTTGACTTGTTTCCTGATCAAGTACGATTATTTGTTTCTGTATCGTATTGTTCTGGAAATTGAGTGAAGTAATCTGTGACTGACGGTATAAAAGGAAAGCAAACATTCCTGCAACAACCGCAATTCCAAGTATCACCATACATGCTTCTTTAAAGCGTTTCCCGGAAATGTACCGCTCCTTGCTTTTGTGTGCAGCGATAATTTCCACATGACGCAAACGATCAGCGTCCGCTTTCTTGCGCGATTTAGTATTTGGATTACTTCTTGACGGCATTTCTGCAGGAATGCTATTCGGTGCGTAACCGCTTGCTAATGTTGCGTTGCAGCTATAAGCGGGTTCCGGTTCATAGTCATATGTTCCGGTACTTTTACCGAAATATGTGGCTTCCAGTTCATCCCAGTCATTTACAGCATATGCGTTCATTTTTCATCATTCCTTTCAAAAACTCTCAATTTTGCACTTCTTGATCTCTTATTCTGTGAGGCCTCCGTCTCCGAAGCTTCCATTGCTCTTCTTGATACGGATTTGCCGAATGGTTTACGGTTACAAACGCACACAGGGAACTCCCTGGGACAGATGCACGGATCTTCGAGTGTACGGAAAGTCTCTTTGACTAACCGGTCCTCGAGTGAGTGGAAAGAGATGACAGCAAATCTTCCGCCCGGACGCAGGTACTTCGGAGCATCTGCCAACAGTTTTTCTATCGAAGCAAGTTCATGATTGACCTCAATTCGTATCGCCTGAAAAGACCTTCTGGCAGGATGCTGGTCTTCATTTTTCGATTTTGCCGGCATTGCTTTCATGATGATTCTCGAAAGTTCTGCGGTTGTGCGGATCGGATTGATTTTGCGTTCATTAACAATGGCGGAAGCAATTCGTCCGGAGTACCGTTCTTCTCCGAAGGTCCTGAGTATTTTGGCAATTTCATCTTCCGGATACCGGTTAACTACAATCTCTGCCGTCAATTTCTGTTTATCATCCATACGCATATCAAGCGGACCGTCACTGGCATAGGAGAAACCTCTGTCCGCTGTATCAAGCTGATGGGATGAGACACCAAAGTCTGCCAGTATGCCGTCTACAGTTTCAATTCCCAAATCATCGAGTACCTTTGCCAAATCGGAAAAATCCGACTTGATGATTTTCCACTGCGCACTGCTTTTCTTCTCTTCTTTAACTCTGCTGCATGCGGCCAAAGCTTCATCGTCTTTATCAAGTGAAATCAACAGGCCTTCCGGACCGAGTTGGTCTAGAATTCCGCCGCTGTGTCCGCCGCCGCCGGCTGTACAGTCAACATAAATTCCATCCGTACGAATGCGGAGCATCTGCATGCATTCGTCAAAAAGTACGGGAAGATGAGAAAAATCAAAGTCCTGTGACATTGTATTCCGTTAGGTCGAGATCCATGACGGAGCTCAACTCCTCCTTCTTCTTTTCGTAGAATGTCTTTGAACAGATATCAAGTTTGTCTCCAAGATCGATAATGCTGATTTCTTCTGAGGCACCCGTTTCAATGTGCTCCCAAAGTTCTGATGAGACTGATATTCTTCCCTGACTGTCCAGATCACACACTAATGCTTCTCCGATTATCAGACGCATAACTCTTCTTACTTTAGGGTCTATGCTGTTCAGTGATTCAAATTGCTGACGGATATGCGCAAAACGCTCCTCTGTGTATACGGAAAGGTAACCCTTATCGAGACTCAGGGTGACAACAATACTCTTACCCATGCTGTCGCGCAGCTTTGATGGTACGAATACTCTTCCCTTTGAATCGATTTTGTTTGTATACCTTGCCAATCAGTTATCCCCCGTTTCCACAAAGTTATCCACCACTATTCACCACAACCCAGAACATTTGCTCCACGTTTCACCACTTGTCTTGTATTTTACACGCCTGAATACGGAACTTCAAGAGTATTTGAGATAATAGCGGCAAAAACCGAACAAACTTCGCCAAAATACAAAAAAACCACCCTCTGCTCACTGCAAATGGTGGTTTTTGAAAAAACACGTAATGAAATTAATGTTATTTACGTCCGAGATTTCGCTCCATGGAAATATTCAAAATGATCCCGACCGCAATGAAATTGACTAATAGCGCCGTACCTCCGAGACTAATAAATGGAAGAGGGATACCAGTAATCGGCAGAAGTCCGACACACATTCCCATATTTTCAATAAAGTGAAAGGCAAAGCCGGCTGTCAGACCGATTACAATAAATGAATATGCTTTCTGCGAAGCTCGCGAAGCAATGATCAGGCATCTCGTAAGAAAGAAAAATGAAAGCAGTATAATAGCAGTCGTACCGATAAACCCCATATGCTCAGATACAGCAGAAAATATAAAATCCGATTCCTTAACAGGAACCCGTACGTAAGTACCTGTCGTGTTTCCGATGAGGCCTCCTGAGGCAATCGCATTTTTAGCCTGGACGAGATTGTACTCCGCCTTCGGGTCCGATCCCGGGAATAAAGGGGAGAGAATCCTTTTCTTCTGATACTCCGCCAGATAGAAATTCCATACAAAAGGAATCGCAACAATAACACCTGATAGTGCAAGAAAGAAATACCGGTATTTGAGTCCCCATATAAAAAGTATGCATGCAAAGGAAAAGACAATAACCATAGCTGTTCCAAAATCAGGCTGCTTATAAATAAGAAACAACGGTATCGCATACACTATGGCGATGTACAGAATCCCCTTTTTAGCTGTTATCCTTTTTTCAGAAATATCTTCAAAAAGGTAAGCGACGACCAGAACTAATCCGATCTTTGCTAATTCAGACGGTTGAAAAGTTCCGAGTACGGGCAGCTTCATCCATGAATCAGCCCCCCACAAAGCCTTCATGCTGAAATTGTCAAAACGGACAACCAGCAAAAGCATAATGGACAGACTATACATCGCCCATCCGATCAGCTTGAGAAAGTGCGTCTCGAGCAGGCAGATAATCAGTGCAATGAATATGCCCATAACGGCCGCGCCTGCCTGTTTGTATAGATTCTGAGGATAATCGTCGAATCCTTCTCTCAGGACTCCGTTAAGTACATACAGACCAATCATGGTAAGTGTCAGAATCGGTACAATCAGCCAGTAATCAACAGCACGGAAATAATTGTTTCGAAGCTGTTCAATTCCTGATCTTCCAGTATTCATGAATTACTCTCTTCTCCCCCGCCTGCTGAACTATCCTGATCATCACTGTCAGAAGAACCTTCGGTTTCATCGGCCTTGATATCTTCTGTCTCTTTCATCTCTTCTAACGCTGCTGCCGGGTAATTTGAATCAGCTGTATCGGTTGTGTCGGTTGTGTCGGTTGTGTCGGTTGTGTCGGTAGTCAAACTGGCTTCAGCTGCAGCAAAAGACTCGCGTCTGAGACCGAGATACCTGCATACAGCAATAATTCCGAATCCGGCAACGACCAGGACTGCGGAAAGCACCTGTGAAGAACGCAGTTCGGTGTTTCCGATATAGAGTGAATCCGTACGCAGTCCTTCAATGAAGAAACGCGCTACGCCATAAAGAATAAAATACGTCGCTACGGTAGAAAAGGGAAGCTTGCTCTTCTTTCTGACAAAAAGCAGAACAATAAAAATCAGAATCGTTGCCAGAAACTCATAAAGAAATGTTGGATGAACCGGCACGTCCGGATTGAGTGCCGTAGTATAAGCTTTAATGTAGGAGGAAGTAGCTTCACTGATCATACCCCATGGAAGATTCGTATTGGTTCCAAATGCTTCCTGATTAAAGAAATTCCCCCATCTTCCGATTGCCTGACCAAGAGGCAAGTATACAATAAGGAAATCAAGAACATTGGCCGTCTTCAGCTTCTTAATCCTGATCGTAACTAGAACTGCTGCGAAGCATAGAATAACTCCGCCGAGCACGGCAAGCCCGCCGCTGCGAATATCGAATATTGATTTGAGATCAGATGAGAACGTTTTCCAGGAGAAGATAACATAATACAGACGCGCACCAATGACCGATGCAGGGATAATCACCAGACAGAAATCGATAACATGGTCGCTGGTAAGTCCGAATTTCTTCGCCTGCTTCATCGCAAGCCCTACACAGACTCCAAAAGCAAGTATGATACATATTCCATACCAGTAAATGGGAAAGCTTCCTATTTGGAAAGCAATGCGGTCGATCGGAAGATTATTTATTCCCAGACCGGGAAAGCTTACATTTGTATCAGCCAGAAGCAGTGGATAATCCATATTTTTCACCTCATCTGAATTGTTGTCAGCCGGACGTATGAGCAAGAGTTTTTGTCAGCAGCCCGTATGCACTTTGCTAATCATATCACACCTGAAAGAAGATTCGAATAGTCAAGACCATGAAGGACGTGATAATGCCTCACTTCTGCCATATCTTTATGTACCTGATCCCTTAACGCATGAGTATCCGCAAAACGCTGTTCCGGTCGAACAAAGGAAATCAGAAACACCCGTACCTGTTCTCCGTAAATATCCATTGAATGGTCATACATCATCGTTTCAACCAGTGGATACATATCCGTCGTATTCACAGTCGGCCGAAGACCAATACTTGTAATAGAAGGATATAATACACCTTTTACCAAAAGAATAGATGCATATACACCGTATGCAGGAACTGCTTTGCCTGCATCAGGGACAATATTCGCTGTGGGAAACCCGAGCGTTCTGCCCAAATGATGCCCCTGCTGTACAGTACCCCCGATAGAAAACGGGTATCCTAAAAGGGCATTGGCCAAAGTTATCCTGCCGTCTTTAATACATTCCCTGATCCATGTGCTGGAAATGATCTGATCTTCATATTGGACGGGCGGTACGCAGTAGACCTGCACACCATTCTCCTGTCCCCAGAAGGAAAGCAAATTCATGTCTCCTTCCCTGCCGCGGCCAAAGCGGTAGTCTTCACCGGCTACAATGATTTTAGCAGAAAGGAGTTTAAGCAGATGATTCTGCAGAAAATCCATAGCATGCATAGTTGATACGGCTTCGGAGAAAGGAAAAAGAGCCATCTCATCCATACCGATCCTGGCAAAACGATCGCATTTTTCAGAGAGAGTCGTCAAAAGAGATCCGCCGTTTTCTCCGGAATCACTTGACTTGGATTTGGGAAGCGCAGTGAAAGTGTGCACCATAGCAGGAATCTTCTGATTATGTGCAAGAGTCAGAAGTCTGTCGAGTATCGCTTTGTGCCCTTGATGGACTCCGTCAAAATAACCAAGCGCAATGGCACGTCCATTACAGCCGGTTTTGATAAAGCCGGCCGGCGGTGTCAGTACGCCGTTAATGTCCTCACTAAATTCCCACATGCGCAAATTATGCCAACATCCTTTCAATGCGAAGAATCTTTCGACCTTCTTTTTCGTCAGGCAGTACAATGGCGAGCAGCTGACCGCCAAAATATGCGCAGTATCGGGGATGAATATCGCTTCTGTCCGTATTATTTTCATCCGCATCATTATGATCAAAAGATCCGGGATAATTCATCCGATCCTGAAACAGTTCCAACGGCATTTGCTGGCCTAAGCGAATATGTGCTGCTTCTTCATCAGACACTTCCAGTCGAGGCATCTGCGCGACTGCAAGATCTTCCGGAAGTAGAAAGTCTGAAATTTGTCCGGCTGCAATAAGCCGCTCTATTTCTTCCAGAGAAAAGGAGGTCTCTACCAAAAAAGGCCCGCATCTTGTTCTCATCAGGGCATCCGCATATGCACCAAAGCCGGAATCCCTGCCAAGTTCATCACAAATCGTCCGTATATAGGTTCCCTTCGAGCAGGACAGCGAAAAATCAGCCGCCAGTATGCCGTCTGATGTAATGCTGTGCACCGTACAATCATAAATTCGTATCTGCCGGGCAAGTCGATCAAGGGTAATTCCTTGCCTTGCATATTCATACAAGGGGCGTCCACCCATTTTAATGGCCGAATACATGGGAGGCATCTGCTCCATCTCGCCGTCGAGTCTGTCAAAAAGACCGTGGAGCAAGGAGTAATTATCTGCTTTCATCTGGTCAAGTTCTTCCGGGGAAGGCATTCTGCCTCCTATTACTTTTCCCTCACGATCCTGGGTGTCCGTACTTGCACCAAAATGCGCGGTACAGCGGTATGTCTTGTCGTAGCCGTCCATATAGCGGACAACGCGTGTGGCTTTGCCCACACAGACAGGAAGAACTCCGGAAGCAAATGGATCCAAAGTTCCGCAGTGTCCGACTTTTTTCACACCCATAAGCTTTCTGATCTTTGCAACAACCTGAAAAGATGTAAGCCCAACAGGCTTATTAACATTGATTATGCCTGAAAATGCGTGACTTCCAGGTATTATGCGTTCTCCGATAAAGCTTCACCGGCCTTCTCAATTATTATATTGGACACTTCCAATGCGGTCTTTCCCTGTAATGAAAATCCTGCGGCACGATGGTGCCCGCCGCCGCCGTACTTGCAGGCAAATGCTGCAGAATCAAAATGATCGTGGCTTCTGATATTCACACGGATTTCACCGTCTGATGTCTCTCGGACAACAAAGGCAGCAATAACTCCCTTGACATCACGGAGACTTGAAGCAAACCCATCGGATGCATCATCTGAGGCTTTGCATTCACGAATCATATCCTGGGTAACAACGGTGAGTGCAAGACTGCCGCCATGATAGAATTTCGCATTCGACATGGCAAGAGCGGTCAGACGCATACGCTCAACATTTGTCACGTCAAACAGGTTATACGCATTAATGTATACGTTTGCTCCGTTATCAAGGAGTTCCGCAGCCGCTAGAAATGTTCTTGCTGAAGTATTCTGATAGGAAAAACGACCGGTATCCGACTGTAATCCCACCATCAGGCAATTAGATATTTGTGCATTCAAAAGATTGGTCTGCGTCTTTTTTTCTATAATATGAATTATTTTGAGCACCAGTTCAGAAGCAGCGGCAGCCTTTGGCTCAACATATGTAAGACCACTGGACAGTCCGCTTGAAATGTGGTGGTCAATAACGATGCCGGCAGGCGCATTTGCAAAAAGACGTCCGGACCGACCCATACGACCAGCCTCGGAACAGTCTACTGCCAGGGTAATGCCCTGTTTTGCCTTATATTCATCAAATCTGTCTTCATCGAAAACTTCAATCAATTCCGGATCAATGTCCATAAATTCAAGCCGCTCCGGCACAGATTCATCCATGTAAATTTTCGAGCGAATACGAAGTATCCTAAGTGCCATCGCCATTGCGGCCGCAGATCCCAGGCAATCGCCGTCAACTCGGACATGCGGAAAAATCTGGACTTCCTTAGAGGAATCAATCATGAGAACGAGCTGTTCGGCAATTGCAACTGCACTCTCATTCACGTGACTGATCCTCCCGAACCGTCTGATCAATGAGCTCCATAAGCCGCATGCCGCGCTCAATGGAATCATCAAATACGTAATGAAATTCTGGAGCAATACGAAGCTTGATGCGCTTGCATACTTCTCTTTTGATGAAGCCGGACGCGCTCATTATAGCGGCCTTGCAGTCTTCTTTGCTTTTCTCATCCGCCATAACGGAGAGATATACTGTCGCATGAGACAAATCATGCGACATGCGAACCTCAACTACCGACGTCATCACAGGAATCCGGGGATCCTTGACATCTTCCCTGAGTATCTGCGAAATAACTCGTTGCATCTCGTCCCCAACTCGGGCTGAGCGATCCATTTTCATACTATTCATGGCTCCTTCATTTTGCTGCGCCGGCGTACCCGTTACTATTACTTACGGGCAATCTCACGCATTTCGAAAGCTTCTACTATATCGCCTTCCTTAATGTCATTGAAGTTTTCAATTGAAATACCGCACTCATACCCGAAGGCAACTTCCTTGGCATCATCCTTAAAGCGTTTCAATGAGGCAAGCTTACCTTCATGAACAACGATACCGGATCTTACGATGCGGACTTCAGAAGAACGAAGGACCTTACCGTCTGTAACATATGCTCCGCCGATTGTACCAACGTTGGATACCTTGAAGATCTGTCTGATCTCAATATGTCCGAGAATAATTTCTTCATACGTAGGTTTGAGCAAGCCTTTCATTGCAGCCTGTACATCTTCAATCGCATTATAAATAACACGGTAAAGCTTGATATCAACGCCTGTCAACTTAGCCTTTTCTGCAATACTGACACCGGGGCGTACGTTAAATCCAATGATAATTGCATTGGTAACATCCGCAAGAACTATATCGGATTCTGTAATCGTACCCACAGCTCCATGTATGACCTTAACATGTACTTCATCGCTCGAAAGCTTCTCAAGAGATTGGATAATTGCTTCAACCGATCCCTGAACATCTGCTTTGACAATCAAATTCAAGTCCTTGACCTCGCCGGCGGCAAGTGTTGCAGCCAGTGTCTCCAGAGACATACGCGAACTCTTTCTGAGCTGATCTTCTCTCTGCTTGACTCTGCGCTTTTCGACAAGCTGACGGGCTACCTTTTCATCGGTAACGGTATAGAATATTTCGCCTGCATCCGGAACTTCGGGAAGACCCATGATCTCAACGGGAATGGAAGGTCCGGCTTTTTTGACGACAGCGCCCTTGTCATCAGTCATCGCACGTACGCGTCCGACAATGGGACCGGCAACAATAGTATCGCCGATACGAAGAGTTCCTCTTTGTACCAGAACGGTCGCAACCGGGCCTCTGTTCTTATCAAGTTTGGCTTCAATGACGGTTCCCTTTGCCTGCTTATTGGGATCAGCTTTAAGATCCAGAACATCAGCAGTAAGCAGTACCATCTCAAGAAGATCTTCAATACCGTCTCCCGTTTTAGCAGAGACCGGTACCATAACATTCGTGCCGCCCCATTCTTCAGGAATGACACCATGCTGAGAGAGCTCAAGCTTAACTTTTTCAATGTTAGCACCTGGCTTGTCCATCTTGTTGATAGCTACAACAATCTCGGTATTTGCAGCTTTAGCATGATTGATTGCTTCAATCGTCTGCGGCATGACACCGTCATCGGCAGCAACAACTAGAATTGCAATGTCAGTAACCTGCGCACCGCGTGCACGCATGGTTGTAAACGCTTCATGACCGGGTGTGTCAAGGAAAGTTATCTGTCTTCCACCCTTTAGACGGACCGTATACGCACCTATGTGCTGTGTAATACCGCCGGCTTCTCCCTTTACAACGGAAGTCGAACGAATCCTGTCGAGAAGGGATGTCTTACCGTGATCAACGTGACCCATTACGACAACAACCGGAGGACGTGTCTGTAAGGTCTCATCCGTATCTTCCGTATCGTCAAAGAGGATGTCCTCTTCCGTTACCTCGATAATTTTTTCTGTAGTTATACCATATTCTGATGCAATTAGTGTAGCCGTGTCAAAATCGATTTCCTGATTTATTGTGGCAAGAACCCCAAGCTTCATCAGTTTTTTGATAACATCTGCAGAACGCTTCTGAACACCATCTGCGAATTCCTTAATCGTTATGAATTCAGGAAGCTGGACATGTGAAAGTACAGCCTTCGGCTGCATTGGAACCGGGGCCATGCGCTGATTCTTTCTTGATGGTCTTCTGCCTTTTGAACCGGCAGGATAGACATTGTCGAGCGCTGTATCATCCGATAAAATCTCGGAAGCACCACGGCCTGCAAAGGCTGTAGTAGCACGTTTATTGACTGCACGACGATCTGTCAAAGCCGCAGCAGGTTTGTTAACATCCTTCTTTACGTCTTTTGCAGGTTCCTTGCGGCTTTTCTCGTATGCATCTCTTGCAGCAAAATTCGCCTTCTCCTTGCTGATTTCCGTCGGAATATCAGAATGTGGTTTTACTGGACCGCGAGCTCCGCCCGGACCGGTTCTAGAAGCACTTCGCGCACCGTATCCGTTATCTTCTTTTGACCGAATAAAATTCTCGTCTTTTGCACCCGGTCCAAAAGAATCACGGGAACGGTTGCCGGCAAATCCTCCGCCTTGCGGGGGTCTTGATCCGAATCCGCCCTGTCCGGAAGGCCGATTCCCCTGGTATCCGCCAGGTGCGCCTTGAGGACGAGGTCCGCCAAATCCGCCCTGAGGAGGTCTCTGTGAAGAAAATCCGCCTTCACCGGCTGGACGGCTGCCTTGATATCCGCCCTGCCCAGAAGGACGATTCTCAAATGATCCTCCCTGACCGGAAGGACGATTCTCAAATGATCCGCCCTGACCGAGCGGACGGCTGCCCTGATATCCGCCCTGACCAAGAGGACGATTGCCCTGATATCCACCCTGACCAGAAGGACGATTGTCAAACGATCCGCTTGGACCGGACGGGCGATTGCCCTGATAACCGCCTTGATAGCCGCCTTGTCCAGAAGGACGGCTGCCCTGATAGCCGCCCTGTCCGGAAGGACGATTATCATATGATCCGCTTGGACCGGACGGACGTCCGGCAGAATAACCGCCTGGATTTCCGCTTTGATTGCCAGGTTGGTTCTGAGGTCTTGAGGAATCATATGAACCGGCCGGACGCGTATATGTTGACCGCGAGTCTCCCGGTCCATCTCTTCTGTCAGCATTTCCATATGGACGATCAGCAGAATTCCGGTTAACAAAGCCCTGAGGCGGAACAGTTCCTGTTGGGGCAGTTCCGCTTCTAGCTGCTGCCGGAGATGTTCCTGCAGGAGCAGATCCTGCCGATGCCGGTGCAGATCCTGCCGATGCCGGTGCAGTTACTGCCGGTGCCGGGGCGGTTCCTGTCGATACAGGAGCAGCAGGAATCTGAGCCGGAGTTTTAACCGGCTGAGCCGCAGACTCGGCGCCTGACTGCGTGGGTGCCGCAGCAGACTTGGATGGTTCCGTGCTTATATGAACCTGTTCGGTCTTAGGAGCCGCTGCTGTTTTCGTTTCAGACGATACAGCGGGCACTTTCTCCGGTGATTTAACAGAAGCAGCGGACGGTATATCTTTTTTGGGTTCAGAAGCAGCCGCGTGGCTTTCCGTTCTGATTGGTGCAGAAGGTAAAGGAGAAGCCGCAGCAGTTTGGCTCTTATCAGCGGGAGCTGTCTTTGAAGCGGACGCCGGTGCGACTGAAACTGCAGGTTCAGAAGGCGCTGTAGTAACAGAGGCCGCTGCCGCAGCACCAGCTTCTGAATGATCCTCAACTACATCTTTCGGACGTTTGTTAACTCGACCGACACGCAGTGTTTTTGTGCCGGAGATACCGCTTACAGTAATCCCCGCGCCATGAGTCTCCTGTACTTCTTCGCGATTCTTCTCAGTGTTTTCCGGTGTCTGAGCACCCTTAGCTTTATTTTCAGTCATGAAATCCTCCTATAGTATTTCTTCTGCCAACTAATCTATACATCTATTTACCTGAAGTCACATCAAATCCATCCTGTAAAAGTTGGATCAGACGGTCTGCAAATCCTTTATCAAGAACAGCCGCTACTGCGCGATCTTCTTTCCCCAGGAATTTTCCCAGCTGTTGCCGGGTTGAAAACCGGCAGAAGCTTACTTCTGCTTGCCGGGAAAGAAACGCGATTTTTTTGGCGGTTCCTTCCGACGCATCTACTGCAACTATGACAAGACACGCACAGCCTCTGGTTACTGCTTCAGCAACCGCATCGGATCCGGATGCTATCTTTCCAGCTTTCATTGCAAGCCCGAGAAAAGTAAGAATTCTTAATTCTGCTCTTGCAAGCACCGCTGTACGCTCTTCCGTTTCTTCTTTGTCTGTTTGTGTCATTCTTTCTCCTGTCTGGTATCTGTTACATCTTCATATAGGTTAGCTTCCTGCAAAAGTGATTCTATTACATCAGAAGAAATCTCGGTTTTCAATCCTCTGTCGAATCTATGTGCCTTGACCGCCTGGGCAAGACACTCTTTTGTTCTGCATACATAGGCGCCTCTTCCCGGTTTCTTTCCTGTGGGATCCATCGTAACTAATCCATCGGGCATCAGTACAACGCGAATCAAATCCGTCTTATTCCTGCGGATTCTGCATGATACACACATGCGCTGAGGAATCTTTTTCAAGGATCGACTCACCTCCATTATTCGTCGGGCTGCTCTTCCTTGTCATCTGATGCCTGATCCTGATCAAGTATCTGTGACTCTCCGAGCTCTTCATCCGTGACGGTAAAGCGAGACATAAACTCATCCTGAATAAGGTCGCGGAACTGTGATTCGCTCTTTATATCAATCTTCCAGCCTGTCAGGCGCGCCGCAAGGCGTACATTCTGTCCGGCACGGCCAATGGCCAAAGAGTACTGATGATCCGGCACGACAACTCTCGCATTCATTTCACGGGATCCATCCGGCTTAGTGAAAATATCCGTATCAACACGAACTACCTTTGCAGGCGAAAGGGCATTGCTGATAAATATTGCAGGATCCTGATCCCATTCAATGACATCTACTTTTTCCTGTCCAAGTTCATCCATTACGGACTGGACACGTGCTCCGCGCTGCCCGACACAGGCACCGAGAGGATCAACATTCTCATCGCGGGAAGCTACAGCGATCTTTGTACGGGATCCGGCTTCTCTGGCTACCGATACAATTTCAACGATTCCGGATGCAATTTCCGGTACCTCCTGCTCAAAGAGCTTCTTGACAAGGTTAGGATGGCTTCTGGACACATATATTACCGGTCTGCCGTTATGCTCTTCAACCTTGAGAATCAGAAAACGCATGTGCTGGTTGAAGTTGTATTTCTCGTCCTTAACCTGCTCCTGCTTTGTGAGGGTGGCCTCAGCTCTTCCAATATCTACAAAAACAAATTTGCTGTCTTTTCTTTGAATAACACCGGATGCAAGTTCTCCAAGTCTTCCGGAAAATTCGTCCTGTATTCTGCTGTGCTCAGCAGATCTCAGCTTCTGGTTAATCGCACTCTTCGCTGCATTAGCAGCAAGTCTGCCCAGCGATTCCACCGGAATTGTCAGATCGATACTGTCACCGACTTCAAGTTCAGGATCTATTGCTTTAGCTTCTTCAAGGGAAATCTGCATTTTGGGATTGTCAACTTCTTCTACTACCGTGCGGACTTCATAGACATACATTTCGCCTGTTTCACGGTCGATCTCGGCAAATACGTTATCATTTTGCTTGGCGTCTGAAAATTCGCGTTTGAAAGCAGCAACAATTGCTTCTTTTATCGCCTCGAAAAGTACCTCTTCATCTATGCCTCTCTCTTTGGCAAGCAGCTTGATTGCCTCGATCAGTTTCTCATTCATCCTATGGTCTCCTTCCATCCTGCAGCTTATCCGATCCTGTTATTGAAATGATTCATTAAATTCTGTTATGTCAATTATCATGTCTGTCACTTAAAAGGTAATTGTTCTTTTGGCTGAAGCTATCTGCTCATATGTTACTTCGAACTTCTCTTCCCCTGACACAAAAACCACCGCTTCCGGGGAAGCCGCGGATATAATGCCGGTCAGATTCTTCTTTCCGTTGACTGCACAGTAGAAAGTTACTTCTACTTCTTCGCCTTCGTGCCGCAAAAAGTCTGACGGAGTGACAAGTGGTCTCGTAAGTCCAGGTGAAGACACCTCAAAATAATCCGGAGACTCATGGAGTTGTTTGTCAAAAACAGGATCTACGGCTCTACTGACATTCTCGCAGTCCTCAATGGCAATGCCGCCTTTTTTGTCAATAAACAAACGCAGAAAATAGTAAGAGCCCTCTTTCTTATACTCGGCATCTACTAAATCAAGACCCATTTCCTCAACTACGGGCAGAGCAAGATCAAAAGCCTGCTGTGCAACGCGAGAGCGAACTGACATAAACCCCTCCGATTTCATTACAAAAGAAAGAGCGGGATCAACCCACTCTTCATCCAAAACACCACATTACTCGTAAATTCTACCACTAATATAAAGATAGTGCAACAAGATCCAGTCAATCCGGATACACTTACGGATACACTTACTAACGGCTTGAGACTTTCAAATTAATTTACCGGCAATCATGTAAATAAACCTGAGTTTGCTATTCATTTTAGCAGAAGAATCGAGTAAAATAGAACTAATCCAATAAATTATGTTTTGGATAATCAACAAAAGGGAGATGATGCCAATGATAAAAGTAATCGCAGGTGCTAAAGGCACTGGAAAGACAGCACAACTTGTTGATGACATCAACGAGCAGGCGGTCCAGGAAAACAATAACATTGTGTGTATTGAGAGAGGAAATCGCCTTGATCGTTTGTTGAAGTATAAAATCCGTAAAATAGACATCGACGAGTACCCGAGTGAAGGATATGATCAGCTGCTAAGCTTTATTGCAGGAGTCAGCGCGAAAGATTACGATCTGACTCACATTTACATTGACAGTGTTTTTAAAGTCGCTAAGAACGATAATCTTCAGGATTTAGCACTATTTCTTAATAAGCTTGAGACATTTTTTTCCGACAGTGCATTAGTAGTAACGGTTGTGTGCAGCAGCGATTCTTCTACCCTCCCTGAGGAGGTACAGAAGTACTGCTGATTTTTTTCTGCAGGCAGTGAATGTGAGGCGGCATCCGTAAAGATGCCGCCTTTTTTCGTCAAATATTCTATGATATTTGCATTTGCTGTCATATTAATATTATAATTGAAACGTTATCAATTTCTTGGTTTTTTATTGGAGGAACATGTATGTGGAAAGAATTTAGAACGTTCATTTTTCGCGGAAATGTTATGGATCTGGCCATTGGTGTTGTAATTGCAACAGCATTCACGGCTATCGTAAATTCACTTGTGAAAGATATTATCATGCCATGTGTTGGAGTGCTTACTGCCGGTGTTGACTTTGCCTCTCTCAAGGTAGTTCTGAAGTCCGGAGTTCTTGATGCTGCCGGTAAAGTCGTAACGCCTGAAGTTGCACTCGGTTACGGTGTCTTTATCAATGCTATTATCCAGTTTCTGATCATTGCACTGGTTGTATTCCTTGTTGTTAAAATGATTAATAGAGCCCGTGCAGTTATGGATGCTAAACTTAATAAGACAGTCGAAGAGGTGCCGGCCGCTGCAATTCCCGCGGATGTTGCACTTCTCAGCGAGATTCGCGACCTTCTCAAAAATCAAAAGTAATCCGCTGTCCTGCTTTCTGAGGTTCAAAGATTTAACTTTTCATGTCTTTTTCTTGTCGATTTAGGACCATTTCTCACACGCAGCCAATCCTATGTTGTGCTAATCTGCGAATCATGGTACGTTAAAGGAAAATGTAAGGGGGTTGTGGCCATGCATCAAATTTTATCTGTTCTTGTCGAGAATCATGCGGGCGTCCTGGCGCGTGTAGCCAACCTTTTTGCACGCCGTGGATTCAACATTGAGAGTCTTGCAGTCGGGACCACCCAGAACCCGGAGATTTCCAGAATAACGGTAAGCGTCTGCGCAGATGACGAGCAGATAACGCAGATTGTCAAGCAGCTTCACAAGCTGCCGATCGTCCTCAAAGTTAAGAAGCTGGAACGGGATGCACATTTCACACGCGAACTTGTTTTCATTAAAGTAACCTGTGATGACGTTACCCGTACTTCGGTGCTGCAGATTGTTGACATTTTCCGCGGACACATAGTTGATGTCTCGCCTACAACGGCAACGATAGAAATATCCGGAAATGAAGATAAAATCGTAGCACTGACGGAGCTTCTCACACCTTTTGGAATTTTGGAAATGGTTCGTACCGGCTTAATTGCAATAGAGCGCGGAGAACGCGTGCTGTCATTGGATTCCTGATGGATTTCTGACAGAATTATCCTCAGTCAAATCATACTTGGTTTGAATATATCGTTCCCAAACTTCAAAGGAGGCTACATCATGAAAAAGGTATACAAAGATGCAGAATGTCAGACTCATGCCTTAGACAACAAGATCGTTGCCATTGTCGGATACGGCAGCCAGGGCCACGCGCACGCACTGAATCTTAAAGAGAGCGGCGTAAATGTTATTGTTGCATTGTATGAAGGTTCAAAATCATGGGAAATTGCTCAGAAAGCCGGTCTTACCGTTATGACTACAGCGGATGCCACTAAAGCTGCTGATGTAATCATGATTCTCATTAATGACGAAAAGCAGGCTGATATGTATGAGAAGGACATTCTTCCGAATCTGACCGAAGGCAAAGCTCTTGCTTTTGCACATGGATTCAGTATTCACTTCCAGAGAATTGTTCCCCCGACAAATATTGACGTGTTTATGATTGCTCCGAAAGGTCCCGGACATACCGTTCGCTCTGAATATCAGATCGGGCGCGGAGTTCCCTGCCTCTTTGCAGTACATCAGGACTATACCGGCAACTGCCGCGACATCGCTTTTGCCTATGGACATGGTGTTGGCGGCGGTCGGGCAGGTCTTCTCCAGACATCTTTCCGCGAAGAAACGGAGACTGATCTTTTTGGAGAGCAGGCGGTCCTGTGCGGCGGAGTA
>Ga0209540_10000798_pt1 | contig 26271 bp, 17 predicted proteins | sample BarGraIncu01121A_FD_184501 | JGI IMG/M metagenome (GOLD analysis project Ga0209540, IMG submission 184501) | Arctic peat soil microbial communities from Barrow, Alaska - Barrow Graham LP Incubations 011-21A (SPAdes) (version 2) | ecosystem: Environmental > Terrestrial > Soil > Wetlands > Peat... | reverse complement strand
CGGTCAGGTAGTCTATTCCCCGCTTCCGTCGGGAATTACGGAAGAGAACCTGATAATATCCTCGAAGGCACTTCCGAAGAGTAAGACAGTTCGTAAAAACAGGAAGACCAATGATTCCGGCATTGTTGTAAAAGGGATAGATAACTGCCTGGTGCATCTGTCGAGATGCTGCAGTCCCGTTCCGGGGGATCCTATAATAGGGTATGTTACGCGTGGAAACGGTGTCGGTGTACATCGCACTGACTGTTCCAATATCAGAAATATTCTGAAAAATTGCAGTGATACGGCAAAAGATGCGGAGAAAGCTTCCCGTCTTATCGATGTGTACTGGGATCAGAGAGGTGAACAGGACAGCTATCAGGTGGAAATCAGTATTCTTGCACATGACAGACGGCACCTTCTCGCTGATATTTCCAATGCAATATCTGATGAGAAAGTCTCCATTATCACAGCTCAACTGCAGGCAATGAAGGATGTTACAGCCAACTTCAACATGACAATTGAAGTGAAGAACCAGAATCAGTACGACCGGGTTGTCGGCCGGCTTAAAGCAATACGCGACGTAATTGAAGTACGGCGCGGACATTAAGTACGGCGCGGACATTGATCCAATAATTTGGCTACAAAAAGCAGCACCCCCGATCATCATTCAGATCGGGGGTGCTGCTGTCATATTTGGGTGCAGATGCTTCTCTTTCGTGAAGGTATTACAGCTGGGTAACGGATATCAGGATCATAGGCCTTCTTTTGGTTTTATCAAAGAGAAGACTCTTCAAATAATCCCGCATCTGGCCGGACTCTACTATGGAAGCGATGGTTTTGTTGGACTGGCTGCATTTGCCTATATAGGCAATCAGCTTCTCTGAGCATTCCTTGATAATTGCTGCCGATTCAGACTCGTACAGGAAACCCATGGCCTGAATGGTGGGAGGAGCCAGTAGTTTGCTGCTCTTCTTTTCTATGACAAGGGACAATGCCACGATGCCGTCATCGGCAAGGAGACGGCGGTCGCGAAGGACGCGGTTATCCAGGTCGCCTACGCCTGATCCATCGATCAGAACAGCTGCGGCATTGATATATCCCGATATTCGTGCCATGTCCTTTGAACATTCGAAAATATCACCGTTATTCAGGATAAAAATATTATTCCAGGACATTCCCAGATCCTTGGCCAGCTGTGCATGCTTGAAAAGCATACGGTACTCGCCGTGAATGGGAATAAAGAACGTAGGCTTCACCAACTGATGGATAAGCTGATGTTCGCCTCGAAATGCGTGTCCGGATACATGCACGTCGGCAAGATCCTCGTAGATTACTTTAGCTCCGCGGCGGAACAATTCGTTGATTACCCTATAGATCGGCTTCTCATTGCCGGGGATAGGGTGCGCGGATAAGATAACAGTGTCACCCTGCTGGATTTCTACTATTTTGTGAGAAGAGAAGGCCATACGCGTAAGTGCGGACATCGGTTCCGCCTGACTTCCTGTTGTGAGAATTACGATCTGCTCGGGCTGGTAACGGTCTATATCATTGATGTCAATCAATGTGTCCGGCTTCATCTCTATATATCCGAGAGAGTTGGCGGCATCAAAAACATTGAGCATACTTCTGCCGACAAGGGCAACTTTACGGTTGAATTTTTCGGCTGCAGTAAAAATCTGCTGCATCCGGCTTACGTGTGACGAGAAAGTCGCGACGATAATACGGCCCTGGGTCTTTTGAAAAATATTCTGAAACGACTCGCCGACTTTACTCTCTGAGGGAGAATTGCCGGGGATTTCGACGTTTGTGCTTTCGCCGAGGAGCAGAAGAACGCCTTCATGACCGTACTGCGCGAATCTCTGAAGATCGATCGGCTCTCCGTCTATCGGAGTGAAGTCGATTTTGAAGTCACCTGTATGGATGACAACACCGACAGGTGTGCGGATCGCCAGTGAAAAAGCATCGGCGATGCTGTGGTTAACATGGATGAAGTCAACAAAAAAGGAGTTACCTGCCTTGATGATGTCTCCGGGCATGACAGCTTCAAGCTGGATACCGCGGGTTCCGCTGCCTTTTTCGGAAAGCTTCCTGCGTATAAGCTCAATGGCAAGCCTTCCGCCGTAAATAGGACATTTGAGTTCGCGCATCAGGTAGGGTAGTGCTCCGATATGATCCTCATGTCCGTGGGTAATAAAGATTCCTCTTACACGGTCCTTATTCTGGAGTACATACGTGTAATCCTGGATAACAGCATCGATTCCAGGCATATCTTCTTCCGGGAAGGCCATTCCGCAGTCAACAATAATGATATCATTGCCGAACTCAAGAAGTGTCATATTCTTACCGATCTCGTTGAGACCGCCAAGAGGTACAACACGAAGGGCGCCCTTTTTCTTCTCTTTGTTTTTCGGTTTAACAATAGACTGCTGGAAAAAATTCGGCATTTTCTCTTCGTCGGATTTGGCAGATACAACAGGCTTATTGGATATAACAGGCAGCGGTCTTGCGCCTCTGGGCGATCTGGCAGGGGAGAAGGGCCTGGATGCAGATACTGTTCTCTCCTGATTTCTTTCCTTGGGCTGCTGTCTGGGTCTGCTCTCTTGTGTCTCAGAAGAAGACTCCTGGCTTTTCGCATTCTTCCCTGCGAACAGTTCTGCGGATTTCTCGATTTTCGTTCCGTGAACATCTGCTGTCTTTGCGGGCTTGCCACTACGTGGGTCTGCTGGCTTTAATGGCTTTGGAACGTGGGGTTCTGCTGGTTTAGGTCTGCCGGGAAGTCTCACTTTATTGTTGTAATCAGGCTGTGTAGTACTTGTCTCCGGGCTTTGTCCGGCAGTGGAGTCGGAAATTTTCTTGTTTTCATTTGGCATATATTCATTCCTTTCAGATAATAAATCAATAGTAAATAATCCGTATATAATGCACGAAATAACATGCACACACGGTGATACATCACGCAGAAACTGTCAGCGTGATGCAGATTCGGTAGCTCCATCAGGACAAATCCTAATGGTAAATGGCATGTTCAGTTCACAATATATACATTTATATTATTCTTTGTGCTATAAGCGGTTTCTCCATCTATGGCAAAAATATCAACGATGTTTCCATTGACTTTTCCGCCAGTGTCTTCGGCAATGAAATATCCATCACCTTCAGGACCCATGGAGATTCCTTCAATATAAACTTTTGAACCGAGCGGGATAACACTCGGATCGACGGCAATTGTCCGGCCTTCCGTACACTCCGTTCCGGTTTTGGTGGTATGACCGGTCGGCCCGTAATACGTAACCTTGAATGATCCAATTAAAGTAAGAGAGCCCGGCTCCGGTGTCGGTGCGGGAGTAGGTATCGGTGTTGGTGTGGGCTTTGGTGTTGGTGTGGGCGTTGGTGTTGCTGTCGGTGCGGCGGTAGGCTTGGGCGTCGGTGTTGCCGGAGGTGTGGATGTGCACAGTTCTGCCTTGACGTATGTACCCTTGGCGGTCCTGTACCAACCGGTAGAGGTCTGGGCTGTGACAGAAATCGCATCTCCCGCGACCAGCGTCTTAGTCGTGGAATACCCGGTACCGGGACCTGTGCGGACATTGATTTCGCCGATGGCGTAATATGTTCCGACTAATTCCGTCTCGGGAGGCGTAGTCGACAAAAAATCATCGATGACATACTTGGCATCGGCAATCTTTTTCCAGCCGTTGCTTGTAGAGGCGATTACATCCACTTCGTCGCCTGCCGCATATGAGCTGGATTTTTCGAATTCAGTTCCCGGACCTGTTCGGATCGACAGAACGGCCGTAACATAGTAATGGCCTGATTCTGCAGTCTCGGTTACAGCCGGTGTCGGAGTTGCGGCAGGAGTTGCCGCGGCTGTTACGGCTGCTGCGGGTGTGAGCGTCACTGTGAGTGCAGCTGCAGTGACGGAGGTGGGGGCAGGACTGGGAGCAGCTGTAAGACTCGAAGTAGGGGCTGTGGTCAAGGCCGCGGGACCGATTGTAGGTATGCCGGCCGTAAGGTCAACTGAATCATTGGAACGTGAAATCAAATCAGGGACGGTGGCATCAATATTCAAAGGCGCCATTTCCGAAGAAACTACAGTTGGCGTCGCAGAAACAAGTGTGTTATCCGGTGTAGACGTTGTTACGCGAGAAGAAGTTAAAACCGACTCCGCGCCTACTACACATACAACTATCAGTGAGAAAAGAAGCAAAGCACCGATAACGGAATGAAACGCTTCATTCTTCTTCCTGACGGTCTTCGGTATTCCGATAAATTTCATAGTGTCCTTCCATCATGTAAACGATATAAGCCAATACTTTCAGCTAGATGCTTCCAACACAGAGCTAGCTTGTGTAATTATAACATATAATGATATAAATGAAAAGAATGACTGTTGTACGAGGTATTCAGGGCTTGCCGGAGAGGAACCATCCCCACATCGAGGGTGAAATGACATGCTTTATAACATATAATCACCACCGGGATTCTGTGTTTATTTTTTCCAGCGGTAACTCAGCAGACGATCACGCAAAGAGAGCTTGTCTTTTCGCTGGAGGCGCATGTGCGGGAAAGCATCGAGGATCCGGTGCATCTTCCTGAGGAAAAGAGTAAGGCTTTCTTCCTGCATCTCGAGCAGACTGGAAAGTTCCCCTTCAAGTTTCTCCTTCTGCTCATCACGAAACGCATCCATTGATGATTTCAGCTCGTCACGTTTGCGCTCGATAATATCCGTAAGTTCCGACAGCTTGTACATCTCGCGATTGAAATCAAGTGCATTTCTTACTGATACGAAGAGGTCTATGGCAAAAACAAGCACAAGGACCGCGGCAAGATAGGGAAGGAGGGTTTCCGGAATTCCGGCGAGGAGTCTGCCGGACAATGGGTGAAGTACGTAGATGAGCAGCAGCGAGAGGCCGCCAAAAAATGAACTGTTAAGCAGACAGACCCGGCCGTTAATATTGAACTTTCTGTCGCTGTAATCCCACCAGGATTTCTTGAATATCTTTTCAAGTAAGAAGCTGACCGCGTATTCCAGGACGGAGGTCATTATCGTTCCGAAGATAAAAATGAGTTCCGGATGATTTTTGAAAGGCCATAGTACCAATACGATGCCGAGAGCCCCGAATCCGTATATGGGGCAGACCGGCCCGACAAGAAATCCGCGGTAAATAAATTTCTGAGAAAGTATCGAACAGTATATTGTCTCTAGAGTCCAGCCGATAAAGCTGTACACTGTGAAAAGAATAAACAGGGATGAAAATGGCATTATCTACCCTCCGGACAAAAACATATGATAAGGATATCAGGACACAATTCCGTGTTCAGAGTCCACCATTACCATCGAGCCCTCTTTTAAGAGACGCGTCGCGTTTTCGCAGGAGAGAACGGAGGGAAGTTCAAGAGCCAGTGCAACGGTTGCGGCATGACTTACCGGATCATCATCTTCGACGACCAGTGCCTTGGCCTTACGGATCAGCGGCATCATAAGATTGTTGGTATAAGGAGCTACAAGAATAATATCATCGGCCGAAGATATGGAGGCATCTCCCAGATGTTCCGGATCGCGGATAATCATAACGGTGCCTGATACTTTGGTCTGTGCATTCTCTCCGCCGGACTGTCCTTTTCCCTGTACGATTGAATGTCCGATAGCCTGCACTTTGATGGTGTTTGTGGTGCCGCTCATGCCAACGGGAGTTCCGCCGGTCATGACAATGATATCCCCGTCTGAAAGGAATCCGCAGGCTTTGGCTGCCTGACTTCCTACATCGAACATCTGATCAGTCGTCTGGATTTCATCAACAAGTATGGGACTTACACCCCAGCACAGGTTTAACTGGCGCTGTATACGGGGAAATACTGTTGTGGCGACGATCGGGCATGCAGGGCGGAAGCGCGATACCAGACGCGCGGTGCGGCCGGCATGTGTGATCGTAATAATCGCTTTTGCATCGAGATCCATGGCCGTGGTGCATGTCGCATGGCTGATTGCATTGGCAACTGAAGAAAGCATTGTGTAGTGAGTATTCTGCAGATCTTTCCAGTAATCAATAGAACCTTCCGTCTGACGTGCGATCTCGACCATCATCTGCAGGGCTTCGACTGGATATTTGCCGGAAGCTGTTTCGCCGGAAAGCATAACTGCACTTGTGCCGTCGAAAATAGCATTGGCCACGTCACTTACTTCGGCACGAGTCGGACGCGGATTCCTGATCATGGAGTCAAGCATCTGCGTGGCTGTGATACATACCTTGCCGACGAAGTGGCACTGACGGATAAATCTTTTCTGAACAATAGGTACTTCAGCTGCTGGAATCTCTACGCCGAGATCACCTCTTGCGACCATGATTCCATCAGTAACTTTTAGAATATCATCAAAGTTGCTGACACCTTCACCATTTTCAATTTTCGCTATTATATTGATGCCCTGAGCATTATGCCTCTCAAGTATATGACGTATTTCCTGGATATCGCGCGGTTTTCTTACAAAAGAAGCAGCGATAAAATCAATCTCATTCTCAATACCGAAGACGATGTCATCCTCGTCCTTTTGAGTCAGTGCCGGAAGGTGCAGCTCGACACCGGGGACATTGATACTCTTCTTGTCGGATATATTTCCTCCGTTTTCGATGCGGCAGTAGATATCACTGCCTTTAACTTCTATGACGATCAACTCGATTAATCCGTCGTCAATAAGAATTTTGGTGCCTGTTCTGACATCTTGAGGAAGCTCTTTATATGTGACAGAGAACTCTTTATCGCTGCCTAGTATATCTTCGCCGCGGATTATGACTGTCTCGCCCTCGTTAAGAACGGTTTTTCCGCCTTTAAAGGAACCTGTACGGATTTCAGGTCCTTTTGTATCGAGAAGCAGTGCAACCGGAATTTTGAGTTCTTCGCGGATTCGTTTGACTCTGTCCATTCGCATCTTGTGCTCTTCGTGTGATCCGTGAGAGAAATTGAATCTTGCAACATTCATCCCTTCGAGCATCAGTTTGCGTACGATCTCATCAGAATCCGCCGCGGGGCCGAGAGTGCAGATAATTTTAGTTTTACGCATATACATGTACACCTCTTCTCAAAATTGCAGGATGTGCTTGCGTTAAGAAGAACCCTGCAAAATTAGCTTATTTTTCGAAATATTTTGTGTTCTTTACGATTCACATAAGATCCCTTTTTGCTGTATTCATTTTGTACTAACAATAACATGAAAATTGTGCGCCGTGAAGAAAATAAAGAGAGAATAGAGTATTTTTGCAGATATTCGTTGACATAAAAAGCAAATAAATGCAAAATGCAAGAACGATAAGGGGAATATATATGAGCTTTATAACTGTGTTCTTTATTGCTGTCGGCCTGGCCATGGATGCTTTTGCCGTATCTGTTTCGACCGGGATGACAGTATGTGATTTTAACAGAAGACATAACCTTAGGATGAGCCTTCTGTTTGGTATATTTCAATTTATTATGCCGGTCGCCGGGTTCTTCGGCGCGACACAATTTCGTTCATATATAGAGAGTTTTGATCATTGGATCGCTTTTTTTCTGCTTCTTCTGATCGGCGGGAAAATGCTCTGGGAAGCGTTTACAGCGCACAACGATGAAGCAGCACTGGAAAATGCCATTGACTGTCCGATCAATCCTGATTCACCGGAGCCCGGTAAAAAAGGACAGATGGCTGCGGATATTCTTACCGCCAGGCGGCTTCTTACCCTTGCCGTAGCGACCTCCATCGATGCACTGGCTGTCGGAGTAAGCATGGCGTTTCTGCAGACACAAATATGGTGGCCGTCCATTATGATCGGTATAGTGGCATTCGTTTTTTCGTACGCGGGAGGGGCGATTGGATCCCGAATCGGGCCGATCCTCGGCAAAATCGCCGAAATTGCCGGCGGTCTGATCCTTGTTGGAATCGGCAGTAAGATTTTGCTGGACCACCTTTTCTTTTCATAAACTGTATAAATCCTGTAAAAGTACGGTATTCTGGTTGCATATAGAACAAAGAAGACTCTGCAGCAAAGGGGTTGATGCCAATGTTTGTTACTGGAAAATGGTGTGAGGAGATTTATGTCCGGGACTTTATCTCCCGGAATTATACGCCGTATGACGGTGACGCGTCGTTCCTTTGCCCTCCGACAGAAGATACTCTGTCCCTCTGGAATAAGGTGAGTTCATGGCGCAATAAAGAAATTGCAGCCGGCGGCGTACTTGATATCGACGTGCATACGATTTCCACGATTACCTCGCATCAGCCTGGCTTCATAGATAAGAATCTGGAGAAGATTGTCGGTCTGCAGACGGATAGTCCGCTTAAGCGTGCCATTATGCCCTTTGGCGGTATCCGCATGGTACGTTCGTCGCTTAAGGCGTATGACCGGGAGATGGATCCGAAAGTAGAACATGTTTTCAAGTACAGAAAGACACATAATGACGGTGTTTTTGACGTGTATACACTGGAAATGCAACGCGCCCGCCACGCCGGGCTTATTACCGGTCTTCCGGATTCATACGGCCGCGGACGCATCATCGGGGATTACCGCAGGGTGCCGCTGTACGGGACGTCTTTTCTGATCAATCAGAAGAGGCAGGCCAAAAATAATTGTATTTCAGATGTTATGGATTCAGGGACAATTCAGCAGCGCGAGGAAATTTCCGAACAGATCAGGGCTCTGTATGATTTGACAAAGATGGCACAGGGTTATGGATTTGACATATCCGTTCCTGCAACCAATTTTCAGGAAGCTGTTCAGTGGCTCTATTTTGCTTATTTAGGTGCGGTTAAGGAGCAGAACGGTGCGGCAATGTCTCTTGGCCGTGTATCGACATTCCTGGATATCTATGCACAGCGGGATCTTGAAGACGGTACGCTGACAGAAGAAGGTGTCCAGGAGATTGTCGATCACTTTATTATGAAGCTCCGCATGGTCCGTTTCCTTCGTACTCCTGACTATGATCAGCTCTTTTCCGGGGATCCGACATGGGTTACCGAAGCCATCGGCGGCATCGGAGTTGACGGACGGCATATGGTTACCAGGATGTCCTATCGCTTTTTGCATACACTGAGAAACTTAGGCCCTGCACCGGAGCCCAATATGACGGTTCTCTGGAGCCCGAAGCTCCCTTTTGCCTTCAAGAACTACTGTGCAGGCCTGTCGATTGAGACATCTTCGCTGCAGTATGAGAACGATGATCTTATGCGGGAAAAGTTCGGTGATGATTATGCTATTGCCTGCTGCGTGTCGGCCATGCGCGTCGGAAAGCAGCTGCAGTTCTTCGGCGCAAGAGCGAATCTTGCCAAAGCTCTGTTGTATTCCATCAATGGCGGACGCGATGAAAAGACAGGTGAACAGATTGCACCGGTCAGGGAACCGCTTACCGGTGAGTATCTGAATTATGAGCAGGTCATGGCGCGGTTTGAAGAGACCTGTGCCTGGCTTTGTAAGCTATATATTAATACACTTAATATTATTCATTACATGCATGACAAATATTGTTATGAGAAGCTTGAGATGGCTCTTCACGACGAGAAGGTTTTCAGGACAACGGCATGCGGAATGGCCGGCCTGTCAGTTGTTGTCGACAGCTTAAGCGCGATACTCTATGCCAGGGTGAAGCCGGTCAGGAACGAATCGGGACTGGCGACGGACTTTATTATCGAAGGTGATTATCCGGCGTTCGGCAATGATGACCAGCGTGCCGACAGAATAGCGGACATGGTTGTCCGCAGCTTTATGACCGAGCTTTCCAAACACAAAACATATCGCGACAGCAAGACGACACTATCCATTCTTACGATCACGTCCAACGTTGTGTACGGCAAGATGACAGGCTCCACCCCCGATGGGAGAAAAGCCGGTGAGCCTTTTGCCCCGGGGGCCAATCCCATGCACGGCCGCGACAGAAAAGGCGCAGTTGCTGCAATGCGGTCAGTTGCCCAGATTCCCTATGATTACAGTGAAGACGGTATCTCCTATACTTTCTCCATACTGCCTGCTACGCTTGGCGCAAATCTTACAGAGCAGAAAGATAATCTGTCCGATCTTATGGACGGATATTTCAAAGACAGCGGCCATCATATGAATGTCAATGTGATCCAGCGCAAGGTGCTTATTGATGCGATGGAACATCCGGAAAAATACCCTCAGCTGACCATTCGGGTATCCGGTTATGCGGTGCATTTCATCCAGCTAACCCGCGAGCAGCAGCTTGACGTTGTTCGCCGTACGGTCCATGCAAAGCTGTAATAATGTCCAAGGCAGGATACACTCCATTGAGACCCTGGGTGCACTCGATGGCCCGGGGCTTCGCTATATTATCTTTATGCAGGGCTGCAGACTTCGCTGCCAGTATTGTCATAACCCGGATTCATGGGCTATGAATGGCGGTACACTGACAACAGTTGAAGAGCAGGTCACTGATATTTTGCGGTACCGCAATTACCTGAGCGGAGGTGTTACCGTATCCGGAGGAGAACCCCTGCTGCAGCCGGATTTTGTATATGAATTATTCCGTGAGTGCCATGCACGGGCCGGACTGCACTGCGCCATCGACACATCAGGCGCTGTTCCTTTGGATCTATGCTCCAACGCATTTCAGGAAGCGGATATGATCCTTCTGGACTGCAAGGCCTTTGACGAAAAGACTGCCATAGAACTTACCGGATATGATACCGTGAACGCCCGGGCGATGCTCGAAGCCTGTGAAGCTGTTAGTAAGCCTGTATGGATCCGGCATGTACTGGTGCCCGGAAAAACCTTATTTGAAAGGGATGCCTCCGGTGTGCTTTTTGCCGATGAGAAAGACTTTCTGGAAGCTAACCCGCAGTTGATTTCCGGATCCGCATGGCTGTCCCGATACAAATGCATACAGAGAACCGACCTGCTTCCTTTTCACAAAATGGGAGAGTTCAAATGGGAAGAGATGGGAATTCCGTGCATGCTAAAAGAGATTTCCGAGCCTTCGGATATGGCGGTGGAGTGGAGCAGAAAGCTGTTTTTCAGGAATAGCATCCGGTAATGTAGTCGGATACTAATTTGGACACCTGTCCAATGACGGCCTGACCATCCGCATCACTCCCTGATTCCGTCATGACACAAAGAACATAATCCTCCTGAGCAAATACGATGCCGACATCATTATTGGAGCCGTATGCCGGGTTGAATCCCACCTTATGGGCGACTTTGTAATTGCCCGGTACTCCGGCCGGAATACCCCAGGAATATTCAGTGGTACAAAGATCTGCTATAAGTTTTTCGTAAGAGGCAGGCGTTGCTTTATTCAGCGTATACAAATTCGCGGCATACATCGCAAGGTCTGAAGCAGAGGTTCTCTGCCTGCCGGACTGAGCCGCTCCTGTGTAATCTGTATACGTTACGGGTACGCGATAATTAACAACAGCACTGATAGGAGCCATGTATTCTTCATTCACGGTATCGATTCCGCCCAGATATCGAAGAATCATATTTGTTGCGCAGTTGTCACTTATTGTTATAGAGAGATTGGTGAGCTGGCTGAGTGTATACTTTGTGCCGTCTGCGGATGTCTGGATTGTTCCTGTGCCTGTTTCGAGGTCTCCGTCCGGATAGGGTGCGGCATTATATACCATCGATTCATCCATCGACAGTGTTCCTTCTGCAGCCTTTTTGTATAAATACGTGTTATAGGCAATTTTGATTGATGAAGCGGAAACCATAGGCTCCGTCTGCTTGTATCCGAGAGTTTCACTGTTGTTCAGATTCATGTAGCAGACACTGTACCGGCCGTCCTTTGCATCGAGAAGTGTCTGGATTGACGTGTTAAGTGCTGCGAGGGCAGCGGTTCGCTGATCGGCGGTAATAGTTTGTGATGAAGCGGCCGAAGCACCCGGCGTAACTGTGACATCCGATACGGCTGCTGTATCGGAAGGAATGGCAGTGGGAGCGGCTGACGAACCTGCCGGGACCGAAGTCTCCTGGACGGATTGCAGTGAAGCTGTCGTGACAGAGGCTGTATCAGGATGCCGGCGTTCCTGTATATTTTTGATGAGAACCACACAAGCAGCAACCGACAAAATACAGATCGTAACGCACAGTACAACGATGAGTTTCTTCTGCTGACCCCCGCGGTCTTTTCTTGGCTTATAGATATTGGAATAATTTTCCTGTCTCATTTGTGCCCAAATCGTGCGGAAAGCCGCCGACCCTTTCTTGTTATCTGTCTGCTTTGCTTTGAAAAGCATTTCCTGAGGAATGTAAAGAATTATACAACTTGATGATGATATAATAAAGCATCTGTGAAAAAGTGACTTCATCTCAGTCATTATTTCTATCCAGTCATCAATTAATTTTGTTGAAAAACGCTGTGAACCCGGGTTTTTTCTTTGCTTTAGGTTTTACATATGATAAGATCAATTTAAGAAGTGATGTACCCGATCCAACTATATTTATGATGTGTTTTTGAGAGATTTTGTAAAGGGAGGGATTCCACATGAATTGTATAAAATGCGGAGAACTACTTACGGAGGATTCAAAATTCTGTCCAGTTTGCGGAAACCCCGTGCAGGCAGGATCTACTGGGTCAGTTGACGTTCAGCCGGTTATTCAGCCGGTTATTCAGCCGGTTATTCAGCCGGTTATTCAGCCGGTTATTCAGCCGGTTATTCAGCCTGATGCAGGACCGCAGTCATCCGTCTCGCCTTCACCCCGAAAGACTGCCGGTAAAAAACCGATTTTGATTGCTGTAATTGCAGTGGCGGCTCTCGTGGTTTTAGCAGTCGGAGCTATTTTTGTATACAATATTTTCTTGAAATCCGATTCAGCCGGTTCATCTGAAAAGCCTTCCTATCTGCTTGTTGTGAAGGGGGAAGATGAAGTCCAAATTTATGCAGGAAACAAGAAGCCCGTTACGATTGACGGTCTGAAGGATCGCGGCGTATATACAATGGATGGTAAAAAGCTCGCAGTCACAGTAGATGCGGATGATGAAGGACTTGCAGATCTCTTGTACTGTGACGGTAAGACAGCGGTGGATGTTGCCTCAAGCGTGTATAATTTTGATTTTTCGGCATCCGGTTCCAAAATTGCATACTTAACGGATTATGATTATGAATCCGGAGTCGGCACATTGTATGTGTATGATGTTCAGACTAAGAAATCGAAGCAGATCGCAGATGAAGCCGCAACGGATTTTGTAATGTCCCCTGACGGTAAGTCGATAGCGTACACGTCAGATATTTCGATGGACGAAAATGGCTATGTTGACAGTTACACAGGATATGTGTCCATTAACGGTGCCAAGGCAGAAGCATTGGGTGAGAATCAATGTGTATTTGCCATGGCAAATGACGGGAAATATGTATACTATGTCGAAACGGATGCAGCTTCCCCTGCTACAGGAGACCTGTATATCCGTCAGGGAAAGACGGATGATAAGATCGGAAGTGCGGACTTGTACAGCGCTTTCTATCTGAATAATGATTGCTCCGAACTACTGTTTGTAAAGAGCGGCGCAACATACCTGTGTGCTGACGGTAAAGATAAAGAGAAGATATCGGACATGGCGATTAACAGTATGATAGCCCCCGAAGGAATGCAGTATTATTCAAACAATTCCGATACTGTGTATGCGGCCATATTTGAAGTCGGCTCTTTTACCGAGCATCTATTCGCTTTCAGCGACAAGGACAACGGCGGAACAACACTTACCTATCTGAAGAAAGATCTTTCTTCAGAGGATATTGACGACCTGAACGATTATTATTATATGTACAATGTAACTCTGAATCAGAATGGAAAAGATCTCTATTATATAAACGATACGGGTAAGATTCTGCATTATGAAGATTATCGTGACCTGGAGACGGATCCTGCCAAAATTGAAGCAGACGAAGACATTATCTACTTTATTGTGATGCCGGATCAGTCGGCCGTATATTATATTGATGCGGAACAGACGCTGTGGGTTCAGCGCGGAAAAAGCGATCCTGAAGAAATTGCGAGTGATGTCGATACGTATTCTCTTAGCGTTGCAAAGGATGAAAAGGGAATCTATTACATTTGTGATTTTAAAGCGGCAGACGAAACATATGATGCATATGCCGGCGGCGGGACGCTGAATTACATCAAAAATGCGGCGAAGGCTAAGTCTGTTGAGATCGCAGATAGTGTCTACAGCGTTGAAGTTTATGATTACGGCACTGTGTACTATGTATATGATGCAACAGACGAATCGACCGGCGCATATGTCGGGGAAGCATTCTTAAGTCAGAATGATAAAGACTTTAAAAGTATAATGGATACAGCAATTTTCGGATAATGAGATGACATTAATACGAAGATGGTTCTGAATAAATAGTAACAAAGAAAAGTCCCCCGGTTACCTTGCGAAGATTTTGCATGAGAGTCGGGGGACTTTATAAATAATATCATCTAAGTAGCATTTCATAAAAAAACATCAGTTCCCTGCGTAAATGATCTATAATGGAGTGAATATGTGTTGGACCTGATCAAATTTATTCTGTCTTGAATGATATCTGAATGAATAATACGGCAAAAACGAATGAATTCCAAAAAAAGTATTGAATTATTATGCACTTGCAATATAATGAATTCATTACAAAATTGAAATGGTTTCAATCAATTGGAACCAAAGGGGGGTCCGGTACATGAAAAAGGCAATTTTCTTTATATTATATTTTCTGAGCCCCATTCTTCCGATAGCAGCTATATATTTGTCAAATCCGGGTTATTACGGGGGAGCAGGATTGATCCCGATGGTTCTCGGGGCAGCGGCTTTCACCTGGCTCAATGCACAACTGATTATCAGTGCCAGACCCAAACTGATTGAATCGACCTTCGGACTCGACAGAATCTTCCGCTTCCACAGTCTCATGCCCGTCATTGCGATTGCCGCCGCATTCGTTCATAAGATCGTTAAAGGCGACTCTTTTGAGGAAAGCCTTAAGACGCAGCTCGGTGATGCAGCCATCGTTATTTTTATCGTTGTATCGGTGCTTGCCCTTGTGTTCATGATTGATACGATTGTGCAGTGGATTAAGCCTCTCGGAATTGTACGGCAGTACGTTGTGAAGCTGTTTGTCGGGAAATACAATATTCAGAAATTGCTGCATAATGCAGTTGTAGCAGCAGTTATATTGGTATTTCTCCATGTAATGCTCAGCTATTCAGCAAAAAACATATTTGTGAAGACAGTTTATATTGCATATTTTGCTGCTCCAATGGGTTTCTATCTTTACCATAAGGTTGTCATGAGATATTTCCTCAGTAAGAAGTATGTAGTCGAAAAGGTTACTGTGGAATCAGAATCAATGAGTACAATCACTTTGAAGCCGCAAAGCGGTAAAGTTGGAAAATACCTCCCGGGACAGTTTGGCTTTATCCGGATTCAGTGTGAAGGCATCAGTGGGGAAGAGCACCCGTTCTCACTTACATCTGAACCGACTAATACGGAGACGATATCTATGACTATTAAGAATCTTGGCGACTGGACGGCGGACGTGCAGAAAATCAAACCGGGCAGCAAGGCGCGCCTGACAGGACCCTATGGTCGATTCAGCCCTCTGTTGTATCCTGCAGACAAAACTGTTGTTCTGATTGCCGGAGGGGTTGGGATAACACCTATACTCAGTATTCTCCGATACTTCCATAAGAAAGAAAAAGACCGCAAAGTAATTCTATTCTGGGGCATCAACAGCAAGAGCGAGATTATCTTCCCGGACGAATTTGCAGCTTTCGGGCGCGATATGAAGAACTTCACTCTTGTACCGGTCGTTGCAAAAGAAGCTGATTATGAAGGTGAAAAAGGATATATAACACATGAGATATTGGAAAGAGTTATGAAAGACAACAATACAGGTCTGAAAGATGCACAGTATTTCATCTGCGGACCGGCCATAATGCAGAAAAGCGTTATTCATGGACTCACATCAAAAGGTATAAGTAAGAGCAGCATACATTATGAAAGCTTCTCATTTTGAATTGTTTACCCGATAGACAGAAATTCCCCCTACAGAAAGAAAGGTGTTAATTATGAAAAAATTAATATTGGTATTATTGACCCTCGTACTCGCAGGTTCCATGATCGTACTCGCCGGTTGTTCATCTGCCGCAGGTACCGGAACGACTAAGGCAAGTGCAGGACAGACAACATCATCCGCAGCAGCAGCGACAGCAGCGGGCACAGCAGCTGCCGGCACAACAGCCGCGGGCAGCACAACAGCAGCGGGCACAACAGCCGCCGCCGCCACAACAGCCGCCGTAGCAACACAGAAAGTCTTTACGCTCGATGAACTAAAGACATATGACGGACAAAACGGTAACCTGGCCTACGTTGCCGTCAATGGCAACGTATACGATGTGACTAACGTAAAGGGCTGGAATAATGGATCTCATCAGGGAATGACAGCCGGTACGGATCTAACATCCTCAATCGGCAATTCTCCGCATGGTACATCTGTTTTGGCCGGAATCACCATAGTCGGTACTCTTGTCTGACCCTGACCAAACGATTATAATCGGTACTTCCGGCTGATAGGCCAAATGATCTTTTATCCGTATACACCATGCCAGATGCATGATGTATGCGGATTTTTTTTACTGAATTCGGTTTGTTTTGACAGAATTTATTTTTTGCAGGATAAGCTGCAGGATAAAAGAATACAAACGTTCGTATTCTTTGTTGACATGCCCATTGATTACCAGTAAAATTTTTGCAGTATTATGAAAAATCTGCATTTAGAGGAATAACAAGGAGGAGAAAATGGCACAGTCAACGGAAAAAGTTTATGGCTATTTACCTGACGAGACACCATCTATCGGGAAGACGCTGCTTTTTGCTTTTCAGCAAATTCTGGTTATGTTCCCGGCTACGGTAACTGTCGCACTTCTGACGGGATTCCACGTTTCAACTACTATCTTCGCAAGCGGACTGGCAACAATCTGCTTCCTGCTGATCACAAGAGGTAAAATCCCGCTGTATTACGGATCAAGTTTCTCGTATCTGGCTGCCATCATCAGCATTACGGGCGCTAAGTATGCGGTGGTTGCACCTGATAATCTGATTTCACAGGCTCAGTTCGGTATTATCATGTCTGGACTGGTATCTATAGTTGTCGGAATTATTGTCAGCCGGTTTGGAATGGATGTTATCGAGAAAGTCCTGCCGGCTACGGTTACAGGCTCTATAGCAATGGTTATTGGTATTTCCCTCGCAGGAACAGCCATAACATCAGCAGCCGGTTATGATTCAGCTGCCGGCACTGTAAATGACAAGGCTTGGATTGCCGCCATTATTACCCTTTTGGCTACCATTATTTTTTCTGTATATCTGAGGGGCGTTTTCGGGCAGCTGCCAATACTGTTCGGTATTATTGTCGGATATCTGGTCAGCATCCCTCTCGGTCTTGTTAATTTCAGTACGATCTGGCAGGGCAGCATTATCTCCGTGCCGCATTTCACATTGCCGTCAGTAAGCTGGAAGGCAGTGTTTGCAATTATGCCCATTGCTATTGCAACAATTCCCGAGTCAACAGCCCACCTGTTTCAGCTGGATATTTATGTTAATGACCTTGCCAGGAAAAAAGGCAAGGGCGAGTATAAAATTGCCGAGAAGCTTGGACTGAATCTGATCGGAGACGGTATCGGCGATATCGTTGCATCGATGTTCGGAGGACCTGCAGGTACAAATTACGGCGAGAACCTTTCCACCATGGCGATTACCAGAAACTTTTCTTCCAAAGTTCTCGGAGCCGCTGCTATCATGGCAATGGCACTCTCGTTCCTTGATCCGATATCCAATGCAATTAATTCCGTTCCTTCCAGCGTTATCAATGGCGCATGCATCTACCTGTTCGGTGTTATTGGCGCACAGGGCGTGGCAATTATGATCAACAAGAAGGTTGATTTGTTCGACGCAAGAAACCTTGCTATTATAGCTGTCATCCTTGTAATCGGACTCGGCGGATCATATGGATTTGCCGGCGGCATGATTCCCGCCTTCGGTACAGACTTCCCGGCTATTGCAACGGCAGCAACAGTAGGTATCGTACTGAACCTGGTCCTTTCTATCGGCCGCAAAAAACCGGAAGCGGATAAGGAGGCAGCCTGATCCTCAAGACTGCCTGCACGTAGATGGTCAGCCTTGTGATTCGCGGCGGATGACATACAAGTTGGAACCAAAGTCACCCAGCAGTCTTGTGTGAGAATTATAGTAACTGCCGACGAACTGGTTGCTCAGCTTAACGCCGGACTCAAGCAGATCCCCATAACCCTCGTACTCTTCCACGCAGTCGGTAAGGCTGTAGAATTTGTTCAGGATACTGACCAGAAAGCCGTCCGGATGTACATGGAACGGCAGAATGTGATTGATCAGTCCCCCGAAGCGCCTAATATAAAGGGGCTGCGGACGGGTACGAAGAGTATATTTTGAGCGGGAATCCAGTCCTGTCAGCGGCAGAATATTGAGCCCCTCACCTGCGCAGGACTGCGTCTGGAATAACCCGGCGATCGCTTCATGGCCGTCCTTTGCTACTGTCTCCCAATGAAGTTTGTTGGATTTTTGTGCTTCAAGCCTGTAAAAACGCCCAAACTGCATTGTACCTCTGTGCTTCTTATAAAAAGCAATCTGCTCTTTTACTTCACGTTTTTCCAGGCGGGAAAGATATTTGAGATCAATCTCGTAGCCCAGACACCCGAAGCTTGCGGTGTTGAACCGGGTAGAAAGAGAAGTGGACCTGAGTGTCTGCTGATGCGGTGCGCTGGATACATGCGCGCCGATGGACGATAAAGGATACAAGTATGAGAGTCCTTTCTGGATTGCAAGGCGCTCAACCGGATCGGTGTCGTCCGATGCCCAGATCTGCGGTGAATAGCACAGCATACCCAGATCAAAACGATTGCCTCCGCTCGAGCAAGTCTCAAGAAGGATATGGGGTTGATCCCCGAAAATACGCGCAAGTATGTCATAGAGCCCGATCATATACCTGTGGAAGAACTCACCCTGATTAGTAAGGCACGGTGAGAACATATCACTCATATGGCGGTTCATATCCCATTTGACGTAGGAGATGTCCGCTTCCTGCAGAATGCCCCTTACCGACTCGACAATGTAATCACGTACTTTCGGATTACACAGGTCCAGTACGAACTGGTTGCGGCCCAGGGAGGGATCGCGGCCCGGAATCCGAACGGCGTATTCCGGATGCAGCCTGTATAAATCACTGTCAGGATTGACCATCTCCGGTTCGAACCACAGTCCGAACTGCATGCCGAGACGATTGATTTTGCGTGCGAATGCAGAAAGTCCGCCGGGAAGCTTTTTGCGGTTGACATTGTAATCACCGAGGCCTGCATTGTCGCTGTCTCTTTTGCCGAACCAGCCGTCGTCAAGTACGAACAGTTCGACACCCAGCCGACGGGCGCGACGGGCCAGCCGCAGAAGTTTATTCTGTGTAAATGAGAAAAAATGCGCTTCCCAGTTATTCAGAAGAACAGGACGCTCCCTGCCTTTCCAGTCGCCCCGTACGATATTCTCATTAATGAAATCATGAAAATGCCCGCTCATGCCGTTGTAGCCGTGATCGCTGAACGTCATGACAGCTTCGGGAGTCTCAAAGCGTTCGTCTTTGGCAAGCTGCCATTCGAAACAGTGGGGATTGATGCCGCTCATGACCCGGACGAGATCCTGATTACTTAATTCAATACCTTCATAATGATTGCCGCTGTAGACAAGATTGAATCCGTACACGCGGCCGCTGCTCTCCGAAGAGCCCTGCTCCGCCAGAAGAAACCCGGGATTGTGGCGGTTGCTTGATGCGCCGGTGGTGCTTTCGTTGACGAAGAGTCCATACTGCAGATTGCGGTCCTGCCGGTGAGCTTCTTTAATCCATCCGCCATGGAACGTCACAAGTGAATAATTCCGGTTGGGAAGGTCGATCATCATACTCATCAGACTGCGGATTATAAGAGGATTCTCGTTATGATTTACAAGAACCACACGGCGCGATATGACATCTGATTTAGGAAAAACAGTATAATACATGAGCAGCGTGACTTCGCCGGGATCATCTGTCAGTGTGATCTCAAGCGTCTGGCTGTCCGACTGTACCGAGTAGGCAGAGGGAAGCGTCTGTATTGGAATGCATCCGTCGACGATCCTATGATCCCTGTATTTGAAATCGGTTACAAAAGAACCGTCAGGCATACGGATTTCGGCTGGAGAGTGACGATAGTCCCCTTTACCGATGCCGGACCACTCCAGTGTGAGTGTGTCGAGAGAATACAGAGGGTCTGATGCGTCATAGGCAACAGTGCTTCCGATTACCGCTGTGTGCTTTAGTATAATCGCTTCAAGGGATTGATCCTGCAGCAGCTCTCCGTAATGAATTGTCTCAAGGTGGCCAAATTTTGACACGCGGAAAATATAACTTGTGTTAGCAGTATCAAGCTGAAAGGTGCCATCCAGATAAGAAATCATGTATTTACCCCGCTACTTCAGAATTACAGCTTCATAAGGTGACAGGACTCCGTCAAATACGGTTCTCCCCGAACTTGCAATGAGTACGCTTCCTGTAAACGGCACTTTCTGGCGTTTGGTGGAAAAACTGCACAGTACCGTCAGTTTCTCCCCGTTATATACGCGTTCAAATGCAAAGAGCCGGTTAGTTGTGGTCAGAGCCTGGAATGTACCATATTTGAGTGTGTCGCTTTTAGCCCTGACATGGATCATTTTGCGGTAGAAATTTCTGATCGAGTTAGGATCAATTCTCTGGTCCGATTCATTGATTCTGCGGAAATTCTGATTGACTCCGAGCCAGGGAGTGCCGCTGGTAAATCCTGCGTTCACGGAGGCGCTCCATTGCATAGGGGTACGCGCGTTATCACGGCTCGATGCGCGGATGATATTCCAGCAGATACTCCGGGGCATATGTAAGCGCCTCAGGAGACGGTATACATTATGGGATTCGATGTCTCTTATTTCATCCATCGACTTGAAATCGAAGTTGGTCATTCCAATTTCCTGCCCCTGGAAAATGTAGGGAGTACCGCGAAGGGACAGAAGATACACAGCGAGCATTTTCGCGGATTCTCTCCAGTAGACTGAATCATTTCCAAAGCGCGAGATGCTTCGGGGCTGATCATGGTTCTCAAGATAATTCGCATTCCAATCCAGTGAACTTTGCCATTTGGCGACAATTCCGGCAAATCGTCCGGCCCGAAACCTGCGTTTGAACCATTTGACAATGTACTGATCCGACTCCATATGTTCGAACGAAAAGACCATGTCAAGCTCGCTGCGGCTCCTGTCACAAAGATCGTGTGCCATAGCCGGAGTAACAAATACGGTCTCGCCCACAGCAAAGCAGTCATAGTGATCCAGTACGTCTTTTCTGAGGCGCTTTAAGATCTCATGTGTTCCTTCCCTGGAAATATAGTGCTCGCGGCCGGTCAGTATCATCTTCTTAGCGCCGTCTTCCAGGGACGATTTATAGAGCAGATTTATTACATCACAGCGGAATCCGGACACTCCTTTATCAAGCCAAAAACGCATAATGTTCTCAACTTCTTCGAGGACAGCCGGGTTTCTATAGTTGAGATCAGGCTGTTTTTTGGAAAAAAGATGCAGATAGTATTCGCCGCTTCGTGCATCATATTCCCAGCATTTCTCTGCAAAAAAACTAGTCCAGTTATTGGGCGGACCGCCGTTATGACCAGGACGCCAGATGTAATAATCACGGTACGGACTTTCGGGATTTCGGCTCTTTTGGAACCATTCATGCTCATCGGAAGTATGGTTGATGACAAGATCCATAATAAGCTTGATATCCAGATGTCCCGCCTCGGCAATGAGACGATCCATATCAGCCATCGTTCCGAAATCCGGGTGAATATTCCTGTAATCGCTTATATCATACCCGTTGTCGTCGTTGGGTGAAGAGTAAACCGGAGAGAGCCAGAGGATGCCCGCACCCAATTCCCTGAGTTCAGGAAGATGGGATATAATTCCAGGGATATCACCGATGCCGTCGCCATTTGTATCCTGAAAACTTCGAGGGTAGATCTGGTACACAACTCGATCCTGCCACCAATCTGACATCTGATATTACCTCCGTCGGAATGATACAAAGAACAAAAATATTACTTTATATTTTACTCTTGCTGGTTGGGAGCGTAAAGTGCATGGCTGCGGGATATGCCTGACGGATTGAGAATTCAGAGCATATTTCATACTCGAGTATCGGATACCGTATGAATTCCCGTGGAATTATGAATTTATTCTACTTTTCCCCTTGTGTTTGTCTCGTCTAACTTATATGATGAGATAAGAATTAGCCGAGTCTAACATATTTTGAACAACGGGTTTTTTGAAACAGACAGAATGTATGACATAAAGCAAGGGAGAAACAAAATTATGATGCTGAGTGAATTAGAAATCGGCAGGAAGGCGAAGATAATAGCCGTAAATGGGCAGGGAGTACTTCGCGACAGACTTCTGGATATGGGACTGACGCCGCGTACGTTGGTTATGATCAGAAAAGCCGCACCGATGGGAGACCCGATTGAACTTACACTCCGCAGCTATGAATTAACGCTTCGCATCGCCGATGCAAAGAATATTGAAGTCGAGAGGTTGGACTGATATATGAATTTTGCACTGGCAGGCAACCAGAATTCCGGCAAGACGACTCTTTTTAACCAACTGACCGGATCGAATCAGCATGTAGGCAATTTTCCGGGGGTAACAGTTGACAGGAAGGAAGGAACAATCCGAGGTCATAAGAATATTACCGTTGTAGACCTTCCCGGCATTTACTCACTTTCGCCGTACTCCAATGAAGAGATTGTAACCCGTGATTATCTGACCAGGGAACGTCCGGACGGCATAATAAACATTGTTGATGCCAGTAATATCGAGCGTAATTTATATCTGAGCCTGCAGCTTATCTCCCTTAATATTCCCACAGTCATTGCATTGAATATGATGGATGAAGTGAGAGCCAACGGAGGTACGATCAGGATAGAGCAGATGGCGGAAGAGCTTGGCGTCCCTGTTGTTCCGATTTCTGCCAGTAAGAATGAAGGAGTGGATGAACTCATCAGGATTGCCATCCGTCTGGTGGAGGAGAAGAAACGACCCATGCGGCTGGATTTTTGTGCAGGTCCGGTTCATCGGACGATTCACGCTATTACACACCTTGTGGAAGACCATGCGGACAGAATTGGTGTTTCCGCACGGTTTGCAGCAACAAAGATAGCGGAGGGTGATCAGCCGATCTTAGAAGAACTGAAGCTTTCTGAAAACGAAATGGAGACAATTGAACATACGATCAAAGAGATGGAGGCGGAACTCGACACCGACCGAAAAGCGGCAATTGCCGATATGAGGTATTCATTTATTGACAAGCTTGTGGCGGATACAGTTGTAAAGCCTGAAGTCAGCAGGCAGCATCTGCGAAGCATAAATATTGATAACATTCTGACCGATAAGTACCTGGCGATTCCGATTTTTCTTGGGATTATGGCGTTGGTGTTCTGGTTGACTTTTGGTGTTATCGGAAGCTATCTGAGCGGTATTATGGGCGACGGTGTAACTCTTGTCAGCGATGCGGTCCGATCAGGAATGACAGATGCAGGCGTTAATCCTGTTGTGATTTCACTTGTGGTTGACGGCGCCTTTGCAGGAGTCGGAAGTGTGCTTTCTTTTGTACCGACAATCGTAGTTCTTTTCTTTTTTCTTTCACTTCTCGAAGACAGCGGATATATGGCAAGAGTCGCTTTTGTGATGGACAAGCTGCTCAGAAAGATCGGTCTTTCCGGCAGGAGTTTTGTACCGATGCTTATAGGGTTCGGGTGTACTGTACCGGCTGTTATGTCGGCCCGGACTTTATCAAGTGAACGTGACCGGAAGATGACCATTCTTCTGGTACCCTTTATGAGCTGCAGTGCCAAGCTTCCCATATACGGTGTCTTTTCAATGGCCTTTTTCCCTGGACATTCAGCTCTTGTGATGATAGCCCTGTACCTCTTAGGTATGGTGACAGCCATCATTACAGGATTGGTCATGAAGTCAACGGTTTTTCGCGGTAAGCCTGTTCCGTTTGTCATGGAACTTCCCAATTACCGGTTCCCAAGTGCCGGGACTTTGATTATTCTTCTATGGCAGAAAGCTAAGGACTTCATTACACGTGCATTTACAGTAATCTTCTTTGCATCGCTGATTATCTGGTTCCTTCAGACTTTCAATATCCGCATGAATGTTGTAGCTGACAGTGCAGACAGTATGCTCGCTTGGATCGGCCGGTTTATTGCACCGGTTTTTACGCCGCTTGGGTTTGCTGATTGGAGGGCATCTACGGCGCTTCTTACCGGTTTTGCTGCAAAAGAGGCTGTCATCAGTACGCTGGCCGTTCTTACCGGGGCTGGGACAGCTGTTCTTCCGACTGCCTTAACGACGATCTTCACTCCTGCGGCAGCAGCATCATTTCTGGTATTTACGCTTCTTTACACACCTTGTGTGGCGGCAATAAGCACGATCAGCCGTGAAATGCACAGTCGCTGGACCGCGCTTGGTCTGGTTGTTTACCAGACGGCTATCGCCTGGCTTGCGGCCTTTGCTGTATTTCAGATCGGTTCACTGATTATTCGCTGACATGTACGCTGCTGTCAGCGGGGCGTTCAAGGGGAGTGCCATGGATGTCTCCTGGAACGCATGGAGCAGTCCCAGTCCCCATAGAGTCCCAGGGGATTTCCAGCACATCCTCAACAAAAACCCGGGCAATTTCCGGGTCATATTGCGTGCCGGCACAGCGCATAATTTCCGCTGCTGCGATATCTGTGCTCCAGATATCACGATAGGTACGTGCGCTTGTCATCGCATCAAAACTATCGGCGATACATATGATACGTGCAAATTTGGGTATCTCTTCACCTTTGAGCCCATTGGGGTAACCCGATCCGTCCCACTTTTCGTGATGGGAAAGGATTGCTTCGGCGACTTCTGCGATCTCGTAGGATGAACGGATAATCCGGCAGCCAATCTCCGGGTGCTGCTTGACGGCATCGAATTCTTGCTCGGTCAGCTTTCCGGGCTTATTCAGAATTCCTTCTTCTATTGCAATTTTACCGATATCGTGAAGAAAACCAACCAGATTTAATGTGCATATATCAGTGTCGGACAAATGAAGTGCGGTCCCAATCCTGCGGCATAGCTCACCGACACGTTTGGAATGCTCTTCTTCACGGGGATTCTTCTCGTGAAGGGTATTCATGATCATCTTTATGGTATGACTTCTCATACTTTTGCTTTCGATGATCTTATTATTGTACATATAGTCCTCGGCGTTTTTAATCTCAACCTGGATGTCTTGTTCAGCACTTGTCTTGGCGGACAATCCGAAGGATATGTCAACGCTTATGGAGTTAACATTCAGATTGGAACATATGACCTTTGCTTCTTCAACAATTGCCTGCGCCTGCAGCAGATCGGTTTTGGGCAGAAGAATAATAAATTCATCACCGCCCCATCTGGCTGCGATATCATCCGGACGGCATGACTCCGTAATGGCTTCGGCTGCGCGCTTCAGCATTTCGTCGCCTACACGGCGGCCAAAGGCATCATTAACAAGCTTTAGTCCGTTCAGATCTCCTATAATAATGGAAATGGGCAAATTCACCGCCTCATCGATACGGTACAGCGAATCTTCATAATACCTCCGGTTATATAATCCCGTTAAATTGTCGTGGTAGCTGAGATATTGATTCTTTTCCTGTGCTCTTTTAAGGGCGGTGATATTGAGGACAAAACAGGTCAGTCCGATAACCGACCTGTCTTTCGCCAGAATCGGCGAATAGTAGTTCTGCCAGTATGTCTGGAGATTCTTATTATTGCCGAAATTCTCAACAAGCGTAAAATACTCGCCTGAAAGAGCGCGGTCATAGTTGTTCTTTGCCCGCTTCAGGTCTTCCGGCAATGTGATGATATCCAATATGCTTTCTCCGATTTGTATCTCGTGTTCCCAGAGCCGCAGCATGGAATATTTATGCCTGTTATTAAAGGCGGTATATTGATAGTTTTTGTCTAAAGAATAGACCATGATTTCCGGTGAACTTTCCAGAATCGCTGCAAATAATGTATTGGAGTTCTCAAGTTCTTTGTTGATTTGTTCCGTCTTTTTCCTGGAATCGACTACTTTTTGAATTTCCTTAGAGATCAGGTGGTAGAGAAGGGCCGCTGTAACAAACACATAGAGCCAACCCTTCGCAATGCTGGCAATTACAATAGCGTCGCGATTGGTAAACAGGG
>Ga0209540_10000796_pt1 | contig 26292 bp, 23 predicted proteins | sample BarGraIncu01121A_FD_184501 | JGI IMG/M metagenome (GOLD analysis project Ga0209540, IMG submission 184501) | Arctic peat soil microbial communities from Barrow, Alaska - Barrow Graham LP Incubations 011-21A (SPAdes) (version 2) | ecosystem: Environmental > Terrestrial > Soil > Wetlands > Peat... | reverse complement strand
GGAATCTTTTACAAAGATTCCGCTAAAGCTGATCGAAAGAAAAAGTCTTTCTTTAGAAGGATATTCAGAAAGTGATCGTGCAATCATGCGATCGTGAAAGTCCTTCCAGACCTTCCAGATCTCCAGGACAAATTCTTCCTGACGCCTGACGTCTGACGCCTTCGTGATTGCACGATCCTTTTTCATACATTTACTTCTCTGTTTAATGTAGCAGCAACGAACCATTAACATGATCGCTTTCAATAAGACATTCTCTATATTTCTCGTAGTAGCCATGGCGCTATTCGGATATAAGGCAAAGCCAAAGAACGATGACCTGGCCCGGGCAAAATCAACCTTAAAGCAGATATTCAGATTATATGATGCCGGGCATGATAATCTCTTTAATGAAACTTACCCGGACAAATCTGATAATAAGGTCACATATCTTGCAGGAGAAGATACAATAACCAGCCGGCGGGTTGCATATCTGTGGCCCACCTCAGGGGTTTTTTCAGGAGTGAATGCTTTATTCAAAACAACCGGCAGTAAACAATATCTGAATCTGCTGGAGAATAAAATTTTACCCGGACTTGAGCAATATTATGATTCTCTGCGGAACCCGGCCTGTTACCAGTCCTATATTATATCCGCAAGCAAGTCCGACCGCTATTATGATGACAATATATGGCTGGCTCTTGATTTCTGCGATTTATATATGCTGACACATAAGCCTGAATACCTCAAAAAGTCGGTTAATATCTGGCAATTTGTAATAAGTGGCTGGGACGATAATCTTGGCGGCGGTATTTACTGGTGTGAACAGAAGAAACGATCAAAAAACACCTGCTCTAATGCTCCGGCCTCTGTACTTGCTTTCAAACTTTTTGAAGCAACCAGGGATAGTTCTTACTTTAACCTGGGACTCCGTATTTATAACTGGACAAAAATAAACCTGCAGGATTCAACCGACTACCTTTACTTCGATAATAAAAGCCTTACAGGAAAAACTGACAGAAAGAAATACACTTATAACAGCGGACAAATGTTACAGTCTGCAGCAATGCTTTACAGGCTGACAGGGAATAAGATCTATCTTGAAGAAGCTCAGCATATCGCAAAATCGGCAATTGATTATTTTACTGAAGAATATACAACAGGTGAAGGGGTAAAAATACGACTGTTCAAAAACACGGGCACGTGGTTTAACTCTATACTTTTCAGGGGATATGTTGAATTGTACAGGTCGGATGGAAATAATCAGTACATAACCATTTTCAGGGATAATATGGACCATTTGTGGAACCATGTCCGCAATAAAGATGGTTTATTCAGCAAAGACTGGAAAGGGGAGAAGGAAGATAAGTATAAGTCGTTGCTCGATCAGTCAGGACTGGTTGAAATATGGGCAGCGCTTCAAAGTGTGAAGGCTAAAGCCCAGGGTTAGTGACCACTCTTATTAATATCAAAAAGACTTTTAAACCCACCCCCGCTCTCCCTCAAAGCGGGGGAAACTCTTTGTTTCACGACCTGCAAGACGTCGCTAAGCGACAACTACAAAATATTAAACTGCACCATGCTGAACTAACCAAAATCTGTTTTATATTAGTACTATAAAAAGGAGGTATATAATGTCATTCAAATGTAAAATCGGTCTTCATTCGTGGGACGGCTGCAAATGCACAATATGTGGTAAAACAAGAGATGCTGAGCATGATACGTCAGCAGATTGCGGGAAATGTTCCAGGTGCGGACAAGTTTTCGATGAGGACAGCCATGACTGGTCGAAAGATTGCGACAAATGTGCAAGATGCGGCATGACACGTGAAAACCAGCACTCCTGGATTAATGATTGCGAAAAATGTTCGAAATGCGGCAAGATCCGCAGCAATATGCATCAGTTGAGGGATAGCATCTGCCAGGTATGCGGACAGGGGACTTTCACCGATACCGACGGATCAACACATAAAATAATAAAGATAGGCGACCAGGTTATCATGGCAGACAACATGTCTAAAGCACCTGCCAAAGGAAACGTCTGGGTTTATGATGACAAAGAGGGCAACAAAGTAGAATATGGCTGCCTGTATGATTGGGAGGCTGCCAGAACACTGGCACCTGCCGGCTGGCACCTTCCTGCAAAAGCTGATTGGGAAGCATTACATTCCTTACTTGGCGGTGACGATAAGAAAGTATATAAAGAACTAAAAGCTGGCGGCAGTACAGGTTTTAATAACGTATTCGGCGGGGAGCGCTATGCCCGTGGCGCATATAACAGCCTTCTTGCAAGCGCTCATTACTGGAGCGATACCGCGGAGGCCGATAAGCAGGTATGGCAATTCAAGCTTGGCGCCTATTCCGAGACCGCAGGACTCGAAAAGGCAGATCCTGATTTTGGATTCAGCGTAAGGCTTTTCAGAAATAAATAATGGCCCGCGTTAGCGGGACGGGGGCTGACGGTCGCCGGTGGCCTTTCTCCTTTTAAACTTCCCCTTGTCCGGTTTCCTGGAAGATGGATGGCGTTCCGGACTCTTCTCATGCATTTCGGCTATAAATGATGGCAGCGGCGCATTATAAACCTTGTACCCGATCAGCTTTTCAATGCGTTCCATCTTTTGAATATCCATTTTGTTGATGAGCGTAATTGCTGCACCTGTTGTCTCGGCACGTGCCGTACGGCCGACACGATGAACATAATCCTCGGCATCAGACGGGACATCAAAATTTATTACAAGATCGATATCCTTGATATCTATCCCGCGGCTCAGCACATCAGTAGCCACCAGGACACGGGTTTTACGCGACTTGAACCTCAGCAGCGTCTCTTCACGATCTCTCTGCTCAAGATCTGATGAGATGCCCTGGACCAGGTAACTATTTGATCGCAACGCACGCACAATCTCACTCAATTTCTTCTTCGTCGAGCTGAATATCAAAATACTATGGTAATCGGGATTATCGGCTATTAGACTTTTTATCAGTGGTAATTTCTGGTTATCGCTCAGCTTGTAAACAGCCTGTATGACACCATCGGCAGGCTTCGACATTTCAAGGGCGATCTCCACCGGGTTTTTCATAATATGCTTCGACATCGACCGTATCTTCGGAGGCATGGTCGCGCTGAACATCAGTGTCTGGCGTTTTTTTGGCAGGTAGGAAATTATGTGCATTATATCGTCGTAAAAGCCGATATCCAGCATCCTGTCGGCCTCGTCAAGGACCAGCACCTCTATCTGGTTGAATTTCACATAGCCCTGGTTAAGATGTGAGATCAACCTTCCGGGGGTAGCTACAATAATATCGGCCCCTCTTGACAGGGCAGTCTTTTCCTGGTCCCATCCGCTGCCATCTCCGCCGCCGTAAACAGCTAAGGAAGTAATGTTAAGCATGTAGGCCAGTCCCTGGATCTGCTGGTCGATCTGTATTGCCAGTTCACGTGTCGGTACCAGAACAAGTGTGTGGGTATGGCTGGGGCGTGATCCCAGGATAAAATTCATTATTGGCAGAAGATAGGCAGCCGTTTTCCCGGTACCTGTCTGCGCACATCCAATCAGGTCGCTGCCCGACAGTATGACCGGAATAGCCTTCTCCTGTATTGGTGTGGTCTCCCTGAAACCCATGTAGTCGATTGATTCCATCAACTCGGGATTCAGATCTAATTCATCGAATAACACTGATATATTGCGATTTTTATTTTTTGCATGTGCATCGGCAAAGATAGTAAAAAGGTCATGCAAGTCCTTTACTTAATAAACGACCTGCAAGACAAGGAGTTTACTTATTCGACAACCCTGGCTTCTGCTTTATGAATTCTCCCTTATCGATAGCCTCGACAATGAAATGCGCCACCGCATTGCGGCTGATTGATGTTTTTATCTTTCCTTCTCCCTTAATATTATAAAGCACTGACACATCTTCATTCTTGTCGGTAAGCATGGTCGGGCGAACGACTGTCCAGTCAAGGCCGGAATCTTCAAGGATATTCTCCTGGGCAGCATGGTCGGCATAGGCATAGCTTACATTTGATATCTTCACGATTAATGAAAATAGCCATGGTACCTCACGGGCCGAATCACCTACACCACGGGCTGTCATTAAAACGATCCGCTTAATGCCTTTCTCCTTCATTACGGCAACAGTATTCTGAATGCTGTGCGACATGAGGTCGACAGGGGTTGTTATTTTGGAAAAAAGTCCCTGTGATGCCGGGAACAGGCTTAGGGTGCTTACAACCGCATCGCAGCCATCAATAGCTTTTCTTACAGTTTCAATGTCATAAGGTGTTCCTTCAGTAATATCGACACCGGCTAAATTAACCTTGCTCTTGTCGCGTGCAATGCCTGCAACTTTAAAGCCTTTTTTCAATGCTTCCTCAGCAACCAGTTTCCCTGTCCGTCCCGAAATTCCAAGTATAAGTATTTTCATGTTTTACGTTTTATGTAGATTCAATTTATTAAAACAACAGACAGCTTGCACTATTGTTCATTTGGTTTCTATTCCGGGGAGGTATTGATCCAGGTCTCCGTAAGCCATCCCGACCTGCACGACCTGCACGACAAATTCCTGACGCCTCTCTTTACATCCCACCGGCCCCGTTGGCTTCGCCGATCCGCCATCTGGCGGATTCAAAGGGGGAGATTAATTGATGCAAGGCCGCCACATAAAAATAAAAACCCCGAAGATCATCTATCTTACGGGGTTTATATTCAGTCAGGTAGTTAAATTATTAGCTATCTTTTTTCTTTCTTTCAAGCGGAACAATTCCTGCCATCTCTCCGACAATATTTACCAGTTCGGTTCCTGCCGGGATGACAATCTTGGCATTATTCCCGAGTGATGCTTCGAGAGCCTCCAGTTTCCTCAATAATTGGGCATTGCCGACAAAATACTTATCAGCAGCTTCATTTACCAGCCTGATGGCTTCAGCTTCTCCTTCGGCATGTAATATTTTTGATTGCTTATATCCTTCGGCTTCCTTGATCTTGGCTCGTTTTATACCATCGGCAACAGTTTCAGCAGCCGTAGCGGAATCGATAGCCGCAATTTTTTCATTTTCGGCTTTTACCACTTTGTTCATGGTCTCCTGAACGTCTTTAGGCGGATCGATCTCCTTCAGCTCTGTACGCACAATTTCAATACCCCAGGTCTGAGTTTCGTTATGAAGTGTATTATAGAGCTCTGCATTGATTTTTCCACGTTCGCTGTTAGCCGATTTAAGTGTAAGCGTACCGATAATATTACGCAGTGTTGTGCGTGCAAGATTGACGATCTGCCATTTATAATTATTAACATGATAAATAGAGCTTTTAACGCTTTCTTCATCAGCTTTCACCCTGAAATAAACCTGTGCGTCAACGCTTGCATTCAGGTTGTCGTTGGTTATTATTTCCTGCGGTTCGGCATCCACCATCTGCTCGGTCACATTTATTAAGTATAGCTTGTCTATGACTGGAATTATCCAATGAAATCCGGGATTGGCAAAATTGTGATACTTTCCAAGCCTCTCAATTAAACCTCGTTGTGTCGGACGCACAATTTTTATTCCTGCAAAAAACAGCAGTACAACTGGAATTATTAAATACCATAAATAGTTTATTTCCATTTTCTTTCTTTTTATTAGTGATTATGTTTTAAATACAATGACTTAACTCTTTATAAGCAGCAGATTTATCTTAGTATATTTCTTATAAAGATAGCTAATAATTATCTGAAAGCTAATTAGTCTTGATCGGGCATGCTTCCCGGTTGCCGGTCACCTCCTGGTCGCAGGATTCTCGTAACCTCAGACTGAACTATACCGATTTTAAACAGAACTCAAAATTAATAGTGATTTCATTTTTTACTTTCACAAGCCCGAAAAGCCTGATGGGAGGAGCAATATCAATATCTGTAAGTTTTATTCTGGCACTTCCCTCAAGGATTTGATTTTCATTATCGCCTTTTTCAATTTTACAGTTTATATCATACTGGTTCGATACGCCTGCAACTGTAATGGTTACACCTTTCAGGATCAAAGAATCGTCTATATTGTACTTAATTCCCGAACTCGCCGGGATATTGATTTCCAGATATGGATACTTCTCAGCCTTCAGCAATGTCAGAAAATCTTTATATACAAATTTGTTGATGCATTTGAACTCTTCTACAGGGATCTTTATGCGGGATATTGATGCGCCTGTCATATAACCTGTTCCCGGTTCTTTAGCAATTGACAAACACTGCTGGTTCAGATTGTACTGAAAAAACTGCTTATCGATATTTGATAATACGGTTATATCTATAAATCCCATGGAACTATTTGTTTTGCCGGATTTCAACCCGTCATCCAGGCTGAAGCCGGCAAGCTCCGTCAGGCAAAGAGCTAATATCAATAAAAGTTTTCTCATTGTTAAAACTGCCGGATATTATTCATTTACCAGACAATTCTGTCAGAATGAGACAGTCGATTCCAGCATAAGTCCATTAAATCCTGCATTGTTTCCGTACATAACAAAATTGCTGTAATTCTGATCCACATATTCAGCTTTAACCAGGACATTTGGAACAATGTACCAGCCGGCACCGGCCTGAACCCGATTGACTGAATTATCATTGTTGTTCTTAACATAATTATATCTTACCCCTCCAAAAAACTTCTCATCTTTTCCGAAATGGTAAAGCGTTTCCAGTGCATACTGGGTATATTTAAAGCTGGCTCCTCCAAATGCAGGGGTACCACTGACAGTCTCGCAGGTACCGAAAAACTCCAATCCTCTGTATTTGGTGAACAGGTTTAACATATATGAGTTATCTCTGTCAGTAAAACCAGGGCCCCAGTTACCTGACAAATGGTTCTTTGAGGGATCGACATCATCAGGACTATTAGTTTTAAGGTTCATGACCAGGTAATAGCGCGATCCTGTTCTGTCACCTTCATACAGCGAACCAAAATGGTTGTTCGAAGAATGGTAACCCGACAGGGTTGCTCTGACCCTGAGGTTGTCATTGATCTGTTTATCATATCCTGCTTTCCAGTAAAAGGCCAGTTCCCTGGCAATGTTATAAGGTGTGTAAGTGTGAGAGAATGAATTGTAGCCCACCAGAGTAGGGTCGAGTGTCCCTGAGGTAACTGCACCCATCAGCAGCATTCCCTTATTCCTGTATAAAGCTTCAAACGCCGGGGCAGTGGTAAAAGCATCCATAATGTAGTTGCCTACGAACATGTTATCAATGACGTGTCCGTTATCAGATCTGCGAAAATGAGCATCTCCGTAATTAAGCTCCATTACTCCGATTTTAAAGGTCAGATAATCCATTGCCTTAGTTATAAATTCGGATTTTATAAATGGAAGTTTATCAATGAGCAGGTACCCTCCCTTGACCCATGTATCAAGATGATGGCGTGAAGAAAGATAAGTGGTAAGATTTACTTCAATACCATCAGCTATAACAGCGTTCAGATTAAGATTTGCAGTCGGAACGTTTATTCCGGTTCCAAGAGGTATTAATGTACTGTCAGCATGGTGTTTCAGAAATTGAAATTGAAGCGCAAAATCTGCACCCACCTGTACCTTGGGTTTTCCCGTATACTCATTATCCTTAACGGATTCTTCAAACTGCTGCCCATAGGAACCAACCGCCACTAAGAGCAAAAAATAAATGGTAATTATTCTTTTCATTTTTATAAAAGTTTAATATCGATTAATATTTCATTCTTTTTTTGAGCATGGCATTATTCTCTTCTCATAAATTATTTCACTGACTTTTGTATGAATTGCAATGAAAATGATACTGTAATTCCGTCCCCTGTTTTAAGTGCTCCCAACATTGCAGTAGGAGGGACGATGTTAAAATCGCTCAACTTCAGATCGGTTTCTCCGCTGATGTCAATAATATTTATCCCGTTAATGCTGGATAATGTACCATTTATGGGAATCGATACGGTAATTGACTTTCCGGCTATAAAAAGATTCCCTCTCAGATTGTCCGTGAATTTGTTATTGTATGCCGGAATTTCCATTGGTGAAATCCCGTTGAATTTTATTTCGGGGAAGGTGCCGGATTTCAACGCATAATATGCTTTTTTATCCATTAGTGAATTATAACTTTTTAAGTCTGTTGTCTTGCAAATAAATGCGACTTTGTCAATGCTTGTTAACCGGGAGTTTTTCATAATAAAATTTGCATTGCAATCAAAGATCTTAAGGTCCATCTTCCAGTTATGCAGGGTCGAAGTTCCTGTTACCAGAACAGAAGTTTTCTCTTTTGATAATTCAAAAGACTGGCTTTTCTGATTGACAGTTGTTCCTGCCAGTAACAGCGACATTACCCCGATCATTCCGTACTTAAACATTGTTATATTGTTTTTAAACTTTTTATGACATAGCAACAGTATGACAATAAAAGTCGGTTATTGTTCAAAACAAATCCTTTAAAATTATTTACCTGGAATTTTCATTCCGTAACCCCGTGAAAAGCAAAACCCTGCAGGATAAACGATCTGCGGGGTTTCTGATTAATTACTCGTCAGACGGGCAAACCTCCGGTTCGATTCCGGGAAATCGACCCCCGACGCAATGGTTATCAGTATTGCTATTCCGATTGCCGCGATGAATGATGAAAAATTGGGCTGAAATACCAGCACTCTGGTATTAGGTATAGTCGTAAAGATTATTCCAATCAGGATATTGATTATCGCTATCCACTGATATATCCTCATCCCTTTCCAGTAAGGTGTCTGAGCTTCACCGCGGAATGATTCTTCGACAAACCTTCCCGTCCCGTTAAGTATAAAATATATTCCGATAATGAAAGAGGCGGATATACCTATGCTGAATAGCCTGATCAGTACCAGGCCTGTTATAATATTTGTGCCTATCGAATAGAGCTGTGTCGGGTGAAGCGGAACACCGGCCATACCTGATATCTTGTTAACCCGTGAATTGGGATGTGTAAAGCGTATCCCGATATTTTCATTTGAAGGCCTTCCGTGACAGCACCCCTGGACAAGGCACCGGAGGCGTCCTGTTGCCTGGATCCACGGTGCTGACATGGCAAAGGATGCAAGCAAGATGAAAAAGTCAATTGAAAAAACAAAATGAGCAATCACGCATGCAAGTATTCCTCCGGCTAACCCTCCGTAATAGCCGTAGGGTCTCAGTAATTTCGGTGACCCTTCAATGATCTGCGCCCATAGTCCGGCTCCGATAATGACACATACCATAATTGCAAAGCAGACTATAGCATATTGCCGGCCGAGGAAACAGCCTGTCAGCAGGGTTCCAATGAATCCAGCAGCTCCGCCATAGAAGCCATGATTTATTATTCTTACCGGACCAACTCTCCATTCCTGCCAGCTGTTTGAAAGTCGTTCAGCCTGCTTCCGTATGGAGTTCCATATCTGCTGCCTGTAAATAATTATTATATAAGTAAAAAAGCCTGCAACGACATCCGGGATTGAATGAGCGCCGGTTGTTATGCAGCTCACCGAGATCACTGCTGCCAGGAGATACCATATCCACCTGAAGCGGAAAAAGCTCCTGCCGAAATATGTTGCGGCCATGAACGCCATTATCACATGAAAGGAGGGCAATGCGCAGGCTTCACCATCCATGGAGCGTTCAAACAATATGAGACGGCCAAGGAATGAGTGGTGTATGAAATCTCTTTGTTTTACAACCATAGGGAATACCAGGTAAAAGATCCCGACGATGATCATTGCAAACCATATGTCGGTTATAAAGCTCCTTAGCTGCTTCTTCGTTCTTATCACAAATGGTACTGATAAAACAAACAGGTAGGTAAAGGCATAGAACACCTCTGAGAACTCCCATACAGGCAGCTGCTTTTCAAAGGGAAGATTGGTGATAATCGCATTCATCGGGGCTCCGATGAATATGAAGACCTCGTAAACGATCACCCATGGCACAAAAACAAGAAAGTATGATGATAGTCTTTCAGTAAACGATGGTGAAATGTCGGAAGCGGCAGGCAGAGACAGGAAGGGTTTATAATCCTGTGCATCAAAGAGCGACTCCGTTTTTTCATTTTCGAATCCTGCGACATAAGCAACCATCAGCAGTGAGAATACAGGACTTACCAGCCAGAATCCGGATGCCGACTGTGCAACAGCCGATAATCCGAAGCATACCAGCGCCGCACCCAGATAAATTGGATGTCTTGTAAATGCATAAATGCCATTTTTCACAAAATATTTTGGCGGAAAAGCATTCATGGGCAATCCCTTGCCCGAGTGCCAGAGGCTCCACATACCGGCGCAGATAAATATTACTCCAAGGATGAAAGGTATCCATCCACAGAGTAATTTATCCGGCAGTGGCAGCGTAACGACATCATGGGTATACTTTGCCCAGAGAATAAGAATAATGGGGATCAGGGCAGCAAACAGTAACCCATAAAGAACCTTGCCTGTTATTTCTTTTATTTTCTCCATGTTACAGTTTCAAATAATGACCAGCCATCAGATAGGAAGAGAGAATTTTCGGAAAGGATTGTTTTTGCCTTATATTTTATTTCCAGTGAATCCAGCAACCTGCTTTTAAAGAATATCTTTAAGAATTTCATTTTTGAAAATAACCCGGAAAGCTTGCTATTTCTGATAGGCTGAACCTCTGAAAACGTCAGCTTGTGTTTCCCGTCATCAAAAGACATAGTCTCATTAGTAATGACGGCATCATTAAATTCAATACCATTCAGGAATATTTTATTCAGAGGATGCTCATCCTTCCAGTTTATCCAGATCACCGTATTAGAATCTGACAAAAAGCGGCCCCACCTCAGTTCTTCCATCGGCAGCTCAAGAGGATTCATCGGGCAGAGGAGTGTTTCTGAATAACCCAATCCTTTATAAATGCTGCCATTGTAATCTATTTCAACCAGAGCTTTGGGATGATGGCAGTTCCAGGTTAATTCATTGTCTTCACTTTCCTTATATAGCGACCTGGTTATCGGATCGTCAATTCTCTTCAGGCTGATGCTGGTCTTCAGAAATTTATTATTGAAGTTTATTGTCCCGTTAATTGCCGGCTTGACGGTTTTTCTTAAGGTTGATTTTTCAACAGTCAGGCCATCGGCATCAGAGAATACCAGTCCTGAATAAATGATCCTCAGCAGAAAGAATTTCACCTTTGCCCAGTACACGATAAAGCAATTTCCACGATCGTCAATGCAATCGATATACAGTTTTTCTATTTTGAAACCAGTATTCCCTATGATGAAGAATATTAATACTCTCCTTAATACATTAAGATATGCAGTATCGATACTGCACTGAAAATATTTAATATTATCAAAGTTATTATAGAATCTCTGACGAGGCAAGTTTATTTTTACACAAGGCACAAGTTATGCAACGCTTTCAGCGACCGAAGGTTCCTCCGTGATTAAAATTTCTCTTAATTTTGATATCGGGAAATGAAAACAAAAGTTACCCTTCGATGTTATTCAGGTGGATATCTTAAATAATCATAATATGGAAGAAAACAAAAACGGCGGACAGATCCGTAAGGTTGTTGTGGTTGGAGCAGGAACTGTAGGGGCAACATATTGCTATGCCCTGGCGCAGAGCGGTCTCGCCGATGAAATTGTAATTCTTGACAGGAACGAAGATCTTGTTCTGGGACAGGTTCTTGACCTGGTTCATGGTCAGGCGTTCTTTCCTACAGTTATCATCCGTGCGGGGTCAATTGCTGACTATGCCGATGCGCAGCTTATTGTGATAACTGCCGGATCGGCTCAGCGTCCGGGCGAGACCAGGCTGCAACTCCTGAAAAAGAATGCCGATATCGTTGGAGGCATTGCTGAGGATGTTGCCAGGCAGGGATCGCAGGGCGTCATGCTTATTGTCAGCAATCCTGTCGATGTGATGACATATGTTGCTCTGAAGCGATCGGGTTGGGAGAGAAGCAGGGTCATAGGATCAGGCACCGTCCTCGACAGCGCCAGGTTCAGGTATCTTCTCAGCGATCATTGCGGCGTTGATGTTCACAACGTTCATGCTTATATCCTTGGCGAGCATGGCGACAGCGAATTTGCTGCATGGTCGATGACCAATGTGGCAGGAATGGTTATTGACAATTATTGTCCTGTCTGCAATAAATGTTCCGACTGGAAGACCGAACAACAGGAGATTGAAAAGCAAGTACGTGAATCAGCTTATCATATAATAAATGCCAAAGGCTCCACCCATTTTGCAGTTGGACTGGCGCTTGTCAGGATCACGGCTGCCATCCTCCGGAAGCAGAGCAGTGTACTGACGGTCTCTGTTCTTGTGGACGGTGAGTTCGGCCTGAAGGACGTATGTCTCAGCGTGCCCTCAATAGTTTCTGACAAGGGTGTTGTAAAGATCATAAACAGCCCTCTGCCTCCCCGGGAGATGAAATCTCTCAGGCGTTCTGCAGGGATACTGGGTGAAGCTATCAGATCATTGGATTAATGTGGTACAACGGTGCAACAGCGCTTAGGATAAAAAGCTTTTGAGGCTTTAAAGGCCATAGAGACTATAAAAACCACAAGATTGCAAGATTCAAGGAGCAAAGCGACGCAGTTCCGCGCAGCGGAAGCATGATCTTTACAAGTTGTGTAAAAAGAAAATTATCCTACATTTAGTACCTCATTATTAACTTGACTCCGATGAAGAAATTCACTCTGTTCACCCTGGCTGCCTTACTCCTCTGCCAGCTCAATATAATTGCCCAGGTTACAGAAACTCAACCTTCAGCAGTCCGGCAAGCGCCAACTGTCGTTCCGGTAGTACTCAATGGCGAGGCTCAGAAAATACCTGGTTTCGATAATCCCGATGTGTGGATAAAACAGCACCTTTGGGTCGAAACGGAATTCGATACCGACGGCGATGGTAAAAAGGACAGGATGCATGTCGATGTTACTCGTCCCGTGCAGACAGAGACTGAAGGACTCAAGCTCCCTGTGATCTATGAGTCAAGCCCTTATTTTGCCGGTATCGCAGCTACAGACTCAAAATATAACTGGAATGTAAGACAGCAACTTGACGGCCCGTCTCCCGAACGGCTCAAGGCTCCTGCAATTGTAAGGACAGGTCAGGAGGCGATCATTTCCAACTCACTGACCAGGCAATGGATACCATATGGATTTATTATTGTCCACTCTTCGGCACCCGGAACAGGTTTTTCACAGGGATGCCCTACAGTGGGAACGAGGATCGAAGCCCTGGCTCCCAAGGCTGTGATCGACTGGCTCAACGGCAGGGCAAAAGGGTATACAACTCCCTATGGCAATGAAGAGGTGAAAGCCTACTGGACCACCGGCAAGGTGGGCATGATCGGTACATCATATAACGGCACTATTCCTTTTGCCGCAGCAACAACCGGTGTCGACGGACTGGAGGCTGTAATACCTGTGTCACCCAACAACTCATATTATCATTACTACCGGTCCAACGGACTGGTCCGCAGTCCGGGCGGTTATCTCGGCGAAGATGTCGACGTCCTTTACGACTTTATCCATTCCAACCCTGATAACTGTGCCTACTGCGACAGCGTTTACAGGAATAGTGTTATCGTGGCACATATCGACCGCATTACAGGCAACTACAGCGACTTCTGGGCACAGCGCGACCTGATGAATTACATGAAGGATTACAAGGCTGCCACACTTATGGCTCATGGGTTTAATGACTGGAATGTCATGATAAGTCACAGTGTCCGCTTCATAAAAGTACTGAAGGAGAAAGGCGTTCCAGTGCAGGTATATTTCCACCAGGGCGGCCATGGAGGAGAGCCTCCCTTCAGCCTTATGAACAAATGGTTCACGAGATACCTTTTCGGCGTTCAGAACAATATTGAAAATGATCCAAAAGTATGGATCGTCCGCGAGAATGACGATAGGCTGAAGCCAACTCCATATGCCGATTATCCGAATCCTGATGCAAAACCCGTTAAGCTTTTTCTGACAGCCGGAGGTGCAAAGGCCGGTAAGCTTGTAATGGCAAAAGCGCCGAAGCAGGGCAAGGAGACTATTGTCGATAACTACTCCTTCAGCGGCGCTACACTTGCACAGGCCGAGTGGACTGATCACAGGCTGATATATGCTCTGCCTCCGCTGAAGCAGCCTCTTCATATCTCGGGTGTCCCCACAATAACCATCAGGGCATCGAGCGATAAGCCGGCCGTCAACCTGTCAGTCTGGATGATTGAGCTACCATGGAATCCCGACCGCAATGCGAAGATCAATGACAACATCATCAACCGAGGGTGGGCCGATCTCAGGAACTATAAGTCACTTACCGAAAGCAAGCCGCTCGCACACGGAAAATTCTATGAAATGACTTTTAACCTCGAGCCTGACGACCAGATCATACCTGCCGGCAGACAGATCGCACTGATGATCTTTTCGACCGATAGGGAGTTTACCCTATGGCCTGATCCGGGAACGAAGCTCATGGTCGACCTCGACGGCACGTCAATTACAATACCGGTGGTAGGAGGGGAAGAAGCGATTAAATTATGATGAACTTAAAACAAAAATATGGCCAGACAGCCATGATAGCCGGCGCTTCGGAAGGGATCGGAGCTGCATTTGCAACTTTGCTGGCAGCAGAAGGTATGGATCTTGTTCTTATTGCCCGCCGCCTTCAGCCATTACAACAATTGGCTCATTTATTGGAAAATAAATATAAAATAAATGTAATTTATATCTCCTGTGACCTGTCAGCTATTGATGCCGTGAAGGAAATAGAGGGAATACTGGATGGCAAAGAGATCAGCTTGCTGGTATTTAATGCTGCGCTGTCAGTTATTGGCCCGTTCATTAATAACTCAGCAGAGATCTACTCTCAGATGGTTCAGTTAAATATGGTAACTCCCCTGAACATGCTCCATGTATTTGGAGAAAAAATGCTGACAAAAGGTAAGGGGGCAATTGTATTAATGACATCCATGGCAGGTCTTCAGGGAAGCGGTTTTTTATCAGTTTATGCGGCGACAAAAGCTTTTAACAGGGTACTTGCGGAAAGCCTCTGGTATGAGTGGAAAGACAGTGGTGTGGATGTCATTGCCTGTTGCGCAGGTGCTACATCAACACCTGGTTTTAAGAATACACGTCCTGAAAAGACCGGTTTTTTTACACCACGGGTGATGGCTCCGGAAGAAGTGGCAAATGAATGTTTTAAGAAGTTAGGCAGACAACCGTCGTTCATTACAGGAAGAGGAAACAGAATTGCATCTTTCTTTATGCAGAAGATACTGCCGGGGAAAGTCGCTGTCAATATTATGGGAGATACTACCCGGAAAATGTATCGGTTATAAATTTCTGACACTCGTTTGGCAGACGAATATTTTAATAAACAAATGGAATAATCCGGCAGGGAACTTTTTTTACATAGGTTTTCCAGAGCTCCCCGTATTTGACAGCGCACCGTTTATCATCATCTTTCTGGCGCGACAATAAGAGGATAACATAGTACAAAGGATATAACCAGGGCCATATCAACCCCGGATATCCTGTACAAAGGATGATACCAGTCGCCATTAATATTTCGCCCAGATAATTAATGTGCCTGCTGATACCCCAGAACCCGTTTACCAGCAGTGTATTATTGCCATCCGTAATTGTTTCCGGCACTATCCACAGGAATGGTCTTTCCGGATTTATTTTGAAATAATACTTTTGCAAATTAGCACCTCGGGATAACACCCAGCCGGTAAAGAATATTAGAACATATACAGCTAATTTCCAGACAGGAGTATGTGGATCAGGCAATTCTGCGGTAGACCATAAAAAGACTGAATAAAAGTAAGGATAAAAGACTATGCACCCCCAGCCCAGTTTGAATCCGACTCTTTCAGCGAATAAATCATAAGTGTACAAATGGACTTTTTCAAAAGTAAAATAATCAACGATGAAGTATGTAAGTAACACAGTTGAAAGAAAGACGCCGGTCGAAGCCTGATCTCCAAACAGAATCCGGTGATGCGCCATGAAGCTTAATGCATTCAGTTCCAGCATAGTCGCTCCTGCAAGATAGAGCCACATTTTCACATCTACTCTTCCTTTCCAAAACTGAATATTTTCTTTTCTGCCTAAAAATATATCTGATACGATTGACTTTCTTACAGGGGGATAAGGCAATATGACAGCCAGGGTAAAAATGGCGCCAAGGGTGCATGCGCCCGCCAATCCATACCATCTGCATGTATAGAGCCAGTCAAATGGGACTATATTAAAATATCCCAGTAAAAACCATATTAAAACAACGACAAGGAACACGGAGAAACCATTAAGATGGTATCTCATTTTTTCATTGGAATCTGTTTTGGTCACATATCCGGTTATCCATTTGCCTGGCAATATGATATTTAAAATAAATATCAATACATACACCAGAGCCGGCGCTAATAATCCCGGTGTTTTGTCCATAGTTATAAAAAGTTATGTGCTGAAATTAAGTTCTTCGATCCGTTTTCTGAGCACTTCCATCTTATCCAGTCTTTCCGCTGAGTAAGTTTTTTGCTCAGTATCAACAAATTTGAAAAGAATAAGAGCTTTCCTTGAGAATTCCAGGGTGGCGCTCTTATCGCCTTTCGCCATATCAAGGTCGGCCTCGGCATTGAACAACTCTGCAAGGATCTCGAGGTGTCCGTTCGTGTAGTTATGATCCTGCAGAAGATTTTTTGTAAGCTTCTCTTCCGGGATATTGTGAAAGAATGACGAATCTTCCCTGAGAAAGATATTATACCCTTTTTCCAGCTGATCTGAAGCTTTTTTCAGATCTCCTTTCTTTATAAGCCCGAGAACTTCGCCAAGGAACTTCATCAGCATTGTGATCATACGAAGTATATAATCTTTCTGGTACACGGTTTTAGGTTCTTGTTTTGTAAAGGTAAGAAAACAGGACAACTCCTCAGGACTTCACAACCAATAAAGCGAAAACGTCATTCATCGGATTTTTTCATATCTTTGCAGGAGATTCAGCTTCGCGATTTTGCCCAGTCTGCTGCTAATCAATAACTCGGTTAGTCATTAATTGCTCACCACGGGTTGCCGAAGATGGTCACTTATTTAAAACACTAATTAAAGTAAAATAACTATATGAGCCGATCACAGGAGACATACAACAAAAAGGAAGTAAGAATAAAAAAAGAAAAGAAAAGAAAAGCGAAAGCCGAAAAGCGTGCGAAAAAATCAACTGATAATAAGAAAAGCAGCTTCGACGATATGATAGCTTATGTAGATGAATTTGGAAAGATTACTTCAACTCCACCCGATCCCTCAAAGAAAACAGTCGTCATTGCTGAAAACATAGAGCTTAAGATTACTAAAAACGATCCTGCCAGTGCTCCTGATTTCGTTCGGAAAGGGATAGTCACTTTCTTTAATGACTCAAAGGGTTTTGGCTTTATCCGCGATCTTCAGTCAAATCAAAGCATCTTTGTCCATGCAAATAACCTGCTGGATCCAATAAAGGAAAACAATGTCGTCGTATTTGAGATCGGCAAAGGCCCCAAAGGCTCTACTGCCCTCAAAGTAAAGCTATTCAAGGAAGAATCCTTAACCCCTAAACCCATAAAGCCCTAAAACCTTAACACCTTAATACACAAACCCCCGACACATTAATTTGCTCCGGTCAGCTATTCGTAGTTAATGGGTTCATCTATTATTAATTAAACCCTTATTATATCACAGTCCCCCACGAATCGGGGGACGGGGGTCTGCGCCAGTTATCTCGAATGTTTCTTAAAGAATTCCCATATGACTTCAGTGGCATCAATGTCCTTGCTGGTTTTTCCAATGAGCCACACAGGCAGGTACTGAAAACCGCTGGGCCAGGTATGCCCGCCGCCAGCGATAGTATAAACAATCACTTCAGTTCCCTCAGTGCCGTTACCGTATTCTCTTCTTGTTACTCGTGTGCCATCATTAGGATCCCTGTCGGGCTCTTCAGAAATTACTGGTGTGACTAAGCATTTGTCCTGGTTTACCCAGAACCCGATAGATTCCTTCACTGATAAAACCTTCCCCAGCTTTATCATATGGAAATGGCCGAAGATCTCGCCCCCTTCAAATGGGACCATCGGATCATTTACATTATTTATAGCCAGCACTGACACGGGCCTGCCAGGTGAGCATTCATGCAGAAGCATGTTCGCAATATTCCCGTCGACGGGCGCAATTGCAGTAATTTTGTGAGATAGTTCACAAGCCAGGCGATACGACATTATTGCGCCGCTTGATATTCCAGTAACATAAACCCGCTTTGGATCTATGTTGTAATCTTCTATCATTTTGTCTATCAAATCAGAAATGAAGCCGGTATCATCGATGTTCTCCTTGTGTGCGCGATCGTTCGCCTCTTCATCCATCCTGCCATCATTCCAGTTTAGCTCGATTCCATCGGGATATGCAACGATGAACCCATCCCTGTTAGCCAGCTTGTCAAAGCCTTTACGTGAAACAAGGATCATGCTTTCTCCATTTCCTCCCCTGCCATGCAATGCAATAACCAGCGGCCACGGTACGGATTTATCAAATGATGAAGGAATATGAACATGGAAAGTACGTTCCAGGTTATCATGCTTTAATGATAATTTCTGATCGCTTCCAACAGGTGCGGGGAAGAATATCAGGTTAATTCCAGCCAGCATTTTCATAAATGCAGATGATCCCAGGTTCATTAGTGATCTGAATGTTAGCTTTGTCATGATTATCTGTATTAAAATTTAGTATCTCGAAAAATCAGTTGTTCATCACATTGTAAAACTAATTCATATTTTTGTAAATCAAATTCAGGAAAGTGGCTTATCTGACAAATAAACGAAAGATCATTAACGATCCAGTTTACGGCTTCATCAGTATCCCGGGCGATTTTATATTTGACCTCATTGAACATCCCTGGTTTCAGAGGCTCAGGAATATCAGGCAGCTTGGACTTACAAGCTTCGTCTACCCGGGGGCAACCCACACTCGTTTCCAGCACTGCCTCGGCTCCCTTCACCTTATGGACATGGCAATCAGGACCCTCATCGGGAAAGGGGTGAAGATATCTGATGAGGAGGAAGAGGCGGTTTTTTGCGCAATTCTGCTGCACGATACCGGTCACGGTCCCTTTTCACATGCACTCGAAAATTCAATAGTCAGCGGGATCTCACATGAGAACCTTTCACTTCTTCTCATGAGAAAGCTGAATGAGCATTTCAACGGCAGGCTCTCACTTGCAATAGAGATATTCAAAGGCACCTATAAGCGTAACTTCCTGCATGAGCTTATTGCAGGACAGATGGATATGGACAGGCTCGATTACCTTCGCCGCGACAGTTTCTTTACCGGCGTAATAGAGGGATCGGTAGGTTCGGACCGGATCATCAGGATGCTCAATGTTGTTGATGACTCCCTGGTTATCGATGAAAAAGGGATCTATTCGCTCGAGAAATTCCTTATTGCCCGGAGGCTTATGTACTGGCAGGTCTATATGCATAAAACCGTACTGTCAGCCGAAAGCCTGCTGGTGCGGATACTTAAAAGAGCCAGGGAGATCGCATCGGAGGGAACAGATTTGTACGCGACTCCTGCCTTAAGGTTCTTCCTGTACAACAATTTTGGTCCGGATGACCTGTTCAGGGACGGAAAATTTACCCCCGGCCTGATCGCTGCAAATTTCACCAGGCTAGACGATTCTGATGTTATGGTCTCAATAAAATACTGGGCTGATCACCAGGATAAAATCCTCGCCGATCTCTCCTCAAGATTATCGAAGAGGGACCTGCTGGCAATAGAGCTGCAGAATGAACCGTTTCCGGGAGAGAGGGTAAATAAATTGAAGGGCATTGTTAAAGAGAAGCTTAATATCAGCCAGGAAGAGATCGATTATTTTGTTTTCACCAACACAGTGTCAAACCTGGCATACACTCCCGATGCCCCGGAGGTCAGGATCCTGCTTAAATCGGGTGAAACAGCCGATATCTCAGATGTTTCCGATATGTTCGATCACAGGTTCCTCTCAGAGAGGATCACAAAATATTTTCTTTGCTATCCCAAGGAATGCAGGTAATTAAAATACAGAGATTATGGAATTTACAGCAGCAGCAATAGCCGGTTTCCTGAAAGGCGAAATCGAAGGAGATCCCGGCATAGTAGTCAATGCCGTAGCAAAAATTGAAGAAGGTCATGAAGGAGCACTTTCATTTCTTGCTAACCCGAAATATGAGCATTACATTTATTCGACAAAGTCATCTGTTGTACTGGTGAATAAAAGCTTTGTTCCCACATCAAAAGTGGAAGCCACACTCATCAAAGTCGAAAACGCCTATAATGCATTTGCCTCGCTTCTTCAGCTTGTCGAACAGTCAAAGCCCAGGAAGAAAGGGATTCATCCCACGGCTGTTATTGAGCCTTCGGCAAAAATAGGGGAGGGCGCATATATAGGAGCATATGCATATATAGGCGAGAATTGTATTTTAGGAGACAACTGTTCGGTTTATCCTCATGTTTATATTGGCGACAATTCAAAAGTGGGAAACGGCTGCACGCTGAATCCAGGTGTCAAGATTTATCATGAATGTGTTCTGGGTGAAGGTGTGACGATCCATGCAGGCACGGTTATCGGAAGTGATGGATTTGGCTTTGCCCCGCAGTCTGAAAATGAATTCATGAAGATACCTCAGATTGGGAATGTTGTAATTGAAGATCATGTCGAGATAGGTGCCAATGTTACTATCGACCGGGCCACGATGGGATCAACAATTATCCGCAGGGGAGTGAAGCTCGATAATCTGATCCAGATAGCCCATAATGTCGAAATAGGAGAAAATACGGTTATTGCCGCGCAAACCGGAATATCGGGTTCCACGAAAGTAGGTAAGAACTGCATGTTCGGTGGTCAGGTTGGATTAGTTGGTCACATTAAGATAGTTGACGGAACGAAGATCGGCGCTCAGTCCGGTATTCTTGGCGACGTTAAAAAAGAGAATTCCATATTGCTCGGCTATCCTGCCATCGATCACCGTGATTTTCTCAGGTGCTCTGTGGTATTCAAGAAATTGCCGGAGCTGAGGATAAAAGTAGATGCTCTCGAAAAGGGAATAGAATCCCTTAAAAAACAGTAGAATAGAATAAGGTTCAGGCTAAAGAGGTTGGTATTAATAGAGTTAAAGGCTGTTTTTTTAGCTTGTTCGGATTATTTTTGTTTTTTTTGTACCCGAATTTCTATCAAACATTTTAACTGATGAGCGAAAAACAGAGGACACTGGCCAGGGAGATTAGTCTTAATGGAAAAGGATTGCATACCGGGGTCAATGTTACTATCACCTTCAAGCCGGCACCGGCAAACCATGGATATAAATTCTGCCGGGTCGACCTTCCGGGCAAACCCATCATCGATGCACTGGCTGAAAACGTAACTGATACTTCAAGAGGAACAACCCTTTTTCAGAATAATGCTTCAGTATCGACCATTGAACATGCTCTTGCAGCCCTTCACGGCCTTCGCGTCGATAATGCGCTTATCGAAATGAACGCCCAGGAAGCGCCTATTATGGGTGGATCTGCATGGGCTTTTGTAAAGGCAATCAAGGAAGCAGGAATCGTCGAGCTTAAGGAAGACCGCAACTACTTTGTTGTAAAGCAGAAAATCGTATTCTCCGACGAAGAGCACGGCGTCGACCTTATCGTCTATCCCGACGACCACCTGAGCATAAACGTCCTGATCGACTATAATTCAAAAATACTTGGAAATCAGTATGCAATTCTAGACTCGATAGATGATTTCGAGGAAAAAATTTGCAAAAGCCGTACATTCGTCTTCTTCCACGAGCTTGAACCCCTCTTTAAGATGGGACTGATCAAGGGAGGTGATCTTGACAATGCTATCGTGATCCTAGACAAGGAAGTTGAACAGTCAGAAATAGACCGTATTGCCAGGCTTTTCAACAGACCCGGAATAAGCACTCATACAGCCGGTATCCTCAATAATACCGAATTAAGGTATCCCAACGAACCGGCAAGGCACAAGCTTCTCGATATTATGGGCGACCTTGCACTCGTCGGCCATCCCATCAAGGGGAAGGTTGTTGCTACCCGTCCGGGCCATTACGCAAATACCCGGCTTGCAAAGCTTATGAGGCAGGAGATGAAGAAGGCCTCTTCAAAACGAGAAATACCTGTCTATGATCCTTCACAGCCGCCTGTTTTTACCGTGGAAGAGATAAAGAAGCGGCTTCCTCACAGGTTTCCTTTCCTGATGGTCGATAAGCTTATTTACCTTGATGAAACCACTGTTATCGGGATTAAAAATGTCACTTTCAATGAGCCATTCTTTCAGGGCCATTTCCCTGACGAACCTGTAATGCCTGGCGTTCTGCTCGTTGAGGCGCTTGCTCAGTGCGGCGGACTCCTGGTCCTGAGCGGTTTCAAAGATCCTGAAAAATATTCGACTTATTTCCTGAAAATAGACAAGCTTAAATTCAAGCATAAAGTTGTTCCCGGTGATACAGTAATTCTTAAGATGGAATTGATTGAACCCATGAGAAGAGGAATAATGGCAATGTACGGACAGGCTTTTGTCGGTAACACCCTGGTTGTGGAGGGTGAAATGACTGCCCAGGTAATTAAAAATAAATAGTTGCAATGATCTCAAAATCAGCTTTTATTCATCCGGATGCAAAACTAGGCGAAAATGTAACAGTTGAACCATTCGCTTACATTGCGGGCAATGTGACCATAGGAGATGGAACATGGATCGGCCCCAATGCAACCGTTATGGATGGCGCAAGGATCGGGAAAAACTGCAGGATATTCCCTTCGGCAGTTGTTTCAGGGATTCCACAGGATCTTAAGTTTAAAGGAGAGGAAACTACTGCCGAATTAGGTGACAGGACGACAGTCCGGGAGGGAGCTACCGTGAACAGGGGTACAGCTGCCGTTGGGAAAACAGTCGTTGGAGAAAATTGTCTCCTGATGGCCTATTCGCATATAGGGCATGATTGTGCACTCGGAAATAACTGCATAATAGGCAATACGGCCGGTCTCGCCGGCGAGGTGAAGGTGGATGACTGGGCAATATTAAGCGCCGGAACAATGGTTCATCAGTTTACCCATATCGGGGCTCATGTAATGATCGGCGGAGGAGCCAAAGTGAGAATTGATGTGCCTCCTTTCATCAAGGCCGACAGGGATCCGCTCTGTTATCTTGGGCTGAATATCGTGGGCTTGACCAGGCGGGGATTTGAAAAAGAAAGAATAGATGAGATACATAATATTTTCAGGGCAATATACCAGAGTAAAATGAATGTTTCCCAGGCCCTGGAATTTATTGAAAAGGAATTCAAGCCGGCCCCTGACAGGGATTATATCCTTGAATTTATCAGGAAATCAGAAAGAGGAATCATCAGGGGACCCAGATAGGTCCCTTTTTTATTTTTCCCGGCTCCATCCCTGGGCCGTTATCTCAACCTCCGTGCCTTCATCTCCTACAAGGTAGTTGCCGGAACCTTTTTCGGTAATATGACCGATTATCTTTACTGAAGTTATCTCTTTCACTTTCTCGTACATTTCAAGCGGAACCGTGAAAAGCAGTTCAAAGTCATCACCTCCGTTCATTGCCGGGATCAGGGGATCAATATTAAATTCCTCAGCCAGCCGTGAGGTTTCATAGTCAATCGGGATCTGTTTGTTGAATATCCTGCAGCCGGTACCTGAAGCCTTGCAAATCTGCATGAGGTCCGAAGCAAGCCCGTCTGTTATATCAATCATTGATCCGGGACGGATGCCTGCTTCTTTCAGATCTGAAAGCACGGCTATCGGAAATTCAGGTTTCAGCTGCCGGCCTATGACATAATCATTACCTGCGAGATCCGGCTGGAGGCCCTTGTCCTTTTCAAAGATCAGCCGTTCCCTTTCAAGGAGCTGAAGACCCATGTAGGAAGCTCCTAAATCGCCAGTTACGCAAATAAGGTCGTTAGTCCTGGCGCCATCCCTTTTTACAAGATTATCCTTTCCGGCATATCCGATCGAAGTAACACTTATCGTAAGTCCGGTAAGAGAGCTTGTAATGTCGCCGCCTGCGAGATCAACTCCATATTTACTGCAGGCAAGCTTAATTCCTTCATATATCTCATCGACCTGGTCTGCCGAGAATCTTGAGCTGATCCCCAGCGCGATCAGGATCTGACCGGGAGTGCCGTTCATGGCATAAATGTCGGATATTCCCCTTATGACAGATTTGTAGCCGAGATGCTTCAGGGGAAAATAAACAAGGTTGAAGTGGATCCCTTCAAGCAGGAGATCGGTCGAAACCAGGGTATATTTATCTCCTGAATCGATGACAGAAGCATCGTTCCCGATCCCGTTTATAGTTGTCTTGTTTACCGGAGAAAAGCCCTCTGAAAGATGATCGATAAGGCCGTACTTTCCCAGTTTACTGATGGGAATATTTTCCATTATTGTTTAAATAATTATCAGTTAAAATTAATGTACTTTTAATTTTACATAGTTTTAACCCCCATCCCGGCCCCCGCCGAAGCGGGGCAGGCTTTCCCCCACGGGGGAAGGAGTAGAACCATTAATCGATTTATTCTTTTCCCCCTTGGGGGAAATTGGGAAGGGGGTTATCTTAATAAAATATAGTTGGTTGCAAAGAACCATTAATCAACCTCAAATATTGACAATATCCCTTCCGAAAGGATTCAGCGCAACTGCTGTCATTTTAAAATGCTGAAGGCCGAAGGGTATCCCTATTATGGTAATGCAAAGCAGTAATCCGAAGAAGGCATGGGTAAGCGCTATCCATATCCCGCCGCAGAGAAGCCACAGGAGGTTCATCAGTATATAAAGGCAGCCCGAGGCTCTTGAGTGAACATGGGTGTCACGCCCGAAGGGCCATAGTGCAAGAGCTCCCATCTTGAGTGTCTGCACTCCAAAAGGGATTCCGACAATTGTGACCATAAGAAGGAGACTGCCGATGAAATATTCAATGGCAATAATTATACCTCCGAAAATCAGCCAGGCCAGGTTTCCAAGGAAGTTCATCAGTCTATGGTTTATTCAAGAATTATTGTTTTGTCCTTTGGATACTTGACTGAGTATGTCAGAATTATCTGTTTGGTTTCCTGTGGTTTTATCTCAAGGTCCCAGTTTACAAAGCCTGTCTGGGAGTTAAATTTCCCGCCTGTCAGCTCGGTTGCCTCTACAGTTATTCCGCTGTTCGATGAGACAGGGATCTGGTCGCTCAGGTTTATTTTAATCGCACCCGGTTTATTGTTCCTGACAGTTATCAGGAATGAATAGATCTCGGTTTTGTTTGACCCGAATGTCTTTTTGCTTGTGAAATCCTGGCGTTTTTCCCTCTTGACAAGGATACTGTTGTCATTTCCAAGCGAGAGGGTCAGTGTATCTTTAAGCTGGCTGACGTCGAGATTCGACTTTCCGACAAAAGTATTTTCAAAATAAAGAGTGGCTTCACCGCTCTGCAGGCTCAGCTTTGCCCAGTCGGTTATGCTTGCGGTCAGGTATGCAACCGGCGACATCTTTGGAACGGTCACATATTTATATTCAGCCGTTACTGTAGAACGCTGTACCTCTATCGTCTGTATTTTCCCGTCGGAGGCTAGAGAACATGGGATTGAAACATCAAATGTTATTGTTGTCTCGCCCACCTGCTTTTCAACTCCCACAGGTGCTGCCTCAGCTTCTTTAGCCATATTGTTGGCGGCTACCTCCGCCATTGCAGGAGCCTCGCCTTTTGCTGACATCATTGCCATTCTCGACTTCATAACCGGCATGGGCATGTAATAATCGATGAACCACGGATAAAGAACCGGGACATCTCCGGCAACCCATGGAGTGGCATTTGAGAAGCTCAGCTTTACATCCTTCCATTCAACGCCGGTATTCTGGAATACATTGGCTTTGAAAAATATGTTTACAGGCTTCGTTATGTCGTCAACTCTTACATCGTATGATGGATACCAGCCGGCATTGGACACTACATATGCAAAGTTAAGCTTGCCTGTTACAGGCTTGTCAGCTGTGACAGTTACGGAAATCTCGCCCGAAGGGAGTTGCTGTTTACCTGTTTTATCGGAAATCTGCTTCTGAAGCGCATCGATCTGCTTCTGATAATCCTTGATCAGCCTGTTCTTTTTCAGAACCGAGGTCGTTACCTGTTCCATGTTTGTGGTATAAAGGTCCATCACGCTCTTAAGCTGTTCGATAGTGAGAGTAGTCTTCTTATCAAGTACGGCGCGGTTAGCTACAAGAAATGCCTCCTTCTCCTTAAGAACAGCGATTGCTGCCTGTTCATCCTCTACTTTAAGCTGAAGAGCTTCAATCTGGCTTCTTATATCTTTT
>Ga0209540_10000795_pt1 | contig 26298 bp, 24 predicted proteins | sample BarGraIncu01121A_FD_184501 | JGI IMG/M metagenome (GOLD analysis project Ga0209540, IMG submission 184501) | Arctic peat soil microbial communities from Barrow, Alaska - Barrow Graham LP Incubations 011-21A (SPAdes) (version 2) | ecosystem: Environmental > Terrestrial > Soil > Wetlands > Peat... | reverse complement strand
GGTAAGAGACTCCCTGATTATGTCTTTCCGGATGTTCAGTACTTTGCCTGCAATGGCAGCAGCCATTGAGTTGTAGGTGTTGTGACGGCCTTTTAGAGCAAATTCGTGAATGGTCATGAGGTTGGTTTTACGTGGGTAATCAATAATTAATTCGTTTTCTTCGATATATGCGGTCATATTCTTTCGTGATATGTCGGAGAAGGGCAGCATGGTCCCGCCATACTCCTTCTTTGCCAGCTCAGCTTTTATTACCGGATCATCGGCCCAGTAAATGAAAAAATCCGATTTCTGCTGGTTCTGTGTTATCCTGAATTTAGAATCTATGTAATTCTGAAAATTGTAACCATACCTGTCGAGGTGATCAGGTGTTATGTTCAGCAGGATCGCGATCTCTGCCCTGAAGTCATACATACCGTCAAGCTGGAAGCTGCTAAGCTCAATAACATAATAATCGTAAGAGCCTTCGGCCACTGCCATGGCAAAACTGTTTCCGACATTGCCGGTCATGGCTACATTCTTCCCTGCTTTCTTAAGCATGTGATAGAGAAGGTTCGTGACTGTTGTTTTACCGTTACTGCCTGTAACACATATTTTTACAGCCTTCGTATATCTGCCGGCAAATTCGATCTCTGAAATAACATGGATCCCTTTTTCGTGAAGCTTCAGAATAATAGGAGTATTCTCTTTTATCCCGGGGCTTTTTATTACCTCATCAGCAGAGAGTATCTTCTTTTCCGTATGATTTCCCTGTTCCCATTTTATGCCGTGTCTATCAAGCATTTCTTTGTACTGATCCTTAATCACACCATTGTCGGATACGAAGACGTCAAATCCATGGTTAAGCGCCAATAATGCTGACCCTACGCCACTCTCACCTGCTCCCAGTATCACAATTTTCTTCTTCATTCAACTATCTGATCTTTAATGTCACTATGCTTACAACAGCGAGTATTATTGCCACTATCCAGAACCGTGTGACTATTTTCGGCTCCGGAAATCCTTTTTTCTGATAATGATGGTGCAGAGGAGCCATCAGGAATACCCTCCGTCCTTCGCCATATTTTCTCTTTGTCCTCTTGAACCATGCAACCTGGATGACTACTGAAAGATTTTCAACCAGGAATATCCCGCAGAGAATCGGGATGAGAAGTTCCTTCCTTATGATTATTGCAAAAACTGCAATTATTCCTCCCAGTGCCAGTGAGCCGGTATCTCCCATGAATACCTGTGCCGGGTAAGAGTTATACCACAGGAAGCCAATTGTGGCTCCGATAAATGCAGCAGCATAAATTACAAGCTCCTCTGAATGGGGAATAAACATTATATTGAGATACCTGGCATAAATGAAGTTGGACGAGACATAAGCCAGGATGGCCAGTGCGACCCCTATTATTGCAGAAGTGCCTGTCGCCAGCCCATCCAGCCCGTCAGTCAGATTGGCGCCATTCGAAACCGCAGTAAGGATGAAAATAACGAGAAGAACATATACGATCCAGGTAAGAGGCTGGCGCAAAGGACCTTTTACGAATGAGACCAGCCACTTATAATCAAACTCATTATTCTTTACAAATGGGATGGTGGTCTTCGTAGACTTGGTCTCCATCGTGCTTGCTGCATTAACTTTATTTGATGCAGGCTGGTCAATAAGTTCTGTTCTCTGCCTTGTTGTCAGGTTAACGTTAGTGACCTTTTCTGCGATCACCACATCCTTGCCGAAAAACAGTACAAGCCCAACAATAATTCCGAGGCCCACCTGCCCTATTATTTTAAATCTGCCTGCCAGTCCCTCCTTGTGCTTTTTGAAGATCTTTATGTAATCGTCAATAAATCCTATCAGCCCAAGCCAGACAGTTGTCAGGAGCATCAGGAGAACATAGATATTATCAAGCTTTGCAAAGAGAAGGGTCGGTACTATGATCGAAGTAAGAATGATAATTCCGCCCATTGAAGGTGTGCCTTTCTTCTGGTACTGTCCTTCAAGCCCAAGATCCCTGACTACTTCACCAATTTGTTTCTTCTGAAGAAGCAGAATCACTTTTTTTCCGATCATCAGGGAGATGAAAAGCGAAGTTATGATTGCAGCCGCCGACCTGAAGGATATATAGGTGAACATCCCGGCTCCCGGGACATGCAGATTATGAAGATATTCAAACAAATAATATAACATTTTTTCAAATATTATTTTTGAAGTAATGCTTTCTTAAGTTCCTCCCTGTCATCAAAATGGTGCTTTACTCCTTTGACGTCCTGATACGTCTCGTGCCCTTTGCCTGCAACGAGTATCACATCTCCTTTGTTTGCGAGCATGACGGCAGTCTTAATTGCCTCACGCCTGTCGCAGATCCTTAATGTTTTTCCTTTCATCTCGGGGCCAATCCCGGCTTCCATATCATTCAGAATCATTTCGGGATCTTCTGTCCGGGGATTATCTGAAGTCAGGATGACCTTTGTGCTGCCTTCGGCCGTTATAGCAGCCATCTCAGGCCTTTTTGTCTTGTCGCGGTCGCCGCCGGCCCCGACAACTGTGATGAGCTGTATGTTTTTTTCCCTGATCTTGTTGAGGGTGCCGATCACATTTAAAAGTGCATCAGGCGTATGGGCATAATCCACAATTCCCGTTATCCCCCCCTGCGACCTTATAACTTCCAGCCTCCCTGCGACAGGTGTCAGATTGCTTAGGATAGTGAGTATTTCTTTCCTGTCTGCACCAAGAAGTTCTGAGGCTGCAAATACGGCCAGAAGGTTGGAGGCGTTGAAATCACCTACGAAACGAGTCCACACTTCATCTCCCATTATCTTCAGCAACATCCCTGCAAAGCTCTGCTCAACCAGGGTGCATCTGAAATCAGCTGCTCCCTTTACGGAGAATGTGTAATGGCTTGCCTTGCAGTTCTGAAGCATCACCTTACTGTTTTTATCGTCTGCATTCACGAGAGCGAATGCATTTTTTGGCAGCGAGTCAAAGAATTTTTTCTTTGCGGCAAGGTAATTGTCAAAGGTTTTATGATAGTCGAGATGATCGTGAGTGAGATTAGTGAATATGCCGCCTGCAAATTTTAATCCGGCAATCCGCTGCTGATCAGCAGAATGTGAGCTCACTTCCATGAAGGCATAATCGCAGCCGGCCTCAACCATCTCAGCCATAACCCTGTTAAGCTGGACAGGATCCGGCGTAGTGTGAGTTGCAGGAAGCTCTTTGCTTACCACATAATTACAAACAGTCGAAAAAAGACCACACTTATGACCCAGGCCGGTAAACATTTTATAGAGCAGTGTGGCGATGGTCGTCTTTCCGTTTGTACCGGTGACGCCAACAAGCTTAAGTGAGGACGAAGGGTTGCCGAAGAAATTTGAAGCAGCCTGGCCGAGAGCCTTTGCCGAATCAGTTGTTTTTACCCATGTAACTTTCTTATCAGGAGCGGCAGGAAGTGTTTCGCAGATAATTGCCGATGCTCCTGATTTGACTGCGCCGTCAATAAAACCGTGCCCGTCGCTCTTTGATCCCCTAACCGCAACGAACAGTGACCCTTCCGTCACGCTGCGTGAATCAAAGGTGATATTATCAATCCCTATCCTATCCTTTCCGGCAAGAGAAACAACATTGATTCCTTTTAGTATTTTTTCGAGTTCCATAATTCTACATGTTCATATCAAGGGAAACTACCTGTCCTTCAAAATATCTGGCTCCGTGTTCAGGAGATTGTCTCTGCACTTTACCTCTGCCGCTGAACTTGACTCTGTAACCTGAATTCTCAAGAAGATAAACTGCATCTCTGAGGCTCATTCCGCGAACATCCGGAACGAGTCCTTCGACAACCTTAAGTCCAACCAGCCTGACCGTGTCGCCACGCTCCCTTGTTGCTACCCAGTCAGTTTTTGCGGTTCGTTTGTATCTCACATCCAGCTCCTTTAGAACATCGTTTATATCCTCGCGGTAACCGTTCCCTGCTTCCGGGGCAACAGGTTTTATATCGTCGTTATCGGTCTTATAATCCCTGAAAAAGTTTGTTGCATAGATCTTGTCAGATATTTCCTTAAAAACCGATCCGGCTACAACGTTTCCGTAATAGACGCCATTTGAGGGAGCATTAACCACAACGATGCATGAGTAGAGAGGATTTTCTGCAGGAAAATAACCCACAAATGAGGCCTGGTAAGATATTCCTCCGCCTGCCCTGTACCCTGATTTTCCCTTTGCGATCTGTGCTGTTCCTGTTTTCCCGGCTATTTTGTAATTCGGATTCCTGAGATTTGTTGCTGTTCCATATTGTACCACTCCCTCCATCATTGCTTTAGCCTTTCTGATTGTCGACCTGGATGCAAGTGAATTTATGATTACATCGGTGTTGTAATGTTTCAGGACATTGCCGTTGCGCATTATTGCAGTAACAAATCGTGGTTTCATCATCCTGCCATTATTGGCAACACCATTGTAGAATGTAAGCACCTGAAGGGGTGTGAGCTGAACTTCATAGCCATGTGCCATCATCGGAAGGGAGATCCCTGACCATAACTTATCGCCCGGGTACCTTATCAGCGGCGATCCTTCTCCTTTAAGCTGAATATCAAGCTTTTCATTCAGCCTCATGGCATAAAGTCTGTTCACAAAATCCTTGGGGTTGTTTTTATAATGCTCATAAATAAGCTTGGCAGTTCCGACGTTTGATGATTTTTCAAAAACCTGTTTAACGGTCAGTTTGCCGAGTCCTTTATCTTCGTGGTCGCGTATAATCTGATTGTAGTATTTTACGGTACCGTTACCTGTATCAACTATATCACCGGTGTCGATAACGCCGTCTTCAATTGCAGCCATGAGTGACGGTAGCTTAAATGTTGAGCCCGGCTCAGTGCTCTCGGCAATGGCATAATTGTAGGATTCGTGATAGCTCCCGTCGTCCCCCTTCTCGAGGTTGGCAATCGCCTTTATATCGCCTGTCTCAACTTCCATCACTACAGCGCATCCATGGTCGGCATCATGTTTTTCGAGCTGCTTCATCAATGCGGTTGATGCGACATCCTGAAGGTCAATATCAATTGTCGTCTTTACATCATTGCCGTCTTTGGAGTCGACGCTGCTTGCATTTTCAACTGTTATCCAGTCTCCGCCGGTAAGTCTCTGTTTTACAACCACTCCGTTTTTCCCGGCGAGGTCCTTGTCGAACGATCCTTCAATGCCGACTTCTGTGCCTTCAGTCCCAAGGTTCAGATAGCCTATGGTGCGGGCGGCCAGCTCGCTGTTAGGCAGAATTCTCTTGTTTTCGGCCTGTGCAACTATTCCTCCCCTGTACTGTCCTTCCCTGAAAATCGGAAGCTCTTTAAGCTGCTTGAGAGTTTCATAATCAACTTTGCGCTGGATAAGAAAGTACCTGTCGCCCCGTTTTCTGGCATCAGTAATTACGGTTTTCCATCCGGCAGGGGATCTCTGACCAAGAAATTTTGACAGGCCGGCAGAGAGTCCGTTGATACCGCTTGACCATGTCTGTCCGGACATTCCGGTGCTGCGGGTATCCATGTAAATAGTATAGTAAGGCACGGAGCTTGCCAGAAGACGACCGTCCTGGGCAAGTATATCACCCCTGGTTGCAGGCATTTCGGCAGTCTGATAAACATATTTTTCGCTCATTGCTGCCCATTTCCCATGCTGTACGATCTGCAGGACAAGTATCCTGATGAGGATGGCAATAGCAAGCAGGACAATTGCAAAATATACAATGCCGCTTCTCATTACTATTTCATCCCTTACCGCCATCTTTTATTTCTTATTTACAATCACCTTGTAGGGTGGTGTTTTCAATTCTTCAAGGGTAAGTCCCCTTTCTTTTATCAGGTTATATACTTCCGACTGCCGGCTCAGGTTCATAAGGTCGGCTGAAGTTGAAAGCGATTCAGATCTCAGGTCCCTGACTTCGCGCTGTGTTTTTGTCAGTTCCCGTGTGATTTTTTCGGCATGGAACCTGTTGCCAATGTAAATAGCAGCAAGCAGGGTAATAAGCAGTACGTACCAGAGGTTCTTAAGAATAATTTTCTCAGTGACCATTGATCCGCTCAGAAGCTCTTTCAAGAAGCTTCCGCTCTTTGCCGGGCTGGCTTTTTTGCCTTCTTTTTCCTTAATTTCTGCCATCTGCTATATTTTTTCAGCCACCCTGAGCCTGGCGCTCCTTGCCCTGCTGTTCCTGGCAACCTCATCATCGCCGGGAGTTATTCCTTTCCTGGTTATCAGCCTGAAAGGAGTTTCGGCATTGCCATAGAAATCCTTATTTTCAATGCCTTCAAAATTGCCTGTACGCATAAAATTTTTTACTGCCCTGTCTTCGAGGGAATGATAGGTTATTAAGACCAGCCTTCCTCCCGGGTTAAGCAGATCGAGTGCCTGCAGCAACATCTCCTTCAGAAAATCTATCTCATGGTTTACGGCAATTCTCAAGGCCTGAAAAAGCTTCGCATAGAATTTATTTTCCTGCCTTGGCGGTGCAAGCCTTGAAACTGCCGAAATAAGATCGCCTGCAGTTGCTACTGGTTTTATTGCTCTTGCACTGACAATCTCTTTTGCAATTCTTCTCGAATTGGTCAATTCTCCGTAATTGTAAAAAATATCAGCCAGCGACCCTTCGTCCATTGAAGCAATAAGCCCGGCAGCGGTGACCTGTCCGTTAGTATTCATGCGCATGTCAAGGGGTGCATCGTGACGGAAGGTGAATCCCCTGGAAGGTTCATCAAACTGGTGAAATGATACTCCAAGGTCAGCAATGAGCCCGTCAATTGACTTTATGCCATTAAATGCCAGGTTGTTTTTCAGGAATCTGAAGTTCTGGTTGAGGAAGGTGAACCTGCTGTCGGAGGGGAGGTTTTCCATAGCATCTTCATCCTGATCAAATGCTATTAGCCTTCCTTTCCCCAGATGTTTAAGAATCTCCATTGAATGCCCTCCACCCCCGAATGTAACATCGATATATATCCCGTCGGGCCGGATATTCAGCCCTTCAATACTTTCATCCAGCAATGCGGGTATATGGTAAGCCATTATTCGTCAGGATCATTATTTGCTCCGCCCATGAGTTTTTCGGCAAGGTTGGCAAACTCATCGGCAGGCATATCGATTTTATCATATACGTCAACCGCCCATATTTCTATCCTCCCGTCCTGTCCTGCGAGTACAACATCCCTGTCGGCTCCGATTAGATCCATAAGCCGCCTGGGAATCAGCATGCGGTTATTGCTGTCGAGTAATAATTCGGCCGTCCCCTTGAAGAAATTTCTCAGGAACTTGTTGTGCTCACGGTTATAAGGATTTATTCTCTTGCGGATCTTTTCAATCTGCCTGTTCCAGTCTTCAATTGAGTAGAGGACAAGACAGTTTTCGAAAATATCCTTTCGAACCACAAAATGGTCGCATGCATCAGCAGGCATCTGCTTCTTGAATGCCATAGGAAGGATTACCCTTCCCTTAACATCAGCCTTGCTCGTATAGTCGCCAATAAATGTGGCCATATTTTTTTTACAAATAAAAGGCTAAGTAAATAAAAAATATCCACTTTGGCCCACTTTGCCCCACTTTTTTTACCATTATTGTTGAAAACTTTTCTGAATGACCATTTACTCACCCCCTTCTGTTCCCCCTCTCTACTTCGTAAAGATGAGGAATGGTTTAGTATTCAATGAATTATAACCCCCTCTTTGCAAAGCTGAGAGGGGATTGGGGGGTGAGTTCGCGGAATTTAACAGGACGACTAGTAGATAGGTCTGTATGAATGAGCAGGAAGGCCGGAGGTAAGTACAAAATTTTAATAAATTTGCATCTGCCATTTTCATAATTATTATCTCAAGATGGAAGAGTCGTCAGATAAAAAAGAATTCCAGAAAATTGATGTTGAGGATGTAATCCGTTCCAAGAATCCTTCACTGGCTAAGGCTGTTCCGAAATTCGCAATAAACTACCTGAAAAGGGTCATCCACCAGGATGAGATAAATGCTCTCCTGAAAAATAATGGAAACCGCAGGGATGCTGCATTCATAAGAGCTTCACTTGAGTTTCTTGAAATAAAATACCGGGTTTTCGGAACTGAAAACATACCGCAGTCAGGCAGATATATTTTTGTTTCAAATCATCCACTGGGAGGCCTCGATGGTCTTGTATTCATAGATCAGCTGTCGAAACATTTCAGCGACATAAAATTCCCCGTAAATGACATCCTAATGAATATCCGGAATTTATCCGGTATATTTTTACCGGTCAACAAGCATGGTGCCCAGGCAAAGGATGCAATCAGGCGACTAGAAGAGACGTACGCTTCAGGGAGCCAGATCTTATATTTTCCGGCTGGTCTCTGCTCGAGAAAAAGAAGGGGTCTTATAAAAGACCTGAAATGGCAAAAGAGCTTTATATCCAAGGCAGTTCAGCACAAGCGTGATATTATTCCGGCTTTCTTTTCCGGAAGGAATTCCGACTTCTTTTACAACCTTTCAAACATCAGGACTTTTATCGGCATTAAGACGAATATTGAAATGCTTTATCTTCCCGATGAGATGTTCCGGCAAAAAAACAAGGATCTGATGCTGGTATTCGGCAAGCCAATACCATGGCAGACATTCGATAATTCACGATCAGCATTGGAATGGGCTGACTGGGTTAAAACAAAATCATATGAGCTCGAATCTCTTCTTCCAGCTGAAGGATTTTAAAATAATATTAACTTGCATCCTCATTTTTGCTTTATCAATAAAATTCTCATAATTTTTAAAGATGGAACCTGTTCCTACCCAGTTGCCAATAGATCAGATTATTGCAGAGCTTACACCAGAGAGGCTTCTTCGTAAAACGAACAATAGCAATAATGAGGTTTATGTCTTTGACAACAACAGCTCACCTGTCCTGATGCAGGAGGTTGGAAGGGTCAGGGAGATCACCTTCCGTCATGCAAGAGGCGGTACTGGCCATGCACTCGATATTGATAGTTTTGATACGGCAAAGGAGGATCCGCAGCAGCAGCTTATAGTCTGGGACCCTGAAAACAAGGCAATAATAGGCGGTTATAGATTTTACTTTCCACTAAAGGGATGCGTTAATTGCGACATCACAAAACTTGCCTCGTCCTCATACTTTAATTTCTCTGAGAAATTCATGACGAAATATTATCCGCACACGATGGAGCTCGGAAGGTCATTTGTTCATCCAGATTACCAGTCAAGAGCTCTTGCAAGAAAGAGTCTCTACGCACTTGATAACCTGTGGGACGGGCTTGGAGCTATTGTACTTGATAATCACCATCTTAAATATCTTTTCGGGAAGGTAACCATGTACCCGCATTTCAATCAGAATGCAAGAAACATGATCCTTTACTTCCTGAAGAAACACTTTAACGACCCGGATGACCTTGTGACACCAAAGGATCCTGCAAATATTGATCTCCATGTCGACGAAATGAAAAAACTATTCCGGGGCTGGAGGTACAAGCGAAACTATAAAATCCTTTCAGCTGAGGTAAGAAAGCTTGGCGAGACTATTCCCCCTCTCATCAATGCTTATATGAACCTTTCTCCGACAATGCGGACATTCGGAACTTTCATAAACCATAAGTTCGGGGAGGTTGAAGAAACAGGCATAATGATCACTTTAAGAGACATTTATGTTGAGAAGATCAACAGGCATCTGGCCTCCTACAAGAAGGATTTTATGATCACGTGGTTTACACACGACCGTCAATAAGCTCTTACGTTCCTTCCTTCGATATAATTTATGAATGACTGGTTGGCAACCTTGTTGCCTCCGGGCGTCGGATAATTGCCGGTAAAGTACCAATCGCCCGTATGGCCGGGACAAGCCTGGTGAAGACCTTCAATTGACTGGAAAACTATCTCAACTTCAGCTTTTATCTCTTCAGGCCTTAGCATCTCGGATATTTTTCCTGAGATTTCATCGGGGCTAAATGGCTTGTATATCTCCCTCACAAGGTTCCTTACCTCTTCAACGGGTTTCTGATTTTCTTTTTTGGCCTCTTTGTAAATTTTCTTCAGCAGATCTTCTTTTCCCCTCTCCTTCAACAATTCAATGGTAGCTCTGAAAGCGATAAGGTCTCCAAGCTTTGCCATGTCAATACCATAGCAATCGGGGTATCTCAGCTGCGGAGATGACGATACTATCACTATTTTCCTGGGATCAAGGCGGTCAAGAATCTTTATGATGCTTTTTTTAAGTGTGGTTCCTCTTACTATGGAGTCGTCAATCACCACAAGATTATCTTTCCCCCGACGTATCACTCCGTACGTTACATCGTAAATATGTCCTACAAGGTCATCCCTGCCTTTATCCTCAGTTATGAAGGTCCTGAGCTTGGCATCCTTTACTGCAATTTTTTCAACCCTTGGTCTCCTGTTGATGATGGTTTCAAGCGCCTCCCTGGTGAGTGTATTTTGCTTGTCTATTATGGTCTCAATCTTTGACTGGTTCAGGTAATCTTCCACTCCTTTTATCAGCCCGTAAAATGCGCTTTCAGCTGTATTCGGGATATATGAAAAAACGGTATTGTCAAGATCATAGTCAACTGCCTTCAGGACAGGATAAGTAAGCAATTCACCCAGCTTTTTCCTTTCGCGGTAGATATTCTTATCGGTTCCCCTCGAGAAATAAATTCTCTCAAACGAGCACTTTCTGACCTCAGCTTCTTCCCTGATCTTATCAACTGAGAATTCGCCGGAAGCCTTTACAATAAGTGCGTGAGCAGGCGGCAATTCCATTACATCATCTGTCCTGACATTGAAAATAGTCTGAATTACAGGTCTTTCTGATGCCACCACAACCACCTCGTCATCAATATAATAGAAAGCCGGTCTTATGCCTGCCGGATCCCGCATTACAAAACCGTCGCCATGACCTACCATTCCGGCCATTGCGTATCCTCCGTCCCAGTCTCGGCTTGCCTTCGACAGGATAGTTACAAGGTTAAGATTTTTTTCTATCAGTGGAGATATCTCCTTCTTGGAATATCCCTGATCCTTGAAATGCCTGAAGAGGCGTTCGTTCTCCTCGTCAAGCCGGTGACCAATGTTTTCGAGTATAGTGACAGTGTCCGAAAAATCTACCGGAGTCTGGCCTAGTTTTATAAGGCTCTCGAAAACTTCACGCACATTGGTGAGATTGAAATTCCCAGCCATAACGAGGTTTTTCGATTTCCAGTTATTCTCACGGCTTACCGGGTGAACGTAGTCGATATTATAATTTCCATATGTCCCGTACCGCAGATGCCCAAGATAAATATCACATGCAAAGGGAATATTGTCTTTAACAAATGAGGCAGAATTTGATTCTTTAGGATGGGCAGTCCTTATTTTTTCAATATCCTCATAAATAAGGCCGAATATCTCCTTTATGGGATTTGACCTGTTTGATCTCTGCCTGAAAATATATCTGTTTCCGGGTTCAACGTTCAGCTTTATTCCAGCAATACCGGCCCCGTCCTGTCCCCTGTTATGCTGCTTCTCCATCATCAGGTACATTTTCTGGAGGCCATAGTCCCACGATCCATATTTTTCAATATAGAATTCAATGGGCTTTCGCAACCTCAACATCGCTATGCCACATTCATGTTTTAACGGGTCGCTCATAATTATTTCTTAATCAGGTCGGGAAAATTAATCTTTGCAGGCACCGGGTACGCATTGGGAAATACCTTCCTTATCGCAAGAAGGTCCTTATAGCATGCCGTCGTGGACCTGTAGTCACCTGCCCTTATCATGAACCAGCCAGGTTCACGGTATTCAGCATAGGAGACAATATCGGGGAATTTATTGATAAATTCAGCACGTGCTTTTGCCGACTCATCGCGTGCATTTCTAACTGAACTATAATAGATCTGAATTCTGAAACCCTGCATTCCCTGCGAGCCATCCATTGTTTTTTGCATTCTGCTGGAAAGAATATACCGGCTCAAAAGTGTATCAATTGCCTGATTCTGGATTATGTCCAATTTATTATAAGTATCGCTTCGCTTAAAGAGATCTGCAGTCTTTACAAATGATTGAGAAGCGCAGAAACCTGCCGTCAGGATGGAAATTACAAAAAGCAAAAACGTTTTTCGAAACATGCGCCAAAGATAGCGGTTATTGTGAAGATGATTTAACAGCCAGGTAAAATTTTCCGGCCATTGATCCGGCTGCCATGATATTCCCTTCAGGATCGATATCAAAGCCTGATCCCAAAGTATCAGTATTATAAGGATCGCAAGCGCCGAACCATCTTATAAGCCCTTCAGAGACAACAGAATCTTTTACCTCATCATATCTTGTCTCATCAATAATAAAACAATTCCTGCTGAGTGTCATCAGGATGTCAGAATTATTTATCAGCATTGCGCTCCCTGAATTTGAATCCAGCCGATATTGTCGTATCCCATAGCTTTCTTCCATTCTTGTTAATAGCTGCGAGAAAAATGTCGCCGTTGCTGCTGCCGGCAGCTATGAATACTGAAGTATCATACCATGCCCTGTCGAATAAGCCATCCCGTTCAGAGGCATATTCCATTACTGAAATTTTCTCTTTCGAGAGTTTTAAGAGAAAAGGATTCCCGCTTTCTTTACCGCAGGCAATTATTCCGGAATCGGTAGAAGATGATATATAGTATGCGTTGCCCGGACCAAATGACTTCTCCCATAAGAAGCTGCTGCTTTGCTTCCTGCATGAGAATCCAAGAAAAACAATAAATAAAAAAACAAAAAACCTTTTCATGAACTTCAGTTCTACTCGAGAGCCTCAGCCAATTCGTCGGTCATCTCAAGATTATGATAAACATTCTGGATATCATCATCATCTTCAAGAACTTCAATAAATTTGAGAACCTTTTTTGCCGATTCAACATCAAGTTTCTTGGTATCATTCGGGATTCTTTTCAATGCTGCCTCTTCCGGTTCAATTCCAAGCTCACTGAGCTTTTTGCTTACGCTTCCGAAATTTTCCTTGGCACAGGTAATGGTAATAGTATCGCCATCGACATCAAAATCTTCAGCTCCGGCATCAATCATTTCAAGTTCAACATCATCAAGTGCAAGACCTTCGTTCTTGATAGTGAAGATACCTTTCCTGTCGAAGAGGAATGCAAGCGAACCTTTTGTACCAAGGTTTCCGCCATATTTATTGAAAGCCGACCGGATTGAAGCAACTGTCCTGTTGTTATTATCGGTCAGGCATTCTGCAAAGACTGCAATGCCGTGAGGTGCATAACCCTCAAAGGAAATCTCTATATAACTTACGGCATCAGCACCAACAGCCTTTTTGATAGCTCTTTCAATATTTTCCTTTGGCATGTTGGCACCCTTTGCATTCTGTATTGCAAGTCTCAACCTGGAGTTTGTATCAGGATCGCCTCCCCCCTCTTTTGCTGCAATAATTATCTCCTTGATGATCTTGGTGAATTTCTTTCCTCTCTTGGCATCAGTTGCCCCTTTCTTCCTTTTAATGGTGGACCATTTATTGTGACCTGACATACAATAGGTTTTAATTATTATGAATGCAAAATTAAATATTTCTTTAATACCTCAACCATACTTTATACTTTTGTGCGAACGAATAAGCGGTGACCGGATGAATACTATGTTCAATGTTCCGAGTACCTTGCACCGCGTGCCGTGTATCTTTAAATAGATGAATGAGAAGTATCGATGATTAAAAAAGTATATATAGAAACTTACGGCTGCCAGATGAATGTGGCTGACAGTGAAGTGGTTATGTCTATCCTTTCGGAAGCCGGGTATAAGCTGGCAGCAGATATAAATGATGCAGATCTGATCCTTATCAACACATGTTCCATCAGGGATAATGCCGAACAGCGTATCTGGAGCAGGCTCAGGACAATAAAGCATCTAAGGAAGAAAAATAGCGATCTGATTATCGGTTTGCTGGGATGTATGGCTGAGAGGCTTAAGGAGGATCTACTTGAAACCGAGCAGCTTGTCGATATTGTTGTGGGACCTGATGCTTATCGACAGCTGCCACAGCTTGTAGACGAGGCAGGGAGCGGGCACAAAGCAGTAAATGTTCTCCTTTCACGCGATGAGACGTATGCCGATATATTGCCGGTGAGGATGGATAAAAACGGAGTATCATCATTCGTATCCATCATGCGTGGCTGCAATAATATGTGCGCCTACTGCGTGGTTCCATATGTAAGGGGAGCTGAGAGAAGCCGCAACCCGGAATCAATTATCCGTGAAGTAAGGGAATTGTACGATAACGGATACAGGGAAGTGACACTGCTTGGGCAGAATGTCGATTCGTACTCCTGGAGAAACGGGGATAAAGCGACCGGATTTGCTGAGCTGTTTGAACTTACTGCAATGGTAAGCCCCCTGTTAAGGGTCAGATTTTCCACATCGCATCCCAAGGATATCTCTGATAGCCTGCTTGAGACCATTGCCCGTCACGATAATATCTGCAGGCATATTCATCTGCCGGCTCAGAGCGGAAGCAGCCGGATACTGAAGCTCATGAACCGCGAGTATTCGAGAGAGTGGTACATGGACCGGATCAGGACCATTCGTTCTTATATTCCTGATTGCGCCCTCTCGACGGATATGATTGCCGGATTCTGCACCGAAACCGAAGAGGATCACCGGGATTCCCTTTCACTTATGGAGTGGGCGGGATTCGATTTCGCATATATGTTCAAATACAGTGAAAGGCCCGGAACAAAAGCTGCAAGGAAATTTAAAGACGACGTGCCTGATGAAATTAAAACAAGAAGGCTGAATGAAATAATCGCCCTTCAGAACAGGCTCTCGGCACATTCCAAAAAAAATGATGTTGGAAAAGTTTTTGAGGTGCTTGTCGAGGGTGAATCTAAAAGATCTCCGGATTTTTATTCAGGAAGAACATCCCAAAATAAGGTTGTTGTCTTTCCAAAGGCAAATACAAAAAAAGGAGATTATATACATGTTGTGATAGAAAAATCTACTTCTGCAACTCTCATTGGCACAATTTTTGAGTCTTGATTTGTTCAATGTACATCTAATTCTTAAATTGCATTATAAAAATACTTGAACATGAAAACCAGAATAGTCATTTCGTTTTTTTTGGTTTTTTGCATTCCTTTCACTGCATACAGTCAAAAATCCCATTCAAAGGATAAGAAAAAGCTTGTGATCAATGGCGTCGTCACCACAGCTGGCAAAAAACCAGTAACTGACGCACAAATCTTTGTTGATAGCATATATACAAACCGGGGAACTGATGACCTGGGGAATTATAAGGTAAATGTTAACCAGGACGCAAAGAAGATCGTTGCCTATTCGCCAAAATTCGGGTTTGCCGAATCTGATATCAATGGTCAGAATACAATAAACCTTACATTGGATGTTAAAACCATGAATCTGCCTCAATTCATTACCAAAAATAATTCATATCTGGAAAGCAAAAAACAAAAAGTAAAAAAGGTAAACCTCTATACCGATATTTATCAGATGATAAGGCAGGAGGTTCCGGGAGTGCTTGTTTCAGGGAGGAGCATCGTGGTTCAACAGCCGAACTCCTTTCTTGGAAGCACAACGCCTCTGTTTGTTGTGGATGGCCAAATTGTTCCCAGCCTTGATTACATAAATCCCCAGGAAGTAAAATCCATAAGATTGCTTAAAGGCAGTGAAGCCACTATTTATGGAACCGAAGGAGCAAATGGCATTATCAGCATTACGCTCATTAAAGGTGGCGATAATTAGAATACCTGTTTTAATTCAGAACTTCAGATCAAAAAACAAAATCTTTAATCATGAAATTGAAGATCCTTTCCCTTGCCCTGCTCCTGTCAATGTTTTATTTTAATCTTGACGGACAAAAAAGCATTAATAAAAAAGTAGCTATTTCCGGTTATGTAACTGATGCAAACAGGGATCCTGTTGCTGGGGCGATGATCCTGATCGATAAGAAAAACACAAATATCCTTACCGACAACAAGGGCTTTTACAGGGTCAAAGTGAAACCAGGTGCAAAATTAATAACCGCATTTACCCTTACCAGCGGATCGGCTGAAACAGATATCAGCGGACACACATCTATAGACCTTTCATTAAACGGCACTTTGAAAAGTCAGCCGGACAATCAGGTGAAAGATGAAAGAATCAATATCGGTTATGGCACAGCCGAAAGGAAAGACATCAACTCACAGGTGAACAGGGTTAGTACCACCGAGGATAAGTATGCTTCCTATGCCAATATATATGACATGTTAAAAGGTACAGTACCGGGCTTACAGGTCATTGGAAAAAGTATAACGGTTCAGGGTCCGGGTACCCCGGGTAACAGCGAGCCTCTTTTAGTGGTTGATGACAATATTGTTTTTTCGATCGATGACATCCACCCATCACAGGTAAAGTCAGTCGATGTGCTTAAAGGAGCGTCGGCATCTATTTACGGTTCCAGAGGAGCCAATGGTGTTATAATCATTCATCTGAAAGGACGCTCGGAAATGAAATAGATCCGGGTTATTTATCCTTCTTTTTTATTTCGATCATCAATTCATTAAGCTGCTGGTCTGATATTTCAGCGGGGGTATCAAGCATCACATCCCTCCCCGAATTGTTTTTGGGGAAAGCAATGAAATCGCGGATTGAATCCTGCCCGCCGAACATGGCAACCCATCTGTCGAAGCCGAAAGCAATCCCGCCGTGAGGAGGTGCCCCGTATTTAAATGCATTTAGCAGGAATCCGAACTGTAAATTTGCCTCTTCATCAGTAAATCCAAGAACCTTAAACATCAGTTTCTGAACTGAAGCATCATGTATCCTTATTGAACCTCCGCCAATCTCAACGCCGTTGATCACAAGATCGTAAGCATTAGCCCGTACTTTACCCGGGTCGCTCTCCATAAGGTGAATATCTTCCGGTTTAGGTGAGGTGAAGGGATGGTGCATAGCATAATAGCGCTTCGTCTCTTCATCCCACTCCAGCAGCGGGAAATCGACTACCCATAAAGGAACAAAAGTATCTTTCTTTCTTAATCCAAGCCTGTTGCCCATTTCCAGCCTCAGCTCAGAAAGAGCGGTAAGTGTTTTATGTCTTTCTCCTGCAAGAATTAGAACAAGATCTCCCTCCTTTGCATTTATAGCTGCAGCCCATTTTTTCAATTCTTCAGGCGGATAGAATTTATCTGCCGATGATTTAAATCCGTCTGCTCCGCACTTCAGGTAAACCATGCCTTTTGCTCCGATCTGTGGACGCTTTACAAAGTCAGTAAGCTCATCGAGCTGTTTTCTGGAATAATCGGCACATTCTTCTGCACAAATTCCCCCTATGTATTCGGCACCGTCAAAAACCTGGAACCCATGTCCTTTGACTGTTGTGGTAATCTCTTTGAATTTCATTCCGAACCTGAGGTCTGGCTTATCGGAGCCATAATTTGCCATAGCCTCGCTGTATGGCAGCCTATTAAAAGGTTCATTGAACTCGACTCCCCTGATCTGCCTGAAAAGATATTTTGCAAGCCCCTCGAAAGTGTCGAGTATATCGTCTCTTTCGACGAACGACATTTCGCAGTCGATCTGCGAGAATTCCGGCTGCCTGTCGGCTCTCAGGTCCTCATCGCGGAAACATTTCACAATCTGGAAGTATTTGTCGAAGCCTGCTACCATCAGAAGCTGCTTTAGTGTCTGGGGCGACTGGGGCAGGGCATAAAAAGTGCCCGGCTGCATCCTGCTGGGAACAACAAAATCGCGTGCTCCCTCGGGTGTGGATTTAATAAGCACCGGCGTTTCCACCTCCACAAACCCTATCGAATCCATATATTTCCGGACTTCCTGCGACACCTTATGGCGAAGCAATATATTGTTTTTTACGCTACTTCTCCGAAGGTCGAGATACCGGTATTTCATCCTGAGCTCTTCACCCCCGTCGGTCTCCTCCTCAATTGTAAATGGGGGCAGCTCGCTGCGGTTAAGGATTACTAGCCTTGAGACTTCGATCTCGATCTCTCCTGTCGGAATTTTCATATTTTTATTGCTCCGCTCCCTTACATTCCCGGAAGCCTGAACCACAAATTCACGGCCCAGTTTCCTTGCCTGCCCGCACAGTTCATGATCTGCCTCCATATTAAATACCAGCTGGGTTATCCCGTATCTGTCGCGGAGATCGACAAAGGTCATTCCCCCCAGGTCTCTCGATTTCTGAACCCATCCGCACAAAGTTACATTCTTCGCCGTATCCTTTATTGTGAGCTCTCCGCATGTATGTGTCCTGTACATTTTCTTTCTGTTATAATTTCAGCAAAAATAAGAAATAATCCGGATGTCATGAGTCCCGATTTCTTCATACTTTTGACTTATTAAAAAACATGCATGGCTGAAAGGAAACACGAGAAGTTCATGAGGGCCGCTCTTGAGGAAGCGATGAAAGCGTTTGAAAAGCAGGAAGTTCCGGTTGGCGCCGTGGTTGTTTGTAATGATGCAATAATTGCGCGGGCACATAATCTGACAGAGACTTTGAATGATCCCACAGCACATGCGGAAATGCAGGCAATAACTGCTGCTGCGAACTGGCTTGGAGGAAAATACCTGAATGATTGTACAATCTATGTAACTCTTGAGCCATGCGCCATGTGCGCAGGGGCGATAGGCTGGAGCCAGGCGCCTGTAATCGTGTACGGGGCTGATGATGAGAAGAAAGGCTATACAAAAGTAAAAGGTCAGCTTCTCCATCCGAAGACAAAAGTAGTGAAGGGAGTACTGGAACAGGAGTGCCGGGAGGTGATGGTGAAGTTCTTCAAAAATAAAAGGTAATCCGAAATCCAATTGTAAGAGATATTAAGCTGCTTCCCTCCTTTTCCCTGATTTTTTGGCTGAAGCCCGGGACCGATTTTCGTCGCAGAACAAGGTTTTTTAATAAAAACGGGGTAAGTTTACTAAAATTTAAGGATATGACTTTCGACAATAGCAAGACAATAATCGGTGTAAGGATCAAAATTTTCTTTGCAACAATCCTCCTGCTTGGCTGGGTTGGAGTTGTATACATCGCCGGGCTGATAAAATCTCCGATTCTGGGACTTGACGATTCTATCTGGACCCTTGGCCTGGTAATAGTATGGATATTAATTGCCTTCCTCCCGATGATCCTGAATTATCAGTTCATCTTCTTTTCTGACGATGGCAATGACATTGTTTTCAAATACTTTACAGCTGGTATCGTCGGAGGAAAAAAGAATACCGTAGAAATAAACAAAGGCACCTTCGCCGGATTCAGGATCGAATCAAAATATTTCGGGATGACCAAAAGCTTAATTCTTTTCCAGAAACTTGTCCAGGGAGTAGCAAAATTCCCCCCGATATATATCACCGCTCTCACTAAGGATCAGCAGGCAAAACTCATTCATGCACTCAGCCAGTACGCACCTCAATCTTAAATTTTTTAACTCTATAATATGAGTTAAATCATTTTTAATGAATAAACTGGAGACCACCTTTGTCTATTGAATTTTTAAAAATGTTTTATTGGATTAATTGACCCCCTTCCCATCCTTCCCCCATAGGGGAAGGCATAAATTCGAACATTTCCCCCTTGGGGGAAAATGAAAGGGGGTAAAAATGAAAAAAAAATTAAGATTTAAGCCATTATAATTACTCACTAAAAATATTTTTACCATGAATGTAGATAAGATAATGAATAACCTCGAAAAGAAACATCCCGGAGAGGTTGAGTATTTACAGGCAGTAAGGGAAGTGCTTGAATCGATAGAGGAAGTCTATAATGAAAATCCTCAGTTTGAATCGGCAAATATAATTGAACGGCTTATTGAACCGGACCGCGTGATTATGTTTAAAGTACCATGGGTCGATGATGAAGGCAACGTTAAAGTGAATCTCGGTTATCGCATTCAGTTTAATAATGCTATCGGCCCTTATAAGGGAGGCCTCCGCTTTCACCCAAGCGTAAACCTCTCGATATTGAAGTTCCTCGGCTTTGAGCAGATCTTTAAAAATTCACTTACAACCCTGCCTATGGGCGGAGGAAAAGGAGGGTCAGACTTTGACCCCAAAGGAAAATCAAATGCTGAAGTAATGCGCTTCTGTCAGTCTTTCATGCTGCAGCTGTGGAAATATATCGGCCCTGAAACTGATGTCCCCGCAGGTGATATTGGTGTTGGTGGCCGTGAAATAGGATTCCTTTACGGAATGTATAAAAAACTGAAAGGCGATCATACCGGTGTTCTTACGGGCAAGGGAAGCAACTGGGGAGGCTCTCTGGTCAGGCCTGAAGCAACAGGATTCGGTGGAATTTACTTTGCCAAGGAAATGCTCGCAACCAGGAATGAGACATTGAAAGGCAAAACTATTTCGATATCAGGATTTGGCAACGTGGCCTGGGGTGCTGCTCTGAAGGCAACTGAACTTGGTGGAAAAGTTGTTACCATATCCGGTCCCGATGGTTATGTATATGATAAAGATGGAATCTCTGGTAAAAAGATCGATTATATGCTGGACCTTCGAGCTTCAAATGAAGATATTGTTAAACCATATTCTTATGCATTTGAGGGTGTTGAATTCCATGAGGGAAAAAGGCCATGGGAAGTAAAGGTCGATATAGCATTGCCCTGTGCAACACAAAACGAGCTTACCGGTGAAGATGCCAAAACTCTTATTAAAAACGGCGTTATCATGATAGCTGAAGTATCAAATATGGGATGCACTCCTGAGGCAGTGGAAGAATTTCATAAAAACAAAGTGTTATTCGCCCCCGGAAAAGCTGTCAATGCGGGAGGTGTTGCCACATCAGGCCTTGAAATGACCCAAAACTCGATGAAGCTCCATTGGAGCCGCCAGGAAGTTGATGACCGCCTGCACGAGATCATGTGCAATATCCATGGCCAGTGCGTGAAGTACGGAAAGCGTGAAGACGGGTATGTTGACTATGTGAAGGGCGCAAACATTGCAGGATTCCTAAAGGTCGCAAATTCAATGATCGATATGGGTGTGATCTGATACACCTCCGCGGATAAAAAAATGTAGGGGACGCTATGCATGGCGTCCCTACATTTTTTTATATTTACATGTCTCAATTTTTCGTGCTATGTCAGAAAATGTTTCGCTGAAGCATAAAATTGCTTTAGGACTTATCCCTCATATAGGAGATATTAATGCCCGCAAGCTGGTTGCTCATTTCGGAAGCGTAGAGGCTCTCTTCCGCGAGCCCTTCAGGAACCTTGTGAAGATCCCCGGTATAGGGTCGGGCCTTGCAAAATATATAACCGACAGGTCATATCTTGAAGCTGCCGAAAAGGAGGCAGAATATGTCACAAAAAAGAATATCAGAACATATTTCTATCTCGATAACGATTATCCTTTCAGGCTAAGGCAATGCGATGATTCGCCCGTGGTTTTCTTTTATAAAGGAACATGCAGTCTCGACGCTACCAAAATGTTGGGTGTGGTCGGGACAAGAAGCTCAACCCCTCATGGAAAAGAGATGTGCGATAAAATAATCGGGGGTCTGGCTGCAGGCCATCCTGATCTGGTAATTGTCAGCGGACTTGCCTACGGAATTGACGTAACGGCACATAAGGCAGCCCTCTCATTCAATCTTCCGACAATAGGTGTTCTCGGACACGGATTGAAAACAATGTATCCTTCTATGCATACCTCTACTGCTGAAGCTATGCTTAAGAACGGAGGACTGCTTTCTGATTTTCTTTCAGATGCTCTTCCTGAAAGGAATAATTTTCTGAAGAGGAACAGGATCATCGCAGGGCTCTCTGATGCCGTGGTGGTAGTGGAATCAGGGATCAAGGGCGGCGCTTTGATAACAGCCGACATTGCAAACTCCTATAACCGCGATGTTTTTGCTGTACCAGGAAGGCCTGACGACCAGTGGTCTGCCGGCTGTAACGCTCTTATTAAAAGCAATAAAGCAGCCCTGGCAGGATCTTCTGAAGATATTGAATATTTTCTTGACTGGAGATCAGAGAAAGCAAAGCCTCCTGTTCAGAAAACTCTTTTCTCGGAGATGGATGAGACTGAAAAAACAATTTTTGACCTCCTTTCGAAGGAAAACGAGATGAATATTGATGCAATATGCAGAACACTGGGACTTCCGGTGTATAAACTCTCATCCCTTTTGCTTCAAATGGAGTTTAAAGGTCTTGTAAAATGTTACCCCGGAAACCTTTACAGGACAACTTAATATTATCAACCATAACACAACTGTTCCTTTCAAATATTTTGTCCATAAGGGTATTTAATTCCAAAGTCATTAGTTCAACTGCTATCGGCTGGTAATCTGACATTTAAACATCTGCATGAGTTGGCGTGTAGAGTGAAATTATTATCATTTCTTTTGGTTTTCCTATTATCATTTTAATAATTTTAACCTCAGGAAAACCTTTAACTAAAACTTTTTTGTATGGATCCGAGAGTACAACAATTTATGGCCATGATAAAGGCTAAGAATCCGGGTGAAAATGAATTTCACCAGGCAGTTCAGGAGGTTTCAGAATCTCTGATTCCTTTTATCGAAGAAAATCCCAAGTACAAACATGCAAAGATCCTTGAGAGAATTGCAGAACCTGAAAGGACTTTGATCTTCAGGGTTCCATGGCTCGATGACAAGGGAGAAGTGCAGATCAACCGCGGCTTCCGCATCGAGATGAACAGCGCAATAGGTCCTTACAAGGGCGGGCTTCGCTTCCACCCTACTGTAAACCTTGGCATTTTAAAGTTCCTCGCTTTCGAGCAGGTGTTTAAAAACAGTCTTACAACTCTCCCGATGGGGGGCGGGAAAGGAGGTTCCGACTTCGACCCTAAAGGCAAATCCGACAATGAAGTAATGAGATTCTGCCAGAGCTTTATGACCGAGCTGTTCCGTCATATCGGTGCAGATACTGATGTTCCGGCTGGCGATATAGGTGTCGGTGGAAGGGAAATTGGTTTTCTTTTCGGTCAGTATAAAAGACTAAAAAACGAATTCACAGGGGTATTGACAGGCAAGGGTATAGAATGGGGAGGATCTTTGATCCGTCCTGAAGCTACCGGTTATGGCAACACATATTTTGCCCAGGAAATGCTTGCCACCCGTGGTCAAAACTTCGAAGGAAAGACGGTTTGTATCTCCGGATCAGGCAACGTTGCACAGTATGCAACCGAGAAGGTTACCCAGCTTGGCGGGAAAGTAGTCACCTCATCAGATTCGAACGGTTTTATTTATGATCCGAAAGGCATCGATGCCGAAAAGCTAAAGTATATTATGGACCTGAAGAATATCAGGAGAGGAAGAATAAAGGAGTATGCCGAAAAATTCGGAGTTGAATATTTTGAGAGCAAGAGACCATGGGTTATCAAGTGTGACATTGCAATGCCCTGTGCAACGCAGAATGAAATAAATGAGGAAGAGGCTAAATTGCTAGTTAAGAACGGTTGCACCTGCGTATCAGAAGGTTCAAACATGCCATCCACACCCGAAGCAGTAATAGTATTCCTTAATGCCAAGATCCTTTACGGTCCGGGTAAGGCTGCGAATGCAGGTGGCGTAGCAACTTCAGGGCTTGAAATGACCCAGAACTCAATGCGTCTGCCATGGTCGAGCGAAGAGGTTGATCAAAGGCTTCATACAATTATGAAGAACATCCACAGTACATGTGTCAAATACGGCACCAAAGATGATGGTTTTATAAACTATGTCGATGGAGCCAATATAGGAGGATTTGTAAAAGTGGCCAACGCCATGATCGCACAGGGGGTCGTTTAATGCAATTGATCGACACACACACTCATCTCTACCTGCCGGAATTTGATTCCGACAGGGACGAAATGGTTAACAGAGCTGTCAGCAGCGGAGTAGTAAAGCTGCTTTTGCCTAATATCGACTTGAAATCAGTCGGGGCTATGCTCTCTGCTGCTGACAGATATAAAAATATTTGCTTCCCCATGATCGGGCTTCACCCGACTTCGGTTATGAGTGATTTTAAGGCTCAGATTAATGAGCTTGAAAAAATTTCAACAGAACATAAGTTTATTGCGATCGGTGAAATCGGTATCGACCTTTATTGGGATAAAACCTTCATGAAGGAGCAGATCGATGCATTCAGGCAGCAGGTTGAATTCGCAATAAAAGCAGAGTTGCCGGTGGTGGTCCATTCAAGAAATGCTTTCCCCGAAGTATTTTCAGTTCTCGATGAATTTGCCGGTGAGAAGCTTACCGGTGTCCTGCATGCTTTCTCTGGAAGCATTCAGGATGCTGAAAAAGCTGCCGGCATGGGTTTTATGCTGGGCATCGGCGGCCCGGTAACTTATAAAAACTCGAAACTGGGTAATATCGTCGAAGTGACAGGAATGAGTAACATTATTCTGGAGACAGATTCTCCTTACCTTACTCCCGTCCCCTTCAGGGGAAAAAGAAATGAGAGTTCTTATATTTGCATCATCAATAAAAAGATCGCGGAGATATTCCGGATTAGTGAAGATGAGAGCGCAAGGGTGACTTTTGAGAATTCATGCAGGCTTTTTAAAATCTGAATTTACCATGAGCAGGAAAAAAGATATTTCAATTCTTATAATATATACCGGGGGTACCATTGGGATGATCCATGACCCGGTTACGGGAGCGCTGGTTCCGATCGACTTCAAACATATAACCAAGCATGTACCTGAACTGAGTAAATTAGGGTACATACTTCAGTCAATGACATTCGATCCCGTTCAGGATTCTTCCAATATTGATCCGGATGTTTGGGTCAGGATGGCTGAAACGATAGAAAAGAACTACGATAAATTTGACGGTTTTGTGGTTTTGCATGGTACCGATACAATGGCATATTCTGCCTCTGCTCTCAGTTATATGCTGGAGAATCTTTCCAAGCCGGTAGTATTCACAGGTTCTCAGCTTCCAATCGGGCTCCTCCGGACTGACGGTCGGGAAAACCTTATCACTGCCATTGAGATTGCCGCAGCAAAAGAAAACGGGGTTGCTCTTGTTCCTGAAGTATCAATATATTTTGACAGCGAACTGATAAGGGGAAACCGTACCACAAAATTCAGCGCTGAACATTTTGATGCGTTCAATTCTCCGAATTATCCTGCTCTTGCCGAAGTCGGCCTTCATATTAAATACAATGTCAACCATATACTATACCCTCCAAAAAAGAGCAAGCTGAAGGTTCACTGCAAGTTTGACAATAATGTTGCCATACTGAAACTGTTTCCCGGTATTAACAGGAACCTGGTCCAGGCGATAATAAATACCAGGGAACTGAAAGGACTTATTATTGAAACTTTTGGTTCAGGAAATGCCCCTACATATAAATGGTTTATCGATGATCTTAAGCTATTTATGAGTCGCGGGGGAATAATATATAATGTCACCCAGTGTCATGGTGGCAGCGTGGAGATGGGATTGTACGAGACCAGCCGCGAGATGCTTGCTGCCGGTGTTATAAGCGGGAAGGATATAACCTCCGAAGCCTCTGTCACCAAGCTTATGCATCTTCTGGGAGTCTGCTCGTCTACTAAGGAAGTGTTAAAATATTTAAGCAAGCCGCTTGCAGGAGAAATATCCTGACAGTCCAATTTTAAAAATATTTTCGTAATTTGCGCCGCTGTTTTTCAGCGCCTTCTGTTATTCTGGAGAGATGCAAGAGTGGTTTAATTGGCACGCCTGGAAAGCGTGTGTACCTCAAAAGGGTACCGGGGGTTCGAATCCCCCTCTCTCCGCACTTAATTTTAGAATCCCTTGTGTATGAATAATATGCAAGGGCTTTTTGTTGATAACATACCAGATTACATACAGTTAAAGGCTGAACCTATAAATATTTACTGGACGTTTGGATCTAAGAGATTTAAAGGACCTGCTGAATTGTAGGTAATTCTTTCCTCATCATAATTATCGACTGTTACTGGGGTTGCTACTGATCTGACTTTGAATAAGAAAAATTTATGTTCGAGGTCTGATAGAGCAACTGATAAATACAAATAAAGCCTTGATACATAACAATATCAAGGCCTTTTTGTTTGTTATTACTGAAACTATACTGAAACTATACTGAAACATTTACATGACTTAAGTTATTTAGTTTGTATATCCCTTTCCCCATATAGACCAAATTGAGGGATTTTGGGAAGTTCAAGAGTAAGTTTTGCACTATTTTCTATATGGATCATTGTTAAAAAACTGTGACAAGCTTATAATCTTTATTGTCCGTGTTTGCTGTTAAGATATTTGTATTGCACCCTATTAAACTGGACTAATTTCTGTTATCAACAAATACAGTAGGTTTTTAGACAGTCTGACGGCCCGGCAATAAAGGGAGGTTGTGTTACCCGACGCAAGCACCGGGCAGGGTCCTGTTT
>Ga0209540_10000793_pt1 | contig 26329 bp, 16 predicted proteins | sample BarGraIncu01121A_FD_184501 | JGI IMG/M metagenome (GOLD analysis project Ga0209540, IMG submission 184501) | Arctic peat soil microbial communities from Barrow, Alaska - Barrow Graham LP Incubations 011-21A (SPAdes) (version 2) | ecosystem: Environmental > Terrestrial > Soil > Wetlands > Peat... | reverse complement strand
TAACTGGATCGGGAAAGACATTCACCATGGCGAATATTATCGAGAAAGTGCAGAAGCCTACGCTGGTGCTGGCTCATAACAAAACACTAGCTGCACAGCTTTGCTCAGAGTTCAGGGATTTCTTCCCTGAAAACAGTGTTGAGTACTTTGTTTCCTACTACGACTATTACCAGCCGGAAGCATATGTACCCCAGACGGATACATTCATTGAAAAAGATTCGTCCATAAACGATGAAATTGATAAGCTCAGGCACAGTGCGACTGCAGCCCTCTTTGAGAGGAAAGACGTGATAATAGTATCCTCTGTTTCCTGCATATACGGTCTGGGAAATCCGGAGGAGTACGCGAAGCTGTCCATCTCCCTGAGAGAGGGCATGGAAAAAAGCCGCGACGAAATAATCAGGAAGCTTGTAGAGATACAGTACGAGAGAAATGACATTGATTTCGCCAGGTCGACCTTCAAAGTAAGGGGAGATATCCTGGACATTTTTCCTGCATCTTATTCCAGTACAGCTATAAGGGTCGAGTTCTTCGGAGATGAAGTCGAGAAGATAAGGGAATTCGACGTGCTGACAGGAGAAATACTCGGAAACCTCAAACATGTACAGATATTTCCTGCGTCGCACTTTGCAACCTCCAGAGACAAGCTGGAAGTCGCAATCACACAGATTGAATATGAGCTTGAAAAGAGGCTCAATGAGCTTACCTCACAGGACAAGCTCCTTGAAGCTCAGAGGCTTAAGCAGAGGACTAACTTTGATATCGAGATGATAAGGGAGGTCGGCTACTGCAACGGAATAGAAAACTATTCAAGGATACTTGACGGGAGAGCACCCGGGACGCCTCCGCAGACGCTGATGGATTATTTTCCCGATGACTTTCTCATGTTCATAGACGAGAGCCACGCAACAATACCACAGGTTAGGGCTATGTACGCCGGAGACAAATCAAGAAAAAATACCCTCGTGGAGTACGGGTTCAGGCTGCCCGCCGCATATGATAACAGGCCCCTTAAATTCACTGAATTCGAGGAGAAACTGAATCAGGTGGTTTTTGTAAGCGCTACACCTGCCGATTACGAGCTCGGATTATCTGAGAATGTAACCGAGCAGATAATAAGACCTACAGGACTTCTGGATCCTGAAATCACTGTTCTGCCTGTAACAGGTCAGATCGATGATCTCTATTCCAAGATAAGGGAAACTGTTGCAAAAGGCTTTAGGGTGCTGGTTACTACACTTACAAAGAGGATGGCCGAGGACCTTACGGACTATTTCAAGGAGTTGAATATAAAGATAAGCTATCTTCATTCAGATATTGATACCATGGAAAGGATGAAGATAATCAGGGATCTCAGAAAGGGAGAGTTCGACGTTCTGGTAGGCATAAACCTTTTGAGGGAAGGTCTGGACATACCGGAAGTTGCTCTCGTTGCAATTCTCGATGCTGACAAGGAGGGCTTCCTCAGATCAGAGAGGTCCCTCATACAGACAATAGGAAGGGCTGCAAGAAATTCTGCTAGCCGGGTAATATTGTACGCGGACAAAATGACGAAATCCATGAATAGGGCTATCTCTGAAACGAACAGAAGGAGAAAAATCCAGATGGACTACAATGAGGAGCACGGAATCACGCCTCAGACAATAGTCAAGGAGATCAGGAATCTGATTGAGGTGACTTATGATGAAGAGGGAGGCACATACGACTCATTCGAGGAAGCCCTTACAGCGAGCAAGGAAAAGACAGAGCAGCAGATAAAAAAGATGGAAGCCGAAATGAAACAGGCTGCAAAGGATCTCCAGTTCGAGCAAGCAGCATACCTCAGAGATCTGATTTTCAAATTAAAGAAACAGAAGGATAGATGATATATGAAGGATAAGATAATAATAAAAGGTGCAAAAGTTCACAATCTGAAAAACGTGGATCTCGAAATACCAAGGGACAAATTTATTATATTCACCGGCCTTTCAGGATCGGGAAAGTCTTCGCTGGCATTCGACACCATATATGCAGAGGGCCAGAGAAGGTACATGGAATCGCTGTCTTCTTATGCGAGGCAGTTCCTCGGCCAGATGGACAAGCCTGACGTAGAATACATTGAAGGCCTCTCACCTGCTATTTCCATTGATCAGAAAAGCACGAACAAAAATCCAAGGTCGACAGTGGGTACAGTAACTGAAATATACGACTACATGAGACTGCTCTATTCAAAGATAGGGAAACCTCACTGCCCTAAATGCGGCAAGGAAATTGCACAACAGACAGTAGACCAGATGGTTGACAAAATCCTTGAGATGGAAGAAAAAACGAAGATACAGGTCCTTGCCCCTGTCATTAGAGGCAAGAAGGGCGAGAATGTGAAGGTGCTTGAAAATATCAAAAAAAGCGGATTTGTGAGGGTCAGGATTGATGGCAAAACTTACGACCTTCAGGAGGAAGAGATAAAGCTTGCAAAGACCACAAAGCATACAATTGAGGCTGTCGTGGACAGACTGGTGATAAAGCCTGAGATAAGATCAAGGCTCGCTGAGTCCATAGAAGTAGCGCTCAAGCTTGCCGAGGGGATTGTGATCATAAATGTCATCGGAGGCGAAGACGTAATGTTCAGCGAGAATTTTGCCTGCGCTGACTGCGGCATAAGCATAGGCGAGCTTTCGCCGAGAATGTTTTCATTCAACTCGCCCTTCGGAAAATGCGATACCTGCGAAGGGCTCGGAATGCTCCTTGAAATAGATCCTGACCTCGTCATACCCGACAAGACCAAGAGCATACTTGAAGGTGCGGTAGCGCCATGGGGAAGCGGAATGCTCCGTGAGGATTCCTGGACACACAGCATACTTAAGGCGCTTGAAAAAGAATACAAATTCAGGATCGACACACCTGTGGAAAAGCTGGACCCGCAAGTTGTGGATATCCTGCTGTACGGCATAAAGGGAGACAAGATAAAAGTCAAATATACAAGAGATAATGGAACGATGGAGTTCAACCATGCCTTCGAGGGCGTAATAAACAACCTGAAGAGAAGATACAGGGAGACATCGTCAAATTATATGAAAAACGAGATTGAAGGCTACATGACTGAAAGTCCATGTCCGGAATGTAACGGAGACAGGCTGAGGCCCGAGGTCCTGGCTGTAACAGTCGGGGGGCTCAACATTGCAGAAGTATGCAAACTCTCGGTCAAGGACGAGCATGGCTTTTTCAGTAGCCTGGAACTATCGGAAAAGGACAGGAAGATCAGTGAGCAGATACTAAAGGAAATAAAGAACAGACTAAGCTTTCTCATGAACGTCGGGCTGGATTATATTAACCTTTGGAGGAATTCCGGAACGCTTTCAGGAGGGGAGGCACAGAGAATAAGGCTTGCCACCCAGATAGGATCAAGCCTTATGGGAGTTCTCTATATCCTGGATGAGCCAAGCATCGGACTGCATCAGAGGGATAACAACAGGCTCATCGAGACGCTCAAGAAACTGAGGGACATCGGAAATACTCTGATAGTGGTCGAACATGACGAGGACACAATGAGGGAGGCCGACTTCATAGTGGATATAGGCCCCGGAGCTGGAGAACACGGCGGCGAGATAGTTGCCGCAGGCTCACTGGAAGACATTATGAACTGTGAAAGATCTATTACCGGCCAGTACCTCAGCGGCAAGAAAACAATCGGGGTTCCTGCTGTAAGAAGAGAACCGACAGACAAGTTCATCACAGTAACAGAGGCTGCCGAAAATAACCTTAAGGGGATAGATGTTAAATTTCCCGTTGGCTTATTCACCTGCGTTACTGGGGTTTCTGGTTCTGGAAAAAGCACGCTTGTGAACGAGATACTTTACAAGGGACTGAACAAATCTGTTAACAAATCAAGGGATATTCCAGGCTGGCACAAGGCTATAATCGGGACTGAGAATATCGACAAGATAATAGCTATAGACCAAAGTCCCATAGGAAGGACTCCAAGGTCAAATCCTGCCACCTATACCGGTGTATTCGATATAATCAGGGATGTGTTTGCTAATACCACTGAAGCAAAGATCAGAGGGTACAAGCCGGGCAGGTTCAGCTTCAACGTAAAAGGCGGAAGATGCGAAGCCTGCAGCGGCGACGGCATAATCAAAATCGAAATGCAGTTCCTTTCGGATGTATATGTTCCATGCGAAGTTTGCAAAGGAAAACGCTACAACAGGGAAACCCTTGAAGTCAGATACAAAGGAAAGACTATAGACGATGTCCTCAACATGACTGTGGAGGAGGCATTGGAGTTCTTCGAGAACCTTCCTAGGATCAAGAACAAGATCCAGACGCTTAAGGATGTAGGCCTTGGATATGTGAGACTGGGACAGCCTTCCACTCAGCTTTCCGGAGGAGAGGCACAGAGGATAAAGCTGGCCGCCGAGCTTTCCAGAAGGAGCACAAGAAAGACAATATACATCCTTGACGAGCCGACCACAGGACTGCATGTAGATGATGTCAAGAGGCTCATAGAGATCCTGCAGAGGATAGTAGACACTGGAAATACAGTGATAGTCATAGAGCATAATCTGGATGTCATAAAAAGTGCAGATTATATAATAGACCTGGGGCCTGAAGGCGGCGACAAGGGCGGCGAAGTAGTGGCTGCCGGTAAACCCGAGGAAATCATCAAAATTAAAGGATCCTATACGGGACAATATCTGAAAAAGATGTTATAATTTATAGTGGCCGGCATATAGAACTACTTGATGCCGGCTTTTACTTAATATAAAGAAGGTGATAAATAATGGATTTTAGCAGTTTAAGCATGATATTCAAGCTAGTCATTATCGCAATTATCTATATTATTATTTTTACCGCTCTCCGAATAATGTACAATGACATGAAGGGCGGCGGAAGAGCAAGGACAAGCCAGTCCAGGACCTACGGACTTGAGATACTGAACCCGGGTAGCAGTGAAAACCTGAGAAAAGGAGCCGTGATACCGGTGAAGGGAATCATCACAATCGGCAGGAAAGCAGACAATATGCTTGTACTTGAAGACCCTTATGCATCCAGCTACCACGCCAAGCTTTTTTTTAAGGGCGATGAAATCGTACTGGAGGATCTGGAAAGCACAAACGGAACTATGCTTAACGGAGAGAAGTTATCAGGAAAGGCATTTCTTGCATCAGGAGACGAGATATCCATAGGAAGCGTCTCATTCAGATTTATTTAATTTATTGGTGGTGAAAGCAGTGGGATCAGACAGAGATGAAAAAAAGCTTCTTAAATACATATATTTATTGTGCATCGTGTGTTTTCTCAATCTAACATTAATAAAAATGCCCATCGATGCCGGTGCAATGGTTATGGCCCTTGTTACCTGCGTTATGATAGGCGTTTCTTACTTTGTAATAAGGAGATATTTCCCTGAAGGGGACAAGCATATATTTATCTTTGCAAGCGTGCTTTCTGTGATAGGCATAGTTATGATATACAGGCTGGACACAGCCTCTTCCGTCAAACAGCTAATATGGTTTGCTATAAGCGTCACAGGCTTCATCCTGACAGTAGTAATACTGCCCGACCTGAAGAGGTTCTGCAATCTGCGATATTTATTTCTTGCAGGAACTTTAATATTCATGAGCATGGCAATTTTCATAGGTACGGAAATCAACGGGTCTAAAAACTGGGTGGTTGTTGCAGGGTTCAGCTTTCAGCCTTCGGAATTCGGGAAACTCTTTTTTGTTGCATATCTTGCTTCAGCCCTGAAGGAATACCAAAACAGCTTTAAGGAGCTGATCCAGCCAGCCATAGTTGTAATGGCGTGTCTAGGGTTCATGGTCCTTCAGAAAGACTTGGGTTCCGCACTTATATTTTTCGGGATTTCCATTACGATGCTTTATATAGCAACATCTAAAACGAAGTATGTTCTGGCCTGCATCGGGCTTTTTGCAGCGGGTGCAACCATAAGCTACCAGCTTTTCGACCACGTAAGGCTCAGGGTAATGATATGGAAAAATCCGTGGCCATATGCGAACAACCAAAGCTACCAGGTGGTCCAGTCCATGTTTTCCATAGCCAGCGGAGGCTTCACGGGAACAGGGCTTGGCCTCGGTCATCCTGAGTACGTTCCTATCAACACGAGTGATTTTATTTTTGCTGCAATCTGCGAAGAGCTGGGAATACTTACTGGCTTTGCACTAATAATAATCTACTTTCTGCTCTTTTACAGATGCATGAGGGCCGCCATCAATGCGGGGGACAACTTCTCCAGGCTTCTTGCAGTGGGCTTCAGCTCCATGATAGCGAGTCAGGTGATCGTAATTGTGGGAGGAGTAATAAACATGATACCGCTCACAGGTATTACGATGCCTCTGGTAAGCTATGGTGGAACATCAATGCTGATCACTTTCCTTGCCCTTGGGGTAATACAGAAGATTTCAGAAGAAGGTAGATAAAAATGATAGATATTACGAAAAATATAAAAACGGTACTAATCATTTTTCTGGTGCTTTTCATAGGGCTAATCTCATATGTCACTTACTTCGAGATGGTGGTAGGTCCCCAAATAGTGAATAATGTAAGCAACAAGAGGCTCTGGGTTCAGAGGAATGAAGTTCTGAGGGGAACAATATACGACAGGGATATGACAGCACTTACGAAGAGCAAGAGGATTGATCAGGATACACAGACCAGGGAATATACCAACGGGCCGCTTTTTGCGCATGCAATTGGTTATGTGGATGTCAAATATGGCATAACCGGACTTGAGAGGAAGTATGACAGCGAACTTATATATTCCAGCATAAAGGACAATATTATGAATTTCATAAAATACAAGGGAAAGCTCCCTCAAAAAGTCGGTAACAGTATCCAGACAACGCTTGACTATAATATTCAGAAAAAAGCCTATGACCTCCTTGGAAGCAACAAGGGTTCTGTGGTGGTTTTGAATCCAAAGACAGGAGAGATACTGGCGATGGTATCGAAGCCTTCCTTCGACCCAAACAGCCTTGACGAGAACTGGAAAGACATAAACTCCAATGCAGCAATGCCGCTCATCAATAGGGCGACAGCTGGACTTTATCCGCCTGGGTCGACATTTAAGGTAGTTACCGCAGCGAGCGCTCTTGAAAACATTTCCGGAATAATGGACAGGACATTTGAGGACAAAGGAAAGATCGTCTTTAATGACAATGAATCCCTGAGCAACTATAACGGCGAAGTGTTGGGAACACTGAACTTCAAGGGGGCTTTTGTACATTCAAGCAATGTGTTTTTCGGAACCCTGGGCATGGAGCTCGGCAACAGCAAGCTTAAGAAAACTGCGGAAGCGTTCAACTTTAATGCAGACACGCCAGCAGACGGAGTCACCATAGAGAACAGCCAGTTCCCGTCCTACAACATCTTTGAAAAGGGCAATATTGCACAGAGCGCTATAGGACAGAGCAGCGTGCTGGCTACCCCTATGGAGATGGCACTCGTCGCTAGCACCATAGCAAATGACGGAGTCATGATGAAGCCTTATATAGTGGGCAAGGTCTTAAGCAGCAGCGGCGAGGCGCTGAAGACAATTGAACCTGTTAAAATAAGGCAGGTCACCTCTTCGGACACGGCAGCAACAATAAAGGACTTCATGAGGGCGGTTGTCACGGACGGTACCGGCACGAATGCAGCCATTCCGGGCATAGAAGTATGCGGAAAGACAGGGACAGCAGATAATCAGGAGGGCTCAGAACCACATTCATGGTTCATAGGCTTTGCGCCTTACGACGATCCGCAGGTGGTTGTGGCTGTAATCGTTGAGAATGGCGGTCAAGGCGGAGGAATTGCTGCAAAGATTGCAGCCCAGGTTATGAAGACTGCATTAAGCAAATAAGGAGGCAAAAATGAAAATTGATGATATTTCCAGCCTGGAAAACGGTGAAGCGATAGAATTTACAGGTTTGGTAAGCGATATAAGGACCGGACAGAAAAAGGACGGGAATCCTTTTCTTATAGTTATTATTCAGGACAATACAGGCAGCATATCCTTTCCAATATGGGACAATTTGGAACGTTTCAGGGAGATTGCAGATAATAATAAGATCCTCCACGTGAGAGGCACCGCCGGCACTTTCAACGGAGTGGTTCAGATCAAGAATCCTTCAGTTAAGGCCGCCTCAGGCGAGCTTAACTTGTCGGATTTTGTGCCATCCTATGAAATTCCTAAGGTTATGGTCGAGTATTTCAATTCCATTGTGGATTCACTTGAGGATAAATACAGGCAGATCGCAATAGCCGCCACAGGAGCTTTCGGCACAAACAAGGACAGGTGGGATGCCTTTTACAACTGTGTGGCTGCGGAAAAGTTCCACGGAAACAAGAGGGGAGGGCTTTTCATACACACCATTGGCGTAATGAAGACAATGGAGTCAATCCTGTCAAACTATATAAGCAATCCGTTTTACATGAATGCAAAGGAAGTCATCTCCAGGGACAGGCTTATGCTCAAGGCAATCCTCCATGACCTCATGAAGGCTGAGGAGTATGATTATGAAACGGCAATCAGGAGAAAATGCATGAAGATGGATCATCTTGTATTGGGAGCAGCCTATGTAAGGGAGATCAACAAGGAGTGCGGGGATCTGCTTTCACCGGAGGAGCTGGACGACATATGCTATTCCATACTTTCGCATCACGGTGAATTCGGCAACTATCCTACAAAGAGTATAGAGGATATCCTGCTCAACCAGGCGGACCTCATAGACAGCCAGATAGTGAATGCTGTTGAAAGTAAAATTTAGCCCAGGTATTAAATATACGGGAGTGGTTTTGTGTTTGATTTCGAATACCAACTAAAAATGCTCCCGGATAAGCCGGGAGTTTATATCATGAAAAGCGCAAACGGTGAAGTGATATACGTCGGCAAGGCAAAGGTATTGAAGAACAGGGTAAAGCAGTACTTTCAGAGCTCCAGGAACCATTCCGGAAAAGTAAGAGCAATGGTGCAGAATATCAGCGAATTCGAGTATATAATTACAGATTCCGAGATTGAAGCGCTTATACTGGAATGCAATCTGATAAAAAAGTACAGGCCAAGGTACAACATAATTCTTAAGGATGACAAACATTATCCTTTCGTGAAGATAACAGTCAATGAAGAATTTTCAAGGGTATTCGTCTCAAGGATACTCTCCAAAGACGGCGCAAAGTATTTCGGACCATACCCAGACGTATCAGCGGTCCATGAGACTATGGAGCTGATCAAAAAAATATTTCCTGTAAGAACCTGCAGAAAGACAATAATTGAAGCGGGTGGGAAAACGAGGCCCTGCCTTAACTACCATATTGGCTTGTGCAAGGCCCCCTGTGCAGGATTTATCAGCAGGGATGACTACATGTCGATCATCACAAATGTGATAGACCTGCTGAACGGCAAAGACAAAGCAATTGTGAAGGAACTTCAAAAGCAGATGGAGGAGTCTTCAGAGAAGCTGGAATTCGAAAAAGCTGCAGTTTTTAGGGACAAGATAGCGGCCGTAAGGAAGATAACTGAAAAACAGAAGATCATTACGGGTAAATTTGAAAATGAAGATTATATTGATATATACAGCGACGAGAAGGACAGCTTAGCCCAGGTTTTCTTTTTGCGGGACGGCAAAATTACCGGGAGGGAGCATTTCATCCTGGAGAGCACTGACGGAGTGGAAAAGGATGAGCTGGTGGCGAATTTTATCAGGGAATTCTACGGAGGGACGGCGTTTATACCAAAGGTCATAAACGCGACAGGAACTATGGACAAAGAACTTCTTGAGGAGTGGCTATCCATGAAGAGAGGCTCGAAGGTTAGCATAAAGGTGCCCGTGAAGGGAGACAAAAAGAATGTCCTCGAAATGGTGGCACAGAATGCCCAAATGACTCTTGAACATTTCAAACTGAAGATGGTGACAGACAGGCAGAGACACAGGAAAGCAATGGATGAACTTCAGTTGTTGCTTGAGATGGACGTTGTTCCTGTCAGGATCGAGGCTTTCGACATTTCTAATATCCAGGGTGTTGACTCCGTAGGCACCATGGTAGTTTTTGAGGGCGGAAAAGCCAAAAGCAGCGATTACAGGCGGTTTAAGATAAAATCCGTAAAAGGTGCCAACGACTACGACAGCATGAGGGAGATACTGACACGAAGGTTCAAGAGAGGCCTGGAGGAGACCAAGGCGATCTCCGAAAGCAAAATTTCTCTTACAGCCGGCAAATTCAGTTCATTCCCGGATCTGATATTCATGGACGGTGGGAAGGGGCAGGTGAATATAGCCCTCGAGGTACTGAAAAACTTGGGAATTGATATACCTGTATGCGGTATGGTGAAAGACGACAGGCACAAAACCAGGGGACTAATATACAACAACACCGAGCTGGTTATAAAGCCAGGGTCAGAAGTTATGAAGCTGATAACAAGGATTCAGGATGAGGTACACCGTTTCGCAATCACCTACCACAGGAGCCTCAGAAACAAAAGAGTTCTACATTCTGTGCTTGAAGAGATTCCAAACGTCGGCAGCACCAGGAGGAAGGAACTGCTTAAAAAGTTTGAAAGTATAGAAAACATTAGGAAGGCAACCTACGAAGAACTTCTGGAAACACCTTCCATAGACAGCAGGGCAGCAGAAAGCATAAGGCAATATTTCAGCGATAATCAGAATCATAATTCTTGATTATGAGTAACTGTTAGTTTATACTATATTGTGATACTACGAGAATTTTAAATATCAAGGAGAATTAACATGAACCTTTACAATGATTTCAGCAAAATACTCAGCAATTTTTTTGCGTCAGACAAAATTCATATAGACGAACCAATGAAAAACCACACGTCATTCAAAGTAGGCGGACCTGCCGACATTCTTGTAACACCCGAATCTGCAGAGGATATAATAAAACTGGTGCAGATATGTTCAGAGCACGGGGTTCCATACATCGTTATAGGGAACGGTTCGAACCTCCTGGTAAAGGATGGCGGAATCAGAGGTGTAGTTGTCAAGCTGAGCAGGATGAACAAGATAAAGGTCGAGAGAGACAGGATCACAGCAGAATGCGGAGTAACACTGACAGATCTCTGCTATGCGGCAATGGCTGAGGAACTGGCAGGCCTGGAATTTGCATGCGGAATACCCGGAAGCGTAGGCGGAGCTGCTGCTATGAACGCCGGAGCGTACAACGGGGAAGTGCTCAACGTCATTGAAAGCGCATTATGCATAGACAATGATGGCAATGTCAGGATATTAACCAAGGATGAGCTTGAGATGGGCTACAGGACAAGCGCTATACTAAAGCGCGGATACACTGTTGTGGAAGCAACATTCAAGCTTCAGAAAGGCGAGAAGGAAAAGATAGGCAGCAGGATAGAGGATCTGAACAAACGAAGAAGCGAAAGACAACCTCTTGAATTCCCTTCTGCGGGAAGCACCTTCAAGAGGCCCGAAGGACATTTTGCAGCAAAACTGATTGAGGACACCGGACTGAAGGGTCTTTGCGTCGGCGGAGCTGAAGTGTCAATTAAGCATTCCGGCTTCATAATAAATAAGCAGGAAGCCAGTGCTAAGGACGTACTGGATTTGATAGGAATTGTTCAAAAGCAGGTAAAGGAAGCCTACGGGATCGAACTTCACACCGAGGTAAGAATCATAGGTGAAGACTAGAATTAAGACATAACAATGGAGAATTAAGCCAGGCTTAATTCTCCATTTATTCTATCTTTGGATTGTGTTATAATAAAAAATGAAATCTGTACTATTATAAGAAATGATACAGTTAATCAGACAGGAGGTAAACAATGAAATTTCTAATTTTAACCGGGCTATCCGGAGCTGGAAAAACAGAAGCAATAAGATGCTTAGAGGATATAGGTTATTTTTGTATAGACAATATGCCGCCGACTCTCATTCCCAAATTTGCGGAGGCTTGTTTCAAGACCGACGGGAAAATCGACAGGATTGCTCTGGTTATAGACATCCGCGGAGGTGAATTCTTCGGTGATATCTATGAAAGCCTTTTATATCTTAATGAGCATAAGTTCGATTACGAGATATTGTACCTGGAAGCTTCAGACGAGGTTCTGGTGAAAAGATATAAGGAAAGCAGGAGGAAACATCCGCTGTCACCGGACGGAAGAGTGATAAACGGGATACATCAGGAAAGGCTTCTATTAAAGGATATCAGGCATAGGGCAGACCATGTAATCGACACATCCAAGCTCAAACAAAGGGAGCTCAAGGACGAGATATTCAAGATATATTCAGAAGCGGGACGTATAGAAAGCGAATTCTCGATCACAATTGTTTCCTTTGGGTTTAAATACGGGATTCCAGTGGACTCGGATCTGGTTTTCGACGTCAGATTTCTACCGAACCCGTTCTATATACCGGAGCTCAAGGAGCTGTCTGGAAATGACGTAGGCGTAAGGGATTACGTCATGGGCCATAATGTAACACAGGAGTTTATAGCAAAGCTGTCGGACATGCTTGATTTCCTCATACCAAGCTACATGGCTGAAGGAAAAAGGCAGCTGATCGTCTCAATAGGCTGCACAGGAGGAAGGCACCGATCCGTTGCAATAGCAAATGACCTGTTCGATAAGCTCAGCGACGCCAGATTAAGGGCAAGCATTGACCACAGGGACATCAATGAAGATATCCACAGAGGCGGTAAGAAATTATGAAGGCAGTTGACTGGTTTAGACCGGGCACAAAGGTAAAGAGGTGGATACTGCTCGGACTGATGGGGATACTGTTCATAACCTTTGGCGTACTGGAATTTGTAAACAGGAGATTTTACAGCCTTTATTACATTTCATTCTACCTGTTCCTCATGATCAGCGGACTGTTTGTACTCTATATATCGGTTATGCAGGGTATGAGGTCCGTAATAGCGCTCATAAACAAGGGTTACCTGAATGTGTCGCTGGACTCAAGGAAGCTTGAAAACCTTATATATGAGAAGCGGTTGCTGGTAAAGGGGCCTAAGATCGTCGCAATAGGCGGAGGCACAGGACTTTCAACCATGCTCAGGGGTCTCAAATACTACACTTCAAACATCAGCGCTGTTGTTACAGTGGCGGATGATGGCGGAGGATCGGGTGATCTTAGGGATGACCTTGGCATACTTCCGCCTGGAGATATAAGAAACTGTATCCTTGCCCTGGCTGATACTGAGCCTCTTATGGAGGAACTTCTGCAGTACAGATTCCAGGAAGGAAAGCTTAAGAACCAGAGCTTCGGGAACCTGTTCCTCGCTGCAATGGACGGCATTTCAAACAATTTCGAGGAAGCTGTGCAGAAGATGAGTTCAGTACTTGCTGTTACGGGAAGAGTTATGCCTGTAACACTTGAGAACATAATCCTCAAGGCAAGGCTGAAAAACGGTACAATTGTGGAAGGGGAATCCAATATCCCGCTTAAAGCTTTGGAGACCGGCAGCGGTATAGACAGGGTGTTCATCGAACCGAGGAATGCAAAGGCTCTCAAGGAAGCGGTTGATGCGATAAATGAAGCGGATGCGATCATACTGGGTCCGGGAAGCCTTTACACCAGTGTTATACCAAACCTGCTGATAAAGGATATAATAAACAGCATCCATAAGTCTGATGCCATAAAAATATACGTTTCGAACATAATGACGCAGATGGGCGAAACAGACGGCTTCAGCGTGGCTGATCACGTTGAGGCTATATTCAGGCACAGTTCAGGAAGAATAATAGATTATTCCGTGGTAAATGTGGGCAGGATAGGCGATGATCTTGAGAAGAAATATCTCAGTCAGAATTCACAGGTTGTAAAGAATGATGAGGAAGACATGAAGAGGCTGAACGTCGGCGTCATCGAAGGAGACTTTGTCAAGATTTCCAACGGGCTTGTAAGGCATAATTCTGAGAAGCTGGCAGCCATACTGGTCGAAACAATCATGGAGAAGAAGCTTCTGTTCGACAGGAAGAAGATCATTGAGTACTTCTATCTTTCAGAAAGATTAAAACAAAACAAGAGTGGTAGGGAGTAAAGAATATGTCATTTTCGGTTATAGTTAAAAATGAAATCTGCAGGATTGTGAACATGACAAAGGAGGAGGCCGCTGCTGAATTAGCTGCTATAATGAAGGTAAGCGGAACTCTGCTCATCGGAGGAAACAAGCACTTCAGCTTCAGGGTTACAACAGAAAATCCCGCTATAGCAAGACTCGTTTTCAAGCTGCTGAAAAAGCATTTTGGTGTTCATACAAAGATAATGGTGAAGAGGAGCAATTCCCTGAAAAAAAACAATCTCTATATGGTATTAATAAGCGAGGAGATGGGTGTTAAAAATCTTCTCAAGGAAGTCGGCCTTTTCAAAGAGGTAGAGGAAGTCTTTTTTCTCGATTATGGCATCGGAGACAATATAATAAATGGAGACGATGTAAAAAGGGCATACCTTAGAGGAGCATTTTTGGGCGGCGGCAGCGTAAGCAACCCTGAAAAAACCTACCACCTGGAGCTGGTGACTCACGACGAGGACTATGCAAAAGAACTCAGCAGTCTGATCAACAGCTACAGCCTCACATCAAAAGTTATCCAGAGGAAGAGCAGCTACGTGGTTTACCTCAAGGAGGGCGAGCAGATAGTTGACATGCTCAATATTATAGGAGCGCACACATCTCTGCTGGAGCTGGAGAATGTGAGGATCATGAAGGAAATGAGAAACAACGTAAACAGGCTGGTAAACTGCGAAACTGCGAATTTAAGCAAGACAGTAAATGCTGCAGTAAGGCAGGTTGAAAGCATTAAGTTGATAGAGAAGGAAATTGGGCTCAGAAGGCTTCCAAAGAATCTCCGGGAAATAGCCGAGCTTAGGCTCAACTACCCTGATGAATCATTGAAAGAGCTTGGCGAGATGCTGATACCGCCTGTAGGAAAATCCGGGGTCAATCACAGGTTAAGGCGTATAGAAAAAATAGCAGCAGAAATTTACAAAGAAGGAAAGTAGGGTTATAGATGTCTAAGCATGAAGACATTCTGAAATATGTAATGTCGTTGGAAGTTGGAACAAGAATCTCTGTCAGAAGCGTGGCGTCTGCACAGGGAGTCAGCGACGGGACCGCTTACAGGGCAATCAAGGATGCTGATGCGCTTGGACTTGTTACCACAATTCCAAGAGTAGGGACAGTAAGGATAGAGAAGCTGGAAAAAAAGAGCATAGAATCCCTGACCTACGGTGAGGTTATCAATATAATTGACGGGACGCTTCTCGGCGGTAAGGAGGGCATACACAAGACACTTAACAGGTTTGTCATAGGAGCCATGGCTGTAGAAGATATAGGCAAATATATTACACCGGGATGCCTTCTCATCGTGGGAAACAGGGAAGAGGTACAGAGGCTGGGACTGGAAAATGAGTCAGGAGTACTCATAACGGGAGGTTTCGGCTGCAGCGAGGAGATTAAGAAGCTTGCAAATGAGAAGTGCCTGCCAATAATATCCTCAGCATATGATACCTTCACCATAGCGAGCATGATAAACAGGGCGATATCCGAAAGCCTTATCAAGAAGGACATAATGCTTGTTGAGGACATAATGAATATCGAGCCTGTTTACCTGAAGCCGAATGATACTGTGGCTGACTGGAGGAGGATGGTGCTGGAAACAGGACACGAAAGGTACCCTGTGGTCGATGACGATATGAAGGTTATAGGCATAATTACGGCTAAAGACCTCGTAAAGGACATAAGCAATGACGAGCACATATCCAGGGTGATGAGCAAGAACACTATCACTGTAACCCCGAAAACTACAGTTGCATACGCTGCACATGTAACTGGATGGGAAGGGATCGAGCTCTGTCCGGTAATCCACAACAAGAGACTTGCTGGCGTTGTCACAAGGCATGATGTTATAAAAGCCCTTCAGTACATTTCGCGGCAGCCCCAGGCCGGTGAAACCCTTGAGGACATGATAATGAAGAATTTCCAGTTTGAGACCCTCGGGGAAGATTTGTACTTTTTCGGAAAGATCACGCCTGAAATGCTTGATCCAATAGGCACAGCATCATGGAGCTCACTTAACATGCTGCTTTCAACAATAGGCATCATAACATTGAGGCATAAAAACAATATCAATATTTTTATCGACAGCATGAGCACATACTTTACCCAGCCTGTTCAGATGGACAGCGTGATAGATATATATACAAAAATACTTGATATGGGAAGAAACTCCAGCAAAGTTAGGATCGAGATGTACGACAGAAAAAAACAGCTCATAGGAACATCGATTCTGTCTGCCAGAGTTCTCAAAAAGATATGATGAAGGTGAAGCTAAATGGATAAATGGATAAGTCTGCATACGCATACAGGTTATTCCCTTTTGGACGGTTCCGCAAAAATAAAGGATATCATCAGCCGCACGAAGGAGCTGGGTATGGATTCCATAGCCATCACCGACCATGGGGTCATGTTCGGCTGCGTGGAATTCTACAAGGAGGCCGTAGCACAGGGTATCAAACCGATAATCGGCTGCGAGGTGTATGTAGCGGCAAAATCAATGGACATAAAGCAGAACAGCGGCGAGAACCAGACCTACCACCTTGTGCTGCTTGTCAAGGACGAAACAGGTTACAGCAACCTGATGAAGATCGTTTCCGAAGCATCCATTAACGGCTTCTACTACAAACCCAGAACAGACAAGAATTTTCTGAAAGAGCACAGCCAGGGTCTGATAGCCCTCAGCGCATGTCTGGGAGGAGAAATCCAGTCCTACATCCTTGAGGACAACATAAAAAAGGCGGAAGCAACTGCGCTTGAGTACAAGAGCATATTCGGGGAGGATTTCTACCTTGAGCTCCAGTACCACGGGATTGAAGATCAGCTCAAGGTTAACAGGGAGCTAATCGACATGTCCAAGAGGCTGTCCATTCCCCTGGTTGCCACGAACGATATACATTATATTTACAAGGAGGACAGCGTTTCACACGATGTACTCCTGTGCATACAGACTGCGAAAACTGTAAATGACGAGGACAGGATGAGATACCCTTCCGAACAGTTCTACCTCAGATCACCAGAGGAGATGTACGAGATATTCTCGTACGTCCCTGAAGCGCTTGAAAATACGGTGAAGATAGCAGAAAAGTGCAATTACAATTATGAATTCCACAAATCAAAACTGCCGAAATATCCATTGGAATCTGACGCCGATCCCTTCGAATACCTCAGGGAGCTGTGCTACAGCGGCATGAGGAAGAAGTATGAAGCTTTAACGGATGAGTTGGCGGATAGGCTTGAATATGAGCTCAGGATCATAAACCAGATGGGCTACATCGATTACTTCCTTATAGTCTGGGATTTCATTAAGTTTGCTGACGACAACGGCATAATGACCGGGCCGGGCAGAGGATCTGCTGCCGGCTCGCTGGTCGCATATGCCCTGAACATAACAAAAATAGACCCTATAAAATACAATCTGATATTCGAGAGGTTCCTTAACCCTGACAGAATATCCATGCCAGATATAGATAGCGATTTCTGCTACGAAAGAAGGCAGGAGGTAATAGACTACGTGGTCGACAAATACGGTGTGGACAACGTCTCCCAGATAGTCACATTCGGAACAATGGCCGCAAGAGCGTGCATAAGGGATGTAGGAAGGGCGCTGGACTATACCTATGCAGAAGTTGACAGGATAGCGAAGATGATACCGCAGATGCTCGGAATAACTATAGAGAAGGCGCTGCAGGTGAATACGGAGCTCAAGCAGCTTTATGACGATGACGAGAGGTGCAAATATCTCATAGACATAGCAAAAAGACTTGAAGGGCTTCCTCGCCACACCTCAACACATGCCGCGGGAGTTGTCATAGCATCGGAGCCGCTGGTGAATTTTGTGCCGCTTCAGAAAAACGAGGGCAGTATTGTAACACAGTTCACCATGGGTGCGCTGGAGGAGCTGGGCCTTCTCAAGATGGACTTCCTGGGCCTTAGGACACTGACCGTAATAAGGGACGCAGTCGAGATGATAGAGAGAAACGCGGGCGTCAAAATTGACATAGGGAACATAGACCTTGAGGACAAAGAGGTTTACAGGATGATAGGAGATGGTCAAACCGTAGGCATATTCCAGCTTGAATCCGCAGGAATGACCTCCTTTATGAAGGAACTTAAACCTGACTCCCTTGAGGACATAATCGCGGGTATCAGCCTTTACAGACCTGGTCCGATGGCCGAGATACCAAAGTATATAAGGAACAAGAAGGATCCGGAAACAATAAAATACGAGACGCCCGAGCTTGAGCCGATACTGGGCGTAACCTATGGCTGCATGGTCTACCAGGAGCAGGTAATGCAGATTGTAAGAGACCTGGCAGGCTACTCCATGGGCAGAAGCGACCTTGTAAGGCGTGCCATGTCAAAGAAGAAGCATGATGTCATGCAGCAGGAGAGGAAGAACTTTGTAGAGGGCTGCCAGCAGAGGGGGATCAACCCGGAGGCCGCCGACAGGATATACGATTCCATGATGGACTTCGCGTCCTATGCTTTCAACAAGTCGCATGCTGCTGCATATGCTGTGGTGGGTTACCAGACGGCTTACCTCATGTGCTACTATCCGGCAGAATTCCTGGCAGCTATGCTGAACAGCGTCATGGGAGACGGAACGAAGGTGGCTTACTACATCAGGCATGCGGAAGAGAAGGGCATACAGATACTTCCGCCAGACATAAACGAGAGCATAGACAAATTTGCCGTAGACCGCAATAAGATTAAATTCGGACTTTCTGCCGTGAAAAATGTTGGCGTTAATGTAATCAGGAGTATCGTGAAGTCAAGGGAGGAGAAGGGCAAGTTCACCGACCTTGAGGATTTCTGCAGCAAGATCGACATAACCTGCATCAACAAGAGAGTGGTGGAAAGCCTTATCAAGGCCGGAGCCTTCGACTGCTTCGGTGTTTACAGGTCACAGCTTCTCGATGTTTACGAAAAGGTGCTGGACGGAATAAGCAACGAAAGGAAGAGGAACATAGAAGGACAGATGAGCCTGTTCACTGGTGCAAAGGACAGCAAGATCAATATCAGATACCCGGACATAAGGGAATTCGACAAGAAGCAGCTCCTGGCAATGGAGAAGGAAATGACGGGGCTATATCTCACTGGCCATCCCCTGGACCAGTATGAGTCAGCCCTGAGGAACCAGACAAGCATAAAGATTTCGGATATAGTCACAGTTGAAGTCCTGGAGGAGGAAGAGGACAACCTTCAGGTTGATCCGAGCGTCAGGGATGGCGACAAGGTTATAATCGGAGGGATTATAACTGGGGTGAGCAGGAAGATTACGAGGAACAATGCGAATATGGCCTTCGTCACAGTAGAGGACCTGTTCTCGGCGATCGAAGTCGTGGTTTTCCCCAAGACCTATGAAAAGTGCAAGAGCCTCATAGAAGAGGACGGGCTAGTCCTGGTTAAAGGCAGGGTCAGCATAAAGGAAGACGAGAAGCCAAAGCTTCTCTGCGAATCGCTGGATCCGCTGCTGCTTCTGGACGGTGAAAAACTCTTTATCCAGATAGACGGGGATATCATGATTAAGGACGAGCTGTCACGGCTCAAGCAGATAATCCTCAATCACAAAGGAAATGTGCCTGTTTACCTTTTCACGAAAAAAGAGAGGAAGAAATACAGGCTGGACAGGGAGTTCTGGGTCGAAAACAGCCTGGAACTCATGACAGATTTAAGAAATAGGTTCGGTGACGAAAACGTAAAACTGGCCTGATTGGAAATAGCGCTGAGAAAATTTTCTCGGCGCTATAATTTTATGGGAATCACGTTGGATGGTGTGATATAATTTATGAAAGAGCCAACATCAGCGTTAAGGAGGATGCAATATTTGAAGACTATAGCAGTATTAACCAGCGGCGGAGATGCACCAGGCATGAACACAGCAATAAGGGCTGTCGTAAGGACCGGCCTGGATAAAGGTATGAAAGTGATGGGAGTAATGAGAGGCTATACTGGACTCATAAGCGGCGATATTTTCCAGATGGAGCGATACAACGTAGCAGATATAATACAGCGGGGAGGTACAGTTCTCAGGACATCCAGGTCTGAAGAATTTATGACGCTTGAAGGGCAGAAGAAGGCAGCAAATATCCTCAAGGCTTTCCATATAGACGGTCTGATCGTAATTGGAGGGGACGGCTCATTCAGAGGGTGTCTTGCCCTTGAAAAACTTGGGATAAAAACTATCGGCGTGCCAGGCACAATAGACAATGATCTTCCCTATACTGATTACACTATAGGCTTCGACACAGCTGTAAATACAGCTCTTGAAGCCATAAACAAGATTAGGGATACAGCAACCTCCCACGAGAGGGTAAGCGTAATAGAAGTCATGGGAAGGCACTGCGGAGACATCGCACTCTATGCAGGTGTTGCAGGCGGTGCAGAAAGCATTTTGGTGCCTGAGATAGGCTACAATCTTGATGACATATGCAGGAGCATACTTGAAGGAAAGCGAAGGGGCAAGCTGCATGACCTTATTGTCATAGCTGAAGGTGCAGGGGGAACTGCTGACCTGGTAAAGACTATCCGCGATGTGACAGGCGTAGAAGCCAGGGCGACAATCCTTGGATATACGCAGAGGGGAGGCAGCCCTACTTGCATGGACAACCTGCTGGCGTCGAGGTTCGGGTACAGGGCAGTTGAACTGCTGGCCGAAGGGAAGAACAAGAGGCTGGTAGGAATCAAACACAACGAGATAGTGGATGTCGACACTGATGATGCAATGGCAATGGAAAGAGTATTCGACAAAGAGCTTTACAGGATTGCCGAAATACTGGCTTAATTAAAAGAGGATAGGGGTGTTGAATATGCAGAAAACAAAAATGGTTTTTACGATAGGTCCTGCCAGCCAGAGTGAGGAAGTATTGTCCAAGCTCATTGAAGCTGGAATGAACGTTTCCAGACACAATTTTTCCCATGGCAACCATGAAGAGCACAGGGAAAGAATGACGATGATAATGAAGCTCAGGGAGAAATACAACAAGCATATAGCCATCATGCTCGATACTAAAGGTCCTGAGATAAGGACAGGGAATTTCGAGAAACCCGTTGAGGTCAAGGAGGGGGATGAATTTACTATAGTCTGCGGCGAAGAAGTCATGGGCGACGAGAAACAGTGCTCCGTAACCTATGATAAGCTATGTGAAGACGTGCAGGAGGGAGACTTGATCCTGGTGGATGACGGCCTGGTTGAGCTTGAAGTCAAAAGCGTGGACGGCAACAAAATCAAGACCACTGTCAAAAATACAGGCATCATATCAAGCCATAAGGGAGTCAATGTGCCTGGTGTGCCGGTAGCCCTTCCGGCTTTGACTGACAAGGATATAGATGACCTGAAGTTCGGCTGTGAAGTCGGCGTGGATATAGTTGCAGCCTCATTCATAAGGAAGGCAGCCGACGTTCTGTCCATAAGGAAGGTCCTGGAATCCTACGGAGGTGCCGACATACTCATAATTTCAAAGATAGAGAACCGCGAAGGCGTGGAAAACATAGACGAGATAATAAAATTCTCCGACGGCATAATGGTTGCAAGAGGTGATATGGGCGTCGAGATTCCAATGGAGGAGGTTCCGCTTGCCCAGAAAATGATAATCGAGAAATGTAACAAATCAGGGATACCTGTGATCACTGCGACGCAGATGCTGGATTCTATGATCAGGAACCCAAGGCCTACAAGGGCTGAAGTTTCCGATGTAGCAAACGCCATATTTGACGGGACGGATGCAGTCATGCTGAGCGGAGAATCCGCAAACGGGAAATACCCTGTAGATACAGCCTTGACAATGGCACGCATAGCTCAGGCAGCGGAATCTAAGCTGAACTATGACGCCATGCTGGAGGCTAAAAAAGAGCAGCACATATTGAATGTGCCGAACGCAATATGCCTCGCTACATGTACAACTGCTACGGAGCTCAATGCAGCAGCTATAATTACTGCCACCCAGAGCGGACATACTGCCAGAATGGTCTCTAAATACAGGCCGGCATGCACAATCATAGCTGTAACACCTAGCGTCAAAGTAGCCAGAGGCCTTGCGCTTAACTGGGGAGTTACCCCGGTTCTTGCAACCGCGATGAGGACCACAGATGAGCTCGTCGAAAAGTCCGTCGCAATCTCCCTGAATTCAGGCTATGTCGCAAAAGGTGACCTTGTTGTTATAGCAGCAGGTGTTCCTGTGAGCATGGCAGGCTCAACCAACATGATGAAAGTACACGTTGTAGGGGATATTCTGGTGCAGGGAAGAGGAACAGGGTCAAGGCCTGGCTACGGAAACGTCAAGATTATAAAAAATCCTAATGATGCAAAGAAGCTTATTGAAAGGGACGACATCCTTGTTATAGAGCATATGGATCCCGGTTACATTTCAGCACTTGATAAAGCTGCAGGGGTAATCGCGGAAGAAGGGGGCCTGACATCCCATCTTGCAATAGAATGCATAAGCCGTGAGATTCCTCTCATAGTCGGGGCTGGCGGTGCAACAGATATACTGAAGAACGGCACCTTCATAAGCATGGATGTGAGACGCGGGATCGTATATCACGGAAGAGCTAACATACAATAGATTCTAAAAATGTTTGCAATTTTATAATGGTTTTGACATGAGGATTTGATTTTTGCACCTGAAAAGGTGCAATTTTTTTGTTCTGTAGACAAAAAACCGCGCAAATTGTAGAATGTTAATGTTAGTACTTAAAAATGTAATTAAGGAGAAGTTTATGAAAAATATATGTCCTGTTGAGAAAAACAAGGAATACGTGGTAAGTGTTCAGGGCTTGGGATACGAAGGGGAAGGCGTGAGCAAAATCGACAACTTCACAGTCTTCATTCCGGGGGCACTTGAAAATGAAAAAGTAAGGATCAAGATAGTTAAGATAAACAAGAATTTCGGCTTCGGAAAGCTGCTTGAGGTCCTGGAGCCTTCTGCGGACAGGGCGGATCCGGAATGTGCCATATACAAGCGCTGCGGGGGCTGCCAGCTGCAGCACCTGAGCTATGGCGCTCAGCTTGAATTCAAGAAGAACAGGGTTGAGGACTGCCTCAGGAGGATAGGAAAGCTCGACGGATTCGTACTCCATGACACAATCGGAATGGATAACCCTTACCGCTACAGGAACAAGGTCCAGCTGCCCGTCGGAAAAAAGAACGGGAAGACAAGCATAGGCTTCTATGCCCAGAGAAGCCACGATATCATAGATTTGGAGACCTGCCTCATACAGAATGAGACCGCCGACCGTGTCATAGGAATAGTCAAGGGATGGATGGACAGATACAATATCGAAGCATACGATGAGCAGAAGAACAGCGGCATCGTCAGGAACATCATGGTACGCGAGGGTTTCAGAACAAAAGAGGTCATGGTGGTCATAGTCACCAGGACTAAGGAACTGCCTCACAAGAAAGAGTTCATTGAAGCCCTTAAAAGCAGTATTCACGGGCTCAGGAGCGTAATCCAGAACGTGAATACGAAACAGACAAACGTTATCCTGTCAGATGAGTGCATAACACTCTGGGGCCCTGAAACTATCAGTGACTATATAGGCGAATTCAAATTCAATATATCTCCTCTGTCATTCTTCCAGGTCAATCCTGTTCAGACAGAGGTACTCTACAGCAAAGCCCTTGAATATGCAGGCCTCACCGGGAATGAGACGGTGTTTGACGCATATTGCGGTACAGGAACAATAACTCTGTTCCTGTCGAAGAAAGCGAAGAAGGTTTACGGCGTTGAGATTGTGCCTCAGGCCATAGAAAACGCAATCATCAATGCTAAGCAGAACGGAGTGGAAAATGCCGAGTTCATAGTGGGCGAGGCAGAAAAAGTTATACCCGACCTGATAAAGCAAGGCGTCAGGGCGGATGTGGTAGTTGTGGATCCGCCGAGGAAAGGCTGCGGCATGGAGCTTCTTCAAGCTATTGCTAAGATTGAACCTAAGAGAATTGTGTATGTATCCTGCGATCCGGGAACACTTGCGAGGGACCTGGGAATACTGAAAGATCTGGGTTATGATACTAAAGAGGTTCAGCCTGTGGACATGTTTCCGCAGACGGCGCACGTTGAGACAGTCGTGTTGATAGAACGGAAATAGCTTGATATCGGGGCTTTCAGCGATTTTGATGTAATATATTAAGTAGGTTTTATGTTCCCTCAGACTGGTTCTGGGGGAATATTTTAGTTTATGGGGGTTGCACCTTTGCGCGGAAATAAGCAATTATGCGAAAAAGTAAAGGTTTATGCGTAAATGTATAGCATATTTTGGAAAAACGCCCCCCCTAACGAAGAAAGTTTTTGCATTAGTTGAAGGAGTAATAGGATGTTAGATAACTTTAATTCAAATACATGGAAAATTAATATAGTAAGGTTTATAATATAATTGTATTGGCATATTTTAGGGTTGCTGTTTTTAAATGAAACATTAATTGGAAATTTGAGGTTAAATAAATTTCCATTAGAAAAGTTTGGGCTAATAATTAAGATAATAAAGAACAATTCAATTAGAATGGACACTTTTATCCCAATATATGGTGCTATTATGGTTAGGGTGTGGTTGTATAAAGTTACTTATGAACAATTAGCATCCAATGATGTAAACAAGATGAAAGGATGTGGAATATTGAATAAAGCAATAAGTGCAAGAATTCAAGGAGATGATTATCAAGCACTTTTTTTCTGGATGTTTGCTGTTAAGCTATTTCAGCCTCATACATCAGTAGAAAAGGTGATATATGAAGCGGATAATGTTAAATCATTTGATGATGTTGTAGTTTACTACAGAGACGATAAACCATTTTTGGATTGCAGACATAAAAAAATATATATGGATTGCTTCCAAGTTAAGTTTCACGTTACTCAGGAGGGTTCGGTTACTTGGGATGGGTTACAAGATCCCAAATTTATTAATGCAACATCTTATTCAATAATGCAAAGATTATTGAATGCTCATAGAAAATACTATGTTGATGATCGAGGTGTTCGCTTTAACCTAGTATCTCCATGGCAAATACATCCCGATGATGTGCTAGCTAAGCTATGTTCAAATCAAGAAGGCGAAATTCGACTTGATAAACTATTTGATGATGATAAGCCGCCTGGGACAAAGCTTATCAGAGAACAAATGAAGAAACATCTAGATATAAATGATGATGAACTCTATAGAGTGATTGAATCATTGAGAATATGGAAGGATTCATTTACAATGCATAGCTTAAAAGCTCAATTGAACAGAGAATTTTTATATTTAGGATTTAAGCCTATTGAAAATTCTTCGTGTTTGAATCCTTATACCGAATTAATAAAACAATGGAATATTAGAGGGGTTAACGAAATTACTAAGGACTTTATTGTTGATGAATGCAGAAGAGAAGGTCTTTATAATGAAAAAGAAAAAGAAAAAAGGAATTATATTGATATTGGGATAAGGAGCTTTTATAGGAGCGCAGAGAATATGCAGGATGAGACTGAAAAGATGCTTTGTCTATTAAACTACTATGATGGAAGATATCTCAGAGGAGATGTTTCATGGCAAAATGATATCCACTCTGAAATAGTTAGTTTTATTTCTAAAGAGCTTGTTGGCGGTAAAAAATACCGATTGCATTTAGATACACATTTATCAAATGCTTTCATTGCAGGGTATTATTTAGATACAAAATCTGGAATTGAAGTCTATCCTACTCAGAAAACAAACAAAGGTAGAGGATTTTGGGTTCCAGATCAAGATATAAGTGTTATTTATCCGGATTGGAAGGTTAATAATGTTATATTGAAAGAAGAGGAGTTGGATGTAGCTCTAGTATTATGTATTACTCATGACATTACTAGTGACGTAAAAAATTATATTGATGAAGAGAAACTTGGTGTTTCAAAGATGGTAGTCTGCCAAATTAATGAATATAAAAGCAATAGTTCAGTAATAGATGGATATCATGCGAAAATGCTATCAGACAGCTTATCAAGAATCGTTAAACAGAGGTCTGTACATGAAAAACGAAAGAAGCTGCACATATTTGCTGCATCACCAGCAGCTTTAATGTTTTTGATTGGGCAGGTAGCTAGAAGTTTTGGAAATATAGCACTTTATGAATATGATTTTGATGGTTTAAGAAATTTTGGTTATTCTTTATCAATAGAATTACCAATACAAGTAAAGGAGAGTTGAAATGAAATTACCTTCATATTTTAAAGATTTTTTAGCTGAAATTCGATTGACACAAAATCAAATCAACGATTTGAAAAAGGGACATAAATTATTGAGAAGTAGACTTGAGAATGATGAAAATTTTTCAAAAATAATTGTAAGCACATTTTTACAGGGGAGCTATAGA
>Ga0209540_10000792_pt1 | contig 26382 bp, 23 predicted proteins | sample BarGraIncu01121A_FD_184501 | JGI IMG/M metagenome (GOLD analysis project Ga0209540, IMG submission 184501) | Arctic peat soil microbial communities from Barrow, Alaska - Barrow Graham LP Incubations 011-21A (SPAdes) (version 2) | ecosystem: Environmental > Terrestrial > Soil > Wetlands > Peat... | reverse complement strand
TAGTTATTTCTTTTTCAAAATACCCCCTTTCCTGTCCCGCAAAGCGGGATGATTTGCTCCTTCCCCCTTGGGGGAAAGCCTGCCCCGCTTCGGCGGGGGTTGGGAAGGGGGTCTTCACAAGATGGAAACAATTAGAAAATAAAACTACTATTTGTTGCGGTTTGTACCAAAAAGAATACCGGCAAAAATCATTATCGAGAGAAAAAACAGTGAGGCCTTTATGCCAAGAAGTGGAATCAATATTCCCGAGATCAGAATAAACCCCAGTGCAGACCCGGCAAGATCAGCACTGTAAACTGATGATGGGTTTGATCCATCAGAAGCTGAATTTGTCATTTCACGGAACAGGTGACCGGTAAAAAATGAAGGCAGAAGGATTGCCAGGATTATAATTGAAATTACAGGGAAAGTGTATTTTATTTCCAGCAGTCTGCTGAATAATATGCCTATTAATGCGTAATAAAATGCCAGAAAAAGAGCCTGAATGCTGATGGAGATCCTGGCCGGGAATTTCAACTTTGATCCTGAACCAAGTGCCAGTCCGGCCATCATAGATGCAAGAAACAGGCCTGTCAGCTGGTACATATTTCCGGCAGTCAGCTGAAGAGTCAGCAGCATGATTATCTCGAAGCCTGCCAGGGCAGATGCACTTAAATACATCAGCGCGTTCTTCCTTCTGACTGAAAATGCCGGGAGTGCGAAGACCAGGATAAGGAGGATTATAGCCGGATACTTCTCACCAATGTTCCTGCTTAAATTATATGTCTGAAAATGAAATGCCGCAACGGGAGATGCTTCACTGTTCTGCCTGGCACCCGGGATAATGGCCGATAAAATTTCCTTTGATTTTGCTTCAATAAGATCATCAGCAAGGTAGGAGGGGCCGACATATACGTTTTTAATTCCGCGCTTCGCAACGAGGCTGCAAAATGATACTGATACATCTTCATCAGATGCGATGAAATATAACTTTTGTCCGAGAACCGGCTTTACAAACCGGAATACTTTTACAAGACTGCTATAAACGGAGGAGCATAGATTTAATGATTCGCGGTTAAGATAGTCATCACCCGGACATGGAGAGCACATGAAAACGCCACCCTGTTTGAGCCTCATTTTTACATCTTCAAAAAACTCCCTTGTGTAGAACCTGTTTAATGAGAGTGTCGAAGGGGGGCCAAGAAGAAGAATTATGACATCTGCCTGCGTCCCTTTTTTTATTATATATCTGAATGCATCTTCATTTTCGATAGTCAGAAACGGGGGAATATCCTTGATGTTCTTTACAGCATTTTTTACAAGTTCCGGGTCTCTTTCAAGAAAGGTAACCCCTTTTATATTGTACTTTTCAATTTCCGGAAGATGTGACCCAAGATTGCCTGAGATAAGGATGACATTTTCAGGATTTGCCCGCTGTAGCATGGCATAGTGGATGTCCTCTTCCCTTTCAATTGCATCATCATTGTAGGCAAGGAGCCTCTGGTTATAATACAGAGCAGTCTCATGGGCATAGCTGCCTATTGTTATATTGCCATATGGAGTGTCCTTTGTATCCGTGACTTTCAAACCCGGAAGAAGCAATTGCCTGAAAAGGATATCCGGATCAAGGATTATAACAAGTGAAATTATAACGGCAAAAACGACTTTCATCAACAGTTTCTTTTTGCTGTTTTCGATATAGAATGTAAGCAGGGTGAAAATGAGTGACAGAAGTGTGATAACCAGGAAGAGCTTGTAATTATTAAGAATTCCGGATGCCAGAACTGAAATAAGAATCCCTGCAACAGCGGCTCCGATTGTCTCGGTTGAATAGGATTTACCGGGTGTGATTTGATGTGATTGCCTGGCGCAGGACAGAAGCTTTATAAAATAGAACCCGGATACCAGGCAAAAGGGCAGGAGTACAATGAGAGTAAAGATCATGCTTACAAGAAAGGAAGGCGTTTCTCCTCTCTCCAGGAAGAGTCTTGAGAAAAGAAGCATCATCAATAGCGAAACAAAGGGAGCTATGGAAAAGATCAGGCTTATCTTCCGGATATCATTCAGACCTGATCTCCCGGCGATGGCTGCTCCGGCAGCTGATGTGATAAGCCACGAGCCAAGGAAAACACCTGCGATCAGCTCATATCCTCCCGTAATATTCATCATCTCTTTCACCAGCAGCACCTGCACGGAAGTGCTCGTGAAGCCGGCCATCCAAAGGCTTGAAATGAGCGATTCGGGCTTTGGAAGAACAGGAGTTGTTGTTTTCGCCGGCGGTTGATTTGATGAAAATATCTTTTTGAAGTAGGGGAGGTGCCACGAAAAGTGAAAAATGCAGATAAGTGTACTTCCTACACCTATTTCAACATGCCACTTTAAAAGCTGTTTGATAAACGGGATATTCCACTTATAATTGATCTGCAGAGCCATGAAAACTCCTGCAAGAGCAACAAAAAGCAGTGTAATTGCGAGGATTGAATTCCATATTTTCCGGTGAAGTGCAAGGGAATAGAACCCCGTTCGGTATAAGAATATGCTGATGAAATATAGTAAGGAAACAGCTAAGCAGGTCCCTGCAACATGGTACATGTTTACTTCTTGTTTTCTTCCAGAACTAATCCTTCATAAATAAAAATGTCAGCACTCTTCCATCCATCCCATCCAATGCCTGCCTTATCCCTTGAAGTGTAGCCCAGGAATTCTTCAAGTGTCCAGCCATATTCGATGGGGACCTGTGGCAGCATTGTTCCCGCGTGGGAATCTTTCTTAATGTAGATGCCGTGTTTTCCGAGGATAATCTCATTTATATTATCGATCTTCTTCATAGGTCCCAGAACAGTGATCTCGAAATCGATCTTATTGAACTCAGCTTTTGTAAGAGAGGGGAAGCGTGAATCCTCGAAGGCAGATGAGGCGGCGGAGGCGCTTACAACTTTATACAAGGGGTCAGATGATTGAAACCTGCCGATGCACCCTCTAAGATTTCCATCTAACTTCAGAGTGACAAATGCGCCAAATTGCTGTTTGAGAGCCTTCGGTATTTTACTTTCATCAATAATATAGTTCTTGTTATCAAAGAGAAGAGATTTTATGCTGTTCCTCGCAATGTCGAACAGTTCTTTCTTCTCTTCATCTGTAAAACTAACCTTCCCTATTAATTTCTGATCCGCTTTCTGATCCTGCTTTTTTTCAACAAGTGCTATTGCATTATATCCGACAACCTCACTTTTGCTGCCGTATGGAGAGTCACCTGAATTGGAGTAATCAATTTTTTTGTATTCCAGTGTTTTATTGCCCTCTGTAAGATATAGCAGAGTAAGACCGGAAGTCCACCCGCACATGCTTGTTACTAAACCGGGTGTATCTTTTGCTGCATTTTTTTTCAGAACCGAAAGAAAAGTGGCCGGGTCGCCTGATATAATTCCATCGGCTGTAAGCTTATCATTAACAATGGCGTCATTGTATGGCGGATAGTGAGAAAAATCGCTGCTTATGACAAACAGGTTGTCAGGTGTGAACCATGGCCTGAGAGCTTCAGCAATTGCCTTAATGATTGTCGTATTATTGGTTCCCAGTATTATCGGAACTATAGGCGGAGTCTTATCATAATAATATTGTATGAACGGTACCTGCACTTCAATACTATGCTCCTGTGCGTGAGCATCGGAGGAGAAGTCGAAGAGCGGTGATTTTTTCATTAGCTCAGCAGCAATCTCCCTGTTTACTTTTGCTTTGCCCAGCGGAGTTACATAATCCCCCTCGCTGTAGATAGATGCTCCTTCAAAAGCCATAACATGGCTTGATCCAATTATGAATATATTCTTGTAATCACCTTTTTTTGAAGTGGCTGAAAACGCTGAAGCAGCCGTCTTTCCGGAATAAACATATCCGGCATGAGGAGTGATAATTGCCCTCACATTCATTGTTTCAGACGGCTTTTTACACTCTGAAAAAAGTTTTGCAAGGTCGCTTTTAAGAGTATCCTTATTATATGAATAGAATTTGCCAGCTGCATATGGCTTACGGTCAACCGATCTATTCTGGGAATGGATTTCCATAATTGAAAGAATTGAAAACAATACTATAAAAATGGAACGCATAACGAAATATGATTTGGCGTAATAAAGTTATGCCAAAAAATTAAGAAAAAGATATTCAGAATGATTTGTTTTAGATAAGCACCATCGATTCTTTAAGAATCTCCCCATTATCGTCGGCGCCGTATATTTTAATGCCAAGGCTTACTTTAGGAGATCCTAAAATGTCGATTATAGGGCTGAGAGCATCTTTAAGATCCTCAACATCCATGCTGTCGAACTCTTCAATGTTGAAATAAAGATGGATCATCAGTGTTGATTCTGATTCCTTTATACCAGAGAGTGCTTTTACGATTTTTGCAAGCCAGATGGAGGATGAAGTATTGAAATACTCAAGGTTCAGCCTGAGATTTGTCATATGCCTGGGATCATTTGCATATTGAGATACCCATTTCAGGACATTATCGTAGAGATCAGCCGCATTTTCAGGTATTGACCTGCCCGAAAATATCAGTTCTCCGCTCAGATGGTTGAGGTCAATCTGGGGAGTTTTTGCAGTAGGCTCAATAAATAAGTTTTTCAGTTCCACCCGTTAAGAACAATAAATGTCATTTACTTAACAAAAATCACTTTCAAAAATATAATAATTTTTTTATTATATCTGTACTCTTCATCAAAAAGAAATGTCCGGTTGTCAAATATTTTAATCTGTTTATATAAGATGATGATTTATCTCAATTTTGAGGGCCCCGGTTTTTGATCCTGTTTTGTTGTATGCCAATATATTAAAATATTATCTTTGCGGCTGAAATTAAAGATGAGTGATGGAGCGCATTCTAAAGGAAAAGATAAGGGAAACTTTAAAGGTTCTGTATAATAGTGATGTGCCTGACGACCTGATTCAGATACAGGAAACCAGAAAGGATTTCAGAGGAGATTTTACCCTCGTGGTTTTCCCTTTACTGAGATATTCAAAGAACACTCCTGAAAAAACGGGAGAGAATATAGGAAGCCATATTGCTTCGACATTTCCGGCAGTTTCCGGTTTTAACGTTGTTAAAGGATTCCTTAATCTTGAAATTTCAGATGAATGGTGGATGGATTATTTCCGCAAGATGGCATCGGAATCCGACTTGCTGCAAAGATGCCAGGTAAAATCGCCGGAGGTCATTCTCGTGGAATACTCCTCACCCAATACAAATAAGCCGCTTCATCTCGGACATATCAGGAATAACCTTCTTGGATTCTCACTCTTCAGAATACTTTCCGCATGCGGACATAAAGTCATTAAAACAAACATAGTCAACGATCGCGGGATTCATATCTGTAAGTCGATGCTGGCATGGCAGAAATATGGTAATGGAGAAACTCCTGCTTCATCGGGCATGAAAGGCGATCACCTCGTTGGTAAATATTATGTCATCTTCGAAAAGGAGCTGAAGCTCCAGTCCGGTGAACTAATGGCTAAGGGTATTGCTGAGGAGGATGCCAGAAATTCAGCCCCCCTGATGAAGGACGCAAGAGAGATGCTTTTAAAATGGGAGGCCGGAGACAAGGAGGTGATGGATCTGTGGAAAATGATGAACTCATGGGTTTATGCCGGCTTCGATGAAACTTACAGGAAGCTTGGAGTCGATTTTGACAAGATATATTATGAGTCTGAAACTTATAAGATCGGCAGGGATTTAGTACTGACCGCTCTGGATAAACATATTCTTTACCGGAACACCGACAGTTCAATATGGGCTGATTTGGGCGCCGAAGGCCTTGATCAGAAATTATTGCTCCGTTCCGATGGTACGGCAGTATATATGACTCAGGACCTTGGCACTGCAGTTTTAAGGCATGAGGAATATGGCTTCAACAGATGCCTTTATGTGGTGGGGAATGAGCAAAATTATCATTTCCAGGTACTTAAAGCTCTTCTTAAAAAGATGGGATATGACTGGTCCGACGGGTTGTTCCATTTTTCATATGGCATGGTTGAGCTTCCTGAAGGAAGAATGAAATCGCGTGAAGGGATAATTGTTGATGCTGATGATCTGATTTCAGAGATGATCACAACTGCAAGGGATGTATCCCAGGAACTGGGAAAGCTCTCCGATTTTGCCGAGACTGAAAAGGATGAGATATTCAGAAAGATTGGACTGGGAGCACTGAAATACTTCATCCTGAAAGTCGATCCAAAGAAGAATATGACATTCAACCCTTCCGAATCGATTGATTTTAACGGGAATACCGGTCCATTCATTCAATATACCTATGCAAGGATCAAATCGGTGTTCAGAAAAGCCGATCAGACAGGAATAAAAAGCGATACAGGTGATTATACCGGTATTAAAGCAAGTGAGAAAGAGATTGCCCTTATCAGGCTCCTCAGGAAATTTACTGATACTGTCAGTGAAGCGGCGAACAATTACAGTCCTGCCCTGGTGGCTAATTACTGCTACGAGCTCTCTAAAGAGTACAACCAGTTCTACCATGATTTTTCAATTCTCGGAGAACCAGACCCTGCCAGGCGCAACTTCAGGCTTGACCTGTCGAAAGTTACGAGTGCGATTCTATATTCCGGGATGAATCTTCTGGGGATAGAGATGCCAGAAAGAATGTAGATGAATTAATATTATATACCTGATTGCAAAATGTTCGAGAATTTAAGTGAAAGGCTGGAGAAATCCTTTAAGATACTCAGGGGCCAGGGAAGAATATCAGAGATTAATATAGCGGAGACTCTCAAGGAGGTCAGAAGAGCGCTGCTCGATGCTGACGTCAACTTCAAGATAGCCAAACAATTCACTGACACTGTAAAAGCCAAGGCTCTTGGGCAGGAAGTTCTTAAATCAGTGAACCCCTCACAGATGCTGGTCAAGATCGTCCATGATGAACTTACCGGGCTGATGGGTGGCGACAAGACTGATATAAATATCAAGATCAATCCGTCTGTAATACTTATAGCAGGCCTTCAGGGTTCAGGTAAAACCACTTTCAGCGGGAAGCTGGCAAAATGGGTAAAGAGCAAACGTGGCAAGAACCCAATGCTTGTGGCATGCGACGTTTATCGTCCCGCTGCAATAGAGCAGCTGAAAATCATTGGATCGCAGGCAGAAGTTCCGGTATATACTGAAGAAGGGAACACAAACCCCGTCCAGATAGCAAAGAATGCAGTAAGAGAGGCCAGGAAGAACGGGAACGATGTTGTTATCATTGATACTGCCGGACGACTCGCAGTAGATGAGGAGATGATGAAGGAAATCGCTTCTATAAAAGATGCAATCTCCCCTCATGAGATCCTTTTTGTGGTTGATGCAATGACCGGTCAGGATGCCGTTAATACGGCACGGGAATTCAATGAAAGACTCGACTTCGATGGCGTTGTCCTTACTAAGCTTGATGGCGATACAAGGGGAGGAGCTGCTCTTTCAATAAGGTCAGTGGTGAATAAGCCTGTGAAATTTGTGAGCTCGGGCGAGAAACTGGATGCGATTGATATTTTTTACCCTGTCAGAATGGCCGACAGAATACTGGGTATGGGAGATATCGTTTCGCTCGTTGAAAAGGCACAGGAACAGTTTGATGTTGAGGAGGCCCGGAAACTGCAGAAAAAAATTGCAAAGGACCAGTTCGACTTTAACGATTTTATTTCCCAGATTGAGCAGATCAAGAAGATGGGTAATGTCAAGGATCTTATGGGAATGATCCCGGGTGTCGGAAAAGCAATTAAAGATCTCGACATCGACGATAATGCCTTCAAGGGTATAGAAGCTATAATAAAGAGCATGACACCACTGGAACGGTCAAACCCGGTTGTGCTTAACGGGAGCAGGAGAAAGAGGATAGCCGAGGGAAGCGGAACAAGTGTTCAGGAGGTCAATAAGCTCTTAAAACAGTTTGATGAAACCCGCAAAATGATGAAAATGGTCTCGAAGAGCGGCAATGCAGCCAGGCTTATGGGACGAAAATAATATCCGGATATGTACACAATAATCGACGGCAGGAAAACAGCTGCTGACATAAGGAAGGAGATTGCAGAAGAAGTTCTGAAGCTCAGGAATGAGGGTAAAAAGGTCCCTCATCTTGCCGCAATCCTCGTGGGTAATGATCCTTCAAGCGTGACATATGTGGCGAATAAAGTTAAGGATTGTGAAGAGGTTGGATTCCGTTCAACTCTTGTAAGGTACGAAGAGAATACTCCTGAGGCTGTTTTGCTTGAAAAAATAGATTCACTGAACAAAGACAATGATATTGATGCCTTTATTGTTCAGCTCCCATTACCTGATCACATATCTGAAAACAGGGTCATTGAATCAATTGACCCGAACAAGGATGCTGACGGTTTCCATCCGGTCAACCTGGGAAGAATGGTTATAGGGCTTCCCGGTTTTGTGCCTGCCACACCATTCGGAATTGTAGAGCTTATAAAGAGGTACGGAATTGAGACATCCGGGAAGAAATGCATCGTGCTTGGAAGAAGCAATATTGTAGGCCGCCCGGTAAGCATCCTGCTTTCACAGAAGGGAATGGATGCAACGGTAACCGTTGCCCACAGCCGCACAAAGAATTTGCCGGAAATTATAAAAGAATCAGATATCATAATAGCTGCTCTCGGCTCTCCTGGTTTTGTAAAAGCCGGAATGGTTAAGGAGGGAGCTGTGGTAATAGATGTCGGTACTACACGGATTGCAGCACCCGGCACTAAAAGCGGATTCAGGTTTGCTGGCGATGTCGATTTTGAAAATGTGGCTCCCAGATGCTCCTATATTACTCCTGTGCCTGGCGGAGTAGGCCCGATGACACGAGTCTCACTGCTCCGAAATACACTCAGGGCAGCTAAGATGAAGAGATAGCAGTCAGATTAATTTATGCTCTTACTGGCTTCAGATTCCTTTGAAATACAGATCATAACTACCTTTTCCCCCTGGCCTGTCGGAAGAAAAGATCATGTAAACATTTAAGAATGATCTGTCGTAACTGATAGCGGGACAAGTTTCGTTGTATTGTGTATTTACATCAGGCCCGAAATTAACCGGTGAATTCCATTTGCCGTTCTTAAAAACTGAATAATACAGATCAAATCCACCCATGCCTCCCGCACGGTTTGAGGCGAAAACCAGTATTTTTTTATAAACACAAGGACATTTATCATCGCCGGTGCTGTTGATGCTGTCGACTTTGGCAAGAGGCCGGAATGGTTTGGACAACCATACCGAGAGAGCTGTGTCCAATGATCTGGATTTCTGGTAGATGTCAAAATCTCCGCCTGCTGACGAGGAGAAGTAGAGGGTATCCTGGTTTGCATCAAAGCTCATATAGGCATCATCGCCTGTCGTATTTATCATATGAGCAGTGTCGGGGGCGATAACATCGGGTAGGGTACTTGATGCTACAGGCCTGTTCATAGTGTAATAAAAATCAAGATTTCCGCTGCCATTATCCTTAGAAAAAAACAGGTACTCATATCCATCGGTAGAACTGTAAAGCCTGTATGGACCAATTCTGTCGTTTGTTCCGTTTACCGCTGCCAGAAGCTTCGTAAGGAATGAATCCGTGGTCAGATCGGATCCAAGGCCGAAAATCCCTTTATCCTGATCCCACGTATATGAAACTGCACCCTGGCCAAAATCATGCTTGCTGCCTGAACTGTTTTTGCTGCTTGAAAATATCAGTAATTGCATGTAGAGATTCGCGTCCATATCGTCATAGGCTGAATTAAGACCGGAAAGAACCGTTATTGAATCAGGGAATATACCGTACAGATATTTTATTGTATCAGTTTTCTTGCAGCCCGTAATGCCATTCAATACCAATAATATGCTAAAAACCAATGCAGAAGATAAGCTCGCAGATGATTTTTTCATGATGAACAGGTTAACATGTGATACTAACGTAAAGGTATTAATATTTAGTATTAAATGAAAAACCGGGTGGGTGCCCGGTTTTTCTGAGGTAGAATTTAGGTCAATTCTAGGGTAAATTGGGTATAGGGTAATAAAATTGTTTTAACATAAATAAGATGAATATTATGGCCGCGAGGTTGCGTTTATTGAATAAAAAAATGCAAAAAATATATATTTATTCGTATTGATCTGAAAATAAGATGTTTAAAAAAATATAATTTTGTTAATAATTGAAGATAGGCCGGGTAAACACTGTTGGAATTAGTATTATTTTTGCATTGTAACAGCATTAGCGATGGAAGAGGATAAGTTCGGATACCCATATGAGGAAGAGGTTAAGCAAGCTGTCCAGAAGTTTGAAAGGATGCGGAGGAATAATGAAAATTATTTCTTTGATGTCATCGAGTTTGAGTCAATAATTGATTATTATATTGAATCAAATAATCCGGCGCAGGCTTATGAAGCTGCGTCGATGGCAACAGAACAGCATCCGCAATCGGTATCGATTCAGTTAAGGAAAGCCAAAGTCCTTCTTGATAAGGGTCGTGCCGTAGAAGCACTCAGGATACTGAAGAAGCTTGAGCACATTGAACCGGGTAACCATGAGATCTACGTGGCTAAGGGAACAGCCATGGGCATGCTTGGAGATATCCAGGGAGCCAGGAAGGTGTTCGATTATGCCTTGTCACTCGATTCCGATGAATTTGAAAACATACTCTTTGCCATAGTATCCGTATTGCAGAACATGAATTATTATGAACAGCTCATCCCATACCTTCTCCAGCTTATGGAAAAGGAACCAAATTTCAGAGCTCATCTTTATGATCTAGCCTATGCATATGAGAAAACAGAAGATTATGCAAACAGCATTTCTTATTATCTGAAATACCTTGAAGAGGAACCATTCTCAGACTCTGCATGGTACAATCTTGGTATCATTTACAACAAGCTTGATCAATCGGTGGAAGCAATAGAAGCATATGATTATGCACTTGCCATAAACTCCGAGAACACCTTTGCTCTTTTCAACAAAGGAAACCTTCTATGCAATCTTGAGCGTCATGCTGAAGCAATTCCTGTCTATCTTGAATATCTCGAAAATGAACCCGATAGCTTTGAGGCAATGACCTATCTGGCAGAGTGTTACGAGAGAAACAATAATATTCTGCTTTCAAAAAAATATTACCGCGAAGCTATTGACCTTGCCCCTGATTTTGCCGATCCATGGTTTGGCCTCGGAGTGATAGAACTGAATTCAGGCAATCCCGACGACAGCCTTATTTATTTCAGAAAAGCAGTGCGCCTCGACGACGAAAATCCTGAGTTCTGGTACCTGCTCGGGAAGGCCCATTACGTGAAAAATGAGCTTAAATCATCACTGAGCTGCTTCAGGGAGGCGCTTAAACTCGATATATATTATGATGACGTATGGATCGACCTTGGCAAAATGCTGCTGAAGGAGAACCTCATAGCAAAGGCAATTCCTTACCTTGAACATGCCTATAAGGTAACAGGTGATGTTCCCGGGATAAATTATATTATGGCTTCACTTTATCTTCATGCCGGAGCCTTTGATAAGGCATTCAGGCACATCTCTCTGGCAATCGATATTGATAATGATATCTTCAGCGAGTATTCTGAATTATTCCCTTCAGCCCTGCTATCCAGGAAGATTGCCAAGCTTTTAAAATCGAATGATCTTATCTGATAACAATACACATAGCATTTGATATATGAAAACAATTCTCCCGTTTTTACCGGAACGTCCTTCCAAACCAAGAAATTCAGGCCTCACCATGGTCATGGATAAAGGGCTTAGCATCAGGGAAGCTGAAGACTTTATGTCGGTTGGAAGCAAGTACACTGATCTTGTGAAGCTAGGGTTCGGAACTTCAGTTATCACTCCGGGATTAAAGAAAAAAATCAGAATATATAAAGAAGCAGGGATCATTCCATATTTTGGGGGCACTCTTTTCGAAGCCTTTATTGTCAGGGACATGTTCAGGGAATTCATTAAATTCCTCGATAAGCATGAGATAGAGCTTGTAGAGGTATCTGACGGGTCTTATGATATTGAACATTTCAGGAAGCTTGAGTATATTAAGATCCTCTCAAAACGCGGAACAGTGATCTCGGAAGTCGGCTCCAAGAAGAAAGAAGTAGTTTATTCTCCTGATGAGTGGGTTGCATTGATGAAATCTGAACTCGAAGCAGGTTCGGTAAAAGTAATAGCAGAGGCAAGAGAATCCGGAACCACAGGTATCTATAATGAAGACGGATCAATCAATAATAAGATAATCGGTGCAATATCAGAACATGTAAAGATCGAGAATGTGATATGGGAAGCTCCGATAAAGGCTCAGCAGGCATGGTTTATTAAGCACTTCGGAGCTAATGTAAACCTTGGGAATATCGCGCCGTACGAGGTAATATCTCTCGAGACACTGCGCCTTGGTCTTCGCGGAGATACCTTTTTCCAGTTTCTCCCCGACAAGCTGAAGGGCAAGTGATTCAGCTTAATCAATAACATACTTCCCCAATGAGAAAATTCGGACTGATCGGGTATCCACTGGGGCATTCTTTCTCTCAGAAATACTTCACAGCAAAATTTGCTGAAGAACATATTCCTGATTGTTCCTATGAAAATTTTCCGCTTACGTCACTTGATAATTTTCAAAACCTTATCTCCGGCAACCCTGATCTTTGCGGGCTCAATGTGACAATTCCCTATAAAACGGAGATACTCAGGTATGTCGCGGAAACGGACCAGATTGTAAGTGAGATCAGCGCTGCAAATGTATTAAAGATCAGGAGGGAAGCCGGAAAAACGAGGATAATTGCCTATAACAGCGATGTGGTAGGAATCAGAGATTCGGTTATTTCATTTTTCCCGGAAACACATGGTACAGCTCTTATAATTGGAACCGGAGGCAGTTCAAAAGCTGTTTCGTGGACTCTGAGGAACCTGGGCTTCAGGGTGCTCATTGTTTCCAGAAACAAAAAGGAGGATATTCTTGGATATGAAGATATCAATGCTCATCTGCTCAAAAATATAAGCCTGATTGTCAATACGACGCCTCTTGGCATGTTCCCAAATACAGAAGGCAAGCCAGATCTCTACTATAATCTTCTGGATGAGAGGCATACACTTTTCGACCTGGTCTATAACCCCGAATTTACCAGCTTCCTGAAGATGGGAAAGGAGAGGGGCTGTAAAATAATCACAGGTCTTAAAATGCTATATTCCCAGGCAGAAAGGTCATGGGAGATATGGAATGATGAAAGTCTATAACGATTATTAAGCAGTAAACTTATTGAATTCGGGCATCTGACGGAGGAATGCCGCGCGCTCAAGGGACACGATCAATAACAATTAGTTGCCAAAACTCAGTCCTTTAATTAATTCAAAAATTATACTTGCAAAACCGGTGACAAAAATGCCGGCAACGCAGATTAAAAGAGCTGACCGGGTCGGAAAATCGCTCCTGAAATTCACGATCGGATCATCGTTTTTATTTATAAACATCGCTTTTACAACAAGCAGGTAATAATAGAGTGATATTATTGTATTAATTACTGCAATTAAAACAAGGAAGTAAAACCCTTTTTCTGCAGCTGCAGTAAAGAGGAAGAATTTTCCGAAGAATCCGGCCAGAGGCGGTATTCCGGCAAGGGAAAAGAGAGCCAGCATCATTATCAGGCTCAGTTTGGGATTCGTCTTGTAGAGACCGTTATAATCGTCAATATTTTCTTTTCCCGTTGCATTTGATATTGCTGTTACGACCCCGAAGGCACCAAGGTTTGAGAATATGTACACAAGGATATAATATATAACCGAAGCCATCCCAAGCTGATTTCCGCCAACCATTCCGACAAGGATATACCCTGCCTGGGATATGGAAGAGAAAGCCAGGAACCGTTTAATATTCTGCTGCCTGATTGCAAAGAGGTTACCAATAGTCATCGTAAGAATAGAGGTGACAAGGATAGTCTTCTGCCATGTCTCCATGATTGAAGGGAATATGGCATATAGTATGATGATAAGGATGAATATTGCAGCACCCTTTGAAATAACAGAGAGAAATGATGTGATGTTCACAGGAGCTCCTTCATACACGTCAGCGGTCCACAGATGGAAAGGAACGATCGATATCTTGAAAGCCATCCCGGCAAAAAAGAAGATGAACCCCAGTATCTGAAGGTTAAAGCCGGGGAAATGCCGGGATACTTCAAAGAAATAGAGAGATCCTGTAGTACCGTAGATCATTGATAATCCATATAAAAGCACGCCGGATGATAACGAAGATATGAGAATGAGCTTTATACCGGCCTCTGCAGATTTGTTCTTGTACCTTTCGAAAGCTGCAAGAGCGGCGACAGGAATAGTTGCAAGTTCAAGCCCGATATAGAACATAAGGAAATGACCAGCTGAGATCATGAAATCCATACCGATAAGAGTCGACATGATAAGAATGAAATACTCACTCACCCTGTCTGAATTTTCATCCTTTTTCAGCCATGTAACCGACTGTATCAGTATAATCAGCACCCCGATGTTCAGGATGTTCTTCATAAGAGTTGATACATTGCTCGAAACATACATGCCGCCAAACAATGTTCCGGTTAATTTGAACGGAAGGAATCCTGCAATTGTCACAATCGCGAAGAGCACAATTGAAATAAGGCTTATATTCTTCTTTCGGGCAGGATCGATGAATATTTCAGCAGTCAGGATAAATATCGCCGCAACTGCAAGCAGCAATTCATGACGCATTATTAATAAACTTTGTAGACTCATATCTTTTTGTTCCTGTTAACTTAAATAAATCAGAATGGATTGACTGCAAGTATCTTATCTATTACAGGCTGCATGCTTGTTCCGATCATGGATGAAAGCCAGAATGGAGCAAGTCCAATGGCAGCAACGCATGCAATCAATGTAACTGTAGATATCTTTTCATACCATTTTGCATCATTCATGTGTTCATACTGGTTATCCCGTGAAGGCCCGAGGAGCAGGATCGCTATAACCCTCAGGATATAAACGGCAGTTATGACAATAGAAGTGATCGCGATTATTGTCGTGATCCTGTGGAAAAGGTCCGGATGCTGGAAAGCGCCAACGAATATTGTCATTTCAGCAACAAATCCGCTTAACCCCGGAAGTCCGAGGGATGCCAGGCCGGCTATCACGTAACATACCGACAGGAAGGGGATGATCTTCATCAGACCTCCCATTTCGTTGATCAGTCTTGTATGTGTCCTTCCGTAGATCATTCCTATCAGAGCAAAGAAGAGTGCCGTCATCAGTCCATGAGAGATCATCTGGAGAACTGCTCCGGTCATTGCCGTCTTGTTCATCATCAAAATTGCAAATAACACCAGTCCGCAATGGCTCACAGATGAGTATGCATTAATATATTTGAGATCCTTCTGGACCATTGCCCCGAAGGCACCATAAATAACGCTGATTGAGGTAAGGATAATGAATATCCATGACATTTCTTTTGCAGCTTCAGGCATCAGGAAGATTGCCACCCTGAAGGCTCCGTAACCTCCGAGCTTCATAAGTACGCCTGCATGAAGCATTGAAACTGCCGTGGGAGCTGATGAATGGCCGTCAGGTGACCATGTATGGAAAGGGAATAACGCTCCCAGCACACCAAAACCGACAAATGTCATAGGGAAGAATACCCGCTGTGCCTGGATCGGTATTATATAATTTGAGATACTGAGTATATTGAAGGTAAAGGGTTCTCCGTCAGGAGCAGAGTGGAAATATATCCCAAGTATTCCTACAAGAAGGATGGCTGAAGCTCCCATAAGCATCAGGGTAAGCTTCATCGCCGAGTACTCCTTCGGCCCGCTTCCCCATACGCCTATAAGCAGGTACATCGGGATCACTGCCAGCTCATAGAAGAGGAACATGGTAAAGAGATCGATCGAAATGAAGAATCCGAATACCCCTGTAGCCAGCAATATAAGTGATACGAAAAACTCTTTGGTTAGAAATGCCATCTCCCAAGAAGCAAAGACACCTGCAAAGACAACAACAGACGTAAGGGCTATCATTGCTACTGAGATGCCATCCACTCCGAGGGCAAAATGAATGTTCAGGCTCTTAAACCACACAAAGTCCCTGATGAAGAGCATTTCTTCAGTATTCCCTGCCCTGCGCTGCATAATATACAGTACTACCAGTAAAGCAGCCAGGAGAAGTTGCAGCCCCATACCAATTGATGCCACCAGCTTTACCCGCTTAATATCCTTTACTAATATTATCCCGGTAATGGTGAGAACAGGAATTACGACAAAAAAGGTTAAAATATTCATAGTGTTCTTACATTATCTATTTAACTACCAATACCATAAGATCATTAGCACAGCCAGCAAAACTGCCCCTGAAATAAAGACAAGTGCATATTGCTGCAGCTGTCCTGACTGGAATTTCCGGATCCTGAATGATACCACCTGGGTAACCGTTGCTATTGAATTCATTGTGCCGTCAATAATATGCCGGTCGAACCATGCTATAGGTTCTGATATATATCTGAATATGATTTTTTTGGTAACAAAAAGATAAAATTCATCGATATAAAACTTATGGTAAGCCAGCTTATAGGTATTTTTAAATGTAGCTGCCAGCTTCTCCGGTATATTGTTTTCCTTCCTGTACATTACCATGGCAACGATAATTCCAAGAACCCCGATCAGTATCGATGGAATTGCAACACCCCATTCAATCGATGATTTAAAAGCCTGTCCATCGCTTGTAACAAGCTTATTGAAAGGAATCCACCCGGCAAATACTGCTCCCAGAGCAAGTATTATCAGTGGTATGGTCATTGAAAATGGTGCCTCATGAGGTGTATGCTGATATTGAGTCTCTTTTCCCCAGAAAATATTGAAGTAAAGCCTGAACATGTAAAATGCGGTAAGCCCTGCTACGGCATATTCAACCGCAAACAGGATCTTGTTGCTTTGAAATGCTGCGGCAAGTATCTCATCTTTGCTGAAGAACCCTGAAAAAGGCGGAATTCCGGCAATGGTAAGGCAAGCAATAAGGAATGTCAGATGGGTAATCGGAAGGTACTTGCGAAGTCCTCCCATTTCTGTCATCAGGTTAGTATGAACTGCATGAATGATTGCACCTGCGCCAAGGAACAACAGCGCTTTGAACAATGCATGTGTGAACAGGTGGAACATTGATGCCATGTATCCGAGTCCCGCATGGCCTCCATATCCTGAAACTCCCAGTGCCAGCATCATGTAACCGATTTGCGATATCGTAGAGTATGCGAGCACCCTTTTTATATCTGTCTGGGTGCATGCAATAATTGCGGCAAACAATGATGAGAATCCCCCGACATAAGCCACCACCTTCAGTGCAACTGGTGCAGCAAGGGAATAAACCGGGAACATCCTGGCAACGAGGTATACTCCGGCCACCACCATAGTGGCAGCATGTATAAGAGCCGATACCGGTGTAGGGCCCTCCATTGCATCAGGAAGCCATATATGGAACGGGAACATTGCCGATTTTCCGGCACCTCCCAGATAAACGAAGATCATCGACCATGTAATTACCGAAAGGCCCAGGAATGATGCACCGCCTGCCTGTGCTATTGCCGGTCCGGATGGATCGGTAAGCGTTATGAAATCAAAAGTTTTTGTATGAAAGGAGAGAAGCAGTATGCCGATCAGGAAACCGAGGTCTGCAAACCTTGTCACAATAAATGCTTTCTTTGACGCTGCCACAGCCGATGGCTTCTCATAGTAAAATCCTATAAGCAGGTATGAAGAGACACCCACAAGCTCCCAGAAAATGTACATCTGGAAGATATTTGGTGCTACAACCAGTCCCAGCATTGAAAAGGTAAAAAATGAAAGAAATGCAAAGTAACGCTCATAGCCTTTTTCACCTTTCATATAGCCGGTACTGTAGATATGGACCATGAAAGAGACAGTTGTGACGACGATGAGCATCATTACGGAAATGGGATCGACCAGTACTCCTATGTCTATATGAAGCTTGTCAGTAAACTGCAGCCAGGTAGTGTTTGCGGCGAGAATAGCTTTAAAGACATCGCCTGCTTTTGGTGTCGCAAAGAAATATTTATACGCAGTAATATACGATAGTGCAGTTATTACAGCAAGTGCTCCGGTTCCGAGTAATCCTGAAAGCTTTGGTCCGATCTTATGACCTGCAAGTCCCAGGAAAATGAACATCATAAAGGGGATGATCAGGATCCAGACGGTGTATGTGAAATTTATCATATAATATATCTCCCGTAAATTTTAATCAGTACTTCATTTCATCCACGTCTTCAACATTAATTGTCGTGAAGCGCCTGTATATATTAAGTATTATGGCTATAGCGACAGCAGCTTCAGAAGCGACAACCGCAATTATGAAAAGGCTGAAAAACATTCCTTCCATTTTGTGAGGGAAGAGATACCTGTTGAAGGCCATAAAATTTATGTTCACCGAGTTAAGGACGAGTTCGAGCGACATGAGGATCGTAATAAGGTTCCTGCGGGAAAGGAAACCGTAGACTCCGACAAAGAACATTAACGTAGCCAGTATCAGGAAAAATTGAATTGGAATACCTGCATTCATTTTATTACTGTTTTAAGTTTTGAGATTCCTGGTCAGCCGGACCGCCTTTTTTTGCGATCACAATTCCTGCAATTATTGCTGCGAGCAGCAGTATGGAGATTACTTCGAATGGCAGAATATAACCATCGTAATCGAGAGAAAGAAGGCTTTTACCGATGGCGTGCATGTCTACTTCCATAGCGGCTTCTCTTGATGCTCCAAATTTGAAGTCGAGGATTGTTGTAATTGCCAGTATTGCCCCGGCAGCAGATGCAAGAGCCGAAAGCAACGATTTTTTCCAGCCTGTCGGTTTAAATTTCTGACCGATATGGCTTGTAAGCAGGATTGAGAAAATTATCAGTACGACGATGCCCCCTGCATAAAGCGTAAGCTGGATCGCTGCAAGGAATTGATAGTTCAGCATAAAATAAAGTCCCGAAGTAGATACCAGAACCAAAAGAAGATATACGGCAGCTCTCAGTATCTTCCGGCTTGTGACTGTCAGAACTGAAAAGACTATTATCATAGCTGATAAAAGAAAAAACATTATCTGGTTAGCGATCATTGTTCAACTCCTTTCATTAATTGAGAACCGGGTTTATTTAACACTTTTATCAGAAGAGCCTTGTTAAAGACAGCATGTTCAAATTTCGTAGAAAAGGCAAGTGCATTCGAAGGACAAGTTTTTACACATAATCCACAGAAAGTGCATTGACCTAAATTGTAAATATGTCTATCAATAATCTTTTTCTTCTTACCGTCTTCAGTATCAATTATTTTTGAAATAACTTCAATCGACCCGTTAGGACAATTTATCTGACAGATTCCGCAGCCATTGCAATGGTGTTCGTTTTTATCATTATGAGGCATTATCACCTCTCCTTTGGAACGTTCTAACATTACAAGAGTTTTTCGGTTTTCAGGATACTTCTCTGTCACAATGGAACTTGGACTCCAGAAGTATTTTGATGTGACTTTCATACCTTTCAGAAGCGACCTGACACCTAAAAATATGTCCTTCAGATAATTTATTATGCTTCTCATTCAGAGATATATATTGATAATTAATAATTAAAAACTAAAAATGCCAGCCCATCAGGACTATAAATGCCATAATCAATAAATTAACAATATTAATTGGCAGTAAGTATTTCCATTCAAGTGTAAGCAACTGATCAATTCTCAACCGGGGGAATGTCCATTTGAACAACATAATGACCCATATAAGGAAAAATGTTTTTGCAAAAAACCATATTACCGGTGGGATAAAATCCATAATCCTGTTGAATCCGTTATCGGCACCAAAATGCAGTGGCATCCATCCTCCGAAGAAAACAGTGGCTGCAATTGATGCCACAATGAACATATTAATAAATTCGGCAAGGTAGAAGAAGGCAAATTTGATACCCGAATATTCAGTATGGTAACCGGCTGTAAGTTCAGATTCAGCTTCAGCCAGGTCGAAAGGCCCGCGGTTAGTCTCAGCCGTACCTGCAATAATGTAAATCACAAATGCAATAACAGCAGGAATATGTCCTTTGAAAATAAACCAGCCTGTTCTTTGTGCTTCAATAATTACTGAGAGCTGCATTGATCCTGCGAGTATTACGACCGTAGCAAGGGCAAGTCCGACAGACAGCTCGTAGCTGACTATCTGGGCGCCGCTTCTCATTGCACCTAAAAGTGAATATTTACTGTTGCTGGACCATCCGGCCAGAAGAACTCCAATAACACTCATTGATGAAACTGCAATGACATAGAATATACCAATATTTAAGTCAATCGCATGTAGTCCCAATGCATACGGGATAGCAGCGAGGACCATAAAATTCACAATAATTACAAAGTATGGCGCCAGGTTAAACAGAAAATGATCTGCATTTTTGATCGGAATCAACTCTTTGAAAAGAAGCTTTATAAGGTCGGCAACTGTCTGAAAAATCCCAAACGGACCAACGCGGTTCGGTCCAAGTCTGTTTTGAATGAATGCGCATACTTTTCTTTCGGCATAGACCAGGAAAAGTCCGACAACTGCATAAAAAAGAAGGAAAAGAACTCCGATTATAACCATTTCCGTCATAATCGTCCAGAATGGCGACATTGCGTTATGAAGGCCGGCGTCAATATTTTTAGTGAGTGAAGTAAAGTCGTAAAAAACTTTCCACCATGGTACTGATTGTGCTGAGAGATAATTAATAATGCCAAAGCTTGTTAACATATCTTTTGTCTTTTATCTTTTGTCTTTTGCCTTTCCTTACCTGTCAATATCCGGAATCACATAATCGAATGATCCGAAAATTGAAATAAGGTCGGCTATTTTAAAACCTTTTACCAGATGGTTAAGCACAGAGAGGTTTGCAAAATTCGGAGTTCTGAAATGGACGCGATAAGGGGTCTTATTGCCGTCACTGATAATAAATACTCCAAGTTCTCCTCGTGGGGTTTCAACTCTCTGATAATATTCACCCTCGGGAAGCTTAATAACAGGTTTCATCTTAACGGCATAGGGGCCCTCTGGAATATTATCTATCAACTGGTCAATAATATTCATTGATTCCCTCATCTCCTCAACTCTTGCCAGATATCTGTGAAATGCATCTCCTTCAGTGTACAAAACTTCGTTGAAATTAACCCTGTCGTAAGCACTATATGGTTCATGCTTTCTGACATCGCAAGAGAAACCTGAAGCTCTGCCTGAAGGGCCGGTAATACCATATGAAATAGCATCCTTAAGCGAAAGTGGTCCAATTCCCACCGTTCGTTCATGGAAAATCACATTGTTTGTCAGGATATCGTCATATTCGGGAAGGACTTTCCTGAAATGTTTTAAAAATTCTTTTACTCTTTTCTGAAAGTTCGGATGTAAATCATACATAACTCCTCCCGGACAGTTATAACTTACTATCATTCTGCCACCGGTTGTCTCTTCAAATATATCGAGCACCATTTCCCTGTCGCGCAAGCCATAGAAGTAACAAGTTTGTCCGCCAAGGTCCATACCGTATGATGCCCAGAAGAGTTCATGTGACTGGATACGGGTAAGCTCAGACATTAATGTACGGATCACTTTTACCCTGTCCGGGATTTCAATTTCCAGAGCCTTTTCCACTGCAAGACAAACAACCTCATTATTCATATGGGCAGCAAGATAATCCATTCTGTCAGTGAGATGTATGATCTGCGGGTATGTCAGGCTCTCACACATCTTTTCAATTCCCCTGTGAATATATCCGAGATGTGGTTCAACATTTTTAACAGTTTCTCCCTTAAGTGAAACTACCAGTCTCATTACTCCATGAGTGGACGGGTGCTGAGGACCTATATTAATAATATATTCCTGCTGTTCGTCAGTGCCAATATCTTTTACCTTTTCTTCCATAACTTACCAGGTAATCATGTCATTATCAACATAGTCTTTTCTCAGCGGAAACCCCCATGAACTGTTAAGAAAAAGTCTTCTCAGGTCAGGATGATTTGCAAATTTTATTCCCAGCAGGTCAAATGCTTCTCTTTCATGCAGATTAGCAGTTTCCCATATATCAGACACAGAATCGAATAGAGGATTCTCTCTGTCGGTAGTACGGCTTTTAATCACTACCATATGCTGGTATTTTGTAGAGCGAAGGTGATAGATAACACCCAGATCATGTCCATAGTCCACACCGGTAATACAATCCAGGAAATCAAACAAAGCCTCTTCTTTCTCTCTGAGTTGACTGGCCAATGAATGTATTTTCGATGGAGGGACGGTTACTTCTGTGTATTGTTTCCCTTCCTTTACCTCAAGATCGCTGTCGAGCGATTTAATAAATTCTGCTAATTGTATTTTATCCATTGATAATCAGGTTTCTGAAAAAAAAGTTGTCATTCATAATTGTGAGAAGCAATCCTGATCTTCCTCGATTTTATAGTTTCGGTTTCTATAAGCCGCTGAAGCTGGAGCATACCATATAATAATGCCTGAGGACGGGGAGGACATCCCGGAATGTAAACATCGACAGGTATGATCTGATCAACACCATTTACAACGCTGTAGGAGTGAAGGCAAAACGGACCGCCGGTTATTGTGCATGCGCCCATTGCTACAACATACTTTGGTTCCGACATCTCATCATACAGACGCTTCAGAACGGGTGCCATTTTTTTAACAATGGTACCGGCTACAACTATAACATCAGCCTGTCGTGGGCTGGCTCTGTACACTTCCATTCCGAATCTCGCGAAATCATGCTTTGGTGCCCCTGTTTGCATCATTTCTATGCCACAGCAGCTTGTAGCAAACGTAAGTGGCCACAATGAGTTCTTTCTTCCCCAGTTAATTACATCATCAATAGTTGCTAAAAGAACGTTTGTACCGGATTCCCTGAGAAGTTCGAGACTTTCATTATCACCGAACTCTTCATATTTCATTCCTTTTATTCCCATATAAGCGCATGTTTTTTCCAGGCATATAATAAGCCAAGTCCCAGTATGAAAAAGAATATCAATATCTCAATAAATGCAACCATACCAACCTCTTTCATCACTACGGCCCAGGGAAACACCAGTACTGTTTCCACGTCGAAAACAAGAAAAAGGATCGCGAACATATAATATCCGACGTTGAACTGAAGCCAGGTAACTCCCTGTGTTGGAATACCGCATTCATAAGGTTCAAATTTCTGGGGATTGAATGATCTGGGGGCGATTAAATTGGCAAGGATAAGAACCAAACCTACAAATAGAGCCCCGACGAGGAAGAATAAAACAAGCCATTGATTACTCATAAGCCGGAATTTAGTTTTTCGTAAAGCCGCACAAAAATATAATTTCTTTTATTCTTTGTGAAATTATTAACAGTTATTAAGAATGATAATTATCACTAAAAGACCAGACCTGTATATTGTCTTTAGTCCTGGCCAAATTTAACTTTATTTTCAAAAAAAACCCAAGACATAAGAAATAAGTCCTGTTCCGGCAATATGATTTTTTTCATGTTATTTTCTGATTTTTAATTGCTAATTTTCAGCCACTTTTTACGATCCTACTTTTAGAAATTAAAATATACACTATGAGCTCAGATAATCATCATTCAGCACTTACCGAACTTGGAGCGGAATTGCTTGAACAATCTGATGTAAAGGTCACCAGGTGCTACCAGTGCGGGAAATGCACAGCCGGATGTCCGCTTGCCGGAGAAATGGACTATCCGCCAAGCCTTGTCATGAGGATGCTTCAGACCGGGAGGCCGGAGCTTGAAGAGAAAGTGCTGCGCTCATTTACCATCTGGGTATGCCTCACATGCGAAATGTGCTTTGCGCGCTGCCCCATGAGCATCGATATCCCCAAAATGATGGACCAGCTTCGCCAGAAATCACTCTTAGAGAAAAAAACTAATCGCAAAGCAAAGGAGATCATTGCTTTCCATAAATCCTTCCTTGATTCGATAAGATATACCGGAAGGCTATATGAAATAGGTCTCCTTGCCGATTATAAAACAAGGACCCTGAAAATTCTTGACGACATGGATCTTGCCCTGCCAATGATGAAGAGAGGCAAGCTTGGTATCTTCCCTGAAATGATTAAGGACCGATCAGGTATGGCATCAATCTTCAGGAAAACAAATAAGAAACATAAAGACTAATAATATGACACTCGGATTTTATCCAGGCTGCTCGCTTAAAGGATCTTCCCGCGAATATGCTGAATCAGTTCTTGCTGTTGCAAAGGCATTCGATATCACCATCGAAGAGATAAAGGACTGGAACTGCTGCGGGGCAACAGCAGCACATAATATGAACAGGGAACTCTCATTTGCCCTGCCTGCAAGGATACTCTCCCTGGCTGAAAAGCAGGGACTGACAGAAGTTGTCGTTCCGTGCGCTGCATGTTACAGCAGGCTTACCGTTACGCAATATGAACTTGCAAAGGACAAGGAGCTTAAGGATAGAATTTCGGAGGTGAACGGGATGGAGTATAAAGGTTCCGTGACAATCCTGAACATCATCCAGATGCTCGATAAATATATCACTCCAAAGCTCGAGGGAAAGGTTGTGAAACCGTTTGACCATAAAGTGGCATGTTATTACGGATGCCTTCTGGTGAGACCTCACGAAATACTTAAGTTCGACCGTGAGGAAGATCCCCAGTCAATGGATGAGGTAATGCTGAAGGCCGGAGCAACGCCGATCGATTGGGCGTTTAAGACAGAATGCTGCGGAGCCGGACTATCTATTTCCAGGACCCCTTCAGTTGGAAAGCTTTCGGGAATGATTGTAGGCGATGCCAAAGATCGTGGTGCAGAAGCCATAATAGTTGCCTGCCCGATGTGTCACTCAAACCTCGATATGCGCAGAAAGGAAATTAATAAGTACCTGGGAGAGAAGGTCGATATACCTGTTCTGTATATAACCCAGGCTCTCGGACTTGCTGTAGGTCTCGACAGGAAAGAGCTTGGTCTTAACAGGCATTTTGTTAAAGTAACAGTCTAATGGTTATATAGTTAAATAGTATATTAAGACAATCATATGTCAAAAATCGGAGTATTCGTTTGTCATTGCGGTGAGAATATAAGTGCAACGGTCGATTGTGCAAGGGTTGCAGAGACATCAGGTAAATTAGACGGTGTAGCTTACAGCGTCGATTATAAGTACATGTGTTCCGATCCCGGGCAGAGTCTTATCAAGAGCGCGATTAAAGAAAAGGGACTTACAGGTGTGGTCGTTGCAGCCTGCTCGCCGAGGATGCATGAACCTACATTCAGAAAAGCATGTGCTGAAGCCGGCTTGAATCCTTATATGTGCGAAATGGCCAACCTCCGTGAGCATGTTTCATGGGTCCATGAAAAAGGAGAGGCTACCACCGAAAAGGCCATAGACCTCGTAAGGATACTGGTTGAAAAGGTGAAGTATAACCAGTCTCTGAATGCAATAAAGGTGCCTGTCACGAAGAGAGCGCTGGTAATTGGAGGTGGTATTGCAGGTATCCAGGCAAGCCTCGACATTGCAAATACCGGACATAAGGTTATCCTTATCGAGAAGGATCCTTCCATAGGCGGCCATATGTCGCAGCTTTCTGAGACATTTCCGACGCTCGACTGCTCTCAGTGCATCCTTACTCCAAGGATGGTTGAGGTTGCCCAGCACCCTAATATTACTCTGTATAGCTATGCTGAACTTGAGAGTATTGAAGGTTTTATAGGAAATTTCAAGGTAAAGATCCGAAGGAAATCAAAGAGTCTCGACGAGAAACTTTGTACCGGATGCGGACTATGCACCACCAAATGCCCCATAAAGAAAATACCGAGTGAATTCAACGAGGGTCTTGGCATGAGGCCTGCAATATATGTTCCCTTTCCGCAGGCTGTTCCAAACAAACCTGTTATCGATAGGCTTCACTGCACCTATTATTTAAAGGGCAAATGCCGCATCTGCGAAAAAGTGTGCCCCACTCAGGCAATCAGGTTCGACCAGGAAGATACAATTCTGGAGGTCGAGATCGGTGCAATAGTTATTGCTACAGGTTTTACTGTAAAGCAGACCGATTTCTTCCCTGAATATGGTTATGGAAAATATCCGGATGTTATCACCGGTCTTCAGTTTGAAAGACTGGCGTCAGCATCAGGGCCGACACTTGGCGAGATCCGCAGGCCTTCTGATGGTAAAGTGCCGCAGAAAATAGTTTTTGTCTCATGTGCCGGTTCGCGCGATGAAGCGAAAGGAATACCATATTGCTCGAAAATATGCTGCATGTACATTGCGAAACATGCAATGCTTTACCAGCACAAGGTTCACGAAGGTAAATCCTACGTATTCTATATGGATATAAGGGCAGGAGGGAAGAACTATGAAGAGTTTGTCAGGCGTGCTATTGAGGAGGACGGTGTCAATTA
>Ga0209540_10000790_pt1 | contig 26394 bp, 22 predicted proteins | sample BarGraIncu01121A_FD_184501 | JGI IMG/M metagenome (GOLD analysis project Ga0209540, IMG submission 184501) | Arctic peat soil microbial communities from Barrow, Alaska - Barrow Graham LP Incubations 011-21A (SPAdes) (version 2) | ecosystem: Environmental > Terrestrial > Soil > Wetlands > Peat... | reverse complement strand
GGCCAGACCAAAAAGCTGGCGCAACGAGCCACGGCTGCCCGGCTCGAACAGGCGCAACAAGCGTGCACCTGTCGCCCAGCCACCCAGCAACACGGTCGGCAGCACCAGAACCGCGTTCAACAGCGTGCCCAGGGTCAGCGCTTCGACCCGGGCAATGCCGAACGGCACGCATACTGCGACCGTGACGGCGCCGACCACGCCCAAGAGCGCCGGCGGAGTGGGCACCAGGTTGCTGAAGGTCAAGGCGAGCATCAGGACCAGCGCAATCCGCTCGCCGCCGTCCGTGACGCCAAATGCCACGAGCATCGCCAGGATTGTGCCGACCGACAGCAGCCACACCAGGACCGTCAAGGCCAGAACGGGCGCCACCCGCCGGCCTTCAACGCCCGCTATCCCGTCCAAGACTGTGCGCACCAGGCGGACCAGGTAACCACGTGCGCGCGACCAGGCCGGCGAAGGCGGCGCCGGGATGGCGGACAGCGCGCGCAGGAGTGGGACGCGCAGCAGGCGGACGAGCAGCAAAGAGATCATCAAGGCCAGGGCGGTCAGGAGTGCGCCCGGCCCGGCCTTCGGACGCAACCAATCGGGCAGCACGGCGATGGGCACGGCGAGAAATAGGAGCGTGCCTACGGTCAGCAAGTCCAGCGACTTCTCGACCACAATCGTCCCCAACGTCACCCCAGCCGGGCGCCCCTCCTGTTGCATGAGCCCCAGGCGGGCCAGTTCGCCGAGGCGCACGGGCACCACCACGTTTAACATCTGGGCGATCATCAAGATGTTGAAGTGGGCCAGGCGCGCCACCGGAGGAGCAGCCTGTGGGTAGAGCCAGCGCCAGCGCAGCGCTTTCCCGGCGCTCACGCCCACCACGCTCAGGGTGGCCAACGCCACCCAGGGCCAGGCAACTCGTCCGATCTGACCGGCGACCTGGGCGAATTCAATGCCGCGGAACGAAAGCCAGAGGCAGATCGCACCGACTAGGATTCCGCCCGCTATCTGCAGCCAAGACCTGTGCTTGATATGCTTCATCCAAAGGAGGGAGAATGTGGGGCCGCCCGGCGCCACGCAGCAGACCGTCTGCCTGGAGGCATTGTACCCGGCCTGTCCGACTCTGTCAACTCTGCAGATTTCGAGGTGTGGAAAAGCAGGCATCCCGAACGCGAATATGCGGGCGTTCAGGATGCCATGGCTATCAGACGTGCGAACGTGATGGCCGGCCTCCCGGCGCAGCCAGGGCCTACACCAGGGCTGTTACGCTGCCGGCGCCGACCTGGCCGTACAGGTGAGCCTGCACCAAGCTCTCCCACAGGATAACCAATGGGATGGTCACGACGAAGATCGAGGCGAAACCGCCGACCACGCTGGCGACGAGGATGAGCAGAATCGCCACGATCACGTTGCTGATGTTCTCACGCGTGAAAGCCCACAGCTTCGCAAACTCAAAACCGGCCGAGAAGCGATTGGTGCGCGCCAGACGGACGTAGATCGCGGGTGTGAAGACGAGGAACGCCAACCCCCAGGCCAGCGCCAGGCAGATGCCACACAGGCTGAACAGTGTGGCCATCACCGCCGCGAAGTTGCCCTGGCTACCGTTGCCGGCCAGGGCTGCACTAAAGCCCAATGGAATCGAGATCAGGATCAAGGGGAGCGACCAGACGACCAGCACGCCTGCCAGCTTCAGCCCGCGTCCCAGGAAGCCCTCCCAATCGTTCCACTCCGGCAGAGGGTTGGCCCGGCCGTCCATGACGTTGCGCGTAACGTCCAAGGTGTAGCCCAAGACCATGATTAGCGGGACCAGGCCGATCAGGACCACGGAGAAGAGCACGCCCACTAGCACGACCAGAAAGCCGATCCCCAGCTTTCGCAGCCATTCCGGGTCCTCGAACATAAAGGTGAACGACTTTGCAATGTCCATTTGTTCCTCCAGAGATGCTCAGTGTGACATTCTCTATACGCATGAAGCGAGTTAAAGATTCAGAATGGCAGGCCCAGCCGGACCGTCAGCTCAGCGCGCAACAGACCGATTGCGGTGAGCTCGATCATGGCCAGCGCGACACCACCCAACAGCGGCGCGACCGCCTGGGGCCAGCGCTGCGCCGCACTAGCCCGGCGCAGGACCATGAGCAACATGCCGTTGATGGCCCCGACCAGCCCCACGATCATCAGGCCGCTGACCAATGCCAGGGGATACAAGAGCGGATCCCATTCGCTGCTCACAATCGCTACTACCAGCGCGCCCCCGACGAGCAGCCAGGCCAGGTCGGGCCAGCCGGCGATTGACGGCTGCCGCGCATCTGCGCCCTCCGCGAGGCCGGCGGCGCTCCATAGGGTAAGGTTGAACACAGGCAGCAGAAGCGCGCTGATGGCTAACCCTTCCAGTGTCCCGGTGATCAGCCGGAGGAGGTTGTGCGGCTCGTACAGATGGGGCAAACCGGGAAAGAAAGTCAGGTAGGAGTTGGCGCCGTCGAAGCCCCAGGCCAGGAAGAAGAGGCCCAGGGCCAGCAGGTAACGTCGCCCGGGCAAGTCCCGCGCTCGACCATGTCCACGCGCTGCGAGGACCACGAGACCGGCCAGCGCGCCCAGGTAGGTGCCACTGCAGCGAGCACAGAGCGGCAGTTGCCGGCCCGCCACGAAGTAACTGCGATCGCCGATACGGTGGCACACCGCGTAAGCCGCACGGTCTGCTTTGTCCAACAGACCGCCGGGCCAGCCAATCAGCAGGGCCAGGATTACCACCAGCGCGACCAGCGCCAGCAAGCCATCCCACCCGCCAATGGCCGGGAGACCTCTGCGAATATGCGTCAATGTCTTCCTCTCTAGAAGCTGCATTATACACGGCGTGGATGATGTCTGCTATATTGTTGACAATGAGGCCAGCGGGCAGTATAATTTTTCTATAATAACGTTGATTAATACATGGAGAGGCCATGGCAACACGGGAAATCATCACCATCGGACATCCTACCCTACGGCAAAAAGCGCGCAAGGTGACCAAGTTCGGCCCAGAACTCAAACAACTTATCGACGATATGCTTCAGACCATGCGCGAAGCGTCGGGGGTGGGCCTGGCTGCTCCCCAAATGAACGTCAGCGAGCGTGTGATCATCGTTGAGCTGCCCGCTGACGAGGAAGAGAGCAAGCCCGGCGAGCTTTACGCTTTCGTTAACCCGGAGATCGTCAAGGTGTCCCACGATGTCGAAGAAGGACAGGAGGGCTGCCTGTCCATCCCTGGTTACCTCGGCGACGTAGAGCGGCACACGATGGTGGTGGTGCGCGGCCTGGATGCCCACGGCAAACCCCAGCGGGTCCGGGCCTACGACTACCTGGCCCGCATCTTTCAGCATGAGATCGATCATCTGGAAGGGGTCCTCTTCATCGATAGGGTGAGCGAGCCGTCCAAGATTCACAAGATCACGGATGAGGACTCCGGAGAGCCCAACACCGAGCGCAGCGAGGCGATGGCCCTCATGCCGCGCGAGAAGCTGTCGATCGGCTAATCCCGCGCGAACCGTCGGGGCGACGGGCTGTACGTCGTGCCTGGCGCAATCCAGGGTGAGCGTTCCGCCCGTCGCCTGGCTCATTAGCTGCTACACCTCTTTGTATCGTTCCTCGTGCTGCGAAGGGAGGGCCGGTGGAGTTCTTCGACGTCATCGATTGCCGCCACAGCGTGCGTACCTACCGCGCGGATCCGGTGCCCGACGAATTGATCGTCAAGTGCCTCGAAGCCGCGCGCATGGCGCCATCCTGGCGCAACGGCCAATGCTGGCGCTTCCTCATCGTGCGTGACGCCGCCACAATCAGCCAACTGGCTGCCCAACGCATCTACGGCTATCCGATCAACCATTGGTTGCGCTCGGCGCCGGTGGTGGTTGTCGCCTGCGCGGAACCGGGCGAGAGCGGGCTGCATGGAGACCTGCCTTATTGGGCGGTGGACACAGCCATTGCGCTGGAACACCTGGTGCTGGCCGCGACCGCCCTCGGACTGGGCACCTGCTGGATCGGCGGCTTCAATGAAGACACGGTACGCAAGCTGCTCGGTATCCCGGCGCACATCCGCGTCGTGGCGCTGACGCCTCTCGGCTATCCGGCCGAACGCGAAGCGGTTTTTGGCCGCTTCGTCAAGACAATCGCCCGCAGCCGCCGTCGCAAACCCTTGGCCGGCATCGTGCGTTACGAGCGCTGGGACTGAAGAGCAGTTCCCATTTGATTCATCGGGCCCGGCGCCGGACCATCGAAAGGACAATCTGATGTCCAAATCGAAGCTGAGCCTCCCCGCCATCATGGTCCTGGTCATGCTGCTGACGAGCCTCGCCGCCTGCCGTGCCGGAAGCGCGGGAACTGCCGAGGCGCCTGTCGCGCCCGCGCCTAGCGCGCCCGCGCCCAGCCCCTCCGCATCGGCGGGGTCAACCGGTCCGGCAGCAGAGGCTCGGTCGGCCCCAGCCACGACGGTCGAACCGACCGTTGTGACGCCTACCGGAGTCGCCGTCCCGTCCGCAACCCTTGCATCGATCCCGAGCGCGACGGCCGCGCTGATCAGCTCTCCGGCCGGGTTACGCACAGGGCTGCGCTCTTCGCCGTATGGCATCGATCCTTTCCCCGACTCTAGCTGGTGGACCAGTTCAATCGCCTCAATGAACGGGCGCTTCCCGGGTTCCGCGCCGGCCACCATCTGGACGGTTTGTGAAGTCAGTCGTTCCAGCGCGGCGTGTCACTTCCCGGATCCCACTCCCGGCGAAACCCATTCCGACATCAAGTTTTCGGCCACCGCCGAGGCCGAACCATATCTGACGGCGTTCGACCGGCAGGGCATCAAGGTGTGGCTGCAGGTGGAGCCGGGCAATGCGGACGTGGCAACCCTGATCGACCTGGTTATGAAGACCTATGGCCGGCATTCGAGCGTGATCGGCTTTGGCGTAGACGTTGAGTGGTATAAAAACCGCTCCTCCAGAGACGACCAGGCGGTGACCGATGCCGAGGCGCAAGCCTGGGTCGAGCGCACCCGGACATACGGCGATTTCCAGGTGTTTCTCAAGCACTGGCTCCCTGCCAAAATGCCCCCTACGTACCGAGATCACCTGGTGTTCATCGACGACAGCGAGAAACTCAAGTCGCTCGACGGCCTCGTCCGAGAGTTTACGAGCTGGGGCCAGAAGTTCGCACCCTCACCGGTAGGCTTCCAGTACGGTTATGAATCCGACCAGCGCTGGTGGGGGGAGCTTGGCGATCCGCCGCAGGAGATTGGGAAAGCCATCCTGGCCCAGGTGCCGAACACCGTGGATCTGTACTGGGTGGACTTCACTGCCTACGACATCTGGCCCGCGCGCTAGCAGCAAAGGGGCGAGCATTCGCCCAGCATGGCTGGCCCTCGCGCAGCCCGACCGTGTCCCGCAACTGATGTGTGCCCATCCTGGTCATCCTCTTATATGTTGCTTTCGTGGCCGCGCCTGCCGTTATCTCGGGCATCAATGGGCTGGGGGTCATGCTGCAGGGCACGGGGTTTCTGGCCGGGGTAGGGGATCAACTGGCCCGTCTAACCGTGCGTGACTTCAACTTCACGGCACGCGCAGTGCTCGCCCTGACCATCGGCTACAGCGCTTTCATCTCGGAGATCTTTCGAGCAGGGATCGAATCGATCGGCCGGGGACAAATGGAGGCGGCCCGTTCGTTGGGTATGAGCTACTGGCAGGCCATGCGCTACATCGTGCTGCCACAGGCCATCCGCAACGTGTTGCCTCCCCTGGGCAACGATTTCATCGCCATGCTCAAAGACTCGTCGTTGGTGTCCGTCCTGGGCGTACAACACATCACTCAGCTCGGCAAGATCTACTCCGCCAGTACGTTCCGCGTCTTTGAGACCTACAACGTGGTCGCGTTCCTGTATCTGATCATGACGATCGGGCTTGCGTTGTTGATGCGGCAATTAGAGCGGCGACTGCCGGGAAGGGGCTGACTCTAGAGCCACGCCCCCAACTGAGCGGTCGAGCTGATCACCAAATCCGCGTCGCGCAGGTCCTTTTCCTCTCCAAAGCCGCTCAAAACCCCGATCGCCAACATCCCGGCTGCCTTGGCCGCGCGCACATCCATGCCGGTGTCACCGACCATCACGCATTGCTCGGGTGTCGCGCCCAGTTGGCGGGCTGCCAACTGCATGGGCAGCGGGTCTGGCTTCAACCGGCGCACGTCATCACGCGTGACCACGCTGCGGAATAAAGACGCCAGTCCATACTGATTGAGGAAGAAGAACGTCTCCTCGCGCGGGCGACTGGTGACGATCCCCAGGCGGTAACGCCGCGCCAGCCAACGTAGCATTTCAGTGCTGCCGGGCACTGCGACGAAGGCATTGGGTGGTCGCACCCCCCGTAGCAGGCGCAGCCGGTCGTTCATCCGGTATAACACCCGGTTGAGGCGCAACGTCTCGACCAGGCTGACAAACTGGTTGGCCAGGAAGTTACTGATCAAGAAGAGCCGGCGCGCCAGGTGGATTAGGTCGACATTGCGGAAAACGCGCCGCAGAAAGCTCAGCGACCCGGCCAACCGCTCGATGGTGGAATCGTCGGCCTCCACCAGCGTGCCGTCCAGGTCGAACAAAATCGCGCAGGGCGATCGCTCGGCGGCCAATGAGGCCCACAGGACATTACGCTCAGGAAGCGGCTGCAGGGGAGGGAAGGGCTCCTCGTCCAGCAGCTTGTGCATCACGTAGCCAAACAACACCCGCAGCGACGCGATAACAGGCGCCGCCAGGAGAATGCCCAGAACTCCCACCATTTCCGCGCCGGCTACTGCGCCGATGATCACCACAACCGGATGGAGCGAGATGCGACGTCCGACGACGCGCGGCGCCAGATACACCCCCTCGAACTGTGGCAACAGGATGTAGAACAGCCCGAGCAGCGCGGCAAACCACAGATTAGGGATGGGTAGCCAGTTGGAGCCGAAAATCAGGGCGATAAGGGTACCGACCATGCCCGCGATTGCCGGGGCCACGCCGGGCACGAATTCGGCGACACCGGACAACAGGCCCAGCGCCGGAGCATTGCGCACCCCGAGGAGCGTGGTCATCACCCAAACGATAAGCCCGACCATGAGAGCCATCGTGAACTGGCCGCGCACGAAGGCATCCCATACCCCTGCCAACTCCTTCGCCAACCGCTCGGCCTCCGGTCGGATGCCCTCCGGCAGCCGCGCGGCAAACCAGCGCCCCATCCACGGCCCGTCTTTGACGATATAAAAACTGGTGGCAAGAATGAACACGGTCCACAGCACGCTGGTCACCGCGCTGCGCACGACAAAGGCCGCGCTGGAGGCGAAGGGAAACAGAAAAGTCTGCAACCTGTCCAGCGTGGTAACGTCTGGCGAGATCACGCTGCGGAGCCATTGGCTGACCGGAGCGTAGTAGTCACCGAGGTCCACCGTGAAGTTCGGCGGAATGCTGATCGGTCGGGGGGTCGCGTCGGCCAGTTCCTGGGCGATTTTAAACAAGGTGCTGCCCAGGGATCCAATCAGAGTCACCAGGTGCGGCACGATCAACACCGGGGCGACAATCACCAAGACGATGGTCAGCAAAAAGGTGACCAGCACCACGACGGTGCGCGGCCAGCCGGTGCGGTGTACGATCCAGCGGACCGGGAAAGACAGCAAGTAAGCCAGCAGCAGCGACAGGACCACCGGGGTCAGCAACATCCGGCCGCGCACCAGCACCCAGATGCTGATGATCAGCAGGCCGATGACCGCCACTTGTTTGATGAATGGACTCCAGCGCGCGTTCATGGATCTCCGCATATCGGTGTGAAACTTCTCCGGTCTGTGACTGCTAGCTTAGCACAAACTGGTCCCAGCGCTAAAAGCCGCCACGACGTCCTTGTCGTGGCGGCCGGGAACAGTCCTGGTCATGGTCCCAGTTCACTCCACCGGGCCGAAGCGGTTCAAAGGCCAATAGCGGAACACCGCATGGCCGACAATGTCGCTGATACGCACCGCTCCAAAAGTGCGCGAATCGCGACTCGCCCCCCGGTTATCGCCCATGACAAACACGCTCAACGGCGGCACCGTCCAGGTACGGTCGGGACCCGTGGTTTCCTGCGTCAGATAAGGTTCACCCAAGGCAACGCGGTCAATGTAAACCCGGCCCTGTCCCACCATCACCCGCTCTCCCGCTAGGGCGACGACGCGCTTGATCAGCAACTCGGAGCTACCTGCCGGGTCATGCAGAACGACCACATCGCCCCTGCGCGGGCCGTGCAGGCGATAACTGACCTTTTCGATTACCAGTCGCTGGTTCTCGTGCAGGTTGGGCTCCATGCTCTGCCCGTACACGCGCGTGGCCTGGGCCACAAACAGGTGAATGAGCAGCGCGATAATCACCGCCGGCACGATTGTGCCGAATATATCACGCACCACTCCACCCGCCGCCCGCGACCAACTGCGGCTTTCCGAGCCAGGCGCGACAGAGGTATGAGGTGATCCAGTGGATTGAGAGATATGATTATCCATAAGGTGGAGGGGCCAGGCGCCGGACAGGTCGCAGATTACACGCCGCACGTTGAGGCGCGCAACATGTAATCTGCGATATGCGATGGCAAGGGTAGTGCCGGCTTAATCGCTATGCCGGCGTGATTGCTTAGCGGCGCGGGCCGCCACGGCTGTCAGGCCGGCGGTCGCCACGGTCACCACCGGGCCGCGGGCCACGGTCGCCACCAGGCCGGCCACCGCCGGCGCGGTCGCGCTCACGTGCTTCTTCGGCGGTCCAGCCTTCCAGGACAGCCTGGCGGCTCAGCCGGATCTTGCCGCTGGGGTCGATGTCGATGACCATCACGGTGATCTCGTCGCCCAGTTGGACCACGTCCTCGACGCTCGGTACGCGATAGTCGGCCAACTGCGAAATGTGAACCATGCCATCCTGGCCGGGCACCAGTTCGACAAAGGCGCCGTATGCCTCGATACGCACGACCTTACCGGTATAGATCCGGCCGACCTTGACCTCTTCGGTCATCTTCTCGATCTCGCCGATGGCGGCTTCTGCAGCCGGTCCCTCAGGAGAGGACACGAAGACGGAACCATCGTCGTCGATGTCGATCTTGACGCCGTAAGTTTCCTGCAAGCTTCGGATCATCTTGCCGCCGGGGCCGATGATCTTACCGATCTTGTCCGGTTCGATGTGAATGGTGATGATGCGGGGCGCGAAGGGCGACATGGCCTTGCGCGGCGCGGGCAGCACTTCCAGGATCTTGCCCATGATGAACTGCCGGCCCACGTGCGCCTGCGCCAGGGCCTGCTCCATGATCTCGGAGCTCAGACCGCGGATCTTCATATCCATCTGCAGCGCCGTGATGCCATGCTCCGTGCCGGCGACCTTAAAGTCCATATCGCCCAGGTGATCCTCGACGCCCTGGATGTCGCTGAGGATCGCGTAGCGGAAGCCCTCGGTCCCCAATTGTCCATCCGTCACCAGGCCCATCGCTATACCCGCGACCGGCGCCTGGATCGGCACACCCGCGTCCATCAGCGCCAGTGTGCTGCCGCACACCGAAGCCATGGACGTCGAGCCGTTAGAGGACAGGACCTCCGAAACCAGGCGCAGCGTATACGGGAAGCTCTCTTGCGCCGGGATCATCGGTGCGAGTGCCCGCTCGGCGAGCGCGCCGTGCCCAATCTCGCGGCGCTTGGGGCCACGCACCGGAGAAACCTCGCCGGTCGAATAGGGCGGGAAGTTATAATGATGCATATAGCGCTTGGATTCCTCGGGATTGAGGGTGTCAAGCGTTTGCGCCTCGCTGGGCGTGCCCAACGTCGCGATGGTCAGCACCTGCGTCTCGCCGCGGGTGAAAAGGCCGCTGCCATGCACACGGGGAAGAAGGCCGACCTCGCACGAGATCGGCCGGATGTCCTGATAACCCCGCCCGTCCGGGCGAATGCCTTCACGCAACATGCGGTCGCGCACGACTTCCTTGAGCACATCCTCGAAGGCCAGTGCCAGCGCCTTGGGGTCATGAGTTTCACCCAGCGCGGCTATCAGTTCGGCCTTCAGCGCGTCCATGGCGGCATACTGCTCGGTCTTGGTCGGGTTCTGGATGACGGCCTCACGCACCCGCTCGCCCAGGAACTGCTTGGCGGCGTCTATGACGGTCGGATCGACGTGCTGGCCCACAGGCTCGAACTTGGGCTTGCCCAGTTGTTCCCGCATCTGGTTCTGCAATTGGATCAGCGGCTGCATGGACTCGTGGCCCAGGCGCAGCGCCTCCAGCATGATGTCCTCGGGGATCTCATCCGCGCCCGCTTCTACCATCAGGATCGCGTCGGCCGTCCCGGCCATGCGCAGGTCAAGCGTGCTGGACGCCATCTGCGTCGCCGTCGGATTGACGACAAACTCGCCGTCGACGTAGCCGATGCGCACGCCACCGATGGGGCCGTCCCACGGAATATCGGAGAGCGTCAGGGCCGCGCTGGCGCCGATGATGGCCGGGATGTCGAGCATGTGTTCGTTGTCGCTGGCCAGCGCCGTGATGATGACCTGGACGTCATTGCGCATGCCGTGCGGGAACAGTGGCCGCAGTGGGCGGTCGACCAGGCGGCTCACGAGGATCGCCTGCTCGCTGGGGCGGCCCTCACGGCGGAAGAAGCTGCCGGGGATGCGCCCTGCTGCGTAGAGGCGTTCCTCGTAGTCCACACTGAGCGGGAAGAAATCGATCCCTTCTCGCGGGGTTCGGCTGGCCGTAGCGGTGGCCAAAACCACCGTGTCGCCGATGCGGACGGTGACTGCCCCGGCCGCCAGCTTGGCAAAGGTGCCGGTTTCGACGACGAACTCTTGCTCGCCGACTTTCGCGCTGAACGAATACTTTTGCATAATGTTTCCCCTAACCTCTCTGAGTACCTGGAACTGCGAGGACCCGAGGTCAGGGACTGGGGAGTGCATCCAAGCCTGGTTGGATGCACTCCCCAATTCCTGCGCCTCAAGGTCCGCGCGTAATGCGATGAGCCGTACCTCTCAGACCTTCATCGTGAAGGCTCCTTCATCGCGAAGCCTTCAGAAAGCTGGCTCTGAACTTCGCTGAATACCAAACGAGTAGATGCGCCACTGGTGCATCTACTCGTTGTCGGCGTTGTCACTGAGTTGTTGCTGACCCAGCATCCGCACAAATGAGAATGGAGCTACTTGCGTAGTCCGAGCCGCTCGATCAGCTCGCGATAGCGAGCCGTATCCTTCTGGCTCAGATATGCCAGGTGCCGCCGCCGTTGACCAACCATCTTGAGCAAACCACGCCGCGAGTGCGAATCGTGCTTGTGAGCCTTCAGGTGCTCGATCAGCGCATTGATGCGCGTGGTCAGCAGCGCAACCTGGACCTCAGGTGAGCCCGTATCGCCCTGGTGAACATGGTATTCCTGAATGATGTTTTCCTTCGTGTCCTTAGAGAGAGACATACCAACTCCTTGTGAAGATCGGACCGGGCCACCGCTGGAATACCGGGGCGCATGTCCCAGTCACTTGATTATGCCGAGAGTATAACATACAGGCGCGAGGCGGAGCAAGTTGACGAGTGACAACAATCAAACTCTTTCCCATAATGCTACCGTCTCCACGTGATATGTCTGCGGGAACATATCCACCGGCTGCACCTCGACCAGCCTGTAGCCCACGGTCGCGAGCGTTACGCCGTCACGACCGAGCGTGGCCGGGTCGCAAGACACATAGACGATGCGTCGCGGCGCCAACGCCGCCAGCCCCTTTATGACCTCCGGCCCTGCGCCTGCGCGTGGTGGGTCCATCACCACCAGGTCCGCCCGCTGCCCCTGCGCCAACAGCGCCGGCAGCACTTCCTCCACGGCCCCCTCGTGGATCGTCAGATTCTGCACCTCGCCTGCGTTGAAGGCCAGGTCCTCGCACGCCGCCGGCGACGCCTCAATCCCGATGACCTCTTTCACCGCTTCAGCCAGCGCCAGGGCAAACAGGCCCACTCCGCAATAGGCATCCACCAGCACATCGCCCGGGCGCGCCTCTGCGTACTGCTTCACCAACTCTACCAGCACTTCGGCCCCGGTCGTGTTGGCCGGGAAAAAGCTCTCCGCCGAAATGCGGTAGCGCCGTCCGGCCACCTCTTCCGTGATCGATGGTTCGCCGATCAGCGGTCTGGCGCCGCGGGGCGTGATCAGCACGATCGACGCCGGCAGATCGATCTCAAGCTCCGGCTCTTCTTCGCCCTCAGTCTCGAAGGTCACCAGGGCGTCACCGGTATTGATGCCTGCCCGAAGGCTGATCCCCTGCAGTGCCGGCCAGACCACGTCTAGCGCCGCATGCAACTCATCAAGCCGCTCGTGCAACAGGCGGCAGCGCTCAACGGCGATCAGCTCGTGGCTGGACGCTCGCGGGTAGGCCAGCTGGCCCTCTGGCGTGATAGCGAATTGGGTATGGTTGCGATAGCCGTAGTCCAGTAGCCCCTCGTCGTCGGCCAGGACGATCGTATCAGCCACGGGCGGCTGCGCGATATGTCCCAGCCGGCGCAGTTGGTCGGCCACGATCTCACCTTTAAGGCCCGCCTGCCGTTCGTACTGGATGTGCTGCCATTGGCAGCCGCCACACTTGTCCTGACCGAAATAGGGACAGGGCGGCTCTAGCCGGTCCGGGCTGGCCGCCAAGACGGCCAGTAGCCGGGCGCGCGCCCAACGGTCCTTCTCTTCGACGATCTCCACGCGCACCCGCTCGCCGGGTATCGCATAGGGCACGAAGATCACTTTGCCCGCATGCCTACCCAATGCCTCGCCCCCATGGGCGATATTATCCAGCGTCAACTCGACAATCTGCCCCATCACTCCCTCTCTTTTTACGTTTTGCGTTTTGCGTTTTACAATGCCCGCATGCCTCAACCCGTCAGCCGCGCCTACCTCTATCTGCTGGTGTTCACCGGCGGTTTCACCACCCTGGGCCTCGAGCTCAGCGCATCGCGGCTGCTGGACCCCTGGTTTGGCAATTCGCTGATCGTCTGGGCCAGCCTGATCGGCCTGATTATGCTTTACCTGTCGGCGGGCTACTGGCTGGGCGGGCGACTGGCCGACCGGTCCCCGCACCTGTTGACACTTCTGCGCCTGGCCGGTCTCGGTGCGCTGGGCGTCGGGCTGGTGCCGTTCGCCGCTGCTCCGGTGCTGCGCCTGGCCAGCCTGGGCCTGGGCGGCCTGGATGCCGGATTGCTGGCCGGCAGCATGGGCGGGATCCTGGTCTTGTTCGCGATCCCGGTGACGCTGCTGGGCTGCATAAGTCCCTTCGCCATTCGGCTGGGTCTACGCGAGATCAGTGGCAGCGGTGAATTCGCGGGCCGGGTCTACGCGCTCTCCACGGCGGGGAGCATCCTGGGCAGTTTCATGCCCGTCCTGCTGCTGATCCCCAACATCGGCACCCGCCGCACCTTTGCCACGTTGGCGGCCGCGCTCCTGCTGGTCATCCTCGCCGGGCTGCTGCGCATCCGCCGCCCATGGGAGTCCCTGGCCAGCATCCTGGCCATCGGCTTCGTCGTCTGGCTTGGCTGGCGGGCCGGCGGGCCGATAAAACCGGCCACGGGCCTGCTTTACGAAACCGAGTCGGCCTTCAATTATATCCAGGTCATTCAGGCCGGCCCCGAGCGCCAGCTGCGTCTCAACGAAGGCGCGGGCATCCACTCCGTCTACCGCCCGGAGGGAGGCCGCGCCTATGGCATCTGGGACTACTTCCTGCTCGCGCCGGCTTTCAATCCGGCGCCCTACGGCCCGGATCAACTGCGCCACGTTTACATCGCCGGCCTGGCCGCCGGCACGGCGGCGCGCCTCTACACTGATGCCTATGGTCCGATCTCGATCGACGGCGCCGAGCTTGACCCGGCGATCATCGAGGCCGGCCGGCGCTACTTCGCTATGAACGAGCCCAACCTGCACGCGGTCGCCGCCGACGCGCGCCGCTTCCTGGAGACCCAGGCGAGCGCCCCAGCGGCGGACGAGCTACCTGGCGCGGGAGGCGGCCAACCATCGGGCGTCGCGCCCTATGACGTGGTTGTAGTCGACACGTACCGGCCGCCCTACATACCCTTCCACCTGACCACCGTCGAATTCTTTGCCCTGGTGCGCGCCCGACTCTCCGAGAACGGAGTGGTAGCCGTCAATGTCGGCCGCACCCACACCGATTACAGCCTGGTGAACGCTATCGCAGCCACTATGCGGGAGGTCTTCCCGAGCGTCTACATAGTCGACGAGCCGGACTTAGGCAGTGAGTTGGGCAACAGCATGGTCGTCGCCACCCGCCGACCCTCGACGCTCGCCGACTTTCAAGCCAACCTGCCGCGCTTCGAGAGCCCACTGGTGGCCGAGATCGCGCAGGAGGCCGCTCCCAATGCACGGGTAGCTGCTATCCCAGCCGGCACCCCCATCTTCACGGATGACCGCGCCCCGGTCGAACAAGTCGTCCACCAGTTAGTGTTGAAGCAAATGTTGGGCCGGTGAAAAGGACTATCTCCCCTCTGCAGGCAGCAGAAAGCAGCGGATACCGTCGACAATCCCATGGGCCGGCCGGTCCGGGTGTTCGGTCAGCAGCGAGCGGTCCGCGTTCAAGAAGCCAGTCTCGATGATCGCCGCCGGAGTGCTGGGGGCAATTTCACGGAAACTGTGATAGTCAGTCATATCACGCGTGACGGTGTTGGGATTGGGTCTAAGACCGGTCGCGGCGGCATAGCTTTTCCACAAGCAGCTTGCCAGCGCGCCGGACTCTTCGCTCCCACCCTCCAGACTGGCAACCTTAAACCCGCTCATTTCCTTGCTCGCCTGGCATGAATCCGAGTGGATGGAAACAAAAACGTCCGCCTGGTAGCCCAGCAGCCGCTCGTCGAACTCCAGCAAACTGTCAACGATCGCGCCGTAGAGTGTGAGCTCATGCACGACCAGATCCGCGATAGACCGATTGACCGAAGCCTCCGTCAGCCCGTCGATGCACACGGTTCCCGAATCATTCCCGCTGTGCCCGGCCACGATACCGATATGCCGCCCGGCGAGCACCTGCGGCGGCCCGGCCAGCCTGCGCAGCCAGCCCGGCCCATTTCCGGCGCGCGCATTTTGCCAGGAGAGCGCTATCCCGGCCACAACGCACAAGACAATCACTCCCAGCAGGACCCAACGCGCCCGCTGAACCAGGTGAATGCGCATGCCACCTCTCTCGCCGCGCACATGATACCCGCGTCACTCCCATCGCGCAACGTACTCCGCAGTCCATTCGCCGCTCTCGGAACGCGCCGCAGCGCATCCGTTCGGTCCTCCGGCCGGCTGACTCACCACTGCGTTGCTTTGACTTTTCGGCACGTTACAGGTATATTGACATGGTGCATCACCTGCAAACGAGGACACAAACCCGTTATGTCTGATCTCGGCCGCTTCCTTACTGAAGCGCGCACTGAAAACAAACTTAGCCTGGCCGACGTCGAGGCACATACCCGCATTCGTCAAAAGTACCTGGAAGCGCTGGAGACCGGCGACTACGCTTGCCTACCGCGCGGCGCCACGGGCAGAGGATTTCTGCGCATCTATGCCCGCTTCCTTGGCCTGGATATCGACCAGGCGTCTCGGCTTTACCTGGTTGAGAGCGGCGACAAAGGGCCAGAACTGCCGGCGGCTCAGGATGGACGGTCGCTTGATTACCGGCCCCTCGAAGTTGAGCTTAACCACCAGCCGCCGCGCACGTGGTGGCCTTGGTTGATTGCCGTCCTGGTCGTCGCCCTGCTGGGCGCCGGCGGCTGGGCGTTGCTCAACAACAAGATCAGCCTACCGCGGCCCAATTGGGACTTGCTGTCAGCGTTGGGTCCCTCACGATCGACTGCCACCCCCACCGTCACCGCTACGCCTACCCAATGGGTCGTGCGCGTCACGCCCACGCTGCCGGCTGCGCCGGGCGGCGCTGTGGCTCAAACACAGCCGACCTCCGATCTGCTGCCCTACCCGACCCCCACCGTCCCTCCCAGTGCGACGCCAACCGCGCGCCCGACGGCCACCGTGGAAGTGCGGGCAAGCCGCATCAGCCTGCAAGCACACATAGGCCAGCGCTCGTGGATACGCGTGGTCGGCGATGGGCTGGTGATCGAGGAGAGCCTGCTCGAAGCAGGCATCGACCGGACCTGGGAAGCTACGCAAACTCTGACAATCCGGACAGGGAACGCGGCGGGCGTTGAACTCTCGCTGAACGGGCAGTCCCTCGGGGCCATGGGCGGGGTCGGCCAGGTCGTCGACAAGTCATGGACGGTCGACCAGGGGCAGGTCGTCGAGGTTACGCCGACCGGCCAGGCCGCCGTCACGCCCGTTGCGAATCCGCCGGCTGCCACGCCGACGCCAACCCCTGCCGGATAAGCCGCCTGGTTGAGCAGAGATATCATTCATGCGCTACTACTTACTCACTCTCGGCTGTCCCAAGAATAGCGTGGACAGCGAAGGGATGGCGATGCTGTTGAGCCAGGCCGGCTACGGCGGTACGGCCGATCCCGACGAAGCCGACATTCTTCTGGTCAACACCTGTGGTTTTCTGACCGCCGCCGAAGATGAGTCGCTGGCAGCCCTACGAGAACTGGCCGGCAACAAGCGCCGCGGTCAACTGCTGATCGCCGCCGGCTGCATGGCCCAACGCAACGGCGAGCGCATCGTGCGAGAAGTGCCGGGGATCGACGGTCTGCTGGGCACGCGTCGCTGGATGGAGATCGTGCCTTTCATACAGGGCCTGCGCGGCGGCACTGGTCAGCGCGCCCTCGGCCGGTACGCCCTCTTGGGCGACCCGGAGCAGCCACTCGACGGCCCGGTGCCGCGCCCGGCCGTCGTCGCCGGCAGCGCTTATCTGAAGATCAGCGACGGCTGCAACGCGCCGTGCGCCTTCTGCTCCATTCCCAGTTTCAAGGGCAAACTACGCAGCCGGCCCACGCAGGCCATCGTGGCCGAGGCGCGCGCCCTGGTGGCCCAGGGCGCGCATGAATTGATCTTGATCGCCCAGGACACGACTGACTACGGTCGCGATCTGGGCACGCCGGATGCGCTACCGGACCTCATGCAGGCGATCCTCGACGGCGCCCCGGGCCTGCGCTGGTTGCGCCTGATGTACGCTTATCCCGGCCACGTTTCGTCCCGCTTGATCGAGGTCATGGCCGGTGATCCGCGCATCTGTCACTACCTGGATATCCCTCTCCAGCACGGCGACGCCGGCGTGCTGCGCCGCATGTACCGGCCGAGCAAAGTCGAGCAGGTGCTGGATACCATCAGCGCAATGCGCGCCGCCATGCCCGACATGGCCTTTCGCAGCACCTTCATCACCGGCCTGCCCGGCGAAACCCAGAGTGAATTCGCCAACTTGCTCCAGTTCATCGAAGAAATCCAGTTCGACAAAGTCGGCGTTTTCACCTTTAGCCCCGAACCGGGCACGCCCGCGGGGAGCATGGCCGGGCAGGTGTCGGAAAAGACCAAGTCGCGCCGCCGCGAGCGGCTGATGGCGGCCCAGCAGCGTATCTCGCTGGCCCGCAACCAGGCCCAGGTCGGGCGCGTCCTGGATGTCCTTGCCGAAAGCCAGGGCGAGTTGAGCGACCGCAAAGGTCCGGTCTCCCTGGCGCGCAGCTACCGGGATGCTCCGGAGGTGGATGGGCTGGTCGTCGTCCCGGGCGTGTTGCCTATCGGCCGATTGGCGCGCGTGCGTATCACGGGCGCGCTGGAATACGATCTGCTGGGTGAAACCGTCAGAGAAGAAGCGATCGCGCTGATCGGCTAAGAGAGGTCAGAGCCCGGCCTCCCAAAACGCTCAGGCAACGATTGCTCGTTGCCTGAGCTCTCGCCTGCTGATTCCACAACCCGGTACTGCCCTTCGACCGTCTCGCCTTCTGAGGCCGTCTGGTCGGTCTGGCCCGGGTGCCAGATCTTTTGACGAAGTTCCGCGACGACTTGCGGCGGTGCAAGGGTGAGGAATAGTTTTACCGCCAGTGCCACGATCGCAAGGTCGTCCATCTGACCCAGAACCGGGATGAAATCTGGTATCAGATCTACCGGTGAGAGCACGTACAGGGCAGCCAGGATGGGCAACACGACCTTGACTGTGGTCGCGACTCTCGGGTCTCCTAACAACTGCCACACCAGTTGCCCCTCATGAAACAGATTAGCCAGTACTCCGGCTGTTTCTTCCGGCCCCCTCGCTTTCTTGCTCGAATCTGCCATTATCTCCTCCGGCAACTGATCAGCCGCAACACTCTCATTTGCCATCATTACGCAGCGCGGCCGCGCGATGTTTCGCGCCCGGCCGATTGGTTTAGTCCAGATCTTCTTTGTATAATAGAATTGGTGAGCGACGGCAATGTCTGCCTGCCTGAGTTGCTTACCCGAGTTGCTTACATAATCACACTCAGCATTTTGCTGCATGTCCGGCTCCGGCGTATGTACCCGTGCCACCGTTCCGGTTGTCAGGGCACGCCGGGTCAAGCCGCTCGCCAGGGGCGCCTATGCGGACTCTGCTCGCCAGTTTAGGCGACTATTCGATGGCCATGCTGCGGGGAATTGCCGAGTTACGTGGGGTGATGCCGGCGACCAACGTGCGCGAGGAGGTCGCGGCGCAATTGGCCGGCGCACTGGCCGAGCCCCACGCGACTGCGCTCGCCTTATCCCGCGTTTCAGCGGAGGCAGAGCGCGCCTGGGCCGCCTTGTGCGCGGCCGGCGGGCACATCAAGGTGCCGGCATTCACGCGCGAGCACGGCGCGATCCGCGCCATCGGGCCGGGTAGGCTCGAGCGCGAGTTTGCCTGGCGCCAGCCCGAAACCCCTGCCGAAGAACTCTGGTACCAGGGATTGATCTTCAAAGCCTTTGCCGATCTGGGGGCCGGTTTGCTGGAATACTTCTACATCCCCGAGGAACTGCTCCCGACAACCGCCGCCGGCGAGGAGACGGGCCCCGCACGTGCCGGCGCTCCGCCAGCACTCGACCCGCCGGCACGCGCTCGTCAGAGTGGTAACGCCCTGGCAGTCGACGCCTGCGCGTTGCTGGCGATACTCACCGATAGCCCCTTACGGGTGGGCGAATCCGGTCGCTGGCGCGCCGCTGACGAGGCTCACATCCGTGAAAGGCTGCTTCTGCCCGACCCGACACGCAGCGCCCTGTTGCTGGCGCTCGCGCAGCAGTCAGGCTGGCTGGCGGTCGAGCAGGACCGGCTGGTAGTGCAAGGGCCGGCGGTGACCGCCTGGCTGCGTGCCAGTCACTGGGAGCAGGCGAGCGCTCTCTTTTCGGCCTGGCAACATAGCGCGACCTGGAATGACCTGCGCCATATCCCTACCCTTAAAGCCGACGGGACGTGGCGCAACGACCCGCTCGCCGCGCGCAGCCAGTTGCTGGCCGCACTGGGTCGGCTCGATCCCGCCAGGTGGTATTCAGTCGATGCCTTTGCCGCCTGGATCAAGGCGACCGAACCCGACTTCCAACGTCCCGATGGCAACTATACAGGTTGGTACCTGCGTGACGTGGCCAGCGAGCGCTATCTGTCGGGATTCGAAGCCTGGAATGATGTCGAAGGGCGGCTCATCGCCTTCTTGATCGCCGGTCCGCTTTTCTGGCTGGGCGCCCTCTCCCTCGGAGGCGAGGACGGCGAACCCGGCATATTCCGGCTGACCACCGGCGGCGCCTACTGGTTGGCCGGAGGCGGCCTGCCCGAGCCGTTTCCGCCAGCCCGGCTGCTCGTCAACGAAGACTTCACCGTCGGCGCACCGCTGCTGGTTCCACTGTTCGACCGGTTCCGCCTGCTGCGCTTCACCGAAGCGGTCCCCGGCCCTCCGGCGCTCGACCAGCCGACGCAGCACCGTATCACACGCCACAGCCTCAGCGCGGCACGGGCACGCGGCCTGCGAGGCGAAAAGATCGTCCAGTTTCTGCGCCACGCCGCAGGCGGCCAGTTGCCGGCGCGGGTCGAAACCGCGCTGCTGCGCTGGGACCAACACGGCGGCGCGGTGCGCATCAACAAGGGCGCGGTCCTGCGCGTCCAAGATGCCAGCATACTGGCTGCCCTGCGAGCTGATCCGGTGATCGCGCCATTGCTAGGAGAGTTACTTTCGGCCCAGGCCGCCCTGGTCAAAGAGGCCGATCTTCCTAAGTTGCTTGCGGCCCTGGCCGAGCTGGGCTATACGACCAGGGTGGAGTAGGTTTTTTGGTAGAGTCGAATGACATATGACAGATGATCTGGCAGATCGCTTGCGTAGCCTGCGGAAACTGGGCGTGCAGAAGGGCACCCCGGGTTTGGCGCACGCGCCCAGAGCTCAAGAGCCGGCGGCAGCCGGTCCTATTCCCGGCGAACTCGTTGAGACGCCCTTCGGTCCTGCCTGGCTCAGCAGTCAGCGGTTCCCGCTGGCGCAGCACCCCGAATTGGGACAGTTGCTCGACGTGCGTCCCGAGGTCCTGGCGGCTGCCGGGCGTGACCCCGCCCTTCGTGCCCTTCAACCCACGCGCACCGCTTTCATCGATACTGAGACCACCGGACTGTCTATGGGCACCGAGACCTACACTTTCCTGATCGGCATCGGCACTTACGACGAGGATGCCTTCGTGGTCCGGCAATACTTCATGCGCAATCCGGGCGAGGAGCGCGCGCAGCTCTACCTCGTCGAACAGGCCTTGAGCAACTGCTCGTCCATCATCAGTTTCAACGGACGTGCGTTTGACCTGCCCCTGCTCAACACTCGTTTCACACTTATTCAGGAGCGCCCGCCGCTGGCCGGTGCGCCGCACCTCGATCTGCTGCCCGCGGCCCGACGTATCTGGCGCGCCCGTTTGCCGTCTTGCGCCCTCAGCGAGCTGGAACGCAGTGTCCTGGGGGTGCAGCGCACAACAGACGACGTGCCCGGCTGGATGATCCCGGACATTTACCGCGACTATTACCGCACCGGACGGGGCACCGACCTTATCGCGCATGTCTTCTACCATAACCTGGTCGACATCACCTCCATGGCCCGGCTGGCCGGACGGCTGGCCTGGTTGTTCGAAATATCTCACCTCGAACAACACGTGGCCCAGCTACACCCACTTGACTGCCTCAGCCTCGCGCGTTGCTATGGGGCAGTAGAGTGGTTCGAGGCCGGCGAGGTAGCCTACCGGGCGGCCCTGCGCCAGGTTGCTGCCGCCGCCGAACGCGCGCTGGTCTTCCGTGAGTTGAGTTTCTTCCTCAAGCGCCTGGAACGGCGCGCCGAGGCGGCGGAGCTTTGGGAGGAGTGGATCGGCACAGTGGCCGGCGATGATCTCACGCCCTATATCGAACTCGCAAAGTACCACGAGTGGCACACGCTCGACCTGGTTACAGCGCGCGGTTGGACCGCCTGGGCCATTCATTCGATCCAGGACTGGCCGCCCGGCTTCGCTCGAGAGGAGAAGCTGGCTACACTGCAACACCGCCTGCTCCGGCTGGAACGCAAGCTGGCCGGGTTGGAAGCAGACGGGTCGGGCGCCGGCGACCGCAATCAGCAGGATGATGCAGTGGAGCAGATCGAAGACTGAGGAAGGATAGGAAGAATCAATGCAAGTCGAAAACACCCATCTGCCGGGGGTTGTCATTGTCGTCCCGCGCGTGTTCCCCGACCCGCGCGGCTTCTTCATAGAGAGCTACAACCAGGCCACCTTTCACCAACATGGCCTGGACGCAGTGTTTCTGCAAGACAACCATTCGAAATCCGTGCGCGGCACGTTACGCGGCCTGCACTTCCAACTGCCGCCGGTGGCCCAGGTTAAGCTGGTGCGCGTCGTACGCGGCGCGGTCTGGGATGTCGCGCTGGACATCCGGGTCGGGTCGCCCACGTTCGGGCAGTGGGTGGGCGTTGAGCTTAGCGCCGACAATTTCCGTCAACTATATATCCCGGCCGGGTTTGCTCACGGCTTCTGCGTGCTGAGCGACGAAGCCGAAGTGCTCTACAAAGCCAGCCAGTTGTACAGCCCTGCTCACGAGCGCGGCCTGCTGTGGAGCGATCCAACGGCCGGCGTGGCCTGGCCGGTCGCCGAGCCGCTGCTCTCCGAGCGCGACCGCCAAGCAGGGACGTTGGCCGATTACCTGGCCGGCGAGCATTTCGTATACGAGGGTTGAGACCGGCGCGCGGTTTGCGTGTTCTATGGCGCGGCCTCCGCCGGACAACAAAGAATGCTGGTACAAAACAGCACAGACAGATTTGTCATCTGCATATAGCATAAATGAACACTACAATATTCCAGCAACAGTCTTCCAATTAATGCCCCTTTCGCTCATCGACTAAGGAGGCTAACGTGGCATTGACATTCCCGAGCCCGGAGTGGACCGCCCAGTTGAAGACGGTGGTCAACAACGATCAAGCTTATGCCCAGTCCGCCAAGACCTGGGAAGGCGACTTTTACTTCATCATCGAGCCCGGCCCGGGCATCAAGCAACCGGTCAAGATGTACCTCGACCTGTGGCACGGCAAGTGCCGCAAGGCACATATCGCGGCCGGGGTAGAGGATAAGCCACCGGAGTTCACCATTTCTGGAACGCTGGAAACCTACCGCAGGGTCTTCGAGAAAAAGCTGGACCCGATCCAGGCGTTGATGACCCGCAAGCTCAAGGTCCAGGGCAACATGATGAAGATCGTCCGTTCCGTCAAGCCCACGCTGGATCTCGTTAACTGCTGCTCGATGATTCCGACAAGCTATCCGGACCAGGTCCAGGCCTGACACTCGGCGCTTGACCCGTGATGCGCCTCCCACCACGCATCACCTGGAACGCGGCACTCTGGAGCCACTATGTGGTACTTTAACAGTCCTGAGATCATGTATGGCGAGGGCGCGCTGAGTTACTTGGACGAATTGTAGGGCAAGCGCGCCTTTATCGTAACCGATCCTGGCGTACACCAGTTGGGCTTCACCGAGCTGGTGAGCGCGCACCTGCGGACCGCCGGACTGGAAGTGGTCTATTTCGCAGAGGTAGAGCCCGAGCCTTCCCTGCAAACAGTGGCCCGCGGGGCCAAGGAAATTCACGAATTTGCTCCCCACTGGATCGTTGGCCTGGGCGGCGGCTCGGCGATGGACGCTGCGAAGGCAATGTGGATCATGTACGAGCGCCCCGAGTTTCAGCCCGGCCAGACCGACTTCTCGGGCAGGCTGGGTCTCGGCACTAAGGCCCGCCTGCTCACCATCCCGACTACGGCTGGGACCGGCGCTGAGGTCACCATCGCGGCTGTTATCACCGACACCGTCGAAGGGCGGAAGCTCGAGATACCGTCGCGCGAGCTGATGGCGACCCTCGTGATCGTGGACCCGGCTCTCACGGCCAATCTGCCGCCCCATATCACTGCCGATACGGGCATGGACGTTCTCACCCATGCCGTCGATGGCTACCTGAGTTCCTGGCACAACGATTTCACCGATGGACTGTGCGTCAAAGCGGCGGAGATGGTCTTCAAGTATCTTCCGCGGGCTTTCGTTGACAGCGGCGCTGCGGAAGCGCACGATTCGGAGGCGCGCGAGAAAATGGCCAGCGCTGCGACCATTGCCGGCCTGGGGATCAGCAATTCGCACATCGCGCTGACGCATGCCATCGGCCATTCCCTGAGCGTGGTTTTCCACCGGCCGCACGGCCGTTGTGTGGCCCTGGCTCTGCCCTACTTCATCGAGTTCGAAGCCAACGGCGGTGCCAACCGGGTCGCCGATCTCACCAATTTCCTCCGCCTGCCCGCGACGGATGAAGCCTCAGCCGGTAAGGCCCTGGCAGGCGCAGTGCAGGATTTGATGCGCTCGGTCGGCGAACCAGTGAGCGTGGCCGAGATGGGCGTCGACGCCGTCGAGTATGAGACGTGCCTGGAACATCTTTGTGACCTGGCTTTGGGCGACACTGCCATCGTCATTTCGGCCCGCATGCCCGATGTCGATGAACTGACCAAATTATACCGCCACATGTATGCGGGGCACGCCGTCGATTTCTGACCCTCTCGGCGCCCAAACCAGAAGTCGCTGTGGATCGGATGGGGCCATTCCGGCATGAAGGTATTTGCCACGCAGGAGGTAGTCAAATGGCAATCTCCAGCTCCAACGAAGTGTTCGATTACGTGGTCGTTGGCTCAGGGTTCGGCGGCAGTGTCTCGGCCCTGCGCCTGGCGGAGAAGGGCTACCGCGTCCTGGTGATCGAGAAAGGCAAACGCTTCCGAGACAAGGACTTCGCCACCACCAACTGGAAGATCTGGAAGTACCTCTGGATCCCGTTCGCGCGCTGCTTCGGCATCCTGCAACTGGGTTTCTTCCGCAACGTGGTGGTATTGCATGGAGCAGGGGTCGGCGGAGGCAGCCTGGGTTACGCGATGGTGCTGGAGCAACCCGGCGACGAGTTGTATCAAGCGTCCCCCTGGCGCGGCCTGGCCGACTGGAAGTCCATCATGGCTCCGCATTATGCGACGGCCAAGCGCATGCTCGGCCTGGCGGAGAACCCGCGTGAATGGCCCGGGGACGCGATCTTGCGTGAGATCGCCGAGGAAATGGGGCGAGGCTCAACGTTCCGTCGCACCTCGGTCGGCGCCTTTTTCGGCCAGCCGGGCGTCGAGGTGCCCGATCCATATTTCGGCGGCGAGGGTCCCGCGCGCAGCGGCTGCATACACTGCGGCGCTTGCATGGTCGGCTGCCGTTACAACGCCAAGAACACGCTTGTCAAGAACTACCTGTACCTGGCCGAGAAACGCGGCGCACGGGTCCTGGCCGAGAACGAGGTGACCGATGTCCGGCCCCTCCCGCCAAACCAACCCGACGGCGCCCGCTACGAGGTCATCTATCGCAGTTCGACGGCCTGGTTCCGCAAGCCCGAGCGCTTCGTGCGTGCCCACAACGTCGTGTTCTCAGCCGGTGTCATGGGCACCCTGCGGCTCCTCTTCCGCTGCCGCGATATCACCGGCTCCTTACCTGACGTATCACCCCGCCTGGGCGACTATGTTCGCACTAATGACGAGGCCTTGCTCGGCGTCATCAGTCGGGACAATAAAGCAAACTACTCGGAAGGCGTCGCCATCACTTCAATCTTCCATCCCGACGACGTGACCCATGTGGAGCCGGTGCGCTACCCTGACGGCTCCTCGCTGATGCGTTTCCTGGCCGGTCCGCTGATTGAGGCCAGCAGCAATATCGGCGCGCGCTTGCTCAAAGTCCTGCAGCAAGCCGTCAGCCATCCGCTGGATTTCTTGCGCCTGATGGTCATCCCCGGTTGGGCCCACCGGGCAACGATTCTCCTGGTAATGCAGAACGTAGACACGCACATGCACGTCCGCTTGGGCCGCAGCCCGCTGACGCTTTTCCGTCGCAACCTGGTCTCCCAGCTCAGTCGCGGCGAATACATCACACCCGAAAGCCGCATCGGCCACCGGATCACGCGCGCTTTCGCCGAGAAAAGCAATGGCGTGCCGGCGGGCTCCATCAGCGAGGCTCTGCTCGACGTGCCCATGACCGCGCATATCCTCGGCGGCTGCACTTTTGGACGTAACGCAGAAGAGGGCGTTATCGACCTTCAGTGCCAGATGCACAACTACCCTGGCCTGTTCGTGATCGATAACTCCATCATCCCGGCCAACCCGGGCGTCAATCCCAGTCTCACCACCACCGCCCTGGCCGAATACGCGATGAGTTATGTCCCGCACAAGAACGGCGGCGTCTCGGCAGGGACGTAAATCGCGCTCCCGGCCACCAAAAAGCCCCGGCTGTGTCGATCGACGCAGCCGGGGCTTTGGATGAGCACCTACTCCCCGTCGCCGCTCCCCAACGGCACCAGGATGTCATACCAGAAACGATCCTTGCGGCTGCTGGTCATGGCCGCATGCACGTGTTTCACCTCGGTGTACTCGTGCAGCCCCCAGATGCCCAACTCACGCCCGATCCCGCTCTGCTTGTAGCCGCCGAAGGGCGCCTCCGCGTTGATCAGGTGATAGTCGTTGATCCACACCGTTCCGGCCCGGATCTGCTTCGCCACCTCTACTGCACGGTCGATATTGCTGCTCCACACGCCCGCGGCCAGCCCGTAGATCGTGTCGTTCGCCATGCGGATCGCCTCTTCCACCCGATCGTACTTGATGACCGTGAGCACCGGTCCGAATATCTCTTCCTGGGCAATCCGCATGTCATTGCTCACATCGGTGAAAATCGTGGGCGTGATGAAATGGCCGTGCGCCAATTGGGGATCCGTGGGCCGGCTCCCCAGCAGCGCGGGCGTCGCGCCCTCTGCAAGACCGATTCGGATATACTCCTCGACCCGCCTTAGCTGCGCGGCGCTGATCAGCGGCCCCAGGTCCGTCTCGCCATCGGCGGGCAGCCCCACGTGGATGCGCCTCGCCCGATCGAGCAGCCGCTCCATGAACGAATCATAGATCACGTCCGGCACAAAGAGACGCGTGCCGCTCTCGCAGGCCTGTCCGTTGTGCATGAAAGTCGCCCACA
>Ga0209540_10000789_pt1 | contig 26399 bp, 18 predicted proteins | sample BarGraIncu01121A_FD_184501 | JGI IMG/M metagenome (GOLD analysis project Ga0209540, IMG submission 184501) | Arctic peat soil microbial communities from Barrow, Alaska - Barrow Graham LP Incubations 011-21A (SPAdes) (version 2) | ecosystem: Environmental > Terrestrial > Soil > Wetlands > Peat... | reverse complement strand
GATGCCGTCGCCGCGCCGCCCGCCACCCACCCAGACCGGACGTCCCTGCAGCTTGGAATCCAGGGCAATTTCGCAACTGGCGAAAAAACTGTCGCCATCCACGTGCAGGATGCGAATGGGCGGTTTCGTGTTCACGGGCAAACTTTAATTGAACCCAAATTCATACCGTGTCAAATCCTGGCACGATGGCATGGACAAAAGCTGTCCAACCATCCAAAACGCAAATTGCAGCCGCGGAGCGGCGAGAGATAGTAGCCCACGGCGATAGCCGTGGGAAAAGATGAGAAGATTTATAAGCCCCGGATGGGGCGAAAGACCCGTTTCGTCATTTCAAAGGTTCTGTTCTGCCGCCCCTGCTTGCCGCGACGAAGTTAAACGAAGGCGGGCCGGGGCTTGTGATATTTGATGCCCTGTTCCCACGGTTTCACCGTGGGCTACTATCTAACGCGCCTCCGGCGCTGAAAAAGATGGGCCACCCTTTCCCCAAAAAACAAAAAAGCGCGGAGTGAATTTTACTCCGCGCCTTGCAAAACTCAAAAACCGTTCTACGTCAAAACAATCTTGTCGCCGTCCTTTAGCGTCACAATGGCTTTCTTCCAGTCGGGCGCTTTGCCGGCTTGCGTGGTGCGCTGGCGGCGGGACTTGCCGCGAACGTTCAGCGTGTTGACCTTGGTGACCTTGACCTTGAACAGTTCCTGCACGGCCTGGCGGATTTCCGTCTTGTTCGCGCGGCGATCGGCCACAACGGTGTATTGGTTAAGCGGACGTTCTTTAATTTTGGGTTTGCCCTTGTCGTTCAAGACCGGGTTGCCGGCCTTGTCGCGTTCGAAGGAACGCACCGTCTGGCTGCCTTGCCGTGTGCCTTTTTCCGTCAGGCGGACGGTCTTGATGACTTCAAAAGCGTTCATGTTATTCCTTGATCAGACGGGCTTCGACTTTTTCAAACGCGCTCTTCGTGAAGAGCAGCTTGTCGGGCCGCAAAATATCGTAAGTGTTCAGCGAATCGCTCGTGGCCAGCGTGACATTTTCAATGTTGCGCGAGGCGAGCGTAAGATTTTTGTCCGCCAGCGCGACGATGAGGGTTGTGCCTGTCAAATCCAGCGTGGACATCACGCCGATGAAATCCCTCGTCTTCGGCGAAGCGAGTTTCAAATCGTCCACCAACACCACGTCGCCGGCCTTGAGCCGTTCGCTCAACGCCTTGCGCAACGCGAGGGTGCGGGTATTCTTGGAAACTTTTTTGCTGAAATCACGGGGCCTCGGACCGAAGACCACGCCGCCACCAACCCACAACGGCGATTGATGAGAACCGGCGCGCGCACGGCCCGTGCCTTTTTGTTTCCACGGCTTTTTATTCGAGCCGGAAACTTCGCCGACGTTTTTGGTGCAGGCCGTACCCATGCGTTGCGCCGCCTGATAGGCGACGACCACATCATGCACCGCTTGTGTGCCTTTTCCGTCTTCAATCAGCGGGAACTTCACTTCGAGTTCGCCCTGCTGTTTTCCTTCGATATTTTTAATGGCAATCTTCATGGCAAATTGTGGTAGGGCCGACCTGCCGTTCGGCTGGACGCGCGGCAACGCGTCCCTACCGGTTAATTACTTTTTGGCCTCAACCGCGGGTTTGGGTTCGGCTTTCGCGGCGGCACCCTTTTTCTTCATCGGTGCCAGGCTGACCGGCGGTTTCCAGCCCTTGGGCCGTTTCTTGGATTCGCGGATGATGATGTAATCGCCTTCCGCCCCGGGAATCGCGCCTTTGATGAGCAAAAGATTGTCCGCCTCGCGCACCTGGACGACTTCCAGATTCTGCGTCGTGCGCTGAACCTGTCCCATGTGACCGGGCATTTTCATGCCGCGCATGACCGTGCCGGGAAACAAACGCTGGCCAATCGCGCCGTTGCGCCGATGAAAGCCTTTCGCGCCGTGCGTCGAGTCGCCGCCGGCGAAACGGTGGCGCTTCACTACACCTTCGAATCCGCGGCCCTTGGTGACGCCGATCGCGTCCACAAAATCACCAACGGCGAAAAGCGCCGGTCCGACGATGTCGCCGGGTTTTACTTCCTTGGAGAAATTCCGAAATTCCCGGATGCGTTTCACCGCTGTGCCATTTTGCTTTTTGATGTGGCCGAGCAATGCCTTGGTGAGACGCTGTTCCTTTTGATCGTCGAAACCGAGTTGAACGGCATTGTAGCCGTCCTTGCCGGCCTGGGTTTTGACCTGAAGCACGCGGTTGGGACCGGCGAGCACGACCGTGACCGGCGTTACAACGCCGCGCGAATCGTAAACACGCGTGCTGCCGAGTTTTTTTCCTAAAAGTCCGAGTGGCATAATTAAAAAATGGATTGATGGATTGATGGAGCGATGGATTGATGGAGCGGAGAGACACCCGACGGCGTCTTTCCAATAATCCAACCATCCAATTGTCCAATCATCCGGGTCTTCATATCTTGATGGTGATATCCACGCCCGCCGGAAGATTGAGCTTTTTCAATTCATCCACGGTCTTGGCGGTCGGGTCGAGAATGTCAATCAGCCGCTTGTGCGTGCGCTGCTCAAAAGTTTCCTGCGATTTTTTGTCGCAATGCGGCGAGCGTTGGACGGTGAAGCGCTCGATACGGGTCGGGAGCGGGATGGGCCCGGCGACGCGCGCGCCGGTGCGTTTGACGGTGTCGGCGATTTCACGCGCCGATTGGTCTATGACGCGTTGGTCATAAGCCTTAAGTCGAATGCGAATGCGTTGGGCAGCCATACAAAGAACAATTGTCTGTTTACCGTTTAACTAAATTTCTCCGCCCTCGGTTTGAAAGCGGGTGTGCAATGTATCAAACACCCCTGCCAATGCAATATCTTTTTTAAGGTTTTTTTGGTTCAATCCAAATTGTCGCCGCACAGCCTTTCATCCAACGCCAGTCTCCTGTTCGAAAATCAACGGCGTCGGTGATGACGGGTTCTCATTGTTCGATCGCCCGGTAAAAACGACAGGGCTGGTTCGTCGCTCCAAGATCCAGAAACTGGAGCGATCCGACCACCGGCGGGTTGGTTAAAATCGGCTCCCAATTCACCAGGTTGCTGGAAGTGTGGATGACGATGTTGCCATGGCCGGTCAACCCGCTTAATCCGAGGTTGAAACCACCGTTGGTCATTGCCGAAACGTCGAATCGCAATGGCGTGATCGAAATCGCCGCCCCTTCCGTCGCGCGATAGAAGCGTTGCGGATGATTCGCCGCGTCCGCATCCAGAAACTCAAGCGTCCCGACGACCGGCCCGCTGGTATATACAGGCTTCCAGGTTATGAGGTCGCTGGAAGCCTCGATCAGAACGGGGCCGGCGCCAGCCAGGTTCAGCAGGCGTAGATGCAGGCTGCCATTGGTGATTTGCAGGCTGTTGGGCGAGACATCAAAACGCAAAGGCTGCCGCGTCACGGTCAGTGCGGCGTCGGAAGTGATGACGGAGCCAAGCGCATTGCTCACGAGACAGTGGTAACTGCCGGCAACCGTCACCGGCAGGTTGGTCAAGGTGAGCATGGCGTTGGTGGCCCCGGCCAGGTTTGTTCCGTTGAATTGCCATTGGTAGTTCAGCGGTTGCGAACCCATCACGCTGGCATTGAGTGTAATCGCGCTGCCGGCGGAGGTCGTCCGGCTCAGGAGCGGTTTCGCAATGAAGGGTGAACCGTCATTAAGAAGAGCCAGACTGTGAGACGAACCACCAGCAATGGCGACCACATTGGTCAGCCAGGAAGGAACATTGGTCTGGCCAGAGCTGTTGCTGCCCCAGGCGATTACCGTTCCATCGTTCTTGAGCGCCAAACAATGTTGCGCCCCGGCGGCTATTGCCACCACATTGGTAAGGCCGGGCGGGATATTGGTCTGGCCGGCGGCAGTCGTGCCACCCCACACCACAACCGATCCATCGTCCTTGAGCGCCATGCTGTGTATCCAACCCGCAGCGATGGCAACAACGTTGGTCAAGCCTGGAGGAACATTGGTTTGCCCGAAATTATTGTATCCCCAGGCGACGACTGTCCCGTCGTTCTTGAGGGCCAGGCCGTGAAACCATCCTGCCCCAATATCCACAACGTTGCTGAGGCCGGGCGGGAGGTTAAGTGGGTTCAAGAAATTATCGCCCCAGGCGGTCACTGTTCCATCGCTTTTGAGGGCCAAATTGAATTCTTCCCCTGCAGCCACATCCACTACGTTCGACAAACCCGCAGGAACATTCACGGAAGCATCAAAGAAGCTGTCACCCCAATCAACGACCGTGCCGTTGTTCACGAGAGCAGAGCCATGAAACCCGCCTGCCGAAATGACGGATACATTGGTCAAACCAACAGGAACATTGAGCCGGCTGAATGCGTCCCAACCCCACGCGTAAACCGTGCTGTCATTCTTCAGGGCCACACTGTAATTATCCCCGGCAGAAATGGCGGCGACATTGGTCAACCCCAGCGGCGGATTGGGCGAACTCGTGAAAACGCTGCCCCAACCGACGATAACCGTTGGCACAATTACCAACGTTGCGTTGGAACTGTTGATCATACCGTATGCGTTGTTGACGATCACGCAATAACTTCCCACGTTGTTTGTCTGGATGTTGCTCAAAGTGAGTGATGAATTCGTCGCATCGGGAATGTCGGCATTGTTGAATTGCCATTGATAGCTCAACGGGTCTGATCCTCTCGCTGAAACCGTGAAGGTGACCGCGCCTCCGCGAACCATCTCCTGGTTTGACGGCTGACCCAGAAGGAAGGGTGCCGAAGGGTTGATCATCAAAACGGCACTCGCATTGGTGACACCATAGGTGTTGCTCACCACAACGCTGTAACTGCCTGCGTTGGTGATTTGTACATTGTTCAAGGTCAGCGAGGCGCCAGTTGCTCCCATAATATTTGTTCCGGAAAACTGCCATTGATAACTCAGCGATGGCGTACCGCCAGCAACCATAGTGAAAGCCACGTTCGTTCCCGCTGGAACTGTTTTATCAGACGGAGGTGTGACAACGATTGGCGGACTACCGCCGGGTGTAAAAGCAACCTGATCCACATACCCAGCGAATGTCGTACAACAAGCAGTATCGCTTTTGAAAAACGTCCATTGCAGAACATTCGTGCCTGCTGCGAGATAAAAGGTCTTTTGCTGCCACCCAACAGGCGAGAGGGTCGCTTGGTTTGTTCCATTTATGGAGAACCTGAAATACGTCGTGCCCCCGAAACCGGTAGCCATCCACCAAAAGTTCAAAGTGCCGGGTCCGACCACGGTAGTTTGCAGTGTGGTTTGTTGGGGATAAACCATCGGACCACTGCTCGCGGCGGCAAAACCATCATGGGTGACATTTGTTTCCGGAAACCACGGCGGGTTTGTTGAAGTTATCCAGACCAGGTTTGTGGCGTCGAGCGCTTCGGCCAGATCAATCACGTTCAGAAAGGCATTTGAACTTGTTGTGACACCGAATGCGTTGCTGGCAGCCACGGAATAATAACCCTCGTTGGTCAATTGCGCATTGGTGATCAAAAGCGTTGTATTTGTCTTGCCAACCAGGTTCGTTCCGTTGAACTGCCACTGATAACTCAAGGGGGGCATGCCCCCCACGCTGATGGCGAACAAGACATTCGAGTTTGCGAGCACGAACTGATTTGCGAGCTGCAAGGTAAAGAACGGTGACGTATCGTTGACGGTCAGCACTGCCACCGCACTCGACACGGCTCCGTATGAATTGCTGACGACCAGTTGGTAATTGCCGGCATCGGTCAACTGCGCGTTGGTAATGGCCAGCGACGCGTTCGTGCCGCTCACAACATTCGTGCCATTCTGAAGCCATTGATAACTCAATGGCGCTGCACCTAAAACTGGCGCCGTGAGCGTGACATCACTGCCTTTGTAAATCGTCTGGCTGTATGGCGGGCCTAGAAAGGTAACCGGTCCGACATTGACCAGCGCCAGGCTGTGGTAACCTCCCGCCGAAATGGCCGCGATGTTGGTTAATCCGGCTGGCACATTGGTCTGTCCGTTGCCGTTCAGTCCCCAGACCACTAGCGTTCCATCATTCTTGAGCGCCATGTTGTGCCCCGCCCCGGCCGAAATGGCCACGACGTTGCTCAAACCGACCGGTATATTCGTCTGGCCATAGCTGTTGGCACCCCAAGCCACCAGCGTCCCGTCACTCATGAGGGCGATGCTGTTCGACCCCCCGGCGGCAATGGCCACCACATTGCTCAACCCCGCCGGCACATTGGTCTGTCCGAAGACGTTCCAACCCCACGCCACCACCGTGCCATTCGTTCGTAAAGCAAGGCTATGATACCCGCCCGCCGCAACTGCCATCACACCCGTCAGATTGGTCGGCACGATGCTTTGCCCGAAGTCCGGGGATGAACTTTGAAAAGTCCCCGCGCCCCACGCTACGACCGTCCCGTTGCTTCTAAGCGCAAGGCTGTGATACCAGCCGGCAGCAATGGCCGTCACATTTGTTGCCGCTGCTGGCACCGTGGTCTGGTTGTAGAACGGCTGTCCCCAGGCCGACACCGTGCCGTTGCTCCTCAATGCCATACTGTGATACAGCCCGGCAGCGATGGCTGCGGCATTCGTCAAGGTTGTCGGGACATTGGTCTCGCCATAAGAATTGTAACCCCAAGCCGTGACCTTGCCGTTGGGTCGCAAAGCCAGACTGTGATAACCGCCACCGGCAATGGCTAATACACCAGCCAAATTGGTCGGCACAATGCTTTGTCCATAGTTGGGCGATGTAATCGTATTGGTTTTTCCCGCGCCCCAAGCAACGACGTTCAGCAAAAACAAGTTCGCGTTGGTGCTGGTGGCGCTGCCATAATTGTTGGTTACGACCACCTGATAACTGCCGGTGTTGGTGATCTGGACATTGGTAATGGTCAGCGTGCTGTTGGTCGCGCTGGAAATGCTGTTGCTGTTGAAAAGCCATTGGTAACCAAAAGGCGGTGTTCCTTGCGCTACCACGGTGAAGGTTGCGTTCGCCGACAGCGCCGACACCTGATCGGTCGGATTGGAAGCAATGAAGACGGCGGTTCCACCATCAACATACAAAACCTGGTCCAGCCACGCCGCATCCGAACCGCTGTTGACGGTGGCGTTCTTGGAATAGTTCCAAGCCAATGTGTGTGTCCCCGGCGTGAGGTAATACGTTTGCTGCCGCCAGTTGACGGTACCGGAAATCCGGGACTGCTCCGTGCCATCCACCGAGAAATTTACATAGTCGTTGTTCGTCTCCGACGAGACCTTCCACCAGAAGGTCAAGGTTCCCGGCCCATTGACCGTGGTCTGGACTGTGGACTGCTGGCTACCGGTGATGGCGCCACTTTGCAGAGCGGCAATGCCGTCGTGCGTGGTGCCGGTTTCGGGATACCACGGCTTGTCCCCTCCCGAACCCCACGTCAAGTTGGTGGCGTTTAGCGCCTCGGGGAAGTCCACCACATTCAGATAAGCAGCCGACGTGTTGGTAACGCCAAATGCATTGCTGACCACCAACGTATAATTGCCCTCGTTGGTGAACTGTGCGTTCGTCAAAGCCAGAGACGCGTTGGTTGCTCCATCCACGTTTGTTCCATTGAGTTGCCATTGATAATTCAATGGTGGGGTGCCCAATGCCGTTGCACTCAATGTTGGGTCAGACCCCAGAAACGCAACTTGGTCAACCGGAGCGAGAGTGATGTATGGTGGCGTGCCGCCGGGAACGAAATTGACCTGATCTAACCAGGCGACGTTCTGCCAATCGACTGCGGAATCCTGCGCAACGTAAAAACCCCATTGTAAGGTTTGCGGGCCATCTCCCAGATAAATCGTTACCTGCTGCCAAATCCAAGGCAGAAGCGTAATTCGCGTCTGTTCTACTCCGTTGATAGAGAAGTTTAAATAATCAACAGATGTGTAAGTCTGCACATTCCACCAAAAGGTCAGTGTGCCAGGACCGGTGACGGTAGTTTGCAACCAGGATTGCTGTCCGGTGGTGATGGCTCCGCTCTGGGCGGCGGCCGAGCCATCGTGCGTCACGGCAGTTTCAACAAACCACGGCGCATCACCGCCAGTAATCCAAGTGAGGTTGGTGGCGTTCAATGCGTCAGCCGTGTCCAGCACATGTAAAAAAACATTTGAACTGGTTACAGTCCCATAGGAATTGCTCAAGACAACATCATAGTTCCCTCTGCTGGCAAGGAGAATGTTTGTAAAAGTCAAAATATTATTGGTAGCACCGTCAATATTGGTTCCGTTAAATCGCCATTGGTAAATGATTGGAAGCGAGCCACCCGCATTGACAAAAAGCGACGCATTGGTTCCTGGCGGCACGGTTTGGGGAGCGGGCTGACTTGTGATAAATGGTGGAGAAGTAGTCACACTCAAAAAGACATTGGAACTCATGGCCAAGCCATAGAGGTTGCTAACAATCACACTGTAAGCCCCAGCACTTGACAAAGGCACAATCTTCAGCGTCAGCAATTCATTGGTCGCGCCGGGGATATTTGTCCCACCAAATTGCCACTGGTATCGGGAAATGGGGAAATTTGCTATCGCAGATTGAATGTAGAAAGTTGAACCGCTTAGAATTGTTGAATTGACCGATTGTCTTGAAGCGAAACAAAAATTATTATTATTAGCAAGCGCGGCGCTATTGAAGGCGCCGGCAGCAACTCCGATGGCGTTGGTAAGTCCGGGTGGAACTTCCGTGACGCTATATGAATCAACACCCCAACCTGCAATTGTGCCATCGCCCATAAGGGCAAGATCGTGAAAGGCACCGGAGGCAATCGTCACTGCGTTTGACTCGACGGGCGGAGTATATGCCTGCCCCCATGCCGTGAGTGTGCCATCAGCATTTAAGGCCAGGCTTTTATACTGATTCGCCGCCAGAGCCACGACATTGGTTAGCGTCGAAGGAACATTGGTTTGACCGTAGGTGTTGTCTCCCCATGCAACGACCACTCCGTCACTTCGTAGCGCCACACCATGCGCTTGTCCCGCCGCAATGGCCACGACATTGGTCAGGTCCGGGGGAGGGTCTAAAGTAAGAAAACTGAAACCATTCCAACCCAATCCCCAGGCTGCTACGGTGCCATCGCGTTTTAGCGCGAGACAATACTCGGAACATGCAGCAATCGCCGAAACATTTGTCAGGCCGTTCGGAACAGGGGTGCTTCCCCAAACGGTTCCATCCGACATAAGCGCCAGACTCAAGCCTTGTCCCGCAACAACGGCCACAACATTACTAAGCCCTGAAGGAATATCGCCAGTTCCCCAACCAACAACAGTTCCATCGCTATTGAGCGCCAAACTGTGTGATAAGCCCACGGAAATCGCCACAACACTGGTCAAACCAGGAGGTGAAGCAGCTTGATTGTAATCATTCCGGCCCCACGCGACCACCGTTCCTGCCACAGTTTGCCCGTGCCCCATTAAGGCGGACCACAGCAGCACAATAAGAAGCGCGCAGGGGTTTACCCGGATGACTGGAACGCAATAATGCATGGTTTCCTTTGCTGTTGATTACGATACATTAGCATTTTTACACCATATTCCAACTGCTTTCAACCAAAAATTATACACCACCTCCACGGCCGGGACGCGGATTGAACAACCGAGGCACAAAGACACAAAGCCGTTGACGCGAATTTCACGAATTAACGCGAATGTGCTGAAGCAATGCCCAATGGGGCAAAGGATATTAGCAACGCGAACACGGCTGCCACCCTGGGTAAACCGGCCCAAAAAAAATGACTCCTCCCGCCCATCAAATGGGAGTGGGAGAGGGTGGCCGGAGGCCGAGTGAGAGAAAACTCCGAGCCATCCACCATCCTTTCAAACCCGTCTGGACAAGGCGGACGGGTGGGCATAAGGTCGAAAACGTGAAAAGAAACCAGCCACAACAGTGTGGCCTGCTTGACGGTTAGGCCGCATCAACCACGTCCGCAATCGTTCATTCAGCAGCGGCCAGCCGGCGCAGGAAATCCGACGGGCTGATAATCGGGATGTCACGAAATGCCCGCAACGGCAACAAGTGCCTTTTGTCGCCGCTCACGATGTAATCCGCTTCCGCCGCCAGCGCGCATTCCAAAACCATTTCGTCGCCGGGATCGGGCGTTGCACCCGTGACGCGATCCGTTGGAAAAACCAGAACGGCGGCTTCCGTCAGCGCATCAGCCCATTCCACGCAGGGGTGGCCGGGATATTCCAGGCGAAGTTCTTCGATGACTTCGTGGTATTCGGCGAGTAATGCCGGGCTGACCACCGCTTCGCAGCGGCCTTGCGCCCAGGCCGCGAGACAATCAAATGGCACACCCCGCCAGAAGCTCGCGCTGGCCACAACATTGGTGTCGAAGACAACCTTCACTATTTGCGGCGGCTTGCCGCGTGAGGCTGAAGGCCTTTTACGTGGCTTCTGACCTGTTGCACGGCGCGGGCGACGGCAGTTTCATCCGCCGATGTGATTTCAGGGAGTTCGCATCCGGCCAACAGCAGCGATCGCACACGGGCGGGTGTCAGGGTCCTGCGTTTCCGCAGCACGATCAGTCCGTTGGTGTAGCCGACGTCCAGTTCGTCGCCGGTTTTGATTCGCGCCTGCTCGCGAATGGCTTCCGGGATGACCGTCTGTCCCTTGACCGATACTTTGGCAATCATGCGGTAAGCCTAGCATTACTTGGGAAAGAATCAAGACGTTTGTCGTTCCAGACTCAATCAAGCCGTGATTTCAGGGCGTGTTGCCCAAATGGAACGGACGCGGGTGTCCCACCCGCAGCAGCCCGGATTGCCGAATGAGCGCACAAAATGTCACGGGTTTTGGGGTTGTCGCACGTGCTGCGGCTGAGACTTCGATAAACTCCGTTTCCGCGAGCACGCGACAAAGTCGGTGTCGCGAGCAGGCAGCCGCGCTCCGCCGTCTCCAAAAACGATTTGGGCAACACGCCCTTCAAACCCATCTGGACAAGGCGGACGGATGGGCATAAGGTCGAAAACGTGAAAAGAAACCGGCCACAACAGTGTGGCCTGCTTGACGGTTAGACATCGTCGCACGTTATGTGGGAAGAAGATCCAAGATGGCAGGCAGCCAACTACCGGCTTCTCATCGGCAGCACCGTCGTTCTGACGTTTTTGGCCACGGGTTGGTCGATTCTGGAGAGAGACTGGGAGTTTCTTCGTTACTGGTTTTCCGGTTTGGGAGCGATTGTCGCCGCGCTCTGTATTTACGCCACCTTGGTTTGGCTGGTCGCACACACTGTTCGACTGGTCGCCCGTTTGATTCGACGATTTTTCCACAGAGGAGGACCTGATGCCTAGCGCCGCGCTGGCCTTCGCCGCACATAAATTGAACTTGCCTGACACAGCACCGGCGGCTTGAATTTTCCGGGAAGTCGCAGAAAAGTTCTTGCATCGCCGGCCCGACGTGGTTCAGCTTTGGTCCGTCAGGCCACTTGAGCGCATATGATCGATGCCAAGTCCCAAATCGAAGAGGATCTCACCAGGCTCCTCGACCAGCAAAAGCAGATTCTCAAGTCGCTGGAAGACATCAAGGACATCATAGAGTTTCGAACCGTTTATCAACGTTGGGACACCCAATCTTTGAAGATCGTGCAGACTTTGGCTCCGGACAAATATGACGAGTTCGTTAATTATTATTTGACCAATCCGAACCAGAAGTTGCTGGACGCCAGCATCCAGGACTACGTCCGGGGGATGGGGCAGGCGAAAGACGCTTACCCCGACGAATTGCCTTTTGATCCACACGAGCTGGCCAGAATTCGATTTTTCAATCAGCTTCAGGTCCTGGACGAATTGTCATACCGGGTTGAGTCGGTCCTGGCTGATGTCGAAAACCATTTGTTTGCAGAATTACAGGACAAGGAACTGGAAGCTGCGAATGCATTGAAGAAGATCAGTCTGCGGGCGGCAGGGTCTCTGGCCGGCGTTGTTCTCGAACGTCATTTACAGAGAGTGGCTGTGAATCACGCGGTGACGATTACGAAACAGGAAACAGCCATTCGCGAACTGAACGATCCATTGAAGCTGGACAAAGCCTATGACTTTTCCACCTGGCGAAAGATTCAGCGACTCGGTGATTTGCGCAATCTATGTTCGCACCAAAGGAACGGCGACCCCACGAAAGAGCAAGTCGAAGATCTCATTATCGGGGTAAACTCCATAATCAAGTCGGTGTTTTGACAAGGCCCAATACCGCACTGGTTTTCGTCGCGCCGGAACGGTGTGGCAAATGAATCCGTGTTCATTCGTGTGATTCGTGTTCATTCGTGGTTGAAATTTGGAAATAAAAAAACAGCCTCCGTTGCCGAAGGCCGCTGGCAAAATTGATGGTCGAATCTATCACGTTCTTGCCGCCGGTTTCTTGGCAGCCGCGTCCAGAATGGTGCCCAGAACACCTTTCGGCACCTGCTCGAAAGTCAGCGGTTCCATGGAGTAGGAAGCGCGGCCTTTCGAAAGCGACCGAATCGCCGTGGCGTAACCGAACATTTCCGCCAGCGGCACCTGCGCGTTGAGAATCGTCTGGCCCTGTTTGGCCTCAATATTGACGATGTGGCCGCGACGGCGGCTGATGTCTCCGAGGAGATCGCCCTGGTATTCGTCGGGCGTTGTGACTTCCACCTTCATGATCGGTTCGAGCAAAATCGGATGCGCCTTTTTGAAGGCGTCTTTGAGCGCGAAAATGCCCGCCATCTTGAACGCCAATTCGTTTGAGTCCACTTCGTGGAACGTGCCGTCCACAACCTGCACCTTGATGTCAATGACCTGGTAGCCGGCATAGACACCGCCCTTGATGGCTTCCTCGATGCCGTCAATGACCGCCGGGATGTATTCCCTGGGAATCGCGCCGCCGACGATTTTGTTTTCGATCTCGACGCCCTTGCCCTTCTCGTTCGGCTGAACCTGGACGCAGGCGTGGCCGTATTGACCGCGACCGCCGGACTGGCGGATGAATTTGCCTTCGCCATCGGCGGACTTGGTGATGGTTTCCCGATAAGCGATTTGCGGCGCGCCGGTGTTGGCGTCCACCTTGAATTCGCGCTTGAGCCGGTCGCAAATGATTTCCAGGTGCAACTCGCCCATGCCCGCAATGATGAGCTGGCCGGTTTCGTCGTTGTGGAAACAGCGGAACGTCGGGTCTTCCTCGGCGAGCCGCTGCAATCCTTCGGACATTTTGTCGCGGTCAGCCCGCGTTTTCGGCTCGACGGCCATGCTGATGACGGGTTCGGGGAACGTCGGCGGTTCAAGGGTCACGTCGTAGTCCTCGTCGCACAACGTGTCGCCGGTGGTGATGTTCCGCAGGCCGACGAGCGCGGCGATGTCGCCGGCATAAACCTGGGTGATGTCCTTGCGTTCGCTGCCCTGAATAATCATCAGGCGGCTGACGCGATCGCGCTTGCGCGTGCGCGGATTGTAAATCGTGTCGCCCTTTTTGAGCGTGCCGGAATAGACGCGGAAGAACACCAGCTTGCCCGCATAGACGTCCGTCCACAGCTTGAACGCGAGCGAACAAAATTTATTACTGTCGCTGGTCTCGACGTGAACGGGGTTGTTCGTGTCCACCTCGGTGCCTTCCGCGCCGGGAACATCCAGCGGACCCGGCAGATAATCCACGACCGCGTCCATCAACGGCTGCACACCCTTCTTTTTAAAGGCCGAACCGCACAGCACGGGCACCAGTTCAATCTTGCAGGTCAGCCGGCGGATGGCGGCCTTGAGCACCTGCGGCGTAACCGGCTTTTCTTCGATGACGAGCGTGGCGATTTCTTCGTCCTTGTTGGAAACGGCGTCAATCAATTCCGCGAGCGCGGCCCTGGCTTTTTTCTTCAGGCGCTCGGGAATTTCCTTCACCTCGTATTTCAAACCTTCGTTGACGACTTCGCCGACGCCCCAGGTGATTGCCTTCTGGTTGACGACGTCAATGACGCCTTCGAACTTGTCCTCGGCGCCAATCGGCAGATAAATCGGATACGCATACGCGCCGAGTTTTTTCCGCATGTCTTTCAGCGCGTTTTCAAAATTCGCGCCGGTGCGGTCCATCTTGTTGACGAACGCGATGCGCGGAACATTGTATTTGGTCGCCTGACGCCAGACCGTTTCGGATTGCGGCTGAACGCCCGCGACGGCGCAGAACACCGCCACCGCGCCGTCCAAAACGCGCATGGAGCGCTCGACTTCGGCGGTGAAATCCACGTGGCCGGGCGTGTCAATGATGTTGACGCGATGCGGCACACCCGCAAAGGATTTGACCAGGCCCTCTTCTTTTTTCTGCGTCCAAAAGCACGTCACCGCGGCGGACGTGATGGTGATGCCGCGTTCGCGTTCCTGCTCCATCCAGTCCGTGACCGTGTTGCCATCGTCCACGTCGCCGATTTTGTGGATGAGGCCGGTGTAAAAGAGGATGCGCTCGGTCGTCGTCGTCTTGCCCGCGTCAATGTGCGCCGCGATGCCGATGTTGCGCGTGCGCTCCAGCGAGTATTCGCGGTTGGGCGAATTGACCGATTTCGTTGTTTCTGCAGTTTTTCGCATCTTGATTCAGAGAATAAAAAGCGCCCCGATGTTCCAATCTTCGGGGCGCGTCAAAAAAAATTCTACCAGCGGAAATGGGCAAATGCCTTGTTCGCCTGCGCCATCTTGTGAACTTCGTCGCGTTTGCGGATCGCGTTCCCCTGCCCTTGATAAGCCTCCAGAATTTCCGCCGCGAGCGCCTCGCGCATGGGCGTGCCTTTGCGGGCGTCTGCGAAATCCACGATCCAGCGGAGCGCCAGAGCGGCCTGCCGGTCCGACGGCACTTCCAGCGGAACCTGATACGTGGCGCCGCCGACGCGGCGCGCCTTGGTTTCGATGCGCGGTTTGGCGTTGTCCACCGCGCGCTGCAAAATTTCCACCGGATTGCTGGCCGGATTCTTTTCGGAAATGCTGTTGAACGCGCCGTACACAATCCGTTGCGCCGTGCTTTTTTTGCCGCACTTCATGATGGTGTTGACCAGCCGCGAAACCAAAGCGCTTTGAAACTTTCCGTCTTTGGCAACCGTCCGTCTTGTAGCTTGTCGTCTGCGGGACATGGGATTCGTTAAATCGTTAAATCGTTGAATCGTTGAATCGTTGAATCGTCAAGCGGCGGGCGCTTCCGCCGGAGCGGCTGCGGGGGCGGCGGGCTTGGAACCCGGCTTCGGGCGTTTCACGCCGTATTTCGAGCGGCTGACCCTGCGTTTTTCGACACCAGCGGCATCCAGCCGCCCACGAACGATGTGATAACGCACGCCCGGCAAATCCTTCACGCGACCACCGCGCACCATCACGATGGAGTGCTCCTGCAAATTGTGGCCTTCGTCCGGGATGTAAGCAATGATCTCATACCCGTTGGTCAGGCGCACCTTGGCAACCTTGCGCATCGCCGAGTTCGGCTTCTTGGGCGTGCGCGTCATAACCTGAATGCACACCCCGCGGCGAAACGGCGAGCCTTCCAAGGCTGGCGACTTGGACTTGTATTTTACTTTGCGTCGGCCCTGGCGGACCAGTTGATTGATAGTCGGCATTGCGTCTTAAAAATGGAACAGTGATGTTAACAAATGAGTTTTTCGTTGCAACAAGTATTTGTCCTTCGTCAGGCCAGCAACGGATTCTCCGCGGCTGCCGTTTCCGCCGGCTCCGGTTCATCCTCAGCTTCGACCAGATGCTTGAGTCGCACCTTGCGGTGCATATCGAAACCGGTGCCGGCCGGGATGATGTGGCCCATGATGACGTTTTCCTTGAAGCCGCGCAGGTAGTCCACCTTGGAACGGGTGGCAGCCTCGGTCAGCACGCGGGTCGTGTCCTGGAACGACGCCGCGCTGAGGAAACTGTCGGTTTCGAGCGACGCCTTGGTGATGCCAAGCAACACGGGTGAAGCCTCGGCGGGCTTGCCGCCCATTTTGTCAACCCGCTCATTTTCCTCCTCAAAGGCCAGCTTGTCAATCTGCTCGCCCCAAAGGAACTCGGTGTCGCCGGGTTCGGTGATGCGCACTTTGCGGAGCATCTGGCGGACAATGATTTCGATGTGCTTGTCGTTGATGGTGACGCCCTGCAGACGATAAACTTCCTGCACTTCGCTGACGAGGTGCTCCTGCAGTTCCTGCGGCCCGCAGACTTCGAGAATTTCGTGCGGGTCCATCGGACCTTCGGTCAACTGCTGGCCTTTCTTCACCATGTCGCCCTTGAAGACGATGACGTGCTTGCCAATGGGAATGAGATGTTCCTCTTCCGCCTGGGTCTGCGGGTCTTTGATGACAATGCAACGTTTGCCGCGCACGCTCGCCCCAAAGTCCACCAGGCCGTCAATCTTGGAAATTTCCGACGCGTCCTTCGGACGGCGGGCTTCGAACAACTCCGCCACGCGGGGCAGACCGCCGGTAATGTCCTTGGTCTTGGAAGTCTTGCGCGGCGTCTTGGCCATCAGTGTGCCGGCGACAATCCGGCTGCCTTCGGTTACGACGACGTGCGCGCCGGAGGGAATCGGATAATTCGCCACCGCTTCACCGGAGTCGTTGCTGATGATGATTTGCGGGTGCAAGTCTTCCTTGTGCTCCACCAGCACCATTGCTTCCTGCCCGGTGGTCTCGTCCATTTCCTGCTTCATCGTCACACCTTCGATGATGTCGTGGAATTTCACCTTGCCGGCCTTCTCGGAGAGAATCGGCACGTTATACGGATCCCATTGCACGAAGGTTTCACCCTTCTTCACCTTGGCGCCGTCCTTGGCCGAAATGACCGCGCCAATGACCACGATGTGGTTTTCCAGTTCACGTCCGTCGTCGCCGAGAATGGAAACGGAACCATTTTTGTTGAGCACGATGTTGTTGCCGTCCTCCAGTTCGACCAGGCGGAGGTCGTTGTAATGGATTACACCGTCGTGCTTGGCCTTGATCTGCGGAATCTTGAACACCTGCGCCGCCGTGCCGCCGATGTGGAACGTCCGCATCGTCAACTGCGTGCCCGGCTCGCCGATGGACTGGGCGGCGATGATGCCGACCGCTTCGCCGAGCTTGGCCAGGCTGCCGGTGGCGAGGTTGCGACCGTAGCAATTCAGGCAGATGCCGTGCTTGCTTTCACAGGTGAGCACCGAGCGGATGCGAACGCGGTCAATGCCTGAAGCCTCAATGCGCCTGGCCTTTTCCTCGTCAATTTCCTCGTTCGGACGGATGAGATATTCCTTCGGGTTCGTCGGGTTGACAATGTCGTCGCACGCGAAACGGCCCACGAGCCGGTCGGCCAATTTGACGGCTTCGTCTTCACCCTCATAAACCGCGGAAACCCAGATGCCGTTTGTCGTGCCGCAATCCGGCTGCTGGATGATGACATCCTGCGAGACATCCACGAGTTTGCGGGTCATGTAACCGGAATCCGCGGTCTTGAGGGCGGTGTCGGCCAGACCTTTGCGCGCGCCGTGGGTCGAGATGAAGTATTCCAATACTGAAAGACCTTCGCGGAAATTCGCGAGAATCGGTTTTTCGATGATGTCGCCGCTGGGCTTGGCCATGAGGCCGCGCAAACCGGCCAGCTGGCGCACCTGCTGCTTGTTGCCGCGCGCGCCGGAATCCACCATCAGGTAAACCGGGTTGTATTCCTTCTTGCCCTGGTTCTGCTCGAGCGTGCGGAACATGACGCTGGAAATCATATCGGTGCAATGCGTCCAGATGTCCACGATTTTGTTGTAGCGTTCGCCCGGGGTGATGACGCCCTTGCGATACTGTTTCTCAACCTCTTTGATCTGCTTTTGCGCGGCGTCAATTTCCTGGTCGCGTTCCTTGGGCACAATCATGTCGTCAATGCCGATGGACGCGCCGGATTTCGTGGCCTCGCGGAAGCCAAGTTCCTTGAGCTTGTCGAGCATCGCAACGGTTTTGTCATGGCCGGCGACCTTGTAACACTTCCAGATCAAATCGCCGAGCTGGCTCTTGCCAGCAGCCTTGTTGTAAAAGCCGAGTTCCGACGGCCAAATCTCGCTGAAGGTGACACGGCCCACGGTCGTTTCGATGATCTTCCTGGCCGGGTCACCGTAAGCGGTTTGCCGGCCGAAATCGGGATTCGCCAGACGAATCCAATCGTGGGTCTTCAACGCGCCATCGTCGTAAGCGAAAATCACCTCGTCCTTCGAGCCGAACAGCGGCAGTTTCCGTGTGTCGGCGGGCATCGGCGTGCGCGGTTCGGCGGTGAGATAATAACAGCCGAGCGTGATGTCCTGCGTCGGCGTGATGATCGGCCGGCCGGATGACGGGCTGAAAATGTTGTTCGTCGCCATCATCAACAGGCGCGCCTCCATTTGCGCCTCGACGGACAGCGGAACGTGCACAGCCATCTGGTCGCCGTCGAAATCCGCGTTGTAAGCGGTGCAAACCAGCGGATGAATGCGAATCGCTTCGCCCTCGATCAACTGCGGCTCGAACGCCTGCACGGACAGACGGTGCAGCGTCGGCGCGCGATTGAGCAGCACCGGATGGCCCTTGGTCACTTCCTCCAAAACGTCCCAGACTTCCTTCGTCTGGCGCTCGATCATTTTCTTCGCGCTGCGAACGGTGTGGACGTAGCCCAATTCCTTGAGCCGGCGGATGATGAACGGTTCGAACAAAACCAGCGCGATTTTCTTCGGCAAACCGCATTGATGCAATTTCAACTCCGGGCCGATGACGATGACGGAACGGCCTGAATAATCCACGCGCTTGCCGAGCAAATTCTGACGGAAGCGGCCGCCCTTGCCCTTGAGCATGTCGCTCAAGGATTTCAACGGGCGATTGCCCGCGCCGGTGACCGGGCGACCATGACGGCCGTTGTCGAACAGGGCGTCCACGGCCTCCTGTAACATGCGCTTTTCGTTGCGGATGATGACTTCGGGTGTCTTGAGCTGGAGCAAGGTCTTGAGACGGTTGTTCCGGTTGATGACGCGGCGATACAAATCGTTCAAATCCGAAGTGGCAAACCGGCCGCCTTCGAGCGGCACGAGCGGGCGCAAGTCCGGCGGAATCACCGGCAGCACCGTAAGAATCATCCATTCCGGACGGCTCTTGGAAATCTGCAAGCCCTGGAGCAATTTGATCCGCTTCGCCAATTTTTTGCGGATTTGCTTGCTCTTGGTTTCGGTCATCGCCTGTTGCAATTGATCGATGCCCTTGGCCAGGTCCACCCGCGCCAGCGCTTCGCGCACGGCTTCCGCGCCCATCTTGGCGAGAAACGCGTCCGCACCGTAGGTCTCGCGGGCTTCGCGGTATTCGTGTTCGTTGAGCAATTGATTCTGTTTCAGCGGCGTGTTGCCCGGGTCAATGACCATGTAATCCTCGTAATAAATCACGCGCTCAAGGTTGCGCGCGGTCACGTCGAGAACGAGGCCGATGCGCGACGGCATGCACTTGAAAAACCAGATGTGGCACGTCGGCACGGCCAGTTCGATGTGGCCCATGCGCTCGCGGCGGACGCGGGCCAGCGTTACCTCCACGCCGCAACGGTCGCAAACGATGCCGCGGTGCTTGATGCGCTTGTACTTGCCGCAGGAACATTCCCAGTCCTTGACGGGGCCGAAAATGCGTTCACAGAAGAGGCCGCCCTTTTCCGGTTTGAACGTGCGGTAGTTGATGGTTTCGGGATTTTTGACTTCGCCTTTGCTCCACGACCGGATGGCATCGGGCGACGCGACGGTGATCGCGACGTAATCCACCTGATTGACCTTGTCCAGTCCGAGCAATTCGCGCGCATTTTCCTTGTTGCCGATCATACAAAAATTTGTTTCCGCGTTGGTTAAATGGTTTCCGGGTTAAAGCGGCGCCAGTGCGCCGCGGAGGCTTCCGGGTGTTCAGCCGGATTCGCGTAACCGACCTTCACATCGAGGCCGAGCGACTGCATTTCCTTGACGAGCACGTTGAAGGATTCGGGAATACCCGCCTCCAATGCGTTGTCACCCTTGACAATGGCCTCGTAAATGTGCGTGCGCCCTTGCACGTCGTCGGACTTGACGGTGAGCAATTCCTGCAACGTGTAGGCCGCGCCGTAGGCTTCCATCGCCCACACTTCCATTTCGCCGAAGCGCTGGCCGCCGTATTGCGCCTTGCCACCGAGCGGCTGCTGCGTGACCAGCGAGTAAGGCCCAACCGCGCGGGCGTGAATCTTGTCCGCGACCAGGTGGCCGAGCTTCATCATGTAAATGTAACCGACGACAATTTCCTGATCGAAGGCCTGGCCGGTGCAGCCGTCGTAAAGAATCGTCTTGGCGTGCTCCGGCAATTTCGCCTCCTTGAGGTAATTGCGAATGTCTTTTTCCTTGATGCCGTCGAAAACCGGCGTGGCGAATTTCAAACCCAGAATCTTCGCCGCCCAGCCGAGGTGCGTTTCCAGCACCTGGCCGACGTTCATGCGCGAGGGCACGCCCAGTGGATTCAACACGATGTCCATCGGCGTTCCGTCCTCAAGGAAAGGCATGTCTTCTTCCTTCACAATCCGCGCGACGACACCCTTGTTGCCGTGGCGCCCGGCCATTTTGTCACCGACGGACAGCTTGCGTTTGGAGGCAATGTAAACCTTCACCGACTTGACGATGCCGGCCTCCACGCCTTCGCCCGCCTCGGCGCGTTCCATTTCCTCGTCATATTGCATCTGCAAATCATCAAACTTCTTTTTGAAGCTGCCGATGATTTCGTTGATCTTGTTGCGGATCGGCGACGGATCAATCTCGATGCGGTCATAAACCGTCGCGAGTTTGCGCAGGAGCGTCTTTGTGATTTTGCGATTCGCCGGAATGATGATTTCACCGGTCTCGGAATTGACCACGTCGAGCGGAATTTTTTCACCGAGCAAAATGTTGCTCAACGCCTCGGTCAATTGATCGCGCAATTCATCGGTCTTTTTCTTGTGGTCTTCCTCAATCTGCTTCGCGTGGCGCTTTTCCTCGCCGACCGATGGTTTGCTGTCATGATCGGTTTCCTTCTTCGACGATACCTTCACGTCCATGACGATGCCGTAAGTGCCGGAAGGAATCTTGAGCGACGTGTCCTTCACGTCGGCGGCCTTTTCCCCGAAAATGGCGCGGAGCAAACGCTCTTCCGGCGCGAGCTCGGTTTCCGATTTCGGCGTGATTTTGCCAACCAGAATGTCGCCGGGCTTCACTTCCGCTCCGATGCGGATGACGCCGTCCGGCCCGAGGTTTTTGAGCGCCTCATCGCCGAGATTCGGGATGTCGCGCGTGATTTCCTCCGGGCCGAGCTTGGTGTCGCGCGCGGCCACTTCAAATTCATCAATGTGAATGCTCGTGAAAATGTCTTCCTTCACGATTTTTTCACTGATGAGAATCGCGTCCTCGAAGTTGTAGCCGTTCCACGGCATGAACGCGACCAGCACGTTGCGACCGAGCGCCAATTCGCTGTTCTGCGTGCATGGACCATCGGCAATGACCTGCCCTTTCTTCACGTGGTCGCCCTTGTGCACGAGCGTTTTTTGATTGATGCACGTTGCGGCATTCGACCGCATGAATTTGCGAATGGGATAAACCCACACGCCTTTTTCGGGATCGTGCTTAATTTTCTTTTTCGACTCCGGCAATTTGCCGCTTTCGGTTATGATGATTTGATCGCCGCTGACGGAAGCGACTTTGCCGCTTTCGTCCGCGACCACTACGGCGCGCGAGTCGCGGGCGACGCGGCCTTCAAGACCGGTTGCCACCAACGGCGCTTCGGTCACAAGCAACGGCACCGCCTGGCGTTGCATGTTTGAACCCATCAACGCGCGGTTGGCGTCGTCGTGTTCCAGGAATGGAATCAGCGCCGCGGCAACGGACACCAACTGCTTGGGCGAAACGTCCATGTAATCCACCCGCGCGGGTTCGACATCAATGAAGTCGGTCCGGGCGCGGCAAACGACCCGGTCGGTCGTGAATTTGCCCTTGTCGTCAATCGGCGAGTTCGCCTGCGCGATAATGAATTGCTCCTCGCGGTCGGCGGTCAGGAAATCAATGTGATTGGTGACGCGCCCGCTTTCGACCTTGCGATAAGGCGTTTCGAGGAAGCCGAAATCGTTGATGCGCGCGAACGTCGCCAGTGACGCAATCAGACCGATGTTCGGGCCTTCCGGCGTCTCAATCGGGCAAATGCGTCCGTAGTGCGACGGATGAACATCGCGCACTTCAAATCCTGCGCGATCGCGGCTCAAGCCACCCGGCCCAAGCGCGGACAGACGGCGTTTGTGCGTCAACTCGGCCAGCGGATTGATTTGATCCATGAACTGGCTGAGTTGCGAGCGGCCAAAGAAATCGCGAATGACCGCCGAGAGCGCCTTGGGATTGATGAGCTTTTGCGGCGCCATGGCTTCAACGCTTTGATCGAACAACGTCATGCGTTCCTTGACGAGGCGTTCCGTGCGCGAAAGCCCGACCCGGCACTGGTTGGCGAGCAACTCGCCGACCGTGCGGATGCGGCGGCTGCCCAGGTGGTCAATGTCATCCACGCTGCCTTCGCCCTTCTTGAGGCGGAGCAGATATTTCGTCGCGGCCACCAAATCCTGCTTCGTGAGAATGCGTGATTCTTCCTTGTCCTTGAGGCCGAGTTTTTGATTGATCTTGTAGCGGCCCACGCGGCCTAAATCGTAACGTTTCGGGTCGAAGAACAATCGCTTGAGCAACGCACGCGCATTGGCGGCGGTCGGCGGGTCGCCCGGACGCAGGCGGCGGTAAATGTCCTTGAGCGCCTCTTCCTCATTCTTGGCCGGATCCTTTTTCAGGCATTTGATCATGATGCCTTCGTCGGGCGTGGTGTTCACGACCTTGATTTTGTTCACCCCCAGCTCGGCGATTTGTTTGACCACTGACTTGGAAAGCGGCTCGAAAGCGCGGGCAACCACGAGACCCTTTTCCTGATCCACCGCGTCCTGAATCAAAACGCAATTCGGCAAATCTTCGAGTTTCTCGGCTTCCTTGACCGTGAGTTCCTCGATGTCGTAAAAGAGCTTGAGGATTTCCTCGTCGGTGCCGGTTTTTGTGCCGTCTCTTTTCTTGTCGGCGCCTTTGCCTTCCGCTTCCGCATCGAGAAAACTCAGCGCGCGGAAGAACGTCGTCGTCAGAAATTTCCGGCGGCGTTTCTTGCGGTCGAGATAGACGTACAGCAGGTCGCTGGTGTCGAATTGCGCCTCGTACCAGGAACCGCGATCGGGGATGACGCGGAAGCTGTGCAGGATTTTCCCGTTGGGATGCTGGGTGGCCTCAAACGCGATGCCCGGCGACCGGTGCAACTGGCTGACCACCACGCGCTCGGCCCCGTTGATGACGAACGTGCCTTGCGGCGTCATCAGGGGCAGTTCGCCCATGAACACCTTTTCTTCCTTGGCGTGTTTGCCCTCCTCTTTGAGCAGGAAGGTGACGTAAAGCGGCGCGCCGTAGGTCAGCCCTTCGCGCAGGCATTCGAGCCAGTCCAGCTTCGGCGCGCCAATTTCGTAGGAATCGTAATCGAGCACGCACTTGCCGTCGTAACTCTCGATGGGAAACACTTCCAGGAAGACCGCTTCCAGACCGATGTGTTTTCGGCGCTTTTTGGGCGCCGCGTCCGCTTGCAGGAATTCCTTGTAGGAATTGGTCTGCAATTCGATCATGTTCGGCGGCACGACAATCTCTTTGATTTTGCCGAAATTGATTCGTTCAGTGACTCGCGATGGCATTTGGACTTTCTGGTTTGGCTGGCAACAGTGCCAGCCGGCAATTTTCAATCAACGACACAAGGCAAGCACGCTGCGTTCAACAGTGAACTTGCCTGAACTCAGACCGCTACCGGCGGCCGCTGGTTGCTGCTGTTTGTAACTAATAAAAGTTTTGTTCCGCCTTGCGAAAACAGGGTGGCGGTCCCGCCTCGCGGGACCACCGCCCCAAAGTTCGCCAGTTACTTGACCTCCACTTTGGCGCCCGCTTCTTCCAGTTTCTTCTTGGCCGCGTCAGCGTCGGCTTTCGGGGCGCCCTCCAGTACCGTCTTGGGCGCGCCTTCGACCAGCGCCTTGGCTTCCGCCAGACCGAGGCCGGCCTTCACTTCGCGGACGGCCTTGATGGTGGCAATTTTCTTGTCCGCCGGGGCGGACACAAGAATCACGTCAAACGTGGTCTTCGCTTCAGCGACAGGCGCAGCAGCACCCGCAGCCGGAGCAGCGGCAGCCACCGGTGCGGCGGCAGTCACGCCCCACTTGGTTTCCAATTGTTTCACCAAGTCGGCGGCTTCGAGAACCGTCAGCTTGCTCAGTTCCTCTACGAGGTTTGCAATATCAGCCATGTTACCTTTCTTGTCGTCTCGTCGTCTGCCGCGGCCACGGCTATTTTGAGTTCACGGCCTGTGAACCGACGATTTACATTGTTGTTGTTTGTTTGTCCGACCCGCTGGCCAAAGCGGACGGAAATTGTTTTAGCTTTTCTCGGCCTTCGCCTTGATCACACGCGCGAGTTGCGTCGCGGGCGTGTTGATTAAAACGACCAGTTCCGTCGCCGGCGCGTTAAACAAGCCCAGCAACTTGGCGCGCAATACGTCCAGACTCGGCAGATCGGCCAAGGCGACAATCGCCGCCTGTTCCAGACGCTGGTTGTCCAGATAACCGAACTGCACCTTCAGCTTGTCGAACTCCGCGCCGAAATTTTTGACCGTCTTGGCGGCGGCGGAAATGTCCTTTTTCCCGGTGACCACGGCGAGTTGTCCCACCAGCTCGCCGGGTAATTCGCCGACACCCGATTCTTGGGCCGCGATGCGGAAAATGGAGTTCTTGACTATGTGAATCTCCGCGCCGGCCTTTTGCAGACGCTTCCGGAGCTCGGTCATGTGGGACACTTTGAGTCCCTTGTAATTCACCACGATGAAGAACGGCGAGGCATTCAGCCGCGCGACATATTCTTTCGTCAAAATTTGTTTTTCAGCACGCATGTTTCAAAATTGGTTTTTGATTAATGGGTCATAAACTCACGCACGTCCAGGCGCACCGGCGGACTCATCGTCGCCGAAAGCGTGCAGGTGTGAACGTAAGTGCCTTTGAGGCTGTTCGGACGCGCCTTGAACACGGCTTCAATCACCGCGCGCGCATTTTCCTCGATTTGATTCGCCACGAACGACACCTTGCCAACGCCCACGTGTACGTTGCCCGCCTTGTCAACTTTGAACTCGACGCGCCCGGCCTTGACTTCCCTCACGGCCTTGGCGGTGTCGTCCGTCACGGTACCGGTCTTCGGGTTTGGCATCAGGCCGCGCGGACCAAGCATTTTGCCGAGTTTGCGCACTTCGGCCATCGCTTCGGGCGTGGCCACCGCCACATCAAAATCAGCCCAGCCGCCCTGGCACTTTGCAATCATGTCTTCAAATCCGACGTATTCCGCACCGGCGGCCTTGGCCGCGTCGGCCGCCGCGCCGCTTTTGGCAAACACGAGCACGCGCACGGTCTTGCCGCTGCCGTGTGGAAGCGGAACCGTGCCGCGGACCATCTGGTCGGAATGTTTCGGGTCCACGCCAAGCCGGAACGCGAGGTCAATGGTCTCGTTGAATTTCGCCTTGGGAAATTTCGCGAGGACGCCAACGGCATCCTTCAGTGAATACGTCTTTTTGGCGTCCACAACTTCGAGCGCTTTCTTGTATCGTTTACTGGGCATCTGTTTTGGTGCGGTGCAAGTGAGTTTTTAGCTCTCCCGCGGTTGTCTGGTTTATCCGACGACTTCAATTCCCATGCTGCGCGCCGTGCCGGCAATGATCCGGAACGTGGCTTCTTCCGAAGTCGCATTCAAATCCTTTGACTTCATTTTCACGATGTCCAAAACCTGTTTGCGCGTCACTTTGCCGACTTTTTCCTTGTTCGGCTCCTTGGAACCGGAGGTGATGCCCGCGGCTTTTTTCAACAGATTGGACGCCGGCGGCGATTTGGTGATGAACGTGAACGACTTGTCCTGATAAACGGTGATGACGACGGGAATCACGAGCCCCGCGTCAGCTTTGGTCACCGCGTTGAATTCCTTGCAGAAACCCATGATGTTGACGCCGTGCTGGCCAAGCGCCGGGCCGACCGGCGGCGCGGGATTCGCCTGACCCGCCGGAATCTGCAGCTTGATGATGCCTGTGACTTTCTTTGCCATAAATTTTTCTCTGATGCGTGAAACGTGAAAAAAACTAACGCCCTCTTTCACGTTTTACGTTTCACGTTTCATTCTCATGCCTTCTCCACCTGCCAATATTCGAGTTCGACCGGCGTGTTGCGGCCGAAAATGTTGACGGTGACTTTCAATTTGCCGCGTTCGGGATCAATTTCCTCAATCACGCCGCTGAAATTGAGGAACGGCCCGTTGTTGATTTTGATCGTTTCGCCGACTTCAAAATTGACCTTCGGTCTTTCCGTCTCTTCCGACGCGGAAATTTGCGCCTTGATGGATTCGACTTCTTCCGTCGGCGT
>Ga0209540_10000788_pt1 | contig 26421 bp, 30 predicted proteins | sample BarGraIncu01121A_FD_184501 | JGI IMG/M metagenome (GOLD analysis project Ga0209540, IMG submission 184501) | Arctic peat soil microbial communities from Barrow, Alaska - Barrow Graham LP Incubations 011-21A (SPAdes) (version 2) | ecosystem: Environmental > Terrestrial > Soil > Wetlands > Peat... | reverse complement strand
TTCCATTATTATTCTTCGGGACCAAATAAGGATCAAAATATCATGATTTCGATGGGAATAAATTCGGAATCAATGTTTGATTTCATACAATTGCCATAATTGCACCAACATGTAATGTAACGGTCACTAAATGAATCGCTGTGGTGGTGGTTTCTTATTTGGATAAAATTGTGACCCCCATCCGTATTAATCGATAGAGTCAAACCGTTGACTTCCATCACTTCTTTTTCAGCAATTTTCAATATCTCTAAAGCATTATCAGTGGTTGCATTATTGAATTCACCAATTGAAAGGATCTTCCTGGATGCATCATCTTCAAAGGCAATCACATGAATTCCTTCATTTTCCATATAATCTAAAATGGAGTAATGATAAGCTATGGTCCCGCCCATAACGGCATCGCTTCTGCTTTTTCTGTTTTTTTTGGATCAGGTTTGCAAATCCAATTTCTAAAAGATAGGCACGAATTTTGTTTTGAGGAATGTTTTGCTTATGTCTTTTTTTGATATGATGCCTGAGCATTTTTGCGCCAAAATATGATTCGCTCTAAGCTTCTTTTATTATCTGTTTCTGGTCTTCTTTAAGGTACACTCAAGGTCATCTTCTTGGATTTAAAATCGGATATTTCCCGGTGTCCTTGAAGATTTTCACCAATTGCTCTATTCTCCTTGATGATACATGAAATGTTTTGGCGACATCATCAGCGATTTCACCCTTTTTTATAAACCAATCGATTCCTAATTAGATCTTTCAGTTAGTCATCTTAACCATGGGCTCAGATGACTTATAAATCGTAAAAAAATCCCGGCGAAATAATTTCCGGATTCTACACTATAATTATTCCTTTTCGTTGTACTTTATCTTTCATTATCATCACCCCAAATTATTTGCATATGATCCCTCAATGAGTCCTGAACCATTCGATCGTTCTTTCAAGACCTTCATTCATGGTGTATCCTGGTTTAAATCCCAGCTTACTGATCTGTGAAATATCAGCGAGGCTGTGCTTGATATCACCACTTCTTTCTTTTGTATATGAAATTGTTGACTTTGAACCAGTTATTCTAATAATATCTTGCGCGATCTCATTAATTGAAGTAGCAATGCCATTTGCAGCATTTAATATCAACCCGTCTCCGTTTGACATAACCTGGCAATTTGCAGCAACAATGTCATCCACAAATATAAAATCCCGTGTTTGTGTTCCATCGCCATAAATAATGATATTCTCATTCTTCAGGGCTTTTCGTAAGAAAATGGGTATTGCGGCAGCATAGGGTGATGTTGGGTCCTGCCCGGGCCCATAAACGTTAAAATAGCGTAAACAGGTAGTTTTCAAGCCATGTTCTTCAAAATATATTCTTGCTGCATACTCACAATCAAGTTTTGAAATGGCATACGGCGATTTTGGAACTGGTATCATGCTTTCTTTCTTTGGAAGCTCGGGCGCATCACCATAAACTGCGGCTGAGGAAGCTATTATCACTTTCTTTGCATTTGCGCAAAGTGCAGCCTCAAGGACATTCAATGTTCCGATAGTATTTATCTCGATCGTCTTTACGGGATCTTTCATGCTCTCAACAACTGATACCAGAGCAGCTTCATGGAAAATATAATCTATGCCAATTATTGTCTCTTTTAGCAATTCCCTATCCCTGATATCCCCTTTGACCAGCTCAAAGTTTTCATTTTCAAGAAAGGGAGCGATATTTCTTTTTTTTGAGTTGATATCATAAGTGGGATCAAAATTATCAAGACATAAGATTTCATATCCGCGCTGGAGCAAATTCTCAATTATGTGGGAGCCAATAAATCCAGCGCCGCCTGTCACCAAACATTTCATTGGCTTGAAATTGCATTGACAATATTTAACTATTGTGTTGGGAAAGAAATAAAAGCAAGTAATAGAATGAAAGAGTCATTTATTCTATTTTAGAAAAAAGGAGAAAATAATTGAAACCTATTGATGTGATCCTGGTCCGTTACGATGAACTAGCCCTGAAAAGCAAGAATGTCAGGATAAGGTTCGAGCAGACACTGGTCAGGAACCTGAAGGCAATGCTCAAAGCAGACGGCTGCAATTATTCTGGCATTACCCGTGAAATGGGACGTGTCTTTATTCATACCGATGACCAAAAAGCGCTTAAGAGCGCTGCAAAGGTCTTTGGCATAGTTTCTGCAAGCCCGGCTTATGCATGCGAAGCCACGCTTGGATCAGCAGCCATGCTATCTGCAGAGATAGCACCCAGGATTTTGAAAGAAGGGCAATCTTTTGCAATAAGGGCTCGAAGGGCAGGGAACCACGATTTTACCTCCCGTGACATAGGTATTGCATGCGGAGATGCGGTATTTGAAAAAATGAACCGCAATGTCAGTGTGGACCTTGATGATCCGGATGTAGAAATATTCGTAGAAATAAGACAGGATAAAGGATATGTATTCTCAGGATCCGAAAAGGGCGTGGGCGGGCTTCCACTGGGAACTCAGGGTAAAATGGTGGCTCTCATTTCCGGGGGCATAGATTCTCCTGTATCAGCATGGTTAATGATGAAACGCGGCTGTGAAATAATACCCCTGTATTTGAACAATGAGCCTTTTTCCGATGATACCACACGTGAGAGGGCGATGAGCTGCATTGACATACTCCAGAAATGGTCGCCCCATAAGAAATTCACCGTTTATGAAGCGCCACATGGTGAAAACCTCCTGGCCTTCCTGAATAATTGCGATAACCGCTTAAACTGCGTCCTGTGCAGGCGTATGATGTATCGGATCGCGGGCGAAGTGTTGAAAATGGAGGATGCGCACGGGATAATCACAGGCTCTTCACTGGGTCAGGTCGCATCCCAGACATCAGAGAATATGCTTGCTGAGATGTATGGCATGGAATATCCGATATATCATCCTCTAATCGGGTTTGATAAGCTTGAAATTACGGATATGGCAAGAAAAATAGGCACACTGGGACCATCAACAAAACCTGCAACTTGCTGTATGGCAGTGCCGGAATATCCATCGACGGCAGCAAAGCCCCAGGATGTAGTAAAAGCTGAAAAACTTATAGATGTCCCATCACTCGTTGAGAATATGCTTAAAAACATCAAGAAATTCAAATAGTAGTTCTTTTTCGCAAAAACAACAAAGATATCGTTAATAAGAGGACAAATATCAGGTTTGTGGCCTCAAACGCCGGGGCTTCCTTTGGCAATTTCCCGCGTGTTTCATTTATCGTTTTTACCATATCCTCAGGACCCAGATACCCGACATGGCGTGTTATCTCGTCTCCTTTTGCATTAAGGAAAATGACTGTGGGATAATATGCAATATGATATTTGCTTTCGATATCGATCCTTACCTGCGTATCCACTTTTATAGCTATAAAATCCTCCAATTCGGAAACTACGCGGGGATCAGGATAGGTTCCTTCTTCCATGGCAATGCAAGGGGAACACCAATCTGCATAAAAATCAAGTATCACAGGTTTTCCCGTTGAACTTGCTTCTTTCATGCCTGCTTCATATGTGTACCATTTCGTGATTTGGGCATTTGCAATGGCAATTATTAAGATAATTAAAATCAATGATACTATGACCAAAAATGTCCATTGTAAACGCATTAAGAGTAGCATTGGAATTATGAGTATAAAATTATTCGCAAAATATTTGGGATTATTATACAATAACATATATGATTATCATGATGAGAAATATCTTTAAGCAAGAAGATTATTTTAAGTATAGGTGAAGTAATGGACAAAAAATTTCCAATCATTGTATTAATTCTCCTGGCAGTATTAGCTATGTCAGGCTGCACTGGTTCCGACTCTTTGAATACAACTTCTATGGAAGTGCAAAGATTCGATCGAGCCAATCAAAACCTTGATGCGAAAATTGCTGATATTAAACTTGAGCCAGAAGATGTAATAGCAGGGGAAAAAGTAACGGCTAAATTGTTCATTGCAAATATAGGTTCTGAAAAGATCACAAATGAAACTGTCGATATCAAAGCCAGGGTTAAGACGCTTGATGATTCCATTGCAAATATTTATTTAAAGACCATGAGCGATGAAACGAAAACAAGGACAATAGAACCCATTGAATTTCAAACTGAAATTGACCCAGGAACTGTAAAAACGGTCAGTGCAACTTTCAATACTACCAAACAGATGCAGGGAAGAAGCCTTGCAGGCACATTTGAAATAACCATTACTTTATCCGTTAACGGGCAGAAGACTGAATCAAGTATTATGCCTGTTACACTCAAATCAGGGATGCCCAGGGAATTTACTCCCGCTCCGACGCCAACACCCATTCCGACACAAACCCCTTCACATATCCCAACTCCTGTGATCACACAGATAGAGACCCCGACACCCACTCCTGAGCCAATACCTTTTGTTGCGGCAACTCCTACTGGAAAGAATGAACCTGCGAAACCAACGCCGGGATTTATTGTCTTAGCTTTCGTTATTTCATTGATCACAATAGGGATATTCAGGATGAAAAAATAATTTGTCTTTGCGTAATGGTATGAAAAAAATTAACAACGAATTCCATAAGAACTCATGTTATGGGAGTTAATATACGTTCAGTGTTTTTTTCATTTTCATTTATGAACCACTTTTCATGGCCGACTTTGCGTTCCATTAAGTGAAGATCGATTCAAGGTACTCTCTTTCCCGGATCAATTCAGTTATTTTATCCTCTCTTGATAATTGTGCGGGAAATGTTTTATCATCGATCTCGATGGTGAGGTCGCCGTTGTAACCACTATCAAAAAGATGCTTCAATACTATTTCCATTTTCTTTTCATAATGCGCTGGATAATGCGGCTTTCCGTTATGCGGGGCCCCAACATGTACATTTATGATCCTGTCCCCAAGCTCATCAATGAAAGATAAAGCTGTTTTCCTGGAATTCAAAAATGCATGTACTACATCGAACGTGAAAAAAAGGCCCGGGAACTTTTCCAGCACTTCCTTCATTTCAACAGGGTTCGAACACATCGACGAAACACCTGGCATGCTGTTCTCCAGCGAAATGTTTACACCAATACGGTTCGCTTTTGCAAGGCTGATCTCCAGATATCTCTCAAATTTCTTCCAATCCTCATCCGTGGGTTTTCTATGAGCTGTCCTTTTACCCGGGTGGATCGTAACAACTCTTGCTCCTATGGTTTTTCCAAGCTCAAGAGACCATAAAGTTTCAGAAACGGTTGCCTCATGGACTAGATCATTATACGAAGACGGATTCAGATCCATTACGGGGGCATGCAGGGTACAGCCATGTGGCATGATGGAAATTGCTTTTTTCAATTCTGATACAGAAGTCTCATCATTCCTGCCCATCCAGAAAAAAGGCGTCTCAGCCCAGAATTCAACGCTTTTTATCCCTGCTTTTAGCATTATGTCCATTATATCGCACAAGGGATATTCCCACAAAAACAGGGATGAGCATGAGAGTCTCATTGAATTCTTATTCTCTTGTGAAATACAATAATATACTTAAAGCCACGAACTCAAGGATATCCGGAATTACAACGTATATCGGATTATAGCCCAGTAGGTTGATTACTATCGGATATACATGCTCTGGAGGAGGGCTTGCAATGATCAATAATAACATGATGGCTCGTGAAAAGCTCTGTAATAATAGCGATACGGTAAAGATAATAAGACCAAGCGTAAAGTTAGACTTTATCTTATTGTATATCTGGATATATGATACAAGGAGCACTAATAGCAATACTATGTTGCCTGCCGAAATATAATAAGCGATTTCAGTTATCTGAATAAATTTTCCTCCTGTAATGTTCAGTGGCTTTGTTTATCAATTTTTTCCCAAATTTGATGAAATTCATTTATGTTTGCCTCCATTGTCTTGGAAATGAAATACATAGCGCCATATTTATCTCCTTCCATTGTTATTACACCGTTCTTTGTAAGTACTTCGAGATGATGCCTGATGGTTTTATAATCCATACTCATAGTTTCAGCTAATTGATTTGCATTATATGGCCTGTCAATGAGTAATTTGAGCATCAATGCGCGTGTTTGCCCACCTCGTGTTCCCGCGATCAGATACCAGAGCAGCTTCTTCAGAAAGTTCCATCTCCTATTTACTCAAATTAATGAATAGAGTAATAATTATACCTTGTGGTTAAAAAAGTTCAAGAAGATGCACTATAACTCCTGACTTTGAAGTCTGCGTCATGATCCATTGCGATTTTCTTGCATTTTTCGATATCTACGACCGGCAGATTAACCACCGTGAACCTCAATTCCATGCCGGTTCTTGAAACATCCGTTGCGAACTCAAGCATTTTTTCATATGCCCGTATGTACCTGGGATCGCATAATTGATTGTAAGTACTGGCATCTTGGGCGTTTAAGCTTATAGATACGACTTTTATTCCGGATTCAGCCAATTCCATCGCCACATCCCTGTCAGGGTATAATAACTTGGCGTGCCCGATAGTATCAAGCCTCACCGGTATCCCTCGGATTTTGACCCACTTTGAGATTTCAAGGACAACATCCAGACGCACAAGAGGTTCCCCGAGGCCTGTGAAAACAACTTCCTTATATTTTGAAAGTTCCTGCCCTGAAAGTTCTTTTATTATTTCGGGAAGTGAGGGTTCCTTTGAAAGACGAAGATTGTATCCATAAACCCCGTCAGAATACCGTTTTATGCAAAAAACACAATCAGCAGTACACCTATTTGTTATGTTGAGGTAAAGGTTCCCATGTGCCTCGTAAATTATTGTATCTTTATTTTTCATCATCCCATTTAATTATAGTGTTTCATCGCTCTTATTACTTCCTATCAGGGTAGTGTATCATGTTATTATTTCACACCCATTATCATTTACAATAACAGTATGTTCTGACTGGGCGACTATTTTACCATCCGATTCCACCAATTCAAAATATTCTCTTGCTCCTTTTATTTCTTTGATACTGATCCCCGGGATCCATCTTGGGGTAAAAGGAAGTGATTTGAATCGTTTCCTGATATCTTCGGCGGTATTTCCTTTGCACTTATCATTCATGGCAAAAATAAATGGCTTGTCATGTTTGATATTCCCTCTGCCGTATGTTGCAAATGGTTCGATCGCAAAGACACTATCCTTTTTTATGGTATGACTGAAAAAGCTTTTATAATTAGGTATTGAAATTCCTGCATGCAGGTCGTATCTTTCGAGATTGTGGCCGGTCAGGTCTTTTATGGGATTAAAGCCACGTTCTTTTATCGTGTCTTCAATTATCTTACCGATATAACTGGTTTCAACTCCGTTTTTTACCGATCCGATAGCATTTTTTAATGCCTCATCACAAGCATTTATCAATAAATGGTGATCATTCGTCCCGACTTCAACAGTCGCTGCTGTGTCAGCAATATAGCCTTCTATATGTGCGCCAAGGTCTAATTTTACGACATCACCTTTTCGAAAAACCAACCGGTTATCCTGCGGTGTATAATGGGATGCAATTTCATTTATTGAAATATTGCATGGAAAAGCAGGTTTTGCGCCAAGTTCCCTGATCCTCTCTTCCACATATTCTGCGATCTCAAGGAGCGGGATATCCTCTTTTATTCTGGTCAGGGCAACATTTCGGACTTTTGCCGCAATTTTGCCTGCTTCAAGATAACATTCATAAATAATATTGTTCATTTATCCGTTGTCACCAATGCAGCACCTATTAATATAAGCGCTCCTCCTGTTATTTCAAGAGTTGAGATCTGCTCACCAAGAACAAGTACTGCAAAGAATACGGCACTTATTGGTTCGATCAATCCAAGGATACTTGCGCTTTGTGCTTTTACTTTTTTCAAACCATTAAAATATAATGATACAGCCAGTATCGTTGGGAATATCGCAAGGATCAGAAGGTATATGAGATTGCCTGAAACAACTTCAAGCTGTACGGTTCCCACAGGCAAAAGAATTATGGCAGCCACCAGGAAACTCCAGAATGCCTGGGCATAGCCTGAATATATTGGGCTTACATATTTTGAGGTCATTACCTGGAATGCATAGAATATCCCGGATGCAATTCCCGCCAGTATACCGATCGAAGACAGCTTGAAATCGAGTTTTCCGGGATCCACTATCAGAAGGATACCCGCAATAGATATGACAAGGGCGATAATTCCTCCTTTTCTAATCTTTTCTTTCAGAAGCCAGGGAGAGAATATCGTAATATAAATAGGCGCTGTGGACAGCAAAAGTACAGCGATTGAGACCGATGCATTCATGATAGATATGAAATAACAAACCATTGTGGCTATCTGCAATATCGAAAAGAGGATAATGTATGATTTTTTCTCGTGAAGTTTGACGATATTCAAGTTTCCAGAAACAAGAAGTGAAGCGAAAAATAGTATGAACGCAAAACCCACCCGGTAAAAAATGATGCTCTGGGCTGACATCCCATGTATATTTTTTACGATAATACCTACGAGACTCCATAGTATTGCCGCAGTGATTATTTCACTATATCCGGAAAAGCGATTTTTGTTCATTGGGTTCAGGATAGTTTTTTAGACAAAATAGATTTTGGAGAAAACAATTCAAAAAACCTAATATGTTCGATTAAGGAATTTAACATGCTTGTTTTGTAACCATTATCAAAAAAAGTTTTCGCATATTATATTTTTTGTTAATCATGCCCCGTAGCACCCAAATAGAATAGTATATATAGAACCGCAAACAATGAAAAAGCTCCGTACATAACTATTTTGGAGGTACCCATATGAAAATTAAACCTATAGGTAAAAGAGTTTTAATAAAACCAGTAAAAGAAGAAGAAAGAACAAAAGGCGGGATATATATTCCCGATTCTGCGAAGGAGAAGAAGAAGCAGGGTATTGTAGTTGAAGTGGGGACTGTTGAAGATAAAGAATTCCCAATACATAAGGGTGATGTAATTCTTTACTCAGGATACAGTTCAGAAGAACTTGAATTTGATGGGGAAAAATATCTCATACTTGAATCAAAAGATGTAATCGCAAAAATAGAGGGATAAAATGGCAAAACAATTGATTTTCAATGATGATGCAAGGCATGCGCTCTTAAGAGGCGTTGACCAGCTTGCAAATACCGTAAAAATAACACTTGGGCCAAAGGGCAGGTACGTAGTCCTTTCAAAGAGCTATGGAAGCCCTGTCATTTCAAATGACGGTGTAACCATCGCCAAAGAGATCGACCTTAAAGACCCTTATGAGGACATGGGAGCCAAACTTGTGAAGGAAGTTGCAACAAAGACCCAGGATGTAGCGGGTGACGGCACAACCACCGCAACGCTCCTTGCCCAGGCGATACTCCATAAAGGAATGAAGTTTATAACGGTGGGTGCAAATCCTATCGAGATCAAGCGAGGCATCGACAAAGCCACGGATATGATTGTAAAAACCATCAAGGGCATGAGCGAAGAGGTCAAAACTAAAGAAAAGATAACACAGGTCGCCACCATCTCTGCCAACAACGACGAAGAAATAGGCAACCTCATATCGGACGCCATGGAAAAAGTAGGCGCGAACGGTGTCATAACCGTAGAAGAGGCGAAATCCATGGAGACATCGCTTGAAGTCGTAGAAGGAATGCAGCTTGACAAGGGCTATATTTCGCCATACATGGTGACAGACAAGCAAGGAATGGAGGTAGTTCTTGAAAATCCTATGATCCTCTTGTTCGATAAGAAGATAAGCGCCATGAAAGAATTCCTTCCTGTTCTGGAAGCAGTTGTGAAAGAGAATAAGCCGCTGCTTATTATTGCCGAGGACCTGGATGGAGAGGCACTTGCCACTATCGTAATTAATATCATTCGCGGGACACTGAAAGTGTGTGCCATAAAAGCCCCCGGCTTTGGAGATGAGCGAAAAGAGATACTGGAAGACCTTGCTGCGCTCACAGGCGGAAAAGTTATCAGTGAGGAACTCGGGATGAAACTTGAGAATACCAAACTCTCAGACCTTGGCAGTGCCAAGAAGATCCGCGTGAGCAAGGATAAGACCATCATCATCGAGGGACAGGGTAAGAAAGTTGACATTGACAGGCGCGTAGCCATAATCGAAGGACGCGTAAAGCTTGAGGAATCGGATTACAAGAAGACCGACCTGAAGAAACGCCTTGGCAAGTTGTCCGGCGGCGTGGCAGTAATAAACGTTGGTGCTGCTACTGAAACCGAACTTAATGAAAAGAAGATGCGAATCGATGATGCCTTAAACGCAACAAAAGCTGCAATAGAAGAAGGCGTTGTGGCAGGCGGCGGCATTGCACTATTGAGGGCCGCAAAGTCGCTTGATTCCCTCACTCTTGTCGGGGACCAGATGATAGGCGTGGATATAATCAGGAATGCCATCGAAGAGCCACTTAAACAGATAGCTACGAATGCAGGCAAGGAAGGCTCAGTCGTTATTGAGAAGCTCAAAGCTGAATCAAATCCAAATATGGGTTATGACGCTAAGACAGATCAATATAAAGATATGATCGAAGCAGGTATTATCGACCCTGTGAAAGTAGTCCGAAGCGCGCTTCAGAATGCATCCAGCATTGCAGGGCTCATGTTAACCACAGAGGCGCTTGTTGCTGAAATACCCGAAAAGAATAAGGGCGAGATGCAAATGCCAGGACCTGAGAACTATATGATGTAAGTTGTTTATAGGCCGGGTACTTTTGGGGAAGTATCCGTTTTTTTTTGTTTGTACTAATCCTTTAATAGTTAAAATTATAATATATTATTTTATATATAATATCTGGAAGTAAGCAATCAGACGATGTGAAAGCTCTTAAGATGGAACAATACTTCCATTATAAAAAGTCACGAATATATCCTGGGTTTCTATGGTTCATTGGCTCTATAGCTTTTTTGAGGATGGCCAATGGATAAATTTTTAAGCATTAAGGTAATTATTATCATAATGATACAAAAGCCATAACCTTGTAATGGTCATAATCTATTTAAAGAGGATTCAGAGTGGATAATAATATTCCCGATAAAATTGGAACCGAAGAAGAAGAAGGCATACCACCCGGTTTTAATGAATTACCTGTGAAAGGGCTGAAAAAGATTTCATTGGAAATCAAATTATTTACGCAACTTCTTCGAACAAAGTTTAACAAATTTAAAACGTTCGAAATGTCAGAATCTACCGAAGTACCATCCTACGACGCTACCATGTTTGGTGATATAACCGTTTATGAACCATTGCAGGGTTTTGACATAGTCGAACAGAAATGGATCGTTTCCCCTTATGCCATGGTAACAATTCTTCATAATAGTAAAACACACAAGAGATTATATTATTATTCAGAGCCAAACATGGACCCTTTCGAGACTGCCCTTTTTCAGAATATTTCTAATAATCTTAAGATATTTCTTCTTGAGCAGAAAATCGATTTCAATAATATGAATAAGGAATTGATTCTTTATAATAATTATATCAAAATATTATCGATCTATGGTATTTCCCTTGATCCAAGATCGATCCACAAAATATGGTACCACATAAAAATAAATTATATCGGATATGGGAAACTTTATGCCCTGATGAAAGATCCCATGATAGAAGATATTTCATGTGTGGGTGCGGAAACGCCTATCTTTCTTTATCACAGGAAATATTCCAATATCGAGACGAACATCACTTTTGCGGAAGAAGAACTTAACGAGATGGTACTGAAGCTTGCCCAGCTAACGGGTAAATCCATCTCTTACGGCTTTCCTATAATGAACGCCACACTTCCGGATGGCTCACGTCTTGAGACCACGCTTGGAAAAGAAGTAACAACACGCGGGGGAACTATTACTATACGAAAATTCAGGGAGGAGCCTTTTAGTCCCTCAGAACTTATCAAATATGGCACATATAATGTTGAAATAATGGCATACCTGTGGCTGGCAGTTGAGAATAATAAAAGCATAATATTTGTCGGTGGAACAGCGTCGGGAAAAACGACAACGCTCAATGCAATATCACTTTTTATCCCTTCTGAATCCAAGATCATTACGATAGAAGATACACGGGAAATAACGCTATTCCATAAAAACTGGATACCAGGGCTGGTAAGAGAAACGTTCTCCGGGCAGGAATCACAGTCCATAGACATGTTTGAATTGCTTCGTTCAGCTCTTCGGCAGCGGCCTGAATATCTGATCCTGGGAGAAGTAAGAGGCAAGGAAGCATATGCATTATTCCAGGCCATGAGTACCGGTCATACAACCTATTCAACAATGCATGCAAGCAGCGCCCAGACCGCGGTCAACAGGCTTCTTCATGAACCTATAAACATCCCTCTCATGATGCTTAGCGCTCTTGATATAATGGTGGTGCAGGTTCTAAGGCAGGTTGGAAGGAAAAGGGTCAGGCGCATGGAAACGCTATCTGAGTTCGTGGGCATAGATTCCACAACAGGAAATATCAGCATTCAAGAGCTGTATAAATGGAATGCTACGCATGATACAATAGAGAAAAGCGGCACATCCAAAGTTCTTGAATATATAATGAACAACCGCGGGTGGGGAATGGACCAGCTCCGGAAAGATCAGGAAAATCGAATGACGGTACTGCAATACATGGTAGATAATGACATCGGCGATTACCGGGATTTCTCATCAGTGATCCAGATGTACGCAACTAATCCGGAAAATGTCCTTGAATTGATAAAGGAAGGAAAGCCCCTGCTCGGGGGAAACAGATGATAGGAAATTTTGACAGGATCTCGTTTCAGATATTCGGGAATTTGAGCAAGAAAATTAACGGCGACTATCCCATACTCCAGGATCAACTTATAAAAAGCCGCATTTGTATACCTTTTGAAATCTATATTTCAAGGGCTTACCTTATTTCAATATTGGCTTCGCTTCCCCTGGGTATATTATTTTATTTTCTCTTCGGGGCTATTCTAAAACAGCCTCCCGATTTGATTATCCTGCTAATTATTTCCTTATTGTCGATATTCTTTGGTTTTGCATTATTCAGAATGATCATTGTGTATCCTTCAATAGCAGCAAAACTGCGCGGGAGGAAGATTGACATTCTTCTTCCCCATGCAGTTGCGCTGATGCATGCTTTAAGCCGGGGAAATAAAGATATAATGGTTTCTTTTGAAATCATAAGTAAGAATAGAAAGTTATTTGGTGAAGTATCACAAGAGATAGAAGGAACTCTTGTAGAAGCAAAACTACTGAATAACAATATTAAGACCGCCCTTAAGAATTCAGCAGCACAAAGCCCTTCAGATACTTATAAGAACTTACTTGACGGGCTTTCAACCATTATTGCAAGTGGTGGGGATATTGTAGCTTTTTTTTTGAATAAGTCCGAACAATTCAGGATAAAAGCTTTAAATGAGAATAAAGCTTACATGGAAACACTCGGCTTAATATCAGAAGTATATGTCACATGTTTTGCTGTGGGTCCTCTTTTTATAATTGTTCTTCTTGTAATACTTGGATTGATGGGGGGTATGGATTATTTTCTTCTCAAGTTAATGGTCTACATCTTCATACCCCTGGGTGCGCTCATTTTATTTTTTTGATCTCGTCATTGTCAAAGGGCTTAAATTCAGGATTTTTAGAAATCCAAAATGAAGCAGCTGCGGAGGAAAAATATCTGCGTATACAGCAGGGAAGAATCAGAATGAAAATGAATGATTTCATTCAGGATCCATTTAAGAAATTGGTTGAATTTCCTGAAGGGGTCTTATTTTTGTCAATTCCCGTTGCAGTTTTATTTTTTCTTATTACAACATATAATTTCTATGATATCGGTTTTTTTCAGGCGATTAACGATATCGACGACTATATAATTTTCAGTGTATTTATAGCTCTAATTCCGTATTCGATTTTTGTAGAAGCACATTTTCACAAGATCAATCAAATTTCCAGGAATTTCCCTGAGTTCCTAAACAGGCTCGTAAGTCTTCATGATTCCGGCCTTACGATCGGCGCATCACTCAAACGGGTCGGCTCGGCAAATCTTGGGATCCTTAACCAGGAGATCAATAGAATGAACATTGACCTGGAATTGAGGGGCAATTTGATAGAAACATTCCGGAATTTCGGGAACCGCATAAAAACCCTGGCTGTGCAAAGATTTGTGGTACTTTTTGAAAATGCTGTCAGGATGACAGGAAATATTAAAGATACTCTGATAATTGCGGCACAAGATGCACAAATATCAAGAAATATGGAAGAAGACAGGATCCTGTCAACCAAGATGCACATTTATGTCTTATACATCGTATTTTTCGTTTTTCTTTACGTTTCCTGGTCGATAGTTACTGGTTTTTTACCGCATCTCCCTGATATTCCACTTGAAGGCGTTTCTGGTATGCTTGCTGGGAATATTGAATTTTCAGGGGTCGATAAACCTCTTTTTGTCAGGCTTTTTTTCCACGCTTCAGTTATTGAAGGGTTTTTCTCAGGACTTGTGGCAGGACAAATTGCAAATGGGGATGCAAGACTTGGTATAAAGAATAGTATCGTTATGACTGCAATCGCCTATTTCCTTTTCCAATCCATAGTTTAAAAGATCAGTCTCAATAATAATACAAAAGGACAGAAGATCGGAATTGTTAGATTTAGTAATAAGAACACATTTTTTCAGCACCTTATTTCAAAAAAAATAAGCTGTCTTTATTACATCAATTCCTTCAACTTTTCAATCGTTTCCCGAGCTTCAACATATACTTTTTTCCGCTCATTTTCAATATGAGTGATTATTTCATTAAACCCGACTTTAAGGGAGTAAATCTTATACGGTCTGCCTTTCCCTATTTTTTTCTCATCCCTTTCGTTTATCCAGTCATTTTCCTTCAACTGTCTCATTACAATACTGACTTCAGGCTGACGCAAGCCAGTTCCTTTTTCAAGCGCAACGGATGTGGCTTCATCGCCATTATTAAGGTAAGCCAGAGTTCTGGCAACCGTTCTTCCTAAGCCAAGAGATATAAGAGCATCGGCGATTTCTTCTTCGTTTTTATCAAGCTGTTTAATATTTATTTTCTTCATAATGATTCCTATAAAATATTGCGTAATTAGATTTAGATATATTGTTATTATATTAATCTTTCGATAACATTCTAATGAAATTTAATAGAGATGCATATTGATCCGGAATTTTAGCATTGATTTTATAAATGCAAGCTAAAGAACGATTTAAAATTTACCCATTATACCACATATATTTTCGGTCTATAAAATGAACACAACAATTATTATAATGAGCATAAATATGTTAAGAAATACATATATACTTTTTAATACATTTTTAGTATATTATATAAAAGGATATTGTTCAGCAATTTCAAATACGGGTGATGAAACTCCTTTCGTCACCCTTTAGAAGACAGTTCCTAATGGATAGGTGATTATCAGATGTTAGAAACTCCGCACGAGAGAGTGAAACTATTAAAAGCAGGTATCGATGGTAAAACAATCGAGAAGCTTTATTTAATATATAATGATTTCAAAATAGTACGCATTCCTATTCTTTTTGAGTTGGTTGAAATTGACACAGGGGAGAATAAGAATTCTGCAATAAGCCATGAGGCAAAATGACTACCATAAATCTAAAAAGAGAAATGCATAAACTGGATACTAAAATATTACGAGATTTAGGTTATACACTGATAAGAGGTGTTTGGAGTAAAGAAGTTGAAATGCCACAGATTAGTAGTGAAATCGAGAAACTCCGGATATTAAAGATTCCAAACATCGAAATTGTATTAGATTAACAGCCATTGTGTATCAGGATAGATTTTGAAATCCAAATGAACTGTGTCTTTCTACCCCAGAATCCGCCCTATGACAGGATTACAGGATATACAGGATTCAAAATGTATATCACTCATTTACCCCTGCACCGCATCCGCGTCATCCGCGTTCTATTCCCTGATTTTTCTTTTAACTGATTACAAATGGAGCAGTTTCATGTCAACCGCGAATTTCCGAACAGAGGGGGCGCAGAACCACCGCTAAACAGGCCTGAGGGAACATACGAATACATTGGGAACTTTGCAGCCATCCTTATCACTACAGAAAGTATCTTTCTGTAATAAATTCCCAGTATCTTTTCCCAGGCAAATCTATATAAGATTATAAGAATCTTGTATTATCAATGTCAGAAGCAATAATTGTAAACCAGATCATGAATGAATTAAAGGCGATCAGGAAAGATTTAGATTTCCTCAAAGATCATATGGTAGATATAGATTGCATCATGACAGAAGATGATTATCTCGCTTTAAATGAATACAGGAAGGAAAAAGATTCAGGTGAACTTATTTCTCACGAAGATCTTAAAATATCCTTGGGATTATAATGTTTGATATCAGATATTCAAAGCAGGCTGTCAATTTTCTAAAATCTGCCGAGAAGAAGCTGGCCACAAGAATCCTGAAGAAGATAGAAACGCTCAAAGAAAATCTGATCCAACATGATTCAAAGGTGGTTGAAGGATATAATGAAAAATTGTTCAGGATAAGGGTTGGAGATTATCGAATATTATACGAGGTTGATTACAAGAAAAATCAATTGGGTATTGTTAAGATAGACAAGCGATCAAAAATTTATTGACATGAAATCTTAATGAAGCAAAGGTTTTTGTTTTTAAACTTTAAAAAACCGTCCGTTGACAGGATGAACATGATCGACAGGAATCAAAAGGCAAATCATTGCATCTCTCCCACGCTACTATTTATTTTATTCATGTTATTTAATTATCGGCGCCGATATTTCAGTATCAAATAAACTATTTTGGAAATAAGGAACCGCAGATGAACGCAGATGAACGCAGATGAACGCAGATAAACACAGATGCGAAATCCCTTTGCGGCGCATGAACACAGAATCAAAAGATGACCCCAGATTTACTCTCTTTGTGGGCTTTGCGTTGAAAATAGAATTGAATAACCCAAAGTTCAGACGCATTTTAACACCATATTTACATGCAAATTAGCCGTTTCATGTCAACCGCAAATTTCCGAACAGAGGAGGCGCAGAACCAACGACTGAAGCCGCATGAGGGCGAAATATGAAGATCATGGGCGGGGACAGCCACCTTCATAATCCCAATTCCATGTTTTTCTTCTTACTTCCTATTCTTTTTGTCTTTTCCGGCGCTTCGAGATAATTATCACTTGAAACCACACTTTTTCCCAATTTTCCTTCAATGTCTTTTCGTGTCGCCCCCGCTACATCTCCACCATCTTTTGCATCATTTCGCAGTTCAGGGAACTCCTGTGAATCCCTGTCTCGTGTAAATCGTGTAGTAGTAGCCTCACCGAGCATGGTCAGGATCACTTCAATATCATCCATGTGGTCTCTTAAATTTTCAGTTTTCAATCCTTTTAATTTTTTATATTCGGTAGGTGTCAATCCGAAAGTCGCTCTTGATATCTCAGCAGTCAAAATGGAATAATCCTGTTTGGATTTTGAGCCTCTTTTATCCCATTCATCAGTCAGTTCATCCCTTATCGCGATCCCCCTTGCTCTTTTCTCGATCCATTCCTCGGAGTAGCCCTTCAATTTATAGATTTCTTTCATCCGTTTTTGTGCCTGTTCCGGGTCTTCTATTTCTTGTATCCTTTCGTATCCGACTTTTGCAAGCCATCTTTTGAAAGGTTCAGCTTTTTTCGATGGAATGGATTGAATAAGTCTGAATGCATTCTCGGTATTAACACAGTCCGTATTGTAATATTTGCCATCTGAAGATGGTAATTTCAGTTGTAAACAAATTGTTAACAACCGAGTTTCTCTACTTTTCAAAACGCCCCAATATTGTCTTGGACTGCTGCTGTCTGTAAGTATCTGGATAATATCAACCACTGAAAAATACCATTTTTCGTCATGCCATGTTCTTCTAATTTTCGTTCCTTCAAAAACAACAAGTGCATCTTTTGAGTCCATGTCTATCTCTCTTTAAGTTTTTTTCTTGTTAAGTCAATATGTCATTAGACTCTAAAAGGATTAGCATAGCGGTGTGAAAGTGATTTTTAAAAAGGTCTTTCTGCTCCTCATTCCTCATATATCATGCGCCAAATATTTATTATACTAACAGTATTTAATTCTGGGCGCCGATATTTCAGTATCAATGAACTGTTTCGAAAATAAGGAACCGTAGATGAACGCCGATAAACGCAGATGCGAAATCCATTTGCAGCGCATGAACACAGTCTCAAAAGACGCCCCAGCTTTGCGCTCTTTGTGGGCTTTGCGTTGAAAATAGCATTCAATAACGCACAGTTCAGCCGCATTTTAACACCATATTTGCCTGCAAATTAGCCGTTTCATGCCAACCGCAAATTTCCGAACAGAGGGGGCGCAGAACTATCGCCCAAACACGCATGAGGGCGACAAGTAAAGTCCTCTGAAGCATTATAAGTAAAATTTATAACCTCATCACCTCTAATAAAGGCAAAAATCTTGTTAAATAATGCTTCACCTTCTTCATCATTGTTACCACGAAAAATCGATTTAATTTCCCCGCTTTTGAGAGTCAAGAATATATCCCAAAATTCTTCATATTTGATTGTAGGATATATAATTTCTGAAAATCCTATTGTTCTATCTTTTCCTTTAATAACAAAAAGCCTTCTGCTTTCAATATAAACCGACTTTAGTTTCTTGTCAATGGTGATGGTTTCATGTTTACTTATTATGAGACTTATTCCATTAATTATTAAAATTACAAAAAACAACCAACCTACTTTATCTTCTGAAAATGTCATTAAAAAAAATAATCCCAATAAAATACTAAAAACAGCACTTTTCACATGTTCAACGTCATCATCATCAAAAACGATGATGTCCTTTTCATTTTTCAATATTTTGCAGCTAATATCTGACATTGCTTCTGTCCTTTTATATTTTCATGTTGGTGACCCAAAGCATACTTGAATTTTTCTTTTCGTCAATAAAATAGGCATTCACACCGATTATTTTACAAATCTTTATTGCTGAATTCTTGGCACTTTCAGAATAGTTATTCCAAAGATCGGAATTGTTATACCAAAGAATTGTTTTTTTCTCACCATCAGCAATGATTAAATCCGTATGATATGAATAATATGAACCATTATCACTATAATTGTATTGTTCAATAACATTAATCCTTTGTATATCTGAAAATTTTATTTTTTTAGCCTCTTCCCATTCGATTTCGAGTTTCTTGTTAGCTATCCATCTATATTCTACTATAACAGATTTTATTCGTGTGTCTAAAGTAATCTTCTCCCCAATTATTATAAAAAAACCTATAAAAACGCATACAACAAGAAAGAAAATGCCTGCAAGAACTCCTGACCTCCAAAATATCAATATTGAGACTGTCGGATAAGTGCCAAAATCGAAACATTTAATGAAATATAACTCGGTAAATCGCCATTCATTACCATATTGAAATCTTAGACCTAGTTAAAATACCTCCAAATATCGACTTTTCCGACAATCTCATATTAGCAAAAGAATTACGCTTATCGTAAATTTTCGAGGTGGTAAAAAATTTGCACTCCCTTGCAGGATATCTTCATTTCCATTTTCATCTCTGATTATTGTTGTCATGGTGGCGTCAGCATAGTAGATTTTGTTTTCTCATCAATATATTGACCATTAACGCCCCGTCATATATCGCTTTCGGGAAACACCTGATAACCTTCCCTACTCCCAGAACCTCTTCGTCTTCGCATAATTCCTCTCCGCAATAAGAATATCCCTGTAAAACTCCTCCTCATCCACTCTCAACTTCGCGATCACCCGCGAAGCCGTCTCAGGTCCTATCCCCCTCGAGGCAAGCGCTATCGCCGCTGTCTTCCCGTGGGAGAGCACAAGGCTGGCATTCTTATAGACCCGCGCTGTCCTTTTTTTCTCCTCTCCCGTCCTATCCTTTTCAGGCTTTTTTGCGATCTTTATCTCCTCTTCTTCCCAGGGCTTAAGAGCCGCTATCTTCCTGCTATTACACTTTGGGCATTCGGGGTGCTCAGGCACTCTTTTAACAACCGTCCTTGAAACCCATTTCTTGCAGTTAACGCAAAAAAGAATGACCTTGTCTTCCATTATCCTGTTCTTTAGCGCCATTATGATCGAACTGTCAGCCCGCTCAGGCGCCATCAATTCACGCCCTCCCATGAATCCTGCTTCACCTATCGGGCTTGAGGGCTGGATGACAAGCGCTAAACTTCCATCCTGTATCCTTTTTACAATATCCATGGCGCGGGCAATATCCAGTTTGTCATGGAAGATCTCACGCACTGCTTCATCATACATCGGCGTTTTCTCAAATACAACAAGAAGCTTTTTCATGCTTATTCGCTCATAATCCACATCCCGGCTCAGCGCCCCGAATTTTCGGGCTATGTGGACCATCTTCCATTTAAGGAGCGTGGAATTCTTAAGCGTCATTTCGATAATTGGTTCAATATGGTCAGGGCTTATTGTAAGCAGCATTTCTTGTATCTTCTGTGCATTCATCAATTTTGGAAGTTCAAGCTTTATCCTGTAAGGGTCTATTTCCATCGCAACACTTGCGCCAAATCTCGCGGTCAGAAGCGACGTAATGACCCTGCCCAGCGTCTCGTTCACCTTATGTCCGCCGCATAAGTTAATGACGATCACAGTTCCATCCTGTTCAATGACTGCGTTATCATCAGTTGGAGCCAAAAGACCCGACTTTGCCTGCTTCTTCATCAATTCCAGTATCTCCATCGCTGCATCATGATCTGCCGGATAATCTGACATGTAATCCTCAATTATCCTGTCATCACTTTCCTCACTTTGGATCTTTTCATAGACCAGCTTCCTGATTTTACCCACTTCCTGCGAAACTGCATACGGCACAGGTATTTCTTCCCCTACCCAGTTAGGCACATCAGCGCCAGGATCGCTTATGGGTTCCACTTTTATCATGCTCTTTTCACCTATCACCTCAATGATGCGCCACATCTCGCCTTTTGCGATGAACACAGCTCCGGCTTCTGCAAAATCAACAACGAACGCCTCATCAAGCGCGCCCACTGTCCTTCCGGTCACGATATCGAATATCTCAAATCTTCTCTCATCCGGGATCATGGAGAGATTTTCAAAATAGTACTGCCAGCTCTTTGTTTTTCGTCTGACTATATCATTCTCAAACCTGATAAGGCGCGTATCGTCAAGCTGCTTTATGACCGCCCTTAATAGTTCTATCTTAAGATCGCGGAAAGGATAGGCTCTTGTCACTATCGAAAAAATGCTATCAACTGAAATATCCCCAAAATCAAGCACAAGTCCGCAAATCTGGTTCGCGAGAGTGTCGGTTGTGTTCTCATGGATATCGATGATCTCAATCTCACCCGATTTTGCCCTTCGCGTTATCGCGCAAGATTCGGCGGCATCGTCCGCGCCCGTTGTTATTATTGTCCCGCTTGAGCGCTCCCCGATCCAGTGACCCGCCCTTCCCACTCTTTGGATCAGCCGCGTAACCTCGCGCGGCGACATATACTGGATAACATGATCCACGTCGCCGATATCGATGCCCAGTTCCATGGAGGATGTGCAGATAAGCCCCTTAAGGAGGCAGCTCTTGAAATTGTTTTCAGCTTCGATGCGCGTTTCCTTTGAAAGCGAGCCGTGATGCACACCTATTGGAATGCCAAGCATTTTGAATCTTGAGCCCAGCATCTCAGCCGATTCCCTTGTATTGACAAATATCAGGGTTGATTTGTGCGTGCTCACGATCTCATGAATGATACGCAGATGTGAAGCCATTTCAGGCGTACACATGAGTTTTTTTGAGGAATCATTGTCCTCTTTTGTGGGCTTCGGGCAAACCACGTTGAAATCAAGCCTGTTCAAAAGCGAGACTTCGACGACGCGGGCACACCTTTTCGATCCCGACAGGAAGTGCGCTATCTCATCAGGTTTTCCCACCGTTGCAGAAAGACCGAGCCTTTGGAATTCACCAGCGACCTCCACAAGCCGCTCAAGAGCGATCGATAATTGCGCACCTCTTTTTGAGGAAGCCAGTGCATGAACTTCATCGATGATTACATGGGAAACAGTCCGAAGATTGTTTCTAAGCCTTTTACCCGTAAGCATAACCTGAAGGGTTTCAGGCGTTGTGACAAGAAAATCCGGGGGTTTTAACGATTGTTTCTGCCTCTCGTATGTTGTCGTATCCCCGTGCCTTACAGCGACTTTCAGGCCAAGTTCTTTACACCACCATTCAAGGCGCAAGAGCATATCGCGATTAAGAGCGCGAAGGGGCGTGATATACAGGACGGATACTCCATGTTTATCCTCGATCCCAATGCTTCCCTTTTTTTCCAATATGCTGTGGAACACCGGAAGAACGACTGATTCTGTTTTTCCCGAACCTGTTGGAGCTATAAGGAGAACATGTTCTCCTGCTAAAACCACAGGAATTGTTTTTACCTGCGGTTCAGTGGGGGTCGTAAATCCTATTTTGGCCAGAGCCTCCTGTATTTTTGGATCAAGCGAACTGAACACGCTCATACTATTCTGAAAAAGAGGGGGCGATATATATACTTATTACATTACTGAAGGGGAAAAACATCGCCTTTGTTCTTCTCAAGTATCATTTCCAGATATGATTTACGGATAGTTGATTCCCTGGCTATTCCAAGTTTTCCCATAAATTTAAAAATGCTTTCAACCTTTTCCTGGAAATTTTTTGAGTCCTTTACAGCAATCTCGATTTCTATGAAATTGCCAAGGTTTCGTACTTCATCAAGAGAGATAAAAAAATCCCCTATCCTGAAGTTCTTCCTTTTCTTTGAAACAGTCGCAACAGGAAAAAATCCAAGTGATGACAATATATTTCCCATTCCATCTATATCTTTTATTTCTGTCTCTACTTCTTTTCGGGTCTTTGAAACTTTATCCATTTTAGGACCCTTATAGGTTAGAACGGATTTCCCTTCCTCAACCCTTATCCGCAGGGCTTCATCAGTCTTACCGAAATCCCGGTATGGCGCATTATAATATGTATCTGCCTGCATTTGTATCCCGATGGGTGTCGCGCCAAATTCAATTATAGACCTCTCCAATTGTTTTGGATCTTCCACCCATGCTTTCACTTCTATTTCGATCATGAGTTATAACTCCCCTTACATTGAAATAAAAATATCAGTCTTTGCTGGCAGATAATATAGGATATTATCTACCTGAAGACCTTTTTTCCCCAGTATCATTCATCTGTCTCATGATCTCTTCATACTCAAGAGTGTGTTCATGTTTCATCTGTTCCTCAGATAGGTTGCCTGTAAGCCATGCTTTGGACATGGGGAATACCTCAGGGCAGTAATGAACATTCCACCAATGAACTATAAAGATAAATAGTGTTGCAAGTAAGGCTTCATCTGTATGAATGATCGTGGAAAGGTGAACGTAAGCATAGGGGATCAATTCCATCGCCTTAAAAGGGAATAGCATTATGAGACCTGTTACGCAAAGCATCACCATACCCCAGAATGCGCCCCAGTAATCGAATTTTTCCTTCCAGCTATATCTGCCATATTTTGGTTCCTCTGCTTTTCCAAAATAGAACATTATTGTCTGCCAGAAGTCCTTAGCATCCTTTATCGTGGGCCATACTTTCCTGTCAAGTATTGATTCCTTGTCAACAAAGACATGAAATACAATATGATAAACACCCAGGCCAACCATTGTTATGCCCGCAGCATGATGTATAGTTGTCCTCATTGCAAATCCCCCAAGCAGATTTATTATTTCAGGGGACCACCATGCGTCCGGGAATTTCAGGGGCATTCCGCTAATTACCAGAAGCATGAATGTTCCTATCATTACCCAGTGCTGAAAGAGTTGATTGAAAGTAAATCTTTTAAAGAAAATTTCACCCATATTACTATCTCCTGTTATTTTTGGCTCCAAAATTTCAATTGATCTCTGTCGTGACATATACTAAAATCTCCTCTTTATCCTGAGCCTTGAAAAGAAATCAAGAATAACCATTCCAGTGAAGAAACCTATTACTCCAGTGGTCAATATTTTGAAAAATATTGCTATCCAGTAAGCCAGGTCAAAAGGACCAAAATAATAATCCCTCATCTGAGGCATCATGTTTGTCTTGTTGAATATAAGCTCACCTGTATGCAGAGACTCTTTATCATGTACAAGCCCTGTCGCCACCTTGGCATCAATATTCACTCCGGCATGGCAATTCTCTTTTCCGCATGTTTTGGGAAGATTTTCAGTGTAGGTGCTGGATTCAGGATTTAAATGTGATTTTGTTTTATGGTTCTCATGGCAGTCAGCGCATGTTGCAACAAGGGAATAACCTTTATCAAGCGCGCGCCAGTGGAAAGATTCTTTGTAGGTATCAAATCGATCTGCCTTTATGCCGTAATACCATGCGCTCATCATTTCCTTGTTCGAATGACATTTGGCGCATGTGGCAGGGCTGTTTTGGTGGTTTGAAGATGAATTTGGATCGCTTATAGCGCGAATTTCATGGATCCCATGGCAATCCGTACAGGTTGCAGCTTCAGGGTGGCCTTTTTTGATTGCATCCCAGTGAATACTTGTTTTATAATCTTCTGCTTCCTTCTTATGGCATTTTGAACAAATATCCGTGATATTTTCCCTGTTAGGTCTGCCAATAAAATTCCCAGACATTACCGAATAAGAAACCAGGCTGGTATTTGATATATCAGCTCCTCCATGACAATCAGCACAATTAAAGCCTTTATCGTAATGAACATTGTTCCTGAATTCAGTCACAACTTTAGTATGGCAATGATAGCATGAAATATCTTGCTGAGCTGCGATAACACCTGTGAATACTGATAATATTATCACCAGGATCCATATATATTTATTTCTTATTAAAGAATAACATTTCTTGCATATAGACATTCGACAATACCTCTCATAACCTATCTATCCTTTCGATTTACCCGTTTTTCCTTTATTTATATTTTAACTTCGACTTGATGCTTTATATAATTTATCTTTTTTTTTTATCATTATTTTATATGTTCAATGCCTGCATAAGCCAAAACAATAAGTTAAATAATGATAATTGCATTTCAAAATGAGTTGACTCACTTGAAAATGGAAGCGCTAAATATAGAAAAAGAAATCAGGGATCTTGAATCATTTCCAAATGAAGAATATATTAAAATAATAAGTGAGGTGGGATTTGTTTGTGACCGATGCGGTAAATGCTGCACCAGCGAATTCAATGATCACATATTTTTACTCGATGATGATGCGCAAAGGATCATCCAGAATCATGGCCGTGAATATCTAAGACCTGCACCTTATTTTGATCTTTGTGACAACCTTGGAAGATTCTATGTAATGGGTTATGCCTTAAAGACAAAACCAAATGGGGATTGCATATTCTATACTGACAGCAAATGCGAGCATTATGAAAATCGTCCCCGGATCTGTAAGATATTTCCTTACATGCTGCACAGGGAGCCGGATGAGGATGGAAATATTGATTTCAGGCAAATCGGAGGTCTGGATGAGCATGGATTGTACCACAATGAAATTGGCGAAGAGATTTGTAAAGAAATCCTGAAAACCGTAAAAGAATATGAATTGGGTTTTCTCAGGCAACAACTGAGATTCATTAAGGAAACTGAAAAATATTTTAAGGAAAATAATTTAAGGATCAGTCAGCAGATGTATGACCGGATGATGAGGCAATATGAAAAAGGAAAAACAATAGAAATATATGTCTTCAATCAGGGAGCATTCGAAAAAGAGGTAATATCCAAACCGTAATTCGATATCCCAAAATTAATTAAAGATTCCTCTCATTATTCCAGTTCAAATTTAATAACACATTCACCTACAATTCCTGGTTTTTCAACACCTTTTGTTATCACATTCCTGCCGATCTTCTTTACTGCCGCGTACTTTGCAGCCTGGACTATAGGACATGCAGTTGCCATGCCTCCTTTTCTCAGGATTTCGTTGCCATGGCATATTGAGCATCCCTTGATTTCAATGGTATAATTTTTTTCATCGCAGTTGACCTTCACATGCTTTGCAAATTCAAGCTGGTTCTTGAGATAATCCTCAAAACTCTTCGCGAATTCGCTATTGTCTTTGAGATCTCCTGCATTAACAGCCCAGTTATCGGCAAATATCGAACCTACTTTTGCATTTACCTTCTTGGCATCCTCTCCCAGCGCTTTTATCACAGTGCTGTGATATTGTTTAAAGAAATTCAGGCTTGTTGTCATATAATCTCCAATTGCATTATTGTTTTGACAAAACTATACATAACCGTGATACGATATAAAGATAACGGTTTAGAGTGACCGTTACATTACATGTTGGTGCAATTATGGCAATTGTATGAAATCAAACATTGATTCCGAATTTATTCCCATCGAAATCATGATATTTTGATCCTTATTTGGTCCCGAAGAATAATAATGGAA